>Ga0209777_10000252_pt1 | contig 92460 bp, 79 predicted proteins | sample FrelakmetHBP12HB_FD_187147 | JGI IMG/M metagenome (GOLD analysis project Ga0209777, IMG submission 187147) | Freshwater lake sediment microbial communities from the University of Notre Dame, USA, for methane emissions studies -HBP12 HB (SPAdes)... | ecosystem: Environmental > Aquatic >...
GAACTTCATGCTGGGTTTATTCTTCTTAGCCATTTTCCTGTGTGTGATGAGGCTCTATCAGGAAGCCTGGAAGAAGAGAAAGGATGTTTAGCCTCCATTAGTAACATTAAATCATGATCTGCTAATATATACCCCCCTTAAAGCGAAATGCTTTAAGGGGGGTATATATGATTTTTTTCAATTAATGCATAATTTATTTATTTTGACCATGTACTGTAAAGAATAAACCACAGTATTTTACCGTATTCCATTGAGACTTTCTTCCAATCTGCTAATGACAGATCCCAGTAATCCGCTGGTGCTTTTTCGTAACGCGTAGGAACAAAATAAAAATTACCTTTATTTGTGTCAAATACTTTTGAGATGATTAATTTGATTCTTCTCATGTGATAAGGCGAACTCACTAATATTGCAGAAGTTAACTTATAATTAGACATTATCTTTTGCGCCTCAATAATTTCCCAATGTGTATCTTCATAAAAGAAAGTTTGATCATTATTATCTTTCTTATCGCTTCTATTCGGGAATAAATTCGTCGGCATGTCTTCCATTTGCCCTTTTTCAAAAATTCGATAGGATTTGTAATAGGCTGGAATAATCAGGTAATCGGCCATTCCTTCATTTATTAATCTATAAGCTTCTTTTTTACGGGCATTAAAATCCGGTCCTAAAAGAAGAATGATTGAGTCTGCTTTCTCATATTTTGAAGAGTAAAGCAAAAACCTTGGTGCATACAAAATAAATCCTCCCAATATAACCAATATTATAATACAGAAGGCAATGCATTTATTGAATTTTATCATGAAAATGTCCTTGACATTCCTAATAATTATTTATATCAAATAAATAAGCTTCAAATAGAGTAGAGCCTTTGTCCCTGGTTGAGAAATCGAACGGAAAGCTACGGCTCGTAATAAGTAGCAATACCGCCAATGGTAAGTCAAGTTATCTGGGCGGTTTTTTTATTCTATGATATAATGTGTTATATAAACTTAAATAAATTGTAAAGAGTTTGTAACTATTATGAATAATTTTTTAATAGAAAGCAACTGTCCTGTAATAAATAACAAAAGTCCTGGCAATTGTCTTTATGCCTATATCATGGAAACCATAGATTTAGGCATTGTTATTCTGGGTGTAAAAGAGAAGGAAATTGTTTTCAAAAATAAATTTGCTTCTGACCTGTTTCAAGACAATGATGATAGTCTGGGATATAGAGCTCTTCTGACATTGCTTTTATCTGAATATGGAAAGGTTCCAACCAACGAAATTATAGGCAAAGCTTATACCTTGTGGTATAAAAATCGCCTTTTAGGTTATACGCCCTATATGATCTCCGACCGCTTTATCTGGGTCATCATTAGAGACATTACGGAAAGAAGCCGTTTGGAATCAATTGCCGAAGCTGTCAATTCAATGGAAAATATCAGCTACATTTTTTCCGGTATTCGGCACGAGCTAGGGAATCCAATCAACTCAATTAAAATGACCTTGAGTGTTCTAAAAAAGAATCTTAATGATTACTCGACAAATGCGGTAGAAAAATTTGTTGATCGCGCTATGACTGAAATTTCTCGCGTAGAATTTCTTTTACAGGCGCTAAAAAGTTTTAGCATATTTGAAAATCCTAATATTCAAAACATAATATTAGGAGAGTTTTTAATCCGTTTTATCTCGCTTGTTTCCAACGATTTGAGTCAATCAGGAATTAAAATCAGTAATTTAATTGTACCCCCGGTGAAAAAAATAAGCGCTGACCCGCGTCTTTTACACCAAGTCATGCTTAATTTGATTACCAATGCTTCGGATGCTTTAAATAACTGTGAAAATCCGAATATTTTTATTAGAGCTGAAAAAAAAGAGGGGCATGTAGCTATTACCGTTGAAGATAATGGCATCGGCATGTCCGAGGAAGAACAAACTAATCTATTTAAACCATTTTATACGACTAAGCCACAAGGCACTGGCCTGGGTTTGATGATTACTTTGAAAATGGTAACGCTGATGAAGGGCAACATGGAAATAAAAAGTTTTAAAGATGTAGGAACAAAAGTAACCGTCTTCATTCCCGAAAGCAAGAAAGATGAACAAAACTAAAAGAAAAATTCTTATTATTGATGATAACGATATCTTTTGTGAATCGGTAAGGGACATCCTGAGTGACGAATCAACGGAGGTTCTAACTGCCAATACCGGCAAAAGCGGATTGAAAATATGCACGGAAGCAAAAATTGATGTCGTAATTTTGGATCAAAAGCTGCCCGATACAGAAGGGGTCGCCCTCTGCCCTTCCATACTGCAACAAAACGACCAGACAAAAATAATTTTTGTCACGGCCTATCCCAGTTTCAGCAATGCCGTAGAAGCGATAAAAGTAGGCGCGCACGATTATCTTTCCAAGCCTTTTGAAATGGCTGAGTTGGAACTTACGGTAAGACAGGCTTTTCGCACACAAGAATTGGAAAAAACCGAACAAATCCAAAACTACCATGATAAAAAAGAAAGCGAAGAAATAGATATTATCTCCGGTCAAGGAGTTTTTGATGAAATTCGTAAAATGATCGATTTAGCCGCAGCCAGCGACGCGCCTGTTTTGATTACGGGAGAAACCGGTACCGGCAAAAATGTTGTCGCCCGCGCTATTCATTATAAAAGCAATCTGCCCAAAAAATTGTTTTTAACAACAAATTGCGCCGCGTTTCCGGAAAGCCTTATCGAGGCGGAATTATTCGGCTCAGAAAAAGGCGCGTTTACCGGCGCAACATCTTTGCGCCGGGGAATTTTTGAATTAGCTGACGGGGGAACTCTTGTTTTGGATGAGATCGGTTCCATGCCCATTCATTTACAATCGAAATTGCTGGGTATTTTGGAAGAAAAACGAATTCGTCGTGTGGGTGGGGAATTATTTAAACCCATTAGTGTCCGGATTATTGCCATTTCTAATAGTGATCTCGAAGAGGCAATAAAAAATAAGTTTTTTCGTGATGACCTTTACTACCGGCTCAGCGTTATCCGTATTCATATTCCACCATTGCGAGAAAGAAAGCAAGATATTACCAAGCTATGTGAATATTTTATCGCTAAAATGGCTAGAGATACCAATGCCCGGCTTGCCGATTCGGAACTTAACAAATTAATAGAGTATGAGTGGCCGGGAAATGTCCGTGAGTTAAAAAATGTAATAGAAAGAGCCTTGATTATTCAACAGGGACGTTCTCTCAAACCCTCACAAATGCTCAAGAATGGTTATAATTTATCCCCCTACGTCATTAATAATTATGAGCATAAAGAAACGGAAGTGCTTACGCTGGAAGCTATGGAAAAAAAGTGTATCGAACAAGCACTGGAAAAGTACAAAGGTAATTACTCACAGACAGCAAGGACCCTGGGCATTTCCTTATCTACTTTAAAGCGAAAAATTAAATTTTACTAGCTCACGCATATCGGTTCAACAAATCCGAACTAGGTCATAATGGACCATCCATTTTGAACCAATTGTTTTTCCCAAAAACCATTTTCCCATTGTAATTGCTCGAAATAAATAAGCTATCAGTGAAATGGCTTAATCTGGCATAGCAATTGCTTTATGTATCATCAGTTATTTGTTGATCATTGTTACGGTAAAACATAAACCAATGAAAATTATTGGAGAGTATTATGACAAACGGATTAAGCAATTTTGAAGTTCTCAAACAAAAAATATCTACTTTACCCAAAGACGATTTTCTGAAAGGACGCCAACCCCGCGCAGGGGAAGTACTAATCGTCGATGATGAAGAAGGCTTTGTTTTAAGTCTTGCTGACGGGTTGAGCGCTTATAGAAAATACTTTAATTTACGAACAGCTCCGAATGGAGCCGAAGCTGTCAAAATCTTAAAATTATCTCCTATTGATCTGGTTATTACCGACTTGAGCATGCCTAAAATGGACGGCTTTGAACTTCTGGCCTATATGAACCGGAACTACCCTAAAATCCCTGTCATCTTGATGACGGCTTACGGTACTCCTAAAATTGAAGAAATTGTCAGCAATATGGGTATTTTTCGTTATTTAGAAAAGCCTTTGGATATTAATGCGATCGCCGATAATATTTTTGACGCGCTGGGAATTAAAACTTCACCGTTGGAATCAAAAACACAAGTATCCGGGCAAAGACAGAAAACAGAAATGCAATCCGCTTCGTCGTCACCTTTTGGTGAGCGCACCAGCGGTTCTGTAACTGATATGCAAACTAAAATTGCTACAGCAAAAAAAGCTTCCGATGAAGAAAAAAGTAAAGCAAAACTGGAAGATCAATCCAAAGCTGAAATGGCTGGCAAATCCAAATCAATGGCAACTTTTGGTTCACGCACCAGTCTTTCTGTTGCTGAGTTGGGAAAAATGCGAGAAGAAGCGCGCATGAAATTAGAGGTTAAAACTAAGGATGATGCAGGAAAAAGATCTTCTGAAGACGCGGAAAAGAAAGCTTTAGAAACAGCTGAAAAGCGAGCTATATTAGAAGCCAAGGCCAAGGCCGAGGCCGAAAGATTTGCCCGCGAAGAAGCGCAACGAAAAGCTAAAGAGGCTGAAGAAAGAGCAAGACAGGAAGCGCTAGCCAGAGAAGATGCGGAAATGAGAGCAAAAGCCGCAACCAAAGCTAAAGCTGAAGCTGAAGAAAAAGCAAGACAAGAAGCGCTAGCCAGGGAAGATGCGGAAATGAGAGCAAAAGCCGCAACCAAAGCTAAAGCTGAAGCTGAAGAAAAAGCAAGACAAGAAGTGCTAGCCAGGGACGAATTGGCAAAAAAGGCAAAAGCTGAAGAAAAAGCAAGACAAGAGGCGCTAGCCAGGGACGAATTGGCAAAAAAGGCAAAAGCTGATGCTGATGCTGATGCTAAAGCCAAGGCTGAAGCGGAAGAAAAAGCTAAACAAGAGGCTGAGCTTAAAGCCAAAGAAGCGCAAAACCAGATGAATGATAAATTACAAAAGGATCTAAAAAAGGAAACAAAACAAAAGCTAAGTGCATGGAAAAAGAGCTAAACAAAATACTACTTAAGGTGAGAATTTATGAATGTGGCAAAATTAAACGCGGCTATTGAACTTCTTAAAAGCAATTTAGGAGAAAGCTTGCTTTCCACTGCAATTGCCATGAATGTTGATGGACAACCAATTGCTAGTTTTAATTCCAGCCCTAAATTTGCTGCGCTCATTGTGAAAGTAATTAACGTCATAAACGATGCCACAAAAATAGGCGGTTTGCCGCAGATTGGAAGATACGCGACTTTTGATTTACAGGATGACAGAGTCCTTGTTGTGTTGCCTTTAGGCGAATACATATGGGGTATTCTTTTAGACAGCGCTAAAACGCAAATGGGACTTTTGTTGAATATTGAAATTCCCGGGGCTATTGATGCATTTGCCGAAGCAGTTTCTTAAATTACTACCGTAGGCCCGATGCCCTAAAAAATCAGCAATGGAAGAAGATTGCGAACATAAAACATTTTGACAAATGAGCTTATCCAGGGAAATTAAAAATGCGTAAACCAACTTCTTTTACCACTGGACCGCAAAAAGATACTATATCCAATGCACCTCAGGTAGAGGAACTTTTAAAGAACCTTGAGTTTCACAAGTCCATTCAAAATATAAACAACCGCATAAACAGCGCGGAAAGCATAAAAGAGATAATCCTTGAAATCAAAGAAGACATCCGCAATCTTTTTAACATTCATACTCTAACAATTTATGTGTTCGATAAAGTCAAAAAGGAAATTTATTCGATGCATTTAGAGGATTCTGCAATTAAAGAAATCCGCTTACCTGTGAACAACTCATCTATCGCCGGTTATGTAGCAAATAACAAAAAAATGGTTCTAATTGCCGATGTTTACAACGAACGTGAGTTAAAAAGCATTAATGAACAGTTGAAGTTCGATCGTAGCTTGGACAAGAAGTTGGGAGTATTATCAGGTCAAGTTTTAGCAATTCCAATTCTGTACGAACGCAATATCATAGGCGTAATGGAAGTAACAACTCAAAAAGGTGGGGATAAAATTGACGACTATAGTCAAATCTTCCTAGATGAAATATGCAGTGTGTTGGGAATTGCTTTTTATAATCAGGAGAAGTTCAGCAAACAGCGCCGCCATTCAAAATTCGATTACTTAATCAGACATGGCCACATAACCCAAGCATACATAGAAAAAGCCACAGAAGAAGCGCGCGAGCAAAAAGAGCCGATTGAAAATGTTCTTATTCATAAATATAGAGTTTCTAAAGATGACCTCGGAGTGTCACTGGCCGAATATTATAATTGCCAGTTTATTACCTACAGCGACAAAGTGCCGATACCGGGCGATTTGCTGAGAAATCTTAAAAAACCCTATCTGAAACGCGAAGTATGGGTTCCTCTGGACAAAGTTGATGGCAAAATCCGTGTTCTTGTCGACGACCCAACAAATATCATCAAGAGAGATACTATTGAAGGCCTCTTAAAAACAAAAGCGGTTAAATATGATGTTTCGTTTGCTGATGATATTTTGAAGTATATTGATCGCTTTTACTCTTCGCCGCAAGACAATACATCGATAGATGAAATACTGGGAAAGTTGGACCAAGACGAAGAGGTTATCGAAGAGGAAAATGGCGAAATCATCACAGAGTCGCACAGCATTATCATGCAATTGGTTAACAAACTTATAAATGATGCGTATGCCCGTCGTGCTTCCGATATACACATTGAACCCAACACAGACACCAAAAACGTTGAAGTACGTTACCGAGTTGATGGAGAATGTTCCCTTTACCAGACATTACCATATAATTACCGTGCGGCGCTTGTCTCCCGTATTAAAATAATGTCTAACCTCGATATCACAGTAAAAAGATTACCGCAGGACGGAAAAATCAAATATAAGCGTGCGGGCGATGAAGAAATCGAATTACGCGTCGCCACAATACCTACTCAAGGTGGCGTGGAAGACATAGTTATGCGAATCCTAGCTAAAGGAAAAACAATGCCTCTGGAAGTTATGGCGCTATCTAAGCGTAATTACTCGGAAATATTGAGAATAATGGAACAACCTTACGGAATGATTCTGTGCGTTGGTCCCACAGGCTCCGGTAAAACAACAACCTTACATGCGGGCCTCAGGCATATTAATACTCCGGGCAGGAAAATATGGACGGCCGAGGATCCTGTGGAAATCACCCAACACGGGCTTAGACAAGTGCAAGTGCAGCCAAAAATAGGATTTGACTTTGCTGCGGCCATGCGCTCCTTTTTACGTGCTGATCCTGACATTATCATGGTCGGCGAAATGCGTGATTTTGAAACGGCTAAAATTGGTGTGGAAGCATCGCTTACCGGACATCTTGTTTTAAGTACCCTGCACACTAATAGCGCACCGGAAACGATTGTCCGGCTATTGGATATGGGCATCGATCCATTAAACTTCGCTGATGCTCTGCTCGGCATACTGGCACAGCGGCTTGTCCGAACACTATGTAAAAAATGCAAGGAAGCTTATCACCCCAGCAAAGAAGAATATGAAGAAATTGCCGAAACATACGGAAAAGAATCTTTTGCCAAGTTGAATATTCCTTATACTAACGAGTTATCACTTTATCGTCCGAAAGGTTGCGATGCTTGCGAGGGGACAGGCTATCTTGGACGTATGGGCATTCATGAACTTCTTATCGCCTCGGATAATATTAAAAAAATGATTCAAAAACACGAATCTGCGGAAGCTCTCCGTCAGGCAGCAATTGCTGAAGGAATGACCACCCTGCTGCAAGATGGTATCATCAAAGCAATCGAGGGACATACAGATTTAAAGCAAGTGAGACGCGTTTGTATAAAATAAGACTAATTTCGGAAAATATTAACGCTATGAAAAACCTAATTGATTCAATAAATATAACGCTGGAAGTGCTTCAAAATTATAATGATTTTCTTTCGGCAAATAAAAGAAATAATGAAAGTGAGAAAATATTCAAGCAGGAGTATTTTAATTTAAAAGAGCATAGTGCTAAAAACAAACACAGGATCAGGTAATTTTTTCCAGTATTCTATTTATAAATTCAAGATATAAAATAATCAAACCAAGAAATATCCTCCAAGTTGTTTAAAAATACCAACGTCATTAATAAACATTTTAGTCTACTTTATGCTTTAGCTTAATGATAAGCTACCTTTATTTACAGGACATTAAAAAACGAGTCTTAGCAACTTTCTAAGTTGTGTCGCCAAAATAATCTGCCGAGAATATGTAAATTTCAGTTTCTTTATCTTTCCATGCCTGTGGTGGCAAGCCGGCTTTATAGCAAGTTTCCTGTAAAAAATATTCCCGATCCCATCCATATTCGACAGCCACTTGCGGCAATAATAAACCGGAATTATAGCCACGTACAATGTATAAGCCATGCTTCCCCACTTCAATTTCATCAATATTTTTTATACGTTTCAATGGACTTAGTACGGACACTTCAAATGTTAAATCTTGAACTTCCTCCAGCTTCAATGATGGAAACCGGGGATCATGAAACGCCGCAGCAGCAGCCATTTCCCGCACAGTTTCCCAAAGCGGTTTAACTGCTTTTATGTAACCGATACAGCCGCGCAAATGGCCATGTTTTTTCAAAGTCACGAACGCTCCCCTTCTCTCCTTGAGCGTTTGTGACTCCAGAGTTAATTTCGGCATTCCCTTATCATTGAATTTAGCCGTGATCGCTTTTTTCACAATATCCAAAAGAGTAGTTTTTTCTTTTTCCGTCAGTTCCATATAGGCCCCATTTTACTACACCAAATAGTATCAGAGGAATACCAAAGCAGTAAAAAAAAGTCCCCCTTAGACTGCCCAACGCCTTGAGAAAACAGACAGCTACGACAGACATAAAGGCAGCCGATTAAAGACAACTTGTCATTATTTATAGTAAGCTGCCGATGCATATCCGACAACGGAACTTTTATCGCCGGTTACATCTCCGGAATTTGCATACTTTAGAAGATGTGCTTTGTTTGCGCCGAACATACGCGCCGCCAGCATAGCCACCACCATTGGGCCGCCGCCGCATGCCTCCGCAGTCCCAGCGATGAGAGTTTCCATAAGACCTGCCGCGTCGCTTTCTTTCAAATGCCGCAAAATAACTTCATCTAACTTTTTTGCCGTGTTGTAATCGTGAAAATGAGATAAATCGGAGCTGGCTACAATTAATATCTTCCTGTCTCCTGCCGCCTGATGAATTGCTACAGCAAGCTTACGGCAGGTATTTTCGCTCTGATCGCCCATCACCAAGGGAACAAAAGAAAAATCACCCAGCGCCTCCTGCATAAAAGGAAGTTGAATTTCTAAAGAATGTTCCTGCAAATGAGCTACCGGCATCTCATTAATTATTTCATTCAAATCCTTAATTGCTTCAGCCAGGGATTTATTTACGGAAACAACGCCCAGCGGCGTCTCGTAACCGCCTCTGCTGTATATGGACACACCGCGAAAAGCGACACGGTGGCTCGGACCAATAACTACAACCGCATCATATTTTTTCCCGCAGATAAGCTTGTAGGCATAGGCAGCAATTTGTCCCGAATATATGTAGCCAGCATGCGGTGCTATTAAAGCCACGATATCTCCTTCCAACGCTAGATCCGGCACTGCTTTAAAGTAATTCTGAATATCTTTTCTCAGAACGGAAGGATCTCCTGGATACCAGGAGCCGGCTATTACTGATTTTCTTAAAACATCCATATATGCTATCATTTAAATCGCCAGATTGCACCCTGGGGCGTATCTAAAACATCAACCCCGAGTTCGGTAAGTTGTTGTCTCATAAAATCTGCTTCCGGCCAATTGCCAGCAGCTCTCGCCTTTTCTCTTTTATGAATGAGTTCAGTTATTTCCCGGCCGGCGGATTGCTGACTAAAATCCATTACGCCCAGGATGTTGTTAATACTTTTAAGCGCCGTTAGAATTTTTCGGGCATCACCTTTGCTGATCATTCCCCGTACCAGCGGCGAATTTAACTTACCAATAAAATAGAAAAGAGACGCTAGCGCACCGGCAATGTTTAAATCGTCATCTAAAGAAACCAGAAAACCATGGTTGAGATCGTAAATCAACTGATCAACTTCGGAAAGATCCGCCGCATCAGTATTAATAGCGTCCAGCCGGGAAATAAAAGTATCGATTTTTTTAACCGTATTTTTTGCCGTCTTTAACGCTTTCTCGGAATAATTGATCGGCTTGCGATAATGCATCCCCAACAGAAAAAATCGTATATCCCTGCCGTTGTAACCATTTTGCCTTAATTGAGCTAGCGGCAGAGAATTATTTAAAGAGCGAGACATCTTTCGTCCGTTAACCAATACCAGCTCAGCGTTAATCCAATAATTAGCTCCGCTGTGGCCGGAGAACGCCTTATTAATAGCCAAAATATTTTCACAATGGGGAAACGTCTCATCAGCTCCGCTAATGTGAATGTCATAAACTGCGCCCAGATATTTCTGAGAAATAGCCGCACATTCCAAATGCCAGCCGGTTCTCACATTGCCCCACTTAGTCTTATGATAAATACCTCTCTTCAACTCTCCCAGGGTTGCTCTTTTCAGCAGAGCAAAATCGGCCGGGCTGTCTTTTTCATAATCGTCAAGATCAATAGACTTACCCAGCCTCGTCTTGCCTAAATCAATATTGGAAAGACGGCCGTAATCGGCCATTTTGGAAATGTCGTAATATACAGAATGTAATTTTTCATACGCATAATTCTTATCGACTAATTTCTCGACAATCTTGAGCATTTCTTCAACATTCTCGGAAGCCTTGACGTAAATATTATCCTGATGGATATTTAGACATTTTGCGTCTTCCAGAAATACCTGCAAATATTTATCCGAATAGTCGGCAAGTTCCATCACCGCTTTTTCCGATCCCTTAATCGACTTATCGGTCAGATCGACAATGTCCAGGACGTGTTTGACTTTGTAGCCTTTATAAATCAGATAGCGGCAAATTAAATCGGCAACAACCAGACGCCGGTAATTCCCCAGATGAGGCGCATCATGAACTGTCGGCCCGCAGGTGTGCATTTGCACCTCTTCGGCTTTCACCGGCTTGAAGAGAGTTTTTCGGCGCTTTAAGATATTATAAAGATTCAGAGTGGAGAGATCTTCCCTCACGGCAAATAATTCAGTGCTTAAATATCGCTCGCCGCTATCCGGAAAAATGACCACAATCATGCCTTCTTCCATTTCGCGGGCTTTCTGAGCGGCAACAAACATGGCCGCTCCGGAACTCATACCCGCAAGTATACCCTCTTCTCGGGCAAGTCTTCGGGACATCTCAAAAGCGTCTTCATCCAAGATATTCACTTTTTCATCAAGACACTTTTTATCAAATATGCCCGGCCGGTAAGACTCACGCATATTTTTCAATCCTTGAATTTTGTGCTGCAAATAAGGTTCGACTCCGATAATTGTAGTCTGCGGATTTAATTCTTTAAGCCTCCTGTAAATACCCATGGCAGTCCCGGTGGTGCCGAGACTGGCTACAACCGCTGTAACTTCTCCTGCAGTTTGATCCCAGATTTCCTGAGCGGTGCCGTAATAATGGGCGGCAATATTGTCTTCATTATTGAATTGATCCGTGCCGAAATATTTATCCGGATTTTCACGCAACATTTTGTATGCAAGCTCAATGGCGCCGTCAGTGCCTTGAGCGGCCGGCGTAAAGTGCAATTCTGCTCCCATCGCCCGCAAAATCTTTTTCCTTTCTTCACTGGCCGATTCCGGCATCGTCAAACATAACTTGTATCCTTTTGCCGCAGCAATCATCGCCAAACCTATTCCCGTATTGCCGCTGGTCGCTTCCAAAATGATTTTGTCGGAAGTTAACTCACCCCTTTTTTCGGCGTTTTCAATCATGAACAATGCGGTGCGGTCTTTGATGGAACCGCCGGGATTGGCGCTTTCCAGCTTGGCATAAATCTTTACCTTTTTATTGGGATTAAGCCGGCAGATTTCCACCAAGGGGGTATTGCCAATACCCTCAATTATGTTTTTATATAATTTGTGCATAAACTAATGCCTGCAAAATAATGATGATCAAGATTAAGTCGGGGGAGGAATATTTAATTTGTCGGTTATAAATCATACGAACTAAAAATGGACTAACTATCCATCTTCAGCATGGGAATTTTGATGAACTGAACGCCTTCTTCCTTCAAGCTGTTTTCTTCTTGGGGAGTCGTAGTCCCTTTAATATTGCGCTTTTCTTCCTCCCCGCAATGTATCTTCAAGGCAACTTCGGCAAATTTTCCCCCCACATCTTCAAAATTCTTATCAATATACTGATGTAACACTTGCAAAGCTTTAATTGGAGAAATTTCTTTTTCTTGAAGCTTGCTTGCCGCCCGTGAATCCTTTCCCATAATCGTAATTGAAGAAGGGACTATCTCAACATTCGAGCTATTACACACTGGACAAGAAACTAACTTTTGCGACTTTTGTAAATTCCAGGCCTGCTGGTCTTGAAACCAGCCCTCGAATGTATGTCCTTTTTCGCATTTTAAATCGTAAATAATCACCAGCGTATGATCCCTTTCAAGACTAATTTGTTACATTTTAACACGCCGCTAAGTAAAAAACAATTGTCAATATATAAATTGAATCACTAACAAAATAATAAGCCACAAATTATATTTATCACTTAATGAAAAATTTTGTTTGAATAAAAAAAGTGGACAATTAGGAATAAATTTTATATCGTCCCTGCCGTGTCGGGATGTGGCCCAGTTTGGTAGGGCACTGCGTTCGGGACGCAGGGGTCGCGCGTTCAAATCGCGCCATCCCGACCATTCTAATCTCCAAAGCTGATTTTATCAACCAATAGCCCCGGCAATTTTAAAGATGGGCAGGTACATGGCTATAAGCATCCCTCCGACTAATACACCTAAGAAGACCATCATTACCGGTTCCAAAAGCGTTGTCATGGCAGTAACCGCGTTATCAACTTCATCATCATAAAAATCGGCAATTTTACCAAGCATAGCGTCAAGAGCACCGGTCGCCTCGCCAACGGCAATCATTTGTACAACCATGGGCGGGAATATCTTTGCCTGCTCCAAAGGCTCCGCTATGGATTGTCCCTCACTAATGCTCTGGCGTGTTTTCATCAATGCGTTTTCAACAACTACATTGCCGGAAGTTTTGCTGACAATAGCCAAACCTTCCAGTATCGGCACTCCGGAACTCAGCATTGTCGAAAGCGTGCGTGAAAATTTCGCTACGGCAACCTTTTTCAAAAGCAGACCGAAGACAGGCATCTTAAGCAATAATGAATCAACTGTCCAACGCCCTTTTTCCGTTTTGTAAAATCTGTTAAAAGCAATAAAGATTACAATCAAAATACCAAGGATAAACCACCAATAACTTTGGGTAAATTCACTTGCCGCAACTACCACCATTGTCGGACCGGGAAGTTGTGCGCCCATGCCTTCAAACATTTTTTTAAATATAGGAATAACTTTGAGGAGTAACAAAGCAACTACACCGAAGGAGATAACCATAACAGCTATAGGATAAGTCATGGCTCCTTTCACACGACTTTTTAATTTCATTGCTTTTTCCATGTAATTGGAAAGGCGTGATAAAACAATATCCAAAATACCTCCAGCCTCACCGGCAGCAATTAAATTGACAAAAAGGTCATCAAATACTTTGGGATATTTTTTTAAAGCATCGGTTAAGCTGGTACCGCCTTCAATATCTTCCTTTATTGTCCGGATAATTTTGGCAAAAACTTTGTTATCTTCCTGTTGAGCCAAAAGGTCGAGACATTGAATAAGCGGAAGGCCGGCATTAATCATGGTGGAAAAAATTCGGCAAAAAACAACAATGTTTTTTTCTTTAACTCTTCCGGCCAAAAAAGGAATATATTCAGCAAGGTCTTTGGGCTTTTTTCTTATTTCGATGGACTTAAATCCCTGCCGCCTCAAAAGGCCGCGAACGGCGAGTTCATCAACTGCCTCCATCTCCCCTTTTTTTACTTCGTCTTTCCTTGTTGTACCTTCCCAAATAAAAACCGGCATTTTTTAACCCTTTCTCTTATGGGACGATATCCTTTAAAATATTATAAGCTATCTTCCATGTAAACTCAACAAGTTAAATATTAAGGTTAATAGATGTCCGCTATTTTTTTATTTCTTAGCCGCTCTTGTTCGTCTGCGTTGAGACAATATTTCATACTGAATGATTCCCGCGGCCACAGAAACATTTAAAGAATCAAAGTTTCCCATCACGGGAATGGTTAGCAAAAAATCGCATTTTTTCTTCACTAATGGCCTGATACCTTTCGCCTCTCCGCCTAATACCAAAACTACATGACAATTAAAATCCACTTCTCTTAAATTGCCGCCATCGTGCGCATCTGCGCCAAAAATCCAAAATCCCTTATTCTTTAAATATTCAATGGTTTGCGCTAAATTAATTACTCTGGTAACAGGAATTTGTCCGACGCTACCGGCAGAGGCCTTGATAACTGCCGCGGTAATAGGCGCAGCCCGGTCTTCCGGAATTATCACACCGTTTGCACCCAAACAATGGGCGGTACGAATAATTGACCCCAGATTCTGGGGATCCATAATGCTGTCCAGTACTAAAATTAGATCAAAATTGAAAAATTTGCTGCGGTTTTTTAGTAATACATCCAAATCTTCGTAAACATAAGCTTGATGCAGACCAACAACTCCTTGATGATTGAAATTTCCTGCCAATTCATCCAAATATTTCCTTTGATGAAACTCAACCGGAATTTTTTTTTGCCGGGCAATCTCGACTATTTCTTTTATTGAAGAACCACTCCGGCCAGAGGCAATGACAATCTTTTCCCATCCTCCTTTTTGCTGCCGGAGGAGGACTTTAACCGGATTTATGCCGTAAATTACCTCCATGCGTTGCTTTCCGCCTGCACAAGTAAAATCATTTTGCCGCCAGACCAGCAGCAATTTCGCAGACAATTTGATGGCACGCTTCCAAAGGATCTTTAGCCTTGCGAATCGGCCTGCCCACAACAATATAATCAGCGCCAATTTTCAAGGCTTCAAAAGCGCTAAGCGTTCTTTTTTGATCGTCCTTTACTGTTTCGCCAGCGCTACGAATGCCCGGCGCCACGATGATAAATTTATCGCCAAAATCAGCCCTTAGTACGGCTATATCTTGTGCCGAAGCCACTACACCTGATGCGCCCGCAGCGTGCGCCGTTTTAGCCAAAAGGAGAACCAACTCATTAGATTTCTTTTCATATCCAATTTCCGCCAAATCGGCGTTGTCCAGACTGGTAAGCACTGTGACAGCCAGAATAATCGGCTCAGCTTTTCCAAGTTTATCGGCACAAGCCCAGGCAGCAGAAACCGTTTCTTTAATCATCCTGCTGCCGCCGGATGCATGAACATTAAACATATCCACACCCATTCTCACGGCGGCTTCAGCCGCACGGGCAACTGTATTGGGGATATCATGGAATTTGAGATCCAAGAAAACCTTCTGACCTTTTTGTTTGATGCTCTCAATAATTTTCGGCCCGACGGCAGTAAACAATTCTTTGCCCACTTTAAACATGCCGACATGACCGGAAAGAAGTTCTACCCAGGATAAAGCTTCCTTATAACTGTCGGTATCAAGGGCAAAGATTAATTTATTTATTGCTGTTTTATTCGAGATATTCTTCATCGCCGATGAACTCAGTATTATCCGGAATTGGTTTGAAATCTTCCTTTGTACCGTTTAAATATTCTGGATGAGCGTAAACAACCTTTCCAGCGGCAATTTCGCGTAGCGCCAACACAATTTCCCTGTTCTTGCTTTCTATTAACGGTGCCGATCCTTTAAGTAACTGGCGTGCACGCTTGGATGCCAGTGATACCAGACCGAATCTGGTTTTGGCAACTCTCAAGGAATCTTCTACTGTAATTCTTGCCATTTGTATTTCGACCTCCTAAAATATACCATTATTTTTCATAAATTGTTTAACCTTATCACGTAAACTACTCCTTTTACATTTTTGCGCAATATAGATAGAACGCAATTGATCAGTTGCTTTTTCCAAATCGTCGTTAAAAATTATGTAATCATACCACGAAATCTCTTTTAATTCATTCTCCGCTTGAATAAGCCTGGTTTGAATAATTTCATTGGTCGCGTAGCCGCGTCTTTCCAAGCGCTTCAAAAGCTCCGCACGGGAAGGTGGAAGCACAAAAACAAAAACCCCACCCCTAAACTTTTGCTTTATCTTTTTAGCGCCACGCGGTTCAATATCCAGCAACAGGTCATTACCTTTTTGCAGAAACTCTTCCATAGTCGTCCATGATGTCCCATACAAGTGACCGTAATTTTCTACCCATTCGACAAATTCACCTTTCTTAATACGTTCTTGAAAGTCCTCACGGGAAATAAAATAATAATCTTCACCATTTACCTCTTTAGGACGCGGCGGCCTGGAGGTACAGGAAACGGAAAATTTTATTTCGGGACAAGACCTCAACAGCTGCTGGCAAATGCTGCTTTTCCCTGTTCCCGATGGCGCTGAGACAACAATAAACAATCCTTTGGCCATAATATTACTCAATGTTTTGTGCCTGTTCGCGTAACCTGCCCAGTTCACTTTTTGTTTCAATGACCTGACGAGTTATTTCGGCATCGTTACTTTTCGAACCAATCGTATTAATTTCACGATTCATTTCCTGCAAAAGAAAATCAATTTTTTTACCTTCAGCTTCATCGCTTTGCAGCAACACCGTAAACTGACTAATATGACTTTGCAGCCGAACTACTTCTTCAGTGATATCGCTTTTCTCCGCCATCAAGGCTACTTCCTGGGCCAATCGAATATCGTCCAGTTCACATCCTTTTGTCAAATCCCTGATTCTTTCGGTTAAGCGCCTCTGATATTCAAGGACAACTTGCGGTGCGCGTAAATTTATCGCCTTCAAAATATCTTTGATCGATTCAAGCCTTCCCTCCATATCCTGGTAAATGGCAAATCCTTCCTCCTGTCTCATTTTCATCAGCATTTTCAGAGCGTCTTGCAGGGAAGTTTCAACTTGACTTAAAAAATCAGGACTCAGCTGTGATTCTGCCTGCGCAGAAAAAATATCGCGAAAGCCGGTCAACATCTTTAAGTTAATAGCTTCTTTAAAACCGAATTCCTTTTTAAGCCGGTCCAAAACATTAAAATAATTGTGTGCAACATCCAAATTTAAACCGGCTTCGGAAGCATCGCCTCTTTCTTCTTCCAGCCGTATAAATACGTCTATTCTACCGCGCTTGAATTTTTCACCAATCTTCTTTTTATATTCTAACTCCAGAGGTAAAAACGCTGAAGGTAAGCGCAAAGATATTTCCAAAAACCGATGATTCACGGATTTTGCTTCCACAACAATATGTCTGCCTTGGAAAACTTCTTCAGCCCGCCCATAACCGGTCATACTTTTGATCATTTATCCACCTGTTTGATTATAAAAACTTTTTATATTGGATGCGCCATTTTTAACTGCAATAAGTATTTCTCTCTTATTTTGTTAAACATTGAAATCTGTTTCCCCTCAGCGTAATCGGGGTATGTCCAGGGAAGGGGGCAGAACTTTTTGCCCTGGTAAATCAGCGTCAGATCGGCATAAATCCCATCACGTAAATAAGGCCGGTGTGTATAGCCCTTTCCTGTGGCTAAAATTAAATGCGCTTTGGATATATATCCCGGGTCAATATTAATTTGCCGTCGCTTGTCTAATGCCGACCTTTCTTCGATATCATTTGTAGCGAGCTTAATGTCGGGCAATATCTCCGGTTTGATTAGTATTTCCATAGATATAAACCGCCGTATAAGATTATCGCCCATTTCTGCGCAGTAATAATCCGTATAATCAAATGGCATTGTAACACTTACAAAATCGGGCTGGCCGTAAGTATCTGATAAAATCGTTATCACTTCATTTAGCAAAGCAACTTCTGTTGCCAATACGCTAAATAACAATTTTACCGGCTCAGCCGCAGTCGGTTTGCTCATATTACTTTTATTAGCTCTTCCCTTGAAACAGTGGCCGTGCCGATTTTACCAACAACGATACCTGCAGCTAGATTAGCTAAACATGTTGCTTCCTTCATTTTGGCCTGCGCGGCTAGACCAAGGGCAAGCACTCCGATAACTGTATCGCCGGCACCGGTTACATCGTAAACTTCCTTGGCTTGCGCCGGGAAATAAGTATGAACAATTTTCTGACCTTTTTCAAAAAGGCTCATGCCTTCTTCTCCCCGCGTGATGAGTATTGCCTGAAAGTCAAACTTTTTTAAAAGAGCGCTGCTTAATCTCTGAAGGTCATCGGCGTTGGTTATCTCCATGCCGGCGGCACGCTGGGCTTCATGATGATTTGGAGTTATCACATGCGCCCCTTCGTATATGGAAAAATTGTTCTGTTTGGGATCAAGGCAGATAAATATTCCCGAATTCTTCACTATTTTTTTTATTCCTTCGACAAGTTCTTTGGAAATAACTCCCTTATTGTAATCGGAAATAACAATAGCTCCAATTTTCTTATGTAGCGATTTCGCATATTCCAGAATTTTATTGGTGTTTGCTTTAACAATCGTTTTCTTGCTTTCTTTATCAAAGCGCACAACTTGCTGGCCATGCGCGACAATCCTTGTTTTCAGAGTAGTCGGCCTTCCTTTATCCACAACGATACCACGTGTTTCGATTTTCCTTTGTCGCAGTTCCGTAAGCAGCCTTTTCCCAACATTATCCGCACCAATAACTCCGGCTACATAAACCTTACCTCCCATAGTATAGATGCTGTTGAGGACATTCGCACAACCGCCCAGTAGAATGCTGTCTTTTTGAACATCAACCACCGGCACCGGAGCCTCTGGAGAAATGCGGGAAACCTTTCCCCAGATGAAATGGTCAACCATGATATCCCCGATGACGAGAACACCGGCTTGGTGGAAATTAGCGATAATTTCCAGTGCCTTTTTTTTTGTTAAAATTTTTTGCACTTTGGAAAAATATCTCCTGGAAGAATTTACCCTAAAATAAAAAAGCGCTCAGAGCGCTCGCCTTACGAAAAAGCGGCATTATGTTATTACTAAGGCCTGAATTTGTCAAATATTTTTTAAAAATGTAAATTACCGCCAGGAAGCTGATCGACCGGCAAGTAATGAACTTTTACGATTATCTTGACACGCAAGCGCTACCTTCATTATACTCCGTTTCCTGAAAATAAATTGTTATTAAATATAATTTTTTAAAATGTTCTGCTTTTAAGAGAAAGTAAATGGATTTTTCATGCTAAATGTTGAACAATTTCGCTACGGCGCTGATAATTTTGCCTATCTAATTTACGGCACAACACAGGCAATGGCCATTGACGGCGGGGCATGGCAGGAAATACTGTCTTTTCTGGGAAGCAATAACCTATCGCTTATGTTTGTTACCAATACTCATCAACACTACGATCATACGCCGGGCAACGATCACCTGCTCAAAGCGACCCGCGCGCATTTTTTGGATTCTGCCGCCTTTCCCGACAATCACATAATAATCATTGACGGAGAAACAATTGTTGTTTACCAGACTCCCGGCCACACCGATGACTCGGTGTGCTTTTACACAGAGCAGGCGCTAATCGCCGGTGATACTTTGTTTAATGGAACAGTGGGCAATTGTTTTTCCGGGAATCAGGAAAATTTTTATCAGTCCATCAAGCGCCTGATGAGCTTACCGGATGATACCATAATTTGCGCCGGTCATGATTATGTTCGAGATTCACTTGCTTTTGCCCGGCATTTGGAACCCGGCAATAAAGATATTGATAATTTCTGGAACTCCTACGACCCGGATCATGTCTATTCGACTATGGCTGATGAGCGCCGGATTAATCCCTATTTGAGATTCAATGAAGAACCTATTGTAAATCTGCTCAAAGAAAACAATCTTCCTCACGCTACAGAGTCGGAACGTTGGCATTCTTTAATGTCCATTGAATAAATAAAAACTTTCATAATATTTAGTTTTAAAATAAGCTAATAGATATTAAAAAAAATTATTTTTTGCTGTAATCCGCTCCGGTGTAATACATTTTAAAATAATTTAAAAGGAGTAAACAGATGAAAGGCAATGTTCTTTTGAAACCGATAAAGCTGGGGCGATATGAACTCCCCAACCGGATATTTATGTCCCCCATGACCCGTAGCCGTGCCGACAATCCCGATAACGCGGCGACACCGCTCATTGCCGAATACTATACCCAGCGAGCCTCCGCCGGCCTGATAATCACCGAAGGATCGCAAGTCTCCCCACACGCAGTGGGCTATATTAACACTCCGGGAATTTACAGCCCGGCACAAATTGAAGGTTGGAAGCTGGTCACTCAGGCCGTACACAGCAAAAATGGGCATATTTTCTGCCAGCTCTGGCACGTTGGTCGTATGTCCCATCTCGATTTTCACGGCGGCAAACCTCCTGTGGCGCCGTCGGCAATAAATCCCAACGACCACGCATTTACTGCTGAAGGTTTTAAAAAAACAGTAACACCCCGCGCTCTGACCATAACCGAAATTCACAATACTACTCTTGATTTTCGCAAGGCTGCCGAGAATGCCATTGCCGCCGGGTTTGACGGAGTGGAGATTCATTCCGCCAACGGGTATCTTTTTCATCAGTTCTTTACCAATTGCTCCAATAATCGTAAGGATGAATATGGCGGCTCTCATGAAAACAAAGCGCGTTTCTTCTTCGAGACATTGTCTGCAATAGGCTCTGCTATCGGCTTCGATAGAGTCGGTGTACGGCTGAATCCTTCCTTCCATGGTTTTTTCGGTATAACCATAGACAAGGAAACCATCCCTACTTTTGAATATATTGCACACAGGTTAAACGATTATCATAATTTAGCTTACGCTCATTTCGCCGAACCGTTCAGCCCGGTGGACAATGTTCCCTATGCGGTAAAGGAGGTTGCCAAACACTTCAGTTTACACTATAAAGGAACCATGATTATTAATTCCGGATTCAAAAGCGACAGCGGCTCTCGTGTCATTGAAGAAGGTTATGCCGATGCCGTCGCTTTCGGCAAACCGTTTATTTCCAATCCTGATCTTGTGGAACGTATTGCGAGCGGAGCTAAATGGGCCAGATGGGATGAGGAGACATTTTATACGCCGGGTCCGAAAGGCTACACGGACTATCCCAGATTCACGGGATAAAGCGGCTATGTCACGTGAAGCATGCCTTGTGAAGCGTTAAGCGTAAATAGTGAAAAGTGAAACGCGAGATACGAAATACGTTTCACGCTTTACAAATCATAAAAGACGAAAAGAGAGGAGGTGCAATAACATGACCAGAATTAATGTCGGAGATAAATTTGGAGATTTTTCTTTAAAGAACCACAAAGACGCGGTTATCGATACGGCGGCATTAACGGGCAAAAAAATACTTCTTTCATTTCATCCCCTGGCCTGGACAGATATTTGCGCCCGGCAAATGCAGTCGTTGGAAAGTAATTTTGAAAACTTCCAAAATTTAAATACCGTTCCCTTGGGGCTTTCTGTTGATTCCGTGCCATGCAAAAAGGCCTGGGCGGAAAAACTCGGCATCGAAAAAACGGATTTATTGGCCGATTTCTGGCCGCACGGAGGCCTTGCCCTGCGTCTGGGGATATTTATCGACCGGTTCGGTTTTTCCGAGCGAGCCAACATAATTTTCGATAAAGACAGAAGAGCGATATTCGTCAAAATTTATCCTTTGAAGGAATTACCGGATGTAAAAGAACTTCTGGAGTTCCTGAAAAAATAAGTCTTTTAGCGTTTTGAAAATGCCGGCTTCATTTCAACTAATGGATAAAAAAACAACCAGATTTTTTATTTTTTTTGACCTGACCATAGACCTCTTAAAAAAATCAATGCCTACAGGCCTTTATCATCATCTGCGCGTCATTACAGTATAAAAGTAAAAATATTAATAAATTTTTATATATAATTCATCATTGACTTCAGTAACATTATCAAGTAAAAAATTACATATTGAAGATCTCCGCGGCAAGCTGCGGAGAATCTTCGATTCTTAAGGAACAATATCGTTCAGTATGCGCTCGCTTACCCCGCAGCAAGCTACGGGGAATATGCTCGCTACCGAATTCAATTAGCCTTGAAGGAAGAACTATTATGATTCGCTCAGCGCTTTTAGTTACGCTAGGTATTGCTATAACGGCTTTTATGTCTTTTTGGTCTGTGGTATTTTCGATTTTTCCCAATGCCCACAACAAAGTTCATAAAATAGCCAACCTTTGGGGCAAGATTTTACTTTTAATATGCAATACAAAGGTGGAAGTAATCGGCAAAGAAAATCTCCAGCCCGGTAAACCACATGTTTTCATGGCCAACCATCAAAGCGATTTTGATATATTAATTGTCTTAGCATACATCCCCGGCCAATTCCGGTGGCTTGTCAAAAAAGAGTTATTCAATATACCTGTTTTCGGCGCGGCAATGAAAAGCGCCGGATATATTGAAATTGACCGGCATAATCGAGAAAGGGCATTGCAAAGCCTCGACGAGGCGGCGTTGCGCATCAGGGAAGGAAAGTCAATAATGACCTTCCCGGAAGGCACAAGAAGCCGCGACGGAGAAATAAAAGCTTTCAAGCAAGGAACCTTTTATCTGGCCATTAAATCGGGCGTGCCCATTGTACCTGTTTCTATTATCGGCAGCGGTAAAATTATGCCTAAAAGATCTCTGAAAGTGCGCCCCGGCAGAGTAAAACTGATCATCGATAAAGAAATAAACGTAAAAGACTATGATATTGAAAAACGACAGGAACTCATTGAAAAAGTCAGAAATATAATTATTAAGAATTACGACTACTGGCGGGAAGCCGGTACCGCTGGCATCAAAGATATGGAAAAGGAAGCTACTTGAACCTTTCTACCGCCGTAGTTCTGGGAATCGTTCAGGGATTAACCGAACTATTTCCTGTGAGCAGTTCCGCTCATCTGGTTATCCTTCAAAGTTTTTTACCGGACTTTCATCAGCCGGGAGTGGCATTTGACGCCATATTGCATTTGGGTACAATGGTTGCCGTCTTTTTTTATTTCCGCAGTGATATCTGGAAAATGCTCAAAGCCCTCATGCCACAGAAAACTATAGCAATTTTAGGCAACTCCGATTTTGCCACTTCCAGAAAGCTTATCCTTTTTTTAATCATCGGCACTCTACCGGCAGCCTTTTTCGGTCTCTTATTTAAAGACGACATTCACAAAATCTTCGAGTCCGCTCAGGCGGCGGCATTTTTTTTAATCATTACGGGATTCCTTCTTTTTTTATCCGACAGGGTAAAGGATGCTTACCGCGACGAAAAAGATATGAACATTACCGATAGTATCATGATCGGGCTAGCTCAAAGCGTAGCTCTTTTACCCGGTATTTCCCGTTCCGGCGCTACAATAACTGCCGGTATATTCCGCAAACTGAATCGATCCACGGCAGCACGGTTTTCTTTTTTACTTTCCCTGCCGGCCGTTTGCGGTGCGGTTATTTTGGAGGCGCCATACTTTAAGCAAATTCCGTCTGAAGAAATATGGCTCTACTTTGTTGGTTTTATCTGCGCCGCTCTCGCGGGGCTATTATCCCTTAAGCTGTTTTTTCTGGTTATCCGCGAAGCGCGCTTGAAATATTTTGCTTACTATTGCTGGCTATTCGGACTTTTTACCCTACTTGTCAAATCGCCTTTTTTCTGAAATAATCACCGCCGTTAACAATTTTTTTTAAATGTGCGGAAATAATGGAAGAAAAAAAAACTGATAATAAAAGAACCCGGGAAATCAAAGGCGTAGTGTGTCTGGCCTTGGCTGTATTTGCGTTTTTGTGTCTTGTTTCCTACCATCCGCAAGATCCTTCTTTTACCCATTTCGTTGTTGACGGCAAAGCGACTCACAACTTCACCGGCTATATAGGGTCCTACGCCGCCGATTCATTAATCCGTCTTTTAGGATTCGGTTCTTTTCTTTTGCCTTTAATTTTGCTTTTGTGCTCTTTTAAATATTTTTTAAGGCCTTCTTTCGTTATTAAATCCGGCAGGCTTTTGGGTTTTTTCTTTTTTGTCCTGGCTTTTGCCGGACTTATGGCAATAATTTTAAATGGCGGGATAACAATTTATGAAGAAACACTGCAGGCCGGAGGCATAATCGGCGCGTTAATAGTCCAACTGCTCTTATATTGTTTTAATGTGGCCGGAACTTATATTATTTTAATTCTCGTTTTTATTGTGACGCTGATTTCCTTGGTTGATTTTTCACTGGTTTCCGTAGCTCAAAAATTTTCTCAATCTGCACTGAAACTAATCACCTTTGGCAAAAGCCGCCTGTCTGCTTTTGCTAATTTCGTATTTAAAAATATAAAAGCGGAAAGGCAAACTCAACCGGTATTTGAAGAAAATTCATCAGCGTTAAAAAAGATAAAACTCAAAAAAATTGAGCAAACCCATTTTAATTTCACTAAAACAACAACGGACGGCAAGTTCCAACTGCCTCCCTTTACTTTATTGGAGGAAGCTCAACACAAGGATGCCCGCGTCAAAAGGGATAATTTGATGACCAATTCCCGTATTCTGGAAAAGAAATTATCCGATTTTGGCGTTGAGGGGCGTGTTACCGAAGTCATGCCCGGCCCGGTCATCACCATGTATGAGTTGGAACCTGCCCCGGGCGTCAAAATTAACAAAATCACCAATCTGGCCGACGATCTGGCCCTGGCTTTGATGGCGCCAAGTATCCGCATTATCGCGCCCATTCCCGGCAAATCGGTGATCGGCATCGAAATACCCAATCTGAAAAGGGAACAGGTTTTCCTCAAAGATGTGTTGGACAATGATGCTTTTCTGGAATCTTCTTCGCGTCTGCCCATTGCCCTGGGCGTAAATTTTGTGGGCGCGCCGGTCATTGCGGATTTAACGAAAATGCCGCATTTGCTCATTGCCGGTACCACCGGTTCCGGTAAAAGTGTCGCTCTTAATGCCATGATTTGCAGTATTCTTTTTAAAGCCCAGCCGAATGATGTTAAATTCCTCATGATCGATCCGAAAAGGCTGGAACTATCATCGTATGGCGGCATCCCACATTTAATTCATCCTGTTGTTGTTGATCCCAAAAAAGCTTCACAGGTATTGCGCTGGACGGTGGAAGAGATGGAAAGGCGCTACCGGGTGATCAGCGATCTGGGCGCAAAAAGCATCGATTTTTACAATGAACTGCTCGCCAAAGGACCGAAGAGTAAAGCCTTTCAACAAGCAAAGGAACAGCAGTCTGAATCATGGCACAAAACTGAATCTACATACCCTTCACCGGGCTCTGCCGAAAACGAACCGCAGATAAATCATGTAAAGCTTCCTTATATTGTCGTCGTTATCGACGAGCTGGCCGATTTAATGATGATCGCGCCGCGTGATGTGGAAGAATCGTTGACTCGTCTGGCACAGATGGCGCGAGCGGCGGGCATTCATCTCATCATTGCGACCCAACGGCCATCGGTGGATGTTATCACCGGTTTGATTAAAGCGAATTTCCCCACACGCATATCTTTTCAGGTATCTTCTAAAATCGATTCCCGCACAATCATCGACCAGCAGGGCGCGGAACAACTGCTCGGCGCCGGAGACATGCTTTTTATTCCGCCGGGCACATCCAAGCTTTCACGTATCCATGGAGCTTATGTTTCGGACAAGGAAATTTCGCGCATTGTAGATTTCATTAAAATGCAGGCACAGCCGGCGTATGATTCCTCCATCGAAAAATTTCAATTGGCTGCCGCGCAATCCCAGCATGACGACGACAATGATGATGAGAAATACGACGAAGCCGTGGCTCTGATCGGCGAACTGGGGCAGGCTTCCATATCGCTGATTCAGCGCTATATGAAAATCGGCTATAACCGCGCGGCGCGCATCATTGAACAAATGGAGCACGAAGGCATTGTCGGCCCATCTGATGGGGCCAAACCCAGAAAAGTTCTCATTCGAAAGCTCCCCCGTTGAAAAATATTAAGCAAAGCAAAATCCATATCATTAGCCTGGGTTGTCCGAAAAATCTAATAGACTCCGAAGTCATGGGAGGGCTCTTAAATAAATCCGGCCAGCAAATGGTCGATCGCGACGATTCAGCCGATATAGTTATTGTCAATACCTGTGCCTTTATCAATCCGGCTAAGGAAGAATCACTGGAAGAAATATTAACGCTCGCGGAAGAAAAGAAAAAGGGCAACCGTCAATTTAAGCTTGTTGTCGCCGGATGCCTTGCTCAACGTTACGGCAAGGAACTTTCTGCCCAAATTCCCGAAGTGGATTTATTTATCGGCACAGGTGAAGTGGGCAACATTGTCCGGCACGTAAATAAATTAGATGAAATAAAATTTCGGCGCGCCAATGTAATTACCAAACCTGATTTTTTAATGACATCCCAACATCCGCGGATTTTATCATCAACGATGACTAGCGCGTATTTAAAAATATCCGACGGCTGTTCCAATTGCTGTTCTTACTGCGTTATACCAGCTATTCGCGGCAAAGCCCGCAGCCGCAAACCGGATGATATTTTGCGGGAAGCCGAAAATCTGACAGCAAGAGGAATAGAAGAAATAATAATTACCGGACAGGACACAACAGCTTACGGCAAGGATTTAAAAAACCGCCCACGATTATCCGGCTTGTTAAATGACATGGCAAAAATCAAAGGTATCAAGTGGATTCGTCTGCTTTACGCTCATCCGGCACATATCACCAAAGATGTCCTGGAAACCATAACCGCTAATAAAAAAATCTGTCGCTATATTGACCTGCCAATTCAACACACTGACGATACCATCCTCCAATCAATGAACCGCAAAGTGACCGGCGACAAAATCAAGGAAATTATCGCTCAGGCAAGAAAAATAATTCCCGATGTCGCGCTGAGAACATCACTCATCGTCGGCTTCCCGGGCGAAACACCAAAAAGATTTGAAAGGTTGCTTCAATTTGTCCGCGAAATAAAATTTGACCATCTGGGTGTTTTTATTTATTCGCGAGAAGAAGGGACAAGCGCAACCCAGTTGAAATCGCAAATACCAGAAAAAGAAAAAGAATGCCGCAGGGATTTGATTATGAATGAACAGGCAGCAATTTCCAATGCAATCAATAAGAGTTTGATTGGCTCTATTCAGGAAGTCCTCATCGAAGAAAAAAGCGACAGACCGGATTATAACTTCATGGGGAGATGCCGCAGACAAGCTCCGGAAATCGACGGCATCACTTATGTTAAAGGCACACAGGCCAAAATCGGCAAAATTGTGAAGTGCAAAATTACTGACGCAGATGATTATGATCTGTTCGGCGAAATTATTTAAAATAAAACTTGTTTGACAAGCGCGGACAAATTAAAATATAGTTTTTTATAACTACTAAATAGTACCATTTCTAAATCAGAGATGATATCAAGGCGGCAAGGAGGAGGCACCGGAGACGTATATGAAAATACGTTGAGGACGTCGACGACGCTACCAACAAAGATAGCGCTTTGATTTAGAATTGGTATAGGGTAAAATATGAATATTCAAGATGTTTTTTCCGCGTATAAAGAAGACCTGCAAGAGATAGAAAATTACCTCAATAAACACATTACTTCCGAAGTTAAATTGATTCCCGAAGTCTCGCACCACTTGATAGGCAGTGGCGGAAAAAGATTCCGGCCGCTTTTGCTTTTAATATGCGCCGGGCTCTGCGGATATAAAGGAAACAATCGCTTTCCCATGGCCGCAGTCATGGAATTTATCCATACCGCCACCTTGCTGCACGACGATGTTATAGATCAGGCAATCATTCGCCGCGGCAAAACTTCCGCCAATAACATCTGGGGAAATGCCGCGAGCGTCCTCGTCGGCGATTTTCTTTATTCCAAGTCTTTCACTCTGATGACCGAGGTCGAAAATATCGCTATTTTAAAAATGATGTCCGAAGTAACGAACATCATGTCGGAGGGCGAAGTTTTTCAGCTTATGAAATGCGGCGATGTCAACCTGACCGAAGAAGAATACTTAACCATCATTGAAAAGAAAACAGCGGTTCTGATTTCCGCCGCTTGCGCCTCCGGAGCGATTCTCGGTTTGGCCTCACCAGAAAAAAAAGATGCCCTGACGCAGTTTGGCAGGAATATCGGCATGGCTTTTCAAATGACGGATGATACTTTGGATTATATGGCTAAAGAAAAAGAATTCGGCAAATCAATCGGCAAGGATTTGGAAGAAGGCAAAATGACTCTGCCGCTTATTTACGCTTTAAAAAAATGTACCACAAAAGAAAGAAAAATAATCAAAGAATTGCTGTCCCGGAAAAAATTTTCGCAAAAAGCTCTGCGGGAGATTTTGAGTTTTATTCAAAAATACAAGGGAATTGATTATTCTTTAAAATGCGCGGAAGAATTTATCAGTAACGCTAAAGCCCGGCTGAATCTATTTCCCGAATGCCCGGAAATAAATCAGCTCAATGCTGTTGCCGAATATATCCTCTCCCGAAATATATGATACCATTCCACTTTCTTTGGCTAACTTTGTTGGCTGCCTCGTCGGCTTCCTCAACGTATTAGCAATACGCCTCCTCGCCTCCTCCTTGCTGCCGCGTTATTGTTGAAACTCCAATTCTGAAAGCGGAGCGCGGCGGAATTGGTAAGTTGAACAATCCCGCAAAGCGGAGGGTATTACCCGTGATCCTTTGAAATCGAAATGGTATAGTAATGCCATATTTTATAAAAATGGATGAGACCAAAGCCCGATAGCAAGCAACATCGTTTTCACCTACCAACAATTTCGAAAAATCTTGACGTTGTGAATTACTATTTGAAATAGAGTATAAGCAAGTCCTTATTAGTCTCATATCATTTAGGCATTAAAGCTATGATCCAATTTTTATTTATCTTTCTTTCCCATATCTGAAATATCTATCTCGGCTGGTTTCTCGGCAACTTTGGCCTGCCTAAAGATTTCATCTGTTGCAGAGCCTGAAGATCCTGCAGATCCCATAAGGCTCTGCATTAAAGCTTCTCTTTTTTCAAACTGCCTAAAGATTTCATCTGTTGCAGAACCTGAAGATCCTGCAGATCCCATAAGGCTCCGCATTAAAGCTTCTCTTTTGGACTGCCTTAAGATTTCATCTGTTGCAGAGCCTGAAGATCCTGCAGATCCCATAAGGCTCCGCATTAAAGCTTCTCTTTTTTCAAACTGCCTAATGATTTCATCTGTTGCAGAGCCTGAAGATCCTGCAGATCCCATAAGGCTCCGCATTAAAGCTTCTCTTTTTTCAAACGGCCTTAAGATTTCATCCCCTTGGCGCACTTCTCGCACCTCATTGATAGCTTTCTTCTCTACCTTATATTTGAGGTACTTCCCTGCATACTTCATGAAAGGATCAGCGCTATACATATAGAAAGTTACACCAGCCTGCGTAGAAATCTCTTGCACCAGTTCAGGATGTGGTCCTATAGTCTTTCCTTCAATTTTCAACCACCAGTCATCCTTACGATCATCCGTTACAAGAATCATGGGAAGTTTATTTTCTTTCGCTTTAGCGATCACTTGAAACCAAATTACTAGGTCACTATATTGAGCAGTCCCGCCTTTCTCCTTATCCTCATATCCCGGCGGTATCTTTAGTCTGTATCGCTCTTCCCCTTGCTTATAGATAGTTAATAGCTCTGCGTCTGAAGTCAGGTTACCAACTTTGCCATCAAATAATTTTAAAACAGCTGCCTGTATTGGGTCATCTATCAAGAGATCAGGATGCTTATTTTTAAGCTGTGTCAATATATCTTCAATTTCTCCTAGAGAACTTTTCAATTTTTCCAGGATTCCTGCGATCTGTATGGAAGGATGTCTTATGAATTTGTTTAATTGTCCCTGGAGATCCTCATGCTCTTTTTTAACAATTTTCAGTATTTCATCGTAAGCTTTACTCTGTTGTTGAATTACGGTGATTCGTCGTTTGTGATATTCGAGAGCCGCTTGATAGGGTAGCCATATCCGGTTTGAAACCTTCTGCATGATGCTAATCATTGAGTCTTTCGTTTCTGGTGTATATCTGTAAAGGTTAAGTAAGACGTTTGCATCAAAGGCAAAAAGGCATTTTTCCCAAAGTTGCGAAAACTCCGATTCAGTAAGCCCGCAGTAACCCGGAAATTTTTTTCTCATCTTTCATCCTCACAATAATAGAGTCAATCAGAAACAGAATTATCTTTTTTTACTTCAATATCACCTATGCCATCATACTTAAATTACTTTTTCTCACTAAAAAAATACACTTGAGACGCACTTAAATTAAAGATTACTATTTGACAGCTTGTATACACGATTGGAAAGGCATTTTCAATACTACAGGAAGTACGCATCAACTGGATGAACATTATTTTCGCCCATTAAAGTCGTAAAATTTTGCGTGTCTACAAAATTACCGGCGGTTCATAATATTTTGCGTCGATTACTCCTGCCCGGTCGTTCTTCAGCGCCTGCGGCAGAAATTCCATGATATCTTTCGCGGTAATGCCATCGGCGCCTTTTTTATCCGCGGCCAGATCCCCGGCATAGCCGTGCAGAAATACTGCCTTGCGTGTTGCTTCTTCCGGCTTTAATCCCAACCCATACATCGCCGCAATGCAGCCGGTAAGAACATCACCGGAGCCGGCTGTGGCCATCCCGGCGTTGCCGCTCAAATTAATATAGATGCTACCTTTGTGCGTGCCAATCAGTGAATGCGCGCCTTTCAAAACAATCACGGCTTTAAGCTTTTCTGTCGTTTCCCGCAGAACAGCTATTTTGTTGCCGCTAATTTCTGCTGCTGGTTTTCCTGTCAGCCGCGCCATTTCACCCAGGTGCGGTGTCAGGATTGTCGCCGCTTTCCGGCTGCGTAATATTTCCGGATTTTCCGCAATTGCCGTAAGACCGTCACCGTCAACGAGGAGCGGAACTTTGATTGCCTCTGCCAGCTCTTTGACCAGCCGCACCGTTTCTTCCTGCAAGGAAAGGCCGGGGCCGATAACCACCATATCCACTTTTGCTGCTACTTCCAGCAATTTATTTTTGCCCTTCATGGCAATGCTTCCCGCCGCTGTTTCTTCCTGCGGCAGATAAACAATCTCTCTCCCCTTCACCGCCAGCTTGCCTATAATTGATTGCGGCGCGGCAAGCCTTGCATAACCGCCGCCTGCTTTCATAAAGGACATGGCCGCAAAATAAGGTGCGCCATAATAATTGGAGGCACCGGCAATGAAGAGGACATCGCCCACTGAACCTTTGTAGGCTTCGGCCTGCCGCTTTGGTAAGGCTACATAATCATTGGTCGCAATTTGGAGATCGTTGCTTTGAGTAAGGGAAGGCGGAAAGGAAATGTGGCTGACAAATAATTCCCCGCACAGCTCATACCCCGGATAAAGCATGTTACCTACTTTGGGCAGGCCGAAAGTTGCGGTATAATCGGCACTGACCGCTAAGCCCAAAATTTGGCCGGTATTGCCGTTAACACCGGAGGGAATATCCAGAGATAAAACTTTCTTTTTACTTTTATTGATCAGCGTAATTACATCTGCGGCTAATCCCGCAACATCGCGGTCAAGCCCTGTACCGAAAAGTGCGTCAATAATTATATCGCAATGGGCTACATCCTTTTTTGCCGCCACTGAGTTTTCCAGCGTCAGTACTTCTACGGGCAGTCTATCAATTATCGCTATATTGGTTTGGGCTGCACCGCGAAATTTATTTTTATCTCCCATTAAGAATATCTTAACCCTACCGCCTAGGGAATGAATAAGGCGCGCGACAACCAGGCCATCGCCGCCGTTATTGCCGGAACCGCAAAAGACGACAAATTTTTTATCGCGAATGCCGATTTCGCGCTGCAACAGAGCCACGGAAGCCAGAGCGGCATTCTCCATAAGTATTTCTTCGGCAATGCCCAGTTTTTCAATAGCATAGCGATCCATTAAACGCATTTCTTCAACACTGGCTATCTTCATAAACGTCTCCCCTTAAAGATTCGACGATATTTACAATTACTTTCTTTAATGTATAATGATTCTACCTTTACAAATTTATTTTGCCAACAATAATTTTAATGGAGAATTTATGAAAGTATCAAGTGAAATCATCAAAAAACGTATATCTTGCAGGTCATATTCGGACAGAACCGTTGAAAATAAAGTGCTGAAGGATTTTGCCGCTGCGATAAATACGGTTCATATCGGTCCATTTGGCAATAGTCCTGTTTTCAAACTGATAACTCCGGCTTCGGCCACAAATCAGGAATTGAAAAAAATGGGCACATACGGCGTCATTAAAAATGCCTGGATGTTTCTTGTCGGAACAATAAAAAATGGCCGGATGGCGATGGAGGATTACGGCTACTGTAAGGAAATATTAATCCTCAAAGCGACTTCACTGGGATTGGGAACATGTTGGCTGGGCGGAACTTTTAAAGCCAGCGAATTTGCCCGAGCGGTTGATTTGCAGGAAGATCAAATACTGCCCACGGTAAGTCCGATAGGTTATCCGGCCGAAGAGAGATCGCTCACGGAAAAAATTATGCGCCGCGTTGCCGGATCTGACCATAGAAAACCGTGGCCTGATATTTTCTTTGCCAATGATTTTGCGACACCCTTGACTCGACCGCAGGCAGGAAAATATTCCGAAGCATTGGAGAATCTGCGTCTGGCGCCTTCGGCATCCAACAAGCAGCCCTGGAGGATATTGCTGGATACTGGTAAAAATACTTTCCACTTCTATCTTTCACGCTCTTTCGGCTATAATTTGCTGCGGGGAATTTCCCTGCGAGATATCGATCTGGGTATCGCAATGAGCCACTTTGAAATAACTGCGCGGGAACAAGGACTCGCAGGAATTTGGCAAGTCGATACTAATGCCACTAAAGAAACGTCGCTTGATTATATAGTCAGCTGGCAGAGCGAAATTTAATGAGGGGCAATTCAACCTGTCTCAGCGATTGTTTGTTTTCTTTTAAACTGACTATTTTTTCTAAGATTACCGCCTTCATCCATTTTAAACCACGGGAAAAACTTAACCTTTAAAGACCGCAGGCATCTCTAAATGCACATCTACCGGTTGTATATATTTTTTTACGATTTCTTGCTTCTTAGTCACTTTTAGCTTTTCGAATAAGAAAGAAAACTGTTTTTCCAATTCAGCGCCCAGCTTATCACGTGTTTTTTCCGGCAAATGCCACATTTCCAGCTTGAAATGACCAAAACCTTTTTTGCGGGTTTTATAAATGAACTGTTCTTCGGTATCTTTTTCTTTCCATTCTTCTTTTAATTTAGTTTTCAAATATTTGTATATTTTTTCCCGTAAATCTTTAGGAAAACTTTCGCTATCGTAAATAATGTTTTGGAAGCCGGTAGCCAAATGAATTTCCGCGGCACCTACAGCCGGAAATTTGTCAAACGCCTCATCAGGAAGAGTGGAAGCGCCATGCTGAACAGCTCCGGCAAGACCGTATTGAGAACGCGCCAAATCAGATAACTTTTCCAACACATCAAAATCTATTTTAACTTTTGCCACACTCCCATCCGCCAGAGGAACGCCGCCGTGTGTTGTCCCTGTCTGAACGCTAATTTTACTTATACCCGTAAGCGCTGAGCTTCGCTTTTTGAGTTCTGCAAGGTATCCTTCCATAAAAGCCCGCAATTCCTCCACGGTGCTGTTTTTCCCGCCGACCTCGCCGATCTCTCCGCCTACGGAAATGGTAACTTCTTCCGGCTCCAGATCACGGATCATCGTTGTGAGCTCTGCCGCCAGTGTATAATTTGTCTTTTGCTGCTCTTTTACGGTAGTTTTCGTTAAATCAACAAGTGTGGAAGTGTCAATATCAATATTATAAAAACCGGCGTCAATCGCTTCCCAAATTAAATTTTTTATCGTTTGTGTCTCTTTCGCGGCATCGGCGGCAAATTTCTTTGCATCCACTTGAAAATGATCTCCCTGCAAAAAGATAGACCCGCGATATCCTGTTTTAATTGCGGCGGCCTTCACGGCACAGGCATATTCCAAAGGTTTTTGCGAAGTATAACCGATTTCCGAGCGGGCAATTTCGAAAATAACCGGTCCCGCCTGCCCTTTGATGGCCGCACGAAAAACCGCTTGGGCAACATCGTAAGTTATCCCCCGGATATTAATCGCCGGAACAGTGAATCCCTTCAATTCTCCGCGTCCCATTGCCTCGTAGAAGGATTGAATGGAAGCGGACATAATTCCCAGAGCAACTGCCGCACGGCGAATAAGCCAGCAGGCGGCTTCCTGTGTTGCCTGATCCGGGCTAAACACGGCTGTATAAATCAAATCATCAATAAGTTCGTTTTTGAGTTTTGTCTCATCCAAAATATGGATATCGCTGCCATCCAATTTAATAATCGGCGCGCATTTATCTTTCAATTGGTTTTTATTTTCAAAAATCATAAGTGCTCCTTTTATATAACATTATATATAAACACACTATTAATAATTAATTTAAAATCTTTTTTATTGCTTTGATTTTAGCGTGTAAATTAAGCAAATAGGCCTCTTCAGGTTGTTTGTCGCCAACAATCGGATCATATTCCTCTTTTTTGATAATTGAAGCAATAGTTTCAAAATCATTGTCATATTTTTTTAAGAGCTTTTCCATTTTTTCACGGAATCTCTGTGTATGTTCAATCGCCCGCGGCATATAGGATTTGGCATCCTCCCCTGTGTAATATAAGGCGTGCGCGAGCACCAAAATTTCCACATCATAATCTGCAAGCTTTTTGAGCGAATCCAAATAGACATTATAGTCAGTTAAAAATTCGCTGAAAATATATTCACCTAACGCGGGCATGCCGATAGATTCAGATGGTATCAATATTTTTTGTTCCGGTATGTAGAAACTCAGCATGTCTCTGGTATGGCCAGGGGTTTTTATCACTTTGACGCTGAGATTTTTCGCAACTTCTATTACATCACCATCATTAAATACGCGATCAATCGCAAAAGGTTCGAAATAAATTTTCCCGTCATGCGCGAAGGTATTGAGCTTTTTAATCAGTTTAACAGCTGATGGCATTTTTATTATCTCACTCGCCTCACGGGAAGCGCTAATTTTCAACTCCGGCATAACTCTTTTGAGAAATCCGGCAGAGCCGCAGTGATCAAAATGCACATGGGTTAAAAACAGATACTCCGGCCTCCTATCGCCCATTATACGAAGTATTTCTTTGAAATAGTATTCTCCAAAAATATATACACCCGCATCAAACATTATTGGATGATCACCGTCCAGCAGAAATGACGGAACGGAAACCGGTCCAAGGCAATAAAAATTATCTGTGATGCCTGCGGGTTTGCTCTCATATATCATAATTAACAATCCTGCTTTGACGCCGTATTATTGATAAAAGATTCTTCAAATATATTATCGGTTACAAGTTTATAGCAATTCATCCAAATCTGTACGGATAAAAAATCAGCAAATATCATGATAAGAATTGCTTTGCCATTCGCACTTCTGCGGAGCTGCCAATATAAATCGGCGAGCATTGATGGATATTTTCCACTTTCAAAGAGAGGATATCTTTCTTACCGTCAGTAGCAAGGCCTCCTGCCTGCTCCATAATAAACGCCATAGGCTGCAACTCAAACAAGAGCCGCAACTTTCCCTGCGGAGATTTTTGCAGGGCAGGATAGGTGAATAAACCGCCCTTTTTTATTAACACTTGATTGATGTCGGGAACAAATCCGCCGCTGTAACGCAATTTGTAACCTTCTTTTTCCAGTTGTTCGATAAACTTAAGGTGCTGAGGTATCCAATCACGGCGCAATCCACCGGGAGAGAAAATAGATCCTTTTTCTTTTAATTTAATCTTTTCCTGCGCGAGAACATACTCGCCTTCACGATTGAGAACGAACTCGTGAGCGCCTTTTCCCGCCGAATAAATCATCGTAATCAGCGGTCCATAAGTAATAAAGAGCGCCGCTACCATTGTGTTTTTACCTGTATCCAAAATGGATTCCTTGTGAATGCCGATAATCGTGCCAATGGCCAGATTACTCTCCACAAGCGATGAACCATCAAGCGGATCTGCCGTAACTATATATTTTTCTTTACCGGAACCAATCTTGATTATATCTTCCTGCTCTTCAGAAGCATACTCGCGCACAAACCCGGAAAATTGCAATTGACTTTTCAAAATTTCATCTGCGGCGCGATCCAGCGAAAGCTGATCATCGCCGTAAATATTTTTAAACCCGGCCAGTTTCCGGTTAGCCTCATGTATTTTCGCGGATATATATTTGCCGACAACAGCAATTTGCCAGATAAGACGCCGCAATTCCTCTTCCACGCCGGCCATCCACATATGCCGTCTTAAATCTATAATGTTTTTTGTGTAATCGTTGATCCCTTCTCCCATATTCCCCCCTAATTTTTAACAACACAAAAGTCTTTACGTTCAGGAATATTATTCAAGCAATCGTATACTAATATTCCTTATCATTACAAGCAAATATTTATAAAAACAATTACGCCTTATAGATGATTTTGTTATCGATTCGCTCATCTTTAAGAAGTAGTTATCAAACGATATTTTTATACTTTTCCAATTTTTTGCGCAGTGTCTTACGGGTTATGCCAAGACGGCGGGCGGCTTCGCTTTTGTTGCCGCTGCAAGCATTAATCGCCTCCAAAATAGTCATTTTCTCCACTTCTTCCAACGGTGAATTTTCCAGCGACCTATTTTGAGTAGTCTTAACATCAACGGAATTATCCGCCATCATTAGTACCAACTCTTCGGCATCAAGATATTCTTTACGTGACAGAACAACAGCTCTCTCTATCGCATTCATAAGCTCCCGGATGTTTCCCGGCCAACTATATTTTAATAGCTTTTCCATCGCCTGTGGTGTGAGGCCTTTTATTTTTTTAGAATTCTGCACGACAAATTGTTGCAGGAAATGTTGCGCCAGCATTGGTATATCTTCTTTTCTCTCCCGAAGTGGTGGCACATTTAGGCCAACAACATTGAGCCGGTAAAATAAATCTTCACGGAAACGGCCTTTCTCCATTTCCTTTTTTAAATCCTTATTCGAGGCGGCAATCAACCTTACATTGACTTTAATGACTTCCGCTCCACCCACGCGGGTTAATTCTCTTTCCTGTAAAACTCTTAAAAGCTTCACCTGCATCGCCGGCGACATTTCGCTCACTTCATCCAAAAACAAACTGCCGCCTTCCGCCTGAAGAAATTTTCCCTCCCGCCTTCGGTCCGCACCGGTAAAAGCGCCTTTTTCATGGCCGAATAGCTCGGATTCCAAAAGTGTTTCTGTAAGCGCCGCGCAGTTAATCTTAATGAACGGCGCATCTTTGCGAAAGCTGTTGTAATGAATAGCGTTGGCAATTACTTCCTTGCCCGTCCCCGATTCGCCGGTAATTAAAATGGTGGCTTCCGTCGCCGCTACCTGCGCGATTGTATCTAAAAGCTTTATCATTGATGGGCTTTGGCCAATCAAGTTTTGCCGGTCAAACTGTTCACCTAACCTTATTTTTAAATATTCATTTTCCTTTTTGAGCCGATTATGCTCAGTAGCACGGCCGATGGCAATTTTAAGTTCGTCAAAATCCAGCGGCTTGGTTAGGTAATCATAAGCGCCTTTTTTTAAGGCGGTTACCGCCGTCTCCACGGAAGCGTAGGCTGTCATGATAATAACCGGAATTGCCGGATTGATAATTTTAATTTGCTCCAGAGCTTCAATTCCCGAAATATTGAGCATCCGGATATCCATTAAAATCAAATCAAAAGATGTTTGGCGTACTTTTTCAATAGCAACCGCGCCGTCATCGGCCTCGTAAACTTCATAGCCCCAACCGCCCAGTAGTTTTTTGAGCATCATGCGGTGGGCAAGATCATCATCCACGACCAAAATTGATTGATCAATTTTCATCTATATTCCTTTTTTTGCTGGTATCAGAAAGTGGGAAAATCAGAAATATTTTTGTCCCTTGTCCGGCTGTGCTTTCCACGTTAATATGTCCTCCGTGCGCCTCCATTATTTTTTGCACAACTGCCAGCCCCAGGCCGGTTCCCGCCGGTTTCGATGTAAAATAAGGATCGTAAATTCGGGGTAAATCCGTTTTCTCTATCCCCATACCGGTATCGGAAATTATAACGGAAAGATAACTTTTCCCCGGTAAAAGCATAATCACCAGTTTGCCGCCTTTTTTCATAGCGGCCAGTGAATTGAGAAAAATATTGAGAAGCACTTGCTTAATTTTATCGGGATCAACTTCGATAAGCGGCGCGTCATTATCAATTTCCATATCAATAGTTATTTTATTCTTTCGTGCTTCGGCGTCAATTAACTTTACTGTATGCCGAACCAAATCCGAAAATCGCGTTCTTTCTTTTTTCAATTCCAGAGAACGGGCAAATTCAATAAGCTGGCTAATCACGCGGTTGAGTCTTTCGACCTCTTGAATCATAACTTCCGCCGTTTTCTTATCTTCAATATTGCCGGATAACTTTTCTTTCAGATAGACGGCAAACCCCTTGATTGAACTGAGCGGATTTCTTATTTCATGGGCAACGCCTGCGGCCAGAGAGCCGATGGAAGCCAAATGACGGCTTTTAGTTACTTCTTTTTCCAATTGCCGGATTGCCGTAGCATCGTGCACCAGCAATATTCTTCCCGCGGGAATTCCTTCATCCATAAGCCCTGCGGCAATGATTTCCCAGATTTGATCTTTACCGTCGGGAGAAGTCAACTTAATATCACGTTCCAGCAGACCGCCTTGTCCGGGAAGTTCTTCCAACAAATTTTTCAAAGGTTCCGGTAAAATCGCTGAAGCTTCTTTACCTAAAGCATCATTGCAAGCAACATTCAAAATCGCTTGCGCTTTTTCGTTGCAGGTAACAATCTGACCGCTGTCATCCAGCGCGATAAGGCCAATGGGCATATTTTTTACCAACGCTTCCGAAAAAATTGTAATGCGGGAAAGAGATGTGCGGGTCAGACGATAGGCTTGAGCCAGAAAAAGGGAAACTATAGCCGAAGAGCCAATTAATAAAAGGATTAGCGCAATGATAATAGTATTTCGGGTGTCTTCTGTAGTTGCTTTTTCTATCGCAGCCATATTCAGGCCGACGTAGATAATCAAATTATTAATTTCTATGCCTTTAGCTTTGCTCTTGGATAGAAATTTGTCTTCGGCGTATTTACTCAGAGGAAAAAAACCGCGGTAAACTTCGAAAGTGCCCGCGCCTCCCGGATTGGCGACTTGACGCCATTTTTTATCGGCACTCAGGGCAATTTTTTCAGTATCCAAATCCAATCCATATTTCTGGCCAACCATAGAAGGATCACTGTCAGCAATTATGTTGCCTTTGTTATCGGCAACAATAATGTAATCGATATCCGGCTGCTGGGCTGTTTCTATCAACACTTTTCGTAAATGAAAGACCCCCTTGCTTTCAGCAACTGGGTTGCGCAGACCGGCTTCAAATGACCTGATTAGTGTCGCACCTTTTTCCACCAACAACTCGACTGCTTGTTCCTTTTGCCGCTGGAAATGGGTGAAGGTCATCACGGCGGAGATTGCGGCTAATACTGTAATGACACTGATGACTACCCAAACTGAAATATCAAAGCGAAACTTTTTCTTTGTTGCCGTCATAATCGGCTCTCCTGTATCAGCATGACAGATTACTTGCAAACCAATTACTGGATACTATTTATCCAACTGGATACCTCTTCTGGATACATATTATCCACTTATTCCCGAAATATTTCAATGGGAAATTGACACATTCGTTATTAATCTCGTGATTACGGACTGTTGGCAAATAAAAGCATCATTGGCATAACCCTTGCTCTACAACATGTTAACTGAAACAAAGATAAAAGAGTAAGGAGATTGATTATGAAAAAGTTAACATTGACATTGATAGCATGCTTAATCGCCTTTCTATTGAACAGATACTATCCATTCGCTTCCAGAAAGTTAATATTGGAATATATGTTTGTTGCTTATTTATCTTTTAAATTCAGTAAGTTAATGAAGATTGAGGCTGTTTATAAAACACCTTACTTAGAAGCAATTAACTAAATTAACCCTCTTGAAAGGAGATTGATTATGAAAAAATTAACACTAGTATTGATGGTTGTCATCCTTGGCGTGTTCTTGACCGCGTCGGCATTTGCCTTTGGCCCTCCTGATGGCAGAGGCCCCGGTCCGGGTTACGGTCCCGGTGCAGATAGAGGACCTGGATATTACGGGAATACAGGCTTCGACAGATTAAACCTTACGGATGAACAAAAAACCAAGATCGAAGCCCTGCGATTAGCGTACGAAAAGGATGTCCGACCGATTAAAGAAAAGATGTTCGATAAATCGGTGGAGCTGCGCAGGTTGTGGCTCAAGGAAAATCCGGACAAAGACAAAATTTATGCCGCGCAAAAGGAAGTAAGAACATTGCGTGATAAGATGCAAGACAAAGTTACGGCATTGCGTTTCGAAATTCGTAAAGTACTCACCCCGGAGCAGAAAGAAAAACTGGCGAGCTTCGGTTGGGGAAGAGGCATGGGTTTTGGTCCTCGCGGCGGCATGAGAGGCCCGGGCGGTTTTGGTCCAGGCATGGGAATGTATAACTAGTATGGGTTTCATCTCCTTCTTAATGGGGGAGCGCCTAGCGCTCCCCTTTTTTTGTATTGCAATTTTTTTATTTGATAAATTATTATTTAATAATCAGTGAATTTAAATAGTTGCTATGATACATCACTGGAAAAACTGGAGACAATAAATGAACCTACATTACGTTGTGAAAGAACTTTATTATCAGAGGAGAAGAACAATCATTTCCGTTGTCGGCCTCTCTATCGGCATTGCGCTTTTTCTCATCCTCAATGCCCTATCGCTGGCTTACCGTGAAGCTGCCCGTGCGCCCCTGAAGGAAATCGGTGCAGATATAACTGTACAACGGCCCGGGAATGTCCCCCAGGAACTGACCGGTGCAGTGTTTCCCTGCTCCGCTGTGACTATTCGTCAGGAAGAGATAACCAAAATAGAAAAGATTCCCGGAATCGTCGGTATAGGTAAAGCCGTTTTAGTATGGGTATTCGATCCTCACCGGGCATGGATCGTTCTGGGGATTGAAAGAGAAAACCCCATCGGCCCGGCAATCCTTCGTGCCTTTGTGACCGAAGGCCGGTTTCTGGAAGACGGAAAGTCCGAAGCGTTGATAGAGGCTGGCTATGCGCAACAATTTGGAATCAAAGTGGGCAGTAATATTTCTGTAGCCGGAAGATCATTTCCGGTTGTGGGTTTGGTGGATGCGTCACGTGCCCCTAAAATTGCCGTGGCTAATCTTTATCTACCTTTGAAAGACGCACAGATTATCGCCATATCATCTAAACCTTTACAGTCAGTTTCTCCCTTCGCTCCGGGTGATGTAAATTTGCTTTTTATTAAGGCGGATCAGCAGCAAATAACTGCGGCGGCGGCCGCTATGAAAAGCATTCTTGGGGAAAAAGTGGCGATCGCCACGCCGGAATCATTCCTGAAGCTTCTGGGCAGTCTCTTTGCTCTATCCGACAAATTTACATTGGCGGCATCTTTGATTGCCATGCTGATAGCTATTCTGATTGCTTTTAAAACAATGGCTGGAAATATTTCCGAGCGGGCCAGGGAAATTGGTGTGATGAAAGCTGTCGGCTGGACCCAGCATAATGTAACAATGCAACTACTGACGGAGTCTGTCATTCAATGCTTTGCCGCGGGAATTTTGGGAATACTTATAGCTGTTATTGTTGCTTTCGGCTTAAGTTTTATGACCGTTAATATACCCATTCCCTGGGAGATGAGCCCGAATCCTCATTTTCTGCCCGGCGGCGGAGAACAATTATACAAAACGCTGCAGCTTCCCGTTCACATTCCTGTGACATTGGCTGCCTTTTCGCTGCTGCTTTCCGTATTGATCGGCGGTCTTACCGGCGCATTACTGGGCAGACATATTTCCAAAATCAAACCTTCGGAGGTTCTAAGACATGAATAATGTAGATATTTTGATGGGCGCTAACCTGTCCAAAAAATACGGCAGTTTGGAGGTCGTTAAAGACGTATCTCTGAGCGTTAAGGAAGGTGAATTTGTTTCCCTTGTCGGTAAATCCGGCTGTGGGAAGACAACGCTGCTCTCTTTGTTATCGGGGCTGGAGAAGCCGACGAAAGGACAGGTGACCCTCAATGGTAAAGAAATTATCGGCGCCTCGGAAGAAGAATTGGCTTTATTCCGTAGGACACATGTCGGTTTTATATTTCAGTCTTTTAATCTGATACCGACACTTTCGGCATGGGAAAATGTGGCGCTGCCGCTATTTCCCATTAAGATGGCGAGTGATCAGCGCCACAAGCGCGCGATTGAGCTACTCGAACAAATGGAGATGGGGCACAGGATCGAACATCTGCCTGCGGCTCTCTCCGGCGGGGAAAAACAGCGGGTGGCAATTGCCAGAGCCCTGGCTAATCATCCGAAAATAGTTTTTGCCGATGAACCTACCGGCAATCTGGATTCCGCCACAGGAGATGCCATTATGGTTATATTAAGTGAGTTGCATAGAAAACAAGGAATGACCATGCTGATGGTTACACATGAACCGGAACTCGCCAAAACAGCCGACCGGGTTATCCGGATGCAGGATGGGGAGGTGCTCGCATGAAAAAGATTATTTTTTGCCTTATCGTTTTTGTACTTGTTACTGTTGGTTTTGCCGCAGCCGGCGAGCAAAAGGTTTCTGTGGAAATCCTCTACATGAATCACGGGCCGCTTTTGTCTACTCTGAAAGATATTGACAATGCCTGCGCTCAATACAAAGACAAAATCACCGTTTCCCGCTATGATTTTGATAGCCCCGAGGGAGAACGGTTCATGGCCAAAAAGGGAATACGTCAGCATATTCCGCTGATGATCTGGATCGCTGGAAAAAGTGATGTTTTGATAAAAGGAAAAGAAATCAAGTTTAGCGGTTTTCCTACCGGATCGGGCCCCGCTTTTTTTCAGGGAAAATGGACTATGGATGATTTACGCAAAGCACTGAATCAAGCAACGCAGAAAAAATGAGGGACATATGAATTATCGCTATATATGGAAGGAAATTCGTCATCATCGTCACCGGACAATTGTAAATGTTTTAGGCATTGCCGTGGGAATCGCGCTCTTTGTTTCCATTAATGCGGTGTCTGCCGCCTATCAGCGGGCAATAAGTTTGCCCTTCAAAAATATCGGAGCGGATATTGTTGTGCAGCGGGCCGAGAAACGCTCAGTGGATTCAGGGCAACCTCCGGCATCCATGCACGACATCCGGCTGCCTTTTTCCAATCAAATTCTTTCTGCGCAAGATATGGAGAAGCTCCGAACCATTTCCGGCATAGACGCTGTGGCCGCCTCACTGCTGCTCTGGGAATTTGAGCAAGGCGGCTTTAAGACGATAATGGGTGTTGATTTGACTGCGCCCAGCCTGGGGCCGATTAAAGTTAAAGATTGGCTGGCGCAGGGACGTTTCCCGGAAAAAACAGGCGAAGCTGTTCTGGAAAAGCATTTTGCCAAATTTCATCAAATAAAATTGGGAGACACATATGGAATCAGCGGACAATCTTTTCACGTGGTTGGCCTTCTGGAAATCAAGGAAGGATCACAGGTTGCTTCAGCCAATATCTATCTGCCGCTGACGGATGCACAGTCACTGTTGGCGGGGAGCGCCGGAGATATAAACATTGCCTATCTCCATATGAAAAATCCGGCACAGATTGACGAAATCAAAACACAAATCTCCAAAACACTGCCTGGCGTAACTGTAACCAGCTCGGACTCCTTTCTTGAGCTAATGGGCGGCATGTCGCAAATTTCCAGCCAGTTTTCTCTGGTCGTATCTCTTGTTGCCTTAGCGGGAGCTATTTTTCTGATTATCAAAACCATGATCGGAAATTTGGTGGAACGCTCCCGCGAAATCGGCATTCTGAAGGCTGTCGGCTGGACAAGCTCTGACATACAAAAACAACTGATGGGCGAAACATTTCTGCAATCCGTTATGGGAGGCATTGCCGGTATTGCGGCCGGCTACTTGATTTCTTATCTTCTGGGCTATCTTTCCATTCCCGTATCCACTCCGTGGGAACTTAATCTGACACCGGCCTTTGCCAAAATGGCGGAAGCGTCGGCGAAGACTATCCGTTTGCCCATCAACTTCTCCGCAGGTTTGACAGCGGCGGCGCTGGCCTTGTCTCTTTTGGCGGGAGGACTGGCGAGCTATTTCATGGGCAGACGAATGTCTAAAATGAAACCTGTCGATATACTCAGGCGACTGTAGCCGATTGTCTCATTGTCAATGTGGCACGGAGCGTGAGAACCTCGGGATCGATTTTGATCTAATCAGGATAGGTTATGAAGATTCTCTTATGGTAAGATAGAACGTGATACCAATAGCAAAAAACGAGAAAAATCAGATATTCTTGATCTGTCGTTTCCTTTGCGATGCCTGGCCCGCCTTTGCTGTCCTTTTGGGCGTTCTCTTCATTGCTGTATTTGTTACTGAGTTCACATTTCTCTCCGGTATCAAATCTCTATGGAAGGTACTTTACCGCTTTCTTCGCCTGTCCTTCATCCTGATCCTACCGATTCTGGTCATCCCTTACATCTGCATGATCATGTCACGGCTTCTCCATACAAAGCACGGGCGGTTGATTCAGCTTCAGGAAGAACGGACACTGGAGATAGACCATCTCCAGGCCTGGCTTTTAAGGCCACTCCAAGGCATAGCGCTTTCCATGCTGCTGGCGGCAAAACTCATTGGCTTTTTACAAATTTATGTTGACGAATCCATTATGGGAAACGTCATCATCCCGACAGGCCAATTTGATCTCACACGGTTCCTGGGCGCTAATATCATCCTGATAGTGACTTCCATCTTTCTATCGTTTCTATGGACACTCGATGATTTGGGAATACGCTATTACAATACAAAATCCGGCGAGGTGAGAATGGTCGGAAAGTATGTAGGGGTGCTTCTTCCCATTATTTTCGGCTTATACGGCATAATCACCCTTTTTAAAGATAGCGATCGTTTTATGGCCATTTGGAATATTCTACAGATGAGCCTCGTTCTCTATTCGCCTTTTGTCATGCTGGCGGTGGCGCACTTTTTTTATATACGAAGTAAAGAGGCGGCTTTGATAAAAATACTCAATGTACTCAAACAGCCCCCCGTGGTCAGACCCCGGGAAGAAGCAAGTTAGAAAAATTAAGAAAAGTGATTTTTTAACGAGATAGTGATAGGCGATGAATCGTTTTGTTCAGCAAAGACTGAAAAACTAAGATTAAATATGAAAAGGGCATAATTCATTTGAATAGCGCGCCATCAATTAAAGAACTATTTTTTTCTTTTTTCAAGCTTGGTTGGATAGCTTTTGGCGGCCCGGCCATGATTGTCTATATTCGCAAAATGGCCGTAGAGCAAAAGCAATGGCTCGACGAAACAACTTTTCGTGATGGAGTAGCCCTGTGCCAGATGATTCCGGGGGCAACGGCGATGCAAACCGCCGCCTATGTTGGGTTCAAAACAAGGAGTGTATTCGGCGCCGGTGTAAGCTTCATCGGCTTTGGCCTTCCTGCATTTCTAATCATGCTCGCACTTTCCGCGGCATATGCAAAAGGCCATACGCTGCCGCCCATGATCTCCGCATTCAAAGGCCTTCAGGTTATAGTCACAGCTATTGTGGCGAATGCCGCCCTTACATTCGGTAAAACTTGGTTAAAGGATTGGAGGGGTATATTTATTACGCTGATGGCGGCAGCAATGTTCGGCCTTGGCATAAATCCTATTTTGGTAATTATAGCGGCCGCGATATGTGGGCTGGGCTTACATAGCAAAGAGAATAGCCCTTATATTAAAGCAATTGTTCCAGAGAATCATTATTCACATAAATCTTTTTTATTTATCCTTCTTTTTGCCGCCATTGCCTTAGCACCGCTCTTCATTTTCCGCAGGCCATTATTCGACATGGCTTTCCTTATGTCCCGCATTGACTTATTCGCTTTTGGTGGCGGTTTTTCTGCACTTCCCATCATGCTCAACGAGATCGTTAATGTTCGCGGTTGGCTCGATAGCCTTACTTTCATGGATGGGATTGCCCTTGGTCAGATTACGCCAGGACCAATTGTTATCACGGCAACTTTTATCGGCTACCTTTTATATGGGTATTCTGGTGCGATAACCGCTACGATTTTCATTTTCCTGCCCTCATTTATTCTGGTAATCGCGTTAGAACCGTATTTTGCAAGGCTTCAACATACCCCATATTTTAACAGAGCAATCAGGGGCATCCTTTGTTCCTTTGTCGGGATGCTTCTATCAGTTGTAATCCATTTTGCACTGAATATTACATGGGATATTCCCCGAATACTATTTGCAATAGTCACTTTTACGGCTTTGATCTTCAATGTGAAACTACCTTGGATTATTCTTGTTGGCGTAATAGTTTCAGTGGTTGTTTTCTAAAACGCATTGTGTCATGATTATGAAATATAGGGTGTATATTTGTGTAAACAAAGTGCAGTCTCGCACCTGAAGAGGGAAGAGCAAGCTCCCCTTTTTTACATTTAATCAAAAATAGTTTATAATATACCAATGAAACTAAACAATCACATAATCCATAATGAATATGCAGCCGATCAAAAAAACTGTTTGAATAATTTATTACTTTTTCCGCTAATCACTCTTTTGATTCTATTTTTGTTCACCTCTTCTAATTTTTGCGAAGCTTCGGAGATAAATCTAATTGAAAATAGCTACGGAGAAAACAAACCGATGGCCTTCAAAATATTAGTTGCTTATGCTACTCGCGCCGGTTCTACCGCCGAAGTTGCCGATGCTATAGGAAAAAAACTCGCCGCAGGCGGGGCCATGGTGGATGTTAAATCTATAAAAAAAGTGCAAAGCATAAACGGCTATCAGGCCGTCGTTCTGGGAAGCGCCATTCGCCGAGGCGCTGTTTTGCCGGAAGTGACGGATTTTGTCAAAAGCCATAAAGACGAACTGGGAAAAATACCCGCTGCCTATTTTATCGTTTGCATGATTTTAAGAGAAGATAACGAGGAAAACCGTAAAAAAGCCGCCTCCTATCTTGATTCTTTGCGCGCCGAAGTAAATGCGGTGGATACGGGTATGTTTGCGGGAAAATTGGATTACTCCAAATTAAATTTTGTTGACGCGTTTGTCGTTGAACACATTATTGGTACGCCGGAAGGCGATTTACGCGATTGGAAGCAAATCAATGATTGGGCTGCCAACCTCCTCCCTAAATTACAGAATATAAAAAAGTAAAATAAGAGAAGCGGTTTCTCACTCCGAAATCTTGCTTTTCCAGTCGTTTAATTTGTTGAGCGCCTCCAGCGGCGACATTGAGGAAATATCAATATTTTTAAGTTCAGCAACAATTTCATCTTCTTTTTCCACAAATAGATTCAATTGAGGGTTGACATTTTTTCCGTTGCCAGTACCGCGGGCGATACGAGGCATTCCGATTTCGTCAAACTCTCCCTTTTCCAGATTATGCAATATTTCTTTGGCGCGCTTGATCACTTCCTGAGGCACGCCGGCAATGCGGGCCACTTCTATGCCATAACTGCGGCTGGTGCCGCCCTCCATAATCTTGCGCAGAAAAATTATCTTTTCTCCCCATTCTTTTACCGCAATATTATAGTTTTTAACGCCGCTTTTTGTCGCCACTAAATCCGTTAATTGATGGTAATGAGTGGCAAACAACGCGCGAACACCTCTCCCCTGCTGCAAGTCGTGAATATATTCCGCGACCGCCCAGGCGATACTCAAGCCGTCAAAAGTGGAAGTCCCCCGGCCCACTTCATCGATAATAACCAGACTGCGGGAAGTCGCATTTTTTAATATTTCCGCCGTTTCCGTCATCTCGACCATAAAGGTGCTCTGTCCCTTAATCAGACTATCGGAAGAGCCAATCCTGGTGAATATTTTATCGACAATGCCAATTCTAGCCTTAGCCGCCGGCACAAAACTTCCCATCTGCGCTAAAAGAACGATCAAAGCCACTTGCCGGATATAAGTGGATTTGCCCGCCATATTCGGGCCGGTAATAATGAGCAAATGATTGTTTTGCAAATCAAGCAAAGAGTCGTTCGGAATAAAACCTTCTTTCTTCAGAGCGGTTTCGACCACAGGATGGCGTCCGTCTTTGATCGCAATAATATCTTCACCGTCAATTTCCGGGCAGGTGTAATGATACTTTTCGGCAACCTCAGCCAGAGAGGCAAGAGCATCAAGCTCGGCAACGAGGAACGAATTTTTTTGAATGTCATTGATATATTGGGCAAGATTATCACGCAGAGAGACAAATAATTCCTCTTCCTTTTCTTTGATTTTTTCTTCCGCATTTAAAACGGTTTGTTCGAATTCTTTCAACTCTTGATTGATGTATCGCTCCGCGTTAACCAATGTTTGCTTTCTTACGTATGAATCCGGAACCATCGCCGTATTGGCTTTGGTCACTTCGATATAGTAACCAAAAACATTATTGAAACCGACTTTCAAGGAATTAATCCCCGTTTTTTGCCGCTCTTTGTTTTCTAACGCCGCAATCCATTTCTTTCCATCACGGCTGATAGACCTCAATTTATCCAGCTCTTCATCATAACCGGCCGCAATAAAACCGCCATCTTGCGTTCTTTGCGGCGGATCGTCTACAATTGCCCGTGAAACCAAATCTACAACGGCAGACATTTCTGTAAGCTGAGCACGAATCGCGGCAATTACATACGTGGTGAAATCCATCAACATTGCTTTGAGCTCAGGGATAACCGAAAGAGAAACTTTCAGCGCGACTAAATCGCGGGGATTGGCCACACGCAGAGCTACCCTTCCGGAGAGCCTTTCCAAATCGTAAATACCTGATAAAGTTTTGCGCAAATTCGACCGCAAGATATGGCTTTCTTTAATTTCGGCAACTCCAGCCAACCGCGCCCTGATTTTTTCCGTGTCCACCAATGGGTAATTCAGCCACCATCTTAAACGCCGCGTGCCCATGGGAGTCAGAGTTTCATTGATCAGGGAAAAAAGAGAACCGGCCTTGGAATTATCTTGAATTGTCGCAAATATCTCCAAATTCCGGCGGGCAGTGTCATCAAAAATGAGATAATTTTCCGGGTTGTACCATTTAATTTGATTTATATGTTGGGGACGGGTTTTTTGCGTCTGATCGACATAGCGCAAAATAGCGCATGCGGCTGACATTGCCGCCGCATGCTCATTAATCTTTATTTTAGCCAAAACTTCGGCGGTAAAATTCTGATTCAAAATATCGGAAGTTTTCCCGGTTAGAAAATAATCTTCATCAAAATAATTAATCAGGCCTGCGGGCATTTGCACCTCCAGCATCTTAATCAATATCTTATCGGGAAAAGAATGGGACAAGATTAATTCTTTAAAGTCCAATCCGGCGATAGCCAAGAGGAAAGAGTCGCGATCGGGAAATTCACTTACTTGAAACTCGCCCGTGGAAATATCCAAAAAAGCAAGCCCCAGTAAATCTTTCTCGGCACAAAGACAAGCCAGATAATTATTTTCGCCCGCAGCTAGATTTTCTTCCTCCAACACAAGTCCGGGGGTAATGACCCGGATAACTTCTCTTTTGACAATTCCTTTCGCTTTCTTGGGATCTTCGACTTGTTCGCATATCGCCACTTTAAAGCCTTTTTCCACAAGCTTGGCGATATATGTTGAAGCCGCGTGATATGGAAAGCCGCAAAGCGGCACGCTATCTTCTTTTCCTTTATTGCGGGAGGTTAGCGTGATTTCTAAAAGGGGGGCAGCAGTTACCGCGTCTTCAAAAAACATTTCATAAAAATCACCCATGCGATAAAGCAAAATGCAGTCGGAATATTTATCTTTTATTTCCACATACTGCTTCATCGCCGGTGTTAAGTTAAGCTCTAAGGCTAGCGCCATTTGCCATCGTCCCCTTTTTCCATGTCAATAACATCCTGCCGTTTTGGTCTGCCGGTATTATTACTGACAATAAAAAAATTGGCGAGCCAACTGACAATACTGATCATAAGAGCGCCCAAAAACGCGGCCAAAAAGCCTTCAACTTCAAATCCCGGTATTATATAGGCGACCAACTCCAGTAACAATGCGTTGATAAAAAAATAAAATACACCAAGAGTTATTATGCTTAAAGGCAGGGTAAGAATTATTAAAACCGGCTTTATAAAAACATTAATTAGCCCTAAAATACCGGCGGCAATGAACGCCGTTAAAAGGGAATCAACTCTGATACCGGATATGAACTTCGCAGAAAGCAATATCGCAACCGTTATTACCAGCCAGCGTGTCACGATCAATATCATAAGTTCACCTCTCCTGCCTGAATATATTATCAAATTCCATTTATTACCCGGTTTACTTATCTACCGCCACAGTTTTTGCCGATTTGAAGAACACCCAGGTAATGCTGATACCCGTCATGAAGGAAGTATCAGTTTTTACCAGCGGACTATTTTCAAACACCGCCCCTTGAAGAAAATCCGCACTGACAAAAGCGCTGAAAATAAATTGGTTATACGCTTTACTCAAACCAATCGAAAACGTGGAACCGCTATATCCGCCGCCTGCGGAATATTCGGGACGAATTGCCGTTGCGTAAGCCGGGTCCACAGTGTAGTAATACGCATGATAACCGCTATCGGCAAACATCGGCCCCGCGGAAATTCCTAAATCCAACCCGGTCTGGGGAATAATATCGCCTTTTTCAAAATTAAGTCTGGGAACAAACACCCAGCCTTCGCGGCTTACGGAAGAGAAATTCGTGGAAAAAACGGCGCGCACCGGCAGAGTCAGATTAAGTTTATATTTATCCTCTTTATTTTCCAGAAGATTAATTATAATAGCAGGCCCGATTTCAAAGGTCGAATCCAAATCAGGCATACCTTCGCGGGCAGTATTATTAGAGGCTTTAGCCGGCACGTAACCATAGATGGAAACGTCCAATAAAATCCGGTCAGTCTTAAAAATCCGTCCCGAAATATTATGCTCATCCACTTTTAACACATCACCACGGTAGATGAAATACGGATAAGGCAATGGATACAATCTATATTCATTTGATCCCCGATAATCCGGTAATAACAAAGCAGCGAAACCTACACCAATTTCCCAAACAGGTTTTTCCTGACAAACCGCGCTGCCCGGAAATAAAGAACTTAAAACCAACGAAGCAATCACTACCCCGCGACGAACTCTCATATTCTCACCTCATAAATTAATAGCACAGCTTCACGTTAAAAAAACGGTCAGCCGGCTATTTGTCAAAAGTAGCAAATTGTTCTTTCTTCGCGCCGCAGATAGGACATTCATCGGGCAGAACACCATCGGCGACATAACCGCACACCTTACATACGTAGTATGTTGTTTCCCTTTCCTCCATAAAGTGTGACATGGCCTGCTTATAAAGTTTGGCATGAGTCTCTTCCACGTCCCGGCTCTGGCTGAAATGCAGAGAAGCTTCTTTGTTGCCCTCTTCTTCCGCCAGTTTTACAAACTGATCATAGGCAACTTCCGCAACTTTTTTCTCCGATTCAAAACTGGCGGCCAAATTTTCTTCCGTGCCTTTGATTTCCCTGAGCACTCTTAAAGCTCTCGCGCCGTGAATTTCTTCCGAGAAAGAAATCACGCGGAAAAGACGGGCCATTTGTTTATATCCTTCATCTTCAGCCTTTTGCGCATAAACCTTGAGCCGCAAAGCGGCTTTTGCTTCACCGGCATAAGCCTGATTTAACGCTTCTTGAATTTTATCCATTTATTCCCTCGCCTTTCCATCTAAATCACGGGTATAATACCCCTGTTTATACAGGATCAATTCAACTAACAGACATTACTGCGCTGTGCTTGTAATATCTGAGTTTCATTGGTTCGGCTAATAAATTCCAATGTACTTCGTTTCGGAATTTGAGTTTCATTACCCTCCGCTTTGCGGGATTGTTCAACTTACCAATTTTCCTACACTTCGTTATGGAAATTGGAGTTTCACAAATAAAAATTATTCTGGTGCAAATTCATCCTTGCTTGCGCCGCAAACAGGGCAAGTCCAATCCGCGGGCAAATCCTCAAAAGCTGTCCCTCGGGAAATGCCGTTGTCTGGATCGCCTTTAGCCGGATCGTAAACGTAACCGCATACTCCACAAACATACTTTTTCATTTCTTTCTCCTCAATATGTTTTCTTCCGCCGTTAATTAGAAGCTGCTTTCTTTAGTAACTGAGCCGCAACCGTCTTTCCTAACTCGTGACATTTTTCCAAAGCGCCGTCATCGGGAACATTTTTAACAGAAATAGATGGCGCCGCGATTTCCACCTTCATTTCTTTTAATATGGTTTCTAAATCTTTGACGGATTCTCCGCTCCAGCCGTAAGAACCGAAAGCCGCGCCGATAAGATTTGCCGGTTTCAACCCTTTCAAATAAGTCATCACATCCGCCATTTGCGGCAGAATATTATTGTTTAGTGTTGATGAGCCGACGATCAACGCTCCGGCATCGAGCACTTCATAAACGACTTCGCTGCGGTGAGATTCATTCATCGACAAGAGTTTTACCTTGACGCCTGCTTGCGCCAGAGATTCGCTTATAGCGCTCGCCATTTTTTCTGTGGAATGCCACATCGTCGCGTAAACAACAACAGCCTTCGCCGCAGGCTTTTGTGAAGCCCACTTTTTATAAAGTTCGATGATTCTGCCTATGTTTTTTCGCCAGACCGGTCCGTGGTCGGGAGCGATAATTTTGATTTTCCAGCCTGACGCCGCCACTTTATCCAGAGCTTTCAAAGCAATCAGCGAATAAGGCAAAACAATATTGGCATAGTACGTCGCCGCTTCGAACTCTAAAGTCGCTGCCGGAATCTCATCGTCAAAACGCTCCAGCGTCGCCAGATGCATCCCGAAAGCGTCCTGCGAAAACAAAAGTTGATCCTTGGCCAAATAGGTGAACATGGAGTCCGGCCAATGAATCATGCGCGTTTCCATAAAAATCAGCTCCATATTGCCCAAGCTCAGTGTTTCGCCGTCTTTTACGGGTATGATTTCATGCTGGTCATGAAACAGTTCCTTCAACGTTTTTACACCGATAGTCGAAGCAAATACTTTTTTAGGTTTGATCAAATCAATTATTTCGGGCAGACAACCGGAATGATCCATTTCAGAATGGTTGGAAATAATATATTTTATTTTAGAAGGATCAACGACAGATTTAATGCGGGAGAGCATTTCATCTTTGAACGGCGCCTTGACCGTATCAATAAGGGTAATATCATCGGCCATCACCAGGTACGCGTTATAAGTACTGCCGTGAGGCGTTGTGTAACCATGGAAATCACGAATTTTCCAATCAATGGCGCCTACCCAGTAAACGTTATCGGTAACTTTTGTCGCCGAATAGATATTCTTCATTAGCCCACCTCGCGATTTATATTGAAAACTTAATATAATTTCTAATCAGATCCAGTCAATAACAGCTTAAATCATTTTAGCGCCTGCGTCAAAGGCCGCAAGATTAAGCTTGCGTTTATCCACGGACATATCTTTTGTTATTTCTCTTTCAAATGCACGGCGGTTAATCGGCAACATCGCCGTATTAGCCAGTGCCCCGATCATGACAATGTTGCCCAAAACAGGATTGCCCAGTTCAACTGCCGCGTCTGTGGCATCAATTAACCAACTATGTGCGGTTAATTTCTCAAAGGCCGATTCAATTTCATCCAAAGATGGATAAGTAAAATCGCTGGTTATGACTCCGATGGGATAAACAACTCGGGAATTGGACAAAACCGCGACATCGGAATTACCATACCTGGCTAAGACCCGGAGAGCTTCTACCGGTTCTAATGCAATAATTATGTCTGCTTTCCCCTGCGGAATTTGCGGGCTCAACGCGGACTTGGACGATATGCGCAAATGGCTCATCACCGACCCGCCTCGCTGCGACATCCCGAAAGTCTCACCGATCGTGACAACATACCCGGCGTTCACAAGCATTCCGGCCAACACGCGGGAAGCCATGACGTTGCCTTGCCCGCCGACTCCAGTGATGATGACATTCATCGGATCTTTGGTGAGAGACTTCTTCATTAATCCGCTGCCTCCGTTCTCATTATCGCTTTTTGCGGACATATCGAATAGCAGACGCCGCAGCCGGCGCAAATTACTTCGTCAACTGCCGCTTTCTTTTTTATTCGATCCCAAACAAGAGCGGGACAGCGGAAAATACGAGTGCATAAGCGATTACAGCCGCAATTTTCGCCGAGGCATAGTTCTTCGTCCACTTGCATTAGAAATTTCTTTTTACCTTTCTTTTCGGGACTCAAAGCGCAGATTTGCCTCAAAATCAATACTTTTAAAGATCCGTTTTCCGCCATAAAAGAAGTAAGCGTTCGGCTTGTACCTTCTAAATCAAAAGGATCGCTAATAGCGACTTTCGTCCCTATTGCTGAGCAAATTTCAGCAATGTCAACGGCCGGAACAGATTCACCCATGGCGCTTACGGCTAAACCCGGATGAGGCTGAAATCCGGTCATTGCCGTTCCGGCGTTATCCAAAACAATGAAAATTATGTCCGCCCGGTTATGCTGGGCGTTGATAAGCGCCGGAATTACCGCGTGATAAAAAGTGGAATCGCCGCAAACCGCCAGAACTGGTTTTTCTAAACCGAAAGCATTAAGTTTGGCAAATCCGCTGGCCAGGCCTGTTCCTGATCCCATGGAATGAAGAGTACGCACCGTATTAAAACCGATGGCAGGCGTTAGCGCCGCCATCGCATAGCAACCTATATCGCCGCAAACAAAGCCTCCGCGGCCGTCTAGTTGCAGCGCATTGTTGATACTCCAAAATGAGGCGCGGTGCGGACAACCCGGGCAGAATGTCAACTCACGTTCGGGAATTAATGGTGCAATTTTTTTTATCTCTTGTGTATAATTTTCAGCCAAGGATTTATACTTGACCTTCATTATTTTACCAAGAGCATGAACAACAAGATCGGGATTCAACTCTCCAACCGAGGGAAAAGTATTATCCTTTTTCCCATAAAAAGTCTTAATGCCGATTTCTTTAAGCATGTCAACGGCTGCAACCTTGATGTTTTCTTCCAAAAAAGGCAGGACTTCTTCCACGATCATAATCTTATCTGTTAAGCGTAAGTATTTTTTTAGAAGCTTTGTGGGCAAAGGCCAGGTGCAGCCAAGCTTTAAAATCCCGACACGTTTCTGCAGGCCCAGCATGCTGAGAGCTTCCTGGCTATAGAGAAAACAAACGCTGCTGGTGATTATAAGAAGTTCCGGATGCTTGGGGCCGAAATATTTGTTAAAAGAGCTATCTTCAAAAAGCTTTTGAGCTTTTTCTAGTTTTTTCTGCTGGAGGGTGTGTTTAGCGACAACGGGAGTGCTGATTACCGGTCCTCTTAGTGGATCCGTAATCAAACCGTCGTAAATAAAACGAGCGGTTCTGAATTTATCGGGCAACCTGCCGCAGATAACATTGCCGCTGGCGTGCGACATGCGCGTCACGGAACGTAAAATGACAACATTCCTGATTTTTTCCGACAATTCAAACGCCCATTTGGTCAGGTCTTTGGCTTCCTGAAAATTGGCCGGCTCCAAAAGAGGGATTTCGAGCATCCGCGCGAAATACCGCGATTCACCTTCATTGACACTGGAAAGAGCGCCAGGGTCTTCACAGGTGACCAAAACTATTCCGCCGCGCGTTCCGGAAGCAGCAAGATGCAATAGAAAATCGGATGCCACATTGACGCCGTTTTGTTTCATAACGCACATCGAACGCAAACCGGCGAAAGAAGCCGCAGCCGCTACTTCCAGAGCCACCTTTTCATTTGTCGACCACTCCACATAAAGTTTTCTTTCCTTAGTAACAGCAGCTAGGGTTTCGATCACTTCTGATGAAGGTGTACCCGGATAACCAGCAGCAACACTCAGCCCGGCTTCGAGCGCGCCCCGCGCGATGGCTTCGTTACCCATGAATAAAACTTCGGTTTTGGCCGGACTTAGTAATTTGGACATGATTCTACCTGCTTTTTTTATCAGAAGCTTTATTTTTCAAAAACTTTTGCACTATGGGGTCATGGCGATCCAGATATAAAAGATTTTTTGCCGATCCGCTTTTTCTTATAATATTTCTTAGCGCTGTATTCTTTTTTTCCATAGCCGCTTTTTTTAATTCTTGTAAGCTTTCCACCGGAGCTTCCCGGATTTCCAGCGTTCCGCGTTTTATAGCAAGCTCGACCAATTCTTTACCCTTCTCTGTCCGTACAATCAATTGATTCCAACGGCGCATTTCTTCCCAATCATTGCCAAAGCGCGCCGACCCTACCGAGATATCGGCATACTCTGCTGTGCTGTCCAAACAGTAACGGCAAGCTTCCCGGACACAAGCTTGCACATCATCAAAAGGAACTGCCTGTGTATCGTTATTAGTGTAAAGCTCCAAAATGTTTTTCCCCGCCGGAATATCCATGCCCCTTAGTGAATTCAGTGTTATATTATTTTGAGTGAGCAATTTAGTAAACTTTTCCGCTGAAAGTGTCCAACCGCAATACAAACCGATGACCAATTGCAGTTGATCAATTTTACCGGACTCAACCTGTACCGGTTTTAACCTCATTTTAGCCAGAGCCAGCGCCTGACACGGCATTGCCACAACGCCTATCTTGCCCGACTTATCATTAACCGATTGATTAAAAGCGGCAACTGTCGGCGATACGGTAAATTTGCTGCCCGCGTTATTTCGTAGGGCTGCCTTTTCGTTCACAACAGTGCCTTTCTGTAAAAATTCTTGATTGCGGGAAGAGACTATCGCGGAATCAATAACCCCTTCAGCTAACGCCATTTCCATCAATGCCGTCACTGTTCCCCCATGCTGGGTGCTTTCGCGCAACCGGGAATCGGCTGCCCGGGAAAAATAATAGCTTTTCACTGCACCAATTTCCGGCGTCAGGTCATCGGGATTGAAAAGAAGCTCTCGCAATGCGTTGAGGTCAGTCGGCGTTCTTGGACAAAAGGCATAACATTTACCATCTTTGAGATCACAATAATGCAACTGCACTGTCCGGTCATGATAAATGACCTGATAAGGGCAAAGGCCGACACAAGCGCCACAACCGGTGCACAATTCTTCTTCCAGCACGCCTTTTTTTAACAATTTTTGGCTGCTTAGCCTTTTAACCGGAAAAGCCATTCAAACCACCTTGGTAAAGGTTTTGTTTTTATATATCATTACAGTTCTTGAGGCAAGACAATGATAAAAAGATGGTGAAACATGTTTCTGATAGCTATCTTAGAAAAATTGTAAAAAAGAGACGAAGCAATTATTGTATAAAAATATTTGAGAATTAGTGCATTACGGTTGTTGACATACGCTTCAACTTGTATTATGTAGCCGCTGAAAAATTTATTCCCCGGTAGCTCAGTCGGTAGAGTCCTGCCATGGCGGGATTAACCATCTAAACCGGGGAGTATGATAAGTAACTTCGTTCTTTAAATTCGTGTTCCCCAGTAGCTCAGTCGGTAGAGCGGGTGGCTGTTAACCACCATGTCCGTGGTTCGAGTCCGCGCTGGGGAGCCAGAATATCCTAGCCCGTTTTTAAAAAAACGGGCTTTTTATTTCGGTGGCCTATGCATTTCTGGGTTTATATTATTCAAAGTCAAACGACCGATAGATATTACTGTGGTTATAGCTCTGATATTGAACGCCGCGAACAACAGCACAACGACCCTGAATATCAACTTTCCAAAACTACTAAACGTATCCAGGGACCATGGAAACTCGTCTGGACTTAAAAAACATCAACACGTGCCGAAGCAATGAATTTGGGAAAGAAGATTAAAAAAGAGGTATTGATTGATACCTGAAAAGCTCAGTCGGTTGAGTCCCGCCAAGGCGGGATTAACCATCGGGTACGTGGTTCGAGTCCGCGCTGGGGAGCCAGCCTAAATAGTTGAACTTTTGAAGAGAAAGTAATAGAGTTAGATTAAACATTAGGAGATTACACTATGAGAGATGTTGTCATTGTTTCGGCCTGCCGCACAGCAGTAGGCACTTTCGGCGGAAGCTTGAAAGATTTAACCGCGGCAACGCTGGGAAGCGTTGTGATGAAAGAAGCGGTAAAGCGCGCGGGTATTGATCCGGCTACTATTGATGATGTTCGTTTCGGTTGCTGCATGGAACCGGTAGATACACTCAATGTTTCCCGTGTCGCGGCGCTCCTAGCCGGTATTCCCGAAAGCGTCACTGCCGTCACGCTGAATCGTGTCTGCATATCCGGCATGGAAGCCGCTCTTTCCGGCATGGCCATGATTCAAAGTGAAATGGCGGATATAATACTCGCTGGAGGAATGGAACACATGTCCGGTGCCGCCTATTCCATACCGGGGGCCCGCTGGGGTTATCGTCTTCAGGATCAGGTAGTCGTAGATAATATCATCCATATCCTGCATTGCGGTTCATATATTATGCCCGGCCCGGAAAAAGGACCGCTTAAAGACGGCACGCTCATCGACATGTACAGAGGCAAACCCTACATAATGGGTGTCACCGCCGAGTTTGTCGCCGAAATGTATAAAATCAGCCGCGAAGAGATGGATGAGGTGGCGCTGCGCAGTCATAATAATGCCGAGAGAGCCACGCTGCAAGGAGACTTCAGAGAAGAAATTATACCAGTGGAAATACCCCAGAAAAAAGGCAAACCGCCAATCATTTTCGATAAGGATGAACATTTCCGCCCCAAACTGACTATGGAGGAGCTGAAGAATTTGCCGCCGGCGTTTGTTCCTAAAATCGGCAAGGTTACCGCAGGTAATGCTTCGGGAATCAATGACGGTGCCAGCGCGATGGTGATCATGTCGGCACAAAAAGCTAAAGAACTTGGGTTAAAGTCTCTTGCCCGGATTACAGCGGTGGGACGCGGCGGATGTCATCCTTCGGTTATGGGGCTAAGCGTCGTTCCGGCTGTACGCGATCTGATGAAGAAATCCGGTTTGAAAGTTAGTGATTTTGAACAAATCGAGCTCAACGAGGCTTTCGCCGCTCAATATCTGGGTTGCGAAAAGGAGCTAAAAATTAATCGCGAAATTACCAATGTTAACGGTTCGGGTATCGGCCTTGGCCATCCGGTCGGCTCCACGGGCTGTCGTATTATGGTCACGCTGATTAATTCCATGAAAAAACGCGGCAAAACGCTGGGGATGGCCACGCTCTGCGGCGGCGGCGGGGTTTCGATGGCGTGTGCTATTGAAATAATATAAACACTCGCTTCAACAAAAAACCGGAAAGCGGATTTATATCGCTTTCCGGTTTTTTTATCAGATAAAATCGATTTGAGATAAATTATTTGCCGCCGTGTATTTGTACAAACTCCTTAACCGAATTCCAGTACAATTCCGGATTTGTAAATTCCAGATCGTTATGGAAGCCCCCTTTTATTGTAACCATTTTCTTGGAAACTGCAAGAGATTCAAAAATATATTTGCCCATTGCCCAAGGCACCACTTCATCTTTATCACCATGAATAATAAGAACAGGCGAAATTATTTCCGGAAGTTTTTTCAAATTGTTAAAGGCGTCTCCCGCAAACATCGCCAGCGGACCAAATCCATGAGACCGGGCCATTTCCTTGCCGCTGGTCATCGGTGTAACTAGAATAATGCCGGCCAATTTCTTTTTCAGAGAAATGTTTAACGCCACAACCGTACCCAAAGACCTGCCGCAAATAAAAATCTTATCTGGTGAATATCCCAGTGTTTCCATAGCGTATCTTAAAGAAGCGGCTCCATCTTCGTAAATTCCTTTTTCCGACGGTTTGCCGGTGCTCTTGCCATAGCCTCTGTAACCTACACCCAAGACGTTCAGGCCGGTCTTGGCCAAATCTATCAGCTCCGGAATGCGGTCATATATATTTCCAGCGTTTCCGTGAAAATAGATAACTATGTTTTTAGATGAACTATTGGAAACTAAAAAGCACTGCAAGCGTACTTTATCTTCCGTGACTATATAAATTTCTTTCACGCCGGCGGGTATATTTTCCACCGCCACGGATTTGGTAACCGTAGGAAAGAAGGCCATCCGATTTACAATTGTTTCACATCCGATTAAAAACATAAGACAAATAAATATAACATATTTTATTTTCATAGCCAGAATATCTTTACTAATTGTTTTTAAAAAAATATTAGCAAACCTCTTCCACAATTCCCGTCAGCGATTGTTGCTGTTTTTTTCTCTAATAACCTCGTCGTATTCAGGGATAACTATGCCCTGGCGCACCATAATCTGATAAATTCTTTCAGATTGGTCATCCACGTATCTGGACTCACTGTTTGGTTTGTAACGGCGGGGGTTGGGTAGAATTGAGGCCAGTCTTGCTGACTGGCGGGCTGTCAATTGGGAGGCGTGTTTCCCGTAGTGCTTTTGCGCCGCCGCTTCAATGCCGAAAACTCCATCGCCCCATTCGACGACGTTCAAATAAAGTTCGAGAATTCTTCTTTTGCTTAATTGATATTCTATCCGCCAGGTAAGAATAGCTTCCTTGAGTTTTCTAATAGGATCCTTATCCGGAGAAAGATATAAATTTTTCGCCAGTTGCTGGGAAATAGTGCTGCCGCCCGCTTGAATTTTACTTTCCTTGATATCTTTTTCCAGAGCTTTTTGCATTGCTTCAAAATCAAATCCTTCATGCGACCAGAATTTACTGTCTTCCGAGATAATTACAGCCTTCATCACATAAGGAGATACTTCAGAAATTGGCACCCATATTTTCATAATTTTTTTCTTTAACTTTTTTTGCTGCCAGGTTTTTTCTCTGTATTCTATAAAAGCAGTTTTCTCGGGATTGTGTTTTTTCAAATAAGCCACATTGGGATAAAAAAAATAGCGCCCTACATCAACGGCAAAAATAGTCGCAAAGAAAAATAATGCTACAAATAAAACTTGTTTCCAAAGCCTCATAATCATCCTTGTCGTAATTTTGATGAGATCGTAATAAATCCTCAATTTTTGGTGTCGTTTCCTATACCGTTTTATCACAGATTGCAAAATAAATTTGACAGATAATTTTATTTTTAGTATGTAACAGCCCCCTAAAGTTAAAGGCACGTTGTCGGCAAACAATCTTCGTTCTCTTTGCAGCAAATTACCCCTTACATTCCGGCACTTATGAGTCATCTGGAGACATCTGTGTACCTTTAACAAGGGGTGAGTTGCACGCTAATAGGGGGTATTTAATGAGAAAATGGCAGTTTTTTGTATTTTCCCTGTTTTTGTCATTGTGTTTTATCAACAGTTCCTTGGCCAAAGAATACACAGTAAAAACCGGTGACAGTCTTAAAAACATATCCAAAGAATCCGGCATCAGTATAAATGAAATCAAAAAAGTCAATAACCTTACGAAAACTATACTTCAACCAAACCAGGTTTTAATCATTCCCGAAAAGAGCGCTGCAGTTTCTACTGCCGGGCCGAAACCGAGGGTTAAACGGGCTGTTTATTACACTGTCAAAAATGGAGATACCCTGTCTACAATCGCCCGGAAAACAGGAGTTCCCGTAAAACAAATAATGGCTCTTAACACTATTCACCCGAAAAGTTTACGCATTGGCCGGAAATTAGTTCTGGCAAAGTCAACCCAGCTTTCAGAAAATGAACCTATAGATGAAGATGATGAAAACGGCGGGGAAAAAGGTGACCTTACCCAACTGGAAAAGGACCGGCAAAAACAAGAAGAGCTGTTAGGAAAATGGAGCAACCCCGATGAAAGACAATTATTTGTTAAAGTGGCAACTGGCTTCGTGGGTGCGCCATACAGACTAGGCGGCTCCAGCCTCAAAGGAATTGATTGCTCCGCTTTTGTCCGCAAGATTTATCAAATTTTCGATATAGAATTACCGCGTAACGCCCGAGCACAATCCAAAGTCGGCATAAGCATAGACCGTGAAGAACTGGTGGAAGGCGATCTCGTTTTCTTCCGTACCCGCAGACCCCTGGGACACGTGGGAATTTACATCGGCAATAATGAATTTGTCCACGCGTCCTCTACGAGGAAAGTCGTTCGCATTGACAGCATGGATACTCCCTATTTTCAAAAAAGATTTCAGCGCGCTGTCAGAATAAAAGGGCTGGATATCAAAGGGGTGTAAAGCCGGGCCACCATAATTTTCAAAACCACGGGTATTTATGATACCCTCCGCCTACGTGTGACCTTTAGGTTATGCACTTCGCTTTTGAAATTTGAGTCTCACAAAAGGGGCTGGAGCAATCCGCCCTTTTTTATTTTTCCTCCTGAAGGTTTTTGCCAGTTGATTATCCGTCAGGTTTATTATATGAATTCATATCTATCAGCTATTTGATTTGTTTACGGCTTCATTTAAATAGCGTGGCAATAGCTGACAAATAAGGAGGGGTTATTATGAAAAGAAAAATCTATGTTTTCACCGGCATTTTTATCATGGCCGTATTTTTCAGCGGCTGCGTGGTTTCGGAAAATAAATATATGAAGAAATCGGCGGAGGCCGAAAATTTGACTAAGGAGCTAGCCGTCCAAAAAGAAAAAAATAAAGCGATCTCTGATGAAAATACCGCTCTTAAGGAAAGTACCGCCAAATTAGAAAAAAAATCAAAGGAAGTCGAAGCAACAAGCAATACCTATAAAGATTTGCTCCAGGAGATGAAAGGTGAAATTGCGAAAGGGCAAATTACTATCACCGAACTCAAGGGCAAGCTTACCATGGATGTTGTGGATAAAATCCTTTTTGATTCCGGCGAATCGGCAGTAAAAGAAGAAGGTCTCGCGGTGCTGAAAAGAGCTGTGGATATCTTAAAAAACGTAAAGGATAAAAATATCCGTGTTGAAGGGCACACGGACAATGTAAAGATAACAGGCAGACTGGCCAAAAAATATGCGACCAACTGGGATCTTTCCTACGCACGCGCGATTAATGTCACTAAATATCTGCAACAGGAAGGCATTGATCCCAAAATTCTTTCCGCGACAGCGTTCGGCGAATATCAGCCTATAGCGGATAATTCAACTCCCGAAGGCCGGGCTAAAAATCGCCGTATCGCAATCATTCTCCTGCTCAAGGAATAAGTTGATGGGAAAAAATTTAGTCGAAAATATTCTCGCGCAACATTTGATTTCCGGCAATCTTGTGCCCGGGGAAGAAATCGGTATTCGCATCGATCAAACTCTTACGCAGGATGCCACAGGAACTATGGCCTATCTGCAATTCGAAGCTATGAACGCACCCAAAGTGAAAACCGAGTTGTCCGTAAGCTACATTGACCATAACACAATTCAAGTCGGTTTTGAAAACGCAGACGACCATCGTTATTTGCAGAGTGTAGCACAAAAATACGGCATTGTTCTTTCCCGTGCGGGAAACGGCATTTGCCACCAAGTCCATTTAGAAAGATTCGGCAAACCCGCAAAAACTCTTATTGGTTCGGATAGCCACACTCCTGCCTGCGGCGCTTTAGGCATGATTGCCATCGGCGCGGGAGGCCTTGATGTCGCGCTGGCTATGGCCGGTGAACCGTTTTACCTGACTTGTCCAAAGGTCATTAAAATCAATCTCACCGGTAAGCTTAAGCACTGGGTTTCCGCCAAGGATGTTATCCTTAAAGTGCTGGAAGTTTTCACCAGTAAAGGAAACGTCGGTATGGTATTCGAGTATGGCGGCAAAGGCGCTGCTACACTTAGTGTACCTGAACGCGCCACGATAACCAACATGGGGGCAGAATGCGGTGTGACAACTTCCATTTTCCCCAGCGATGAAATTACGCGACTATTCCTGCGTTCTCAACAACGAAAAGGCGATTATACAGAGCTTAAGGCCGATACAGACGCTACTTACGCCAGGGTAGTTGATATTGACTTATCTAAAATTGAACCACTAACGGCCAAGCCCCACAGCCCGGACAACATCGGCACGGTCAAGAGCATGAAAAAAATTGCCGTGGATCAAGTCTGCCTGGGAAGCTGCACCAATTCTTCCTACAAAGACTTAGTGACAGTGGCTAAAATATTAAAGGGCAAAGTGGTGCATCCCGACGTTAGTTTTATTTTAGCGCCGGGATCCCGCCAGGTATTGGAAAATCTCGCCCATAATGGTTACCTTGTCGACTTGATAGTCTCAGGAGCACGAATCATGGAAAACGCCTGCGGCTTTTGCATCGGCAACAGCCAAAGCCCCCAATCCGGCGCCGTATCGCTGCGCACCTCCAACCGCAATTTTATGGGACGCTCGGGAACTATGGATGCCGATGTTTATCTGGTAAGTCCGGAAACCGCCGCCGCCGCGCTAATCACAGGGCAATTTACCGATCCGCGTGACTTAAAAACCCCTTATCCCAAAGTCAAGATGCCGGAAAAGTTTTTAATTGACGACTCTATGATTGTCTGGCCATCAACTAATACCAAGCCGCATTCAAAAGGATATCGAGGCGGCAAGGAAAAGGCGACGCAGGCGTATAGTACCATACGTCGAGGAGCCGATGACGCAGCCAACAAAGATAGCCGAATGAAGACGGCTCGGTATACCGGAGAAATTTATCGCGGCCCGAACATCGGCTCTCCGCCCAAAAATTCGGCGCTTCCGGAAATTATTCAGGCTCAAGTTACGATAAAAGTAGGCGATAAAATCACGACCGATCACATTATCCCCGCCGGTGCACGAATGAAATACCGCTCGAACATTCCTAAATATTCCGAGTTTGTCTTTGAAAATGTCGATGCCGGCTTTGCGAAACGCGCTTATAAAATAAAGGAAGCCGGAAAGCAAAACATCATCGTAGCCGGTTTATCTTACGGGCAGGGCTCTTCGCGTGAACATGCCGCTTTATGCCCCATGTATCTGGGCGTGCGCGCGGTAATTGCCAAATCCCTGGAAAGAATTCATGCCGCCAATTTAGTTAATTTCGGCATATTGCCTCTTACTTTTCGAGTCGAGGGCGACTATGACAACATCGATCAGGGAGACGATTTGGAAATTACCGAGGCCAGAAAAATAATTGCCGTAGGCGGTGATCTCCTGGTGCAAAATAAAACCAAAGGTACCTCTTTTTATGTGTCTTGCGTCTTATCCGTAAGACAAAGACAAATAATTTTGGCCGGCGGGGCGCTAAACATCCGCGACGCAAAATAAAAAGGACAACCACGGGTACGAACCCCAAAGCAAGCTTTAGGGTTCATACCCTCCGCTTCGCGGGATTGTTCAACTAAGCAATTCCGATATGCTTCGCTTTCGGAATTGGAGTTTCACAAATAAATTAATATGGAGCAACTTCTATTTATGGCAAAAAAGATCAAAGTTAAAACTGCTGTCGTCGAAATGGACGGCGACGAAATGACCCGCGTCATGTGGGAAATGGTTAAAAAAAAGCTCCTCTTTCCCTATCTGGATATGAATATTGACTATTACGATTTGCATATTAAACATCGTGATGATACCGATGACAGGGTTACTGTTGATGCCGCCCGCGCGATTATGAAATACGGCGTGGGCGTTAAATGCGCAACCATCACTCCCAACGAAGACCGGGTAAAAGAATACAGTTTGAAAACAGCGTGGAAAAGCCCCAACGGTACTATTCGCGCCATGCTCGACGGCACGGTTTTCAGAAAACCGATTTTAGTCAATAATATCAAACCTGCGGTTTCTTCATGGAAAAAACCAATAACCATAGGCCGACACGCTTACGGCGATGTTTATAATAATTTTGAAATGCAGATTCCTGAGGCGGGAAAACTCGAAATTATTTTTACTCCCAAGGACAACGGTAAACCTAAAAGCACCATGGTTAAAGATTTCCCCTCAGCGGGCATTATCCAGGTCAACCATAACCTTGACCAATCCATTTTGAGTTTTGCCCAAGCCTGCTTTACTTACGCTTTGAGTGAAAAAATTGATTTATGGTTTTCGACAAAAGATACCATTTCCAAGATATACGATGCCGGTTTCCGCGAAATCTTTGATCATGAATTTAAAAAGAACTGGAAGGAAAAATTCCAAAAAGCAGGAATTGAATACTTCTTTACCTTGATTGACGACGCTGTGGCGCGCATTATGAAAAGTGAAGGCGGTATGCTTTGGGCGCTTAAAAACTACGACGGCGATATCATGTCGGATATGATCGCTTCCGCCAATGGCTCGCTGGCCATGATGACATCCGTGCTGGTTTCACCTAACGGCTGGTTTGAATTTGAAGCCGCGCACGGCACCGTGCAAAAGCACTATTATAAATATTTAAAGGGCGAAGAAACTTCGAGTAATTCGATGGCACTGATTTTTGCCTGGACGGGCGGCTTGCGTAAACGCGGAGAATTGGATGGTACACCGGAGGTGATAAAGTTTGCCGAAAAACTCGAAGAAGCGGCCAGCACTACGGTCGAGAGCGGCACCATGACGGGTGACTTGCTCGCGCTTGCCGGGAAAAAAGCTTCCAATAAAAAAGTGAATACGGGAGGTTTTATTGACGCCATAGCCGCTACCTTGCAGAAAAAGCTCGATGGTTAAAAGCACAGAAAATCCACTGCCCAATTTACTGGATTTCACTCTGGAGGAAATGGAGGTTTTCATTTCCTCTCTGGGCAAGGAAAAATTCCGCGCACGGCAAATAATGAAATGGCTGCATCAGGCGGGTAGCAATTCTTTTGCCGATATGACCACGCTTTCCCGCGCTTTCCGCGATAAGCTTGCCAAAATAGCCCGAATCCAACGCCCGCAAATCGTTAAAATTCAAAAATCGCAGGACGGTACTCAAAAAGCACTCTTACGGCTGGAAGACGGGCTTTTCATCGAAAGTGTGCTCATTCCCGGAAAAAGTCACTGGACTATTTGCATTTCTACTCAGGCCGGCTGCGCAATGGGCTGTGAATTTTGCCTGACTGCGCGCCAGGGTTTCAAACGAAATTTAACGCCTGCGGAAATTGTCGGACAGTTCATTACTCTCAAGCAGAACACGCCTGAAGGGCCCAATATTAATAACATCGTAATGATGGGCATGGGTGAGCCGCTGGCCAACTACGAAAGCACGCTCAAGTCGATCCAAATTCTAACCTGCGATTTCGGTCTGGGAATTTCCAACCGCAGAATCACGGTCTCCACCTGCGGACTTGCACCGCAAATCGTGCAACTCGGTAAAGACATCTGCATCAATCTGGCCGTATCGCTCAATGCGTCCGATGATGAAACGCGAAATCAGCTCATGCCGATTAACAAAAAGTATCCGCTGGAAGTTTTGCTGGATGCCTGTAAAAAATATCCGATGCCGGGACGGCGTCTGCTCACTTTTGAATACATTCTCATCAAAGGCGTTAATTCTTCTTTGCGCGACGCTAAAAAGCTGGTGGCCCTGCTCAAGAATCAACGCTGCAAATTGAACTTGATTGTCTTTAATGAATATCCCGGATCGGCTTTTAAATCGCCGCCGCCCAAAGAAGTGGAAGCTTTTCAACAGCTACTGATCAAAAAACACTATACAACCATGATCCGCGCCAGTAAAGGCAGCGACATCCTTGCCGCCTGCGGACAATTGAGCGGCGCTTTCTGCGAAACAATATAATTTACTATCAAAAGCGCTCCCTTTATCTGCCGCGCTTTTTTGCTGGAAACATATTATCCTTTTTCGACCGCTGAGGCGGATTATATTTTTTCCCGCGCAGAAGCCGCGCGATGTCTTTTTGTCTGCGGGTATTTCTCTGATTAGCCATAAAAGCGAAGCCTAAGATGCAACCTTCTTCACTCACCCCCGCCCAACACCTTGTAAAGCGTGACCGTATTAACGATCCGGGCGAGGCGAAGGGTAATCAATACCTGCTGTGCACCATAGAGGGAACGTTGTGCATCGAGGACGCTCAGGTAGCTGTCAATTCCTTTGGTATAGCGAGCATTGGAGAGGCGATAGGTTTCCGCAACGGCACCGACCAGCGATTGTTGCGCCGCTATCTGTTGGTTCACCGTGCCCCGCACGGCAAGGGCATCAGCCACTTCCCGAAAAGCCGTCTGGATCACTTTTTCGTATTGGGCGATGGATATTTCCTTTTCTACTTTTGTCACATCGTATGCCGACCAAGTGCGGGCATCAAAAATTGGCATAATGATCTGCGGTGCGAAAAGCCACGTATCCTGGCCGGCTTTGAAAAGTCCGGATAGATCTGCGCTGGCAGTTCCGATGGCGGTCGTCAGGGAGATGCGGGGAAAGAAAGCAGCACGGGCAGCGCCGATATTGGCGTTGGCCGCCTTGAGCTGATGTTCCGCCGCACTTATATCCGGCCGGCGCAAGAGCAGTTCAGAGGACAGGCCGGGAGAAATCTCTCTGGGCGGGTTGACGCTGCCCAGATCCGAAGTCAAGATATCTTGCGGCAGAGGAGAACCAACCAGGAGATTCAGGGCGTTTTCATCTTGCGCTGCCAGTTGCGTATAGCGGGCGACGTCTCCCCTGGCCGTATCCACCTGACTTTGCGCTCGCAGCAGGTCCAATTCGGACGAGATCCCCACGTCATAGCGTTTCCTGATTAATTTGTAGGAGGTCTCCTGAGCCTCCAGGGTAGAGGTCACCAACTTCAGGGTTTCCCTGTCTGCAGCCATGGTCAGATACGCCTGTGCTACCGCTGACACCAACGATATCTGTGCGCTGCGGTGGGCATCCTCCGTAGCCAAGTACTCCTCCAACGCCTGGTCTTTCAGGCTGCGGATGCGGCCGAAGAAGTCAATTTCCCAGGAAGTGATGCCGAGATTGACACTGTATTGTTCGGTGGTCACCGCGGATCCGGTGGTCGAAAGATCAGCCGGAATAAGTTGTTTACTCATCATCCCGACCGCATTGACCGAAGGTAACAGCGAGGCTCTCTGAATGCCGTACAAAGCGCGCGCCCTTTCGACATTCAAGGTCGCCATCCGTAAATCGCGATTATTGTCTAAGGCAATCCCGATGATCTTTTGCAGACGTTCGTCAGTGAAGAACTCCCGCCACGGCAACTCCGATGCCGCCGGAGCAGATGCCGCGGACTTCGTTTGATTGTAGGCTGCACCTGTGGGCCATTGGGCCGGCACCGGCGCATCCGGTCGCGTATATTTCGGGGCCATCGTGCAACCACCGAGAAGGAAGATTATTATACCTAGTAGAAGAAACCATTTTCTCTTCATATCATTTATCCCCCCTTGACGGATTTACGCCGTCTGTCTTGACTGCTTTACCCTTCCTGTGTTTGCCAAAGGTTTTCTCGATCAACACATAGAAGAGCGGCGCAAACAAGGTTACCAGGAAGGTGGCGGTCACTACCCCACCCAGCGCACCGGTACCGATGGCCTTTTGCGCGCCCGCGCCCGCCCCGCTCGCCAGCACCAGCGGCAAGATTCCGAATCCGAAGGCCAGCGAGGTCATGATGATGGGACGCAGCCGCAGTTTGGCCCCTTCCAGAGTCGCCTCGGTCAGCCCCATCCCTTCTTCCACCCGGGCCTTGGCAAACTGGACAATCAGAATGGCATTCTTTGTGGTCAGGCCCAGGATGGTCAAGAGGCCGATCTGAAAATAGATGTCGTTGGGCATTCCCCGCATGTTCGAGGCAACTGCACCGCCAATCGCCCCTAAGGGGAGAGCCAGAAGGATCGAGATGGGAACGGTCCAACTCTCATATAAGGCCGCTACGCACAAGAAGATAATCAGAATAGAAAATGCATAGAGCGGGGCGGCCTGGGTGCCGGCTTGCCGTTCCTGATAGGAAAGCCCGGTCCAGTCAAAGCCGATCTCCTTGGGTAACTTTGAGGCGATCTCTTCCATGGCCTGCATCGCCTCACCGGAACTTCTGCCCGGCGCCGCCTCTCCCCAGATATTTATGGAAGGAAACGCATTGTAGCGCTCCAGCTTGGGAGAACCTACTGCCCAGTGCCCGGAGGCAAAAGCGGAATAAGGGACCATCTTACCCGCGCTATTGCGCACATAGAGTCTATCCAAATCACTGGGCAACATGCGGTAGGGGGCGTCGGCCTGAATGTCCACATGCTTGACTCTTCCACCTTTAATAAAATCATTGACATAGGCGCTGCCAAATTCTGCCGAAATGGTGTTGTGGATGGCAGAGATAGGAACCCCCAGGGCGCCGGCCTTTGCCCAATCCACATCGATACGGTATTGGGGGCTGTCTTCCAGCCCGTTAGGCCGCACCCGGGTCAATCTCGGATCCTTGGCCGCCATGGCGAGGAGTTGGTTGCGGGCCGCCATCAGACCATCGTGTCCCAGGCCGCCACGGTCCTGCAACTGGAAATCAAAACCTTTGGCATTGCCCAGTTCGATGACTGGCGGCGGTGTGAAGGCAAACACCCTGGCGTTGCGGATCTGTGCAAACGCCCGCATGGCCCTGTCGGCGACAGCGGTAGCCTTCAGCTCTTGCCGGGAGCGCAGCTTCCAGTCCCTGAGCTTGACAAAGGCCATGCCAATGTTCTGCCCCCGGCCAGCCTGGTTCTGACCGCTAATCGTCATAAGTGCTTCCACCGCGTCTTTTTCTCTCTCCAGAAAATGATTCTGGACGACCTCCATTACTTTCTTGGTCTGTTCCAGTGTGGAACCCGACGGGAGCTGCGCCATGACCAGCAGCGTCCCCTGGTCCTCATCCGGAAGATAACTCTTAGGCAAATGCAGAAGCAGCAATGCCATCGCCGCCACGATCAGGAGGTAGAAAAACAAATAGCGCACGTTTTTGTTTAACGAGTGACCGACCATTCCCACGTACAGATCTCGGGATCGAAAAAAGACGCGATCAAACCATCTGAAAAACGGGCGCAGGAAAGATATTCCGCTTTCCGCCGGTTCATGCCCCTTGGGCACCGGCTTGAGCAGCGAGGCGCAGAGGACCGGTGTCAGGATCAAGGCCACCAACAACGAAAGGAGCATGGCGGCGATGACAGTCACAGAAAACTGGCGGTAGATGACGCCGGTAGAACCGGCGAAAAACGCCATAGGGCCGAAGACCGCCGAGAGCACCAACCCGATGCCGATCAGCGCGGGGGTAATTTGGTCCATGGATTTGGCCGTGGCCTCTTTGGGTGAGATTCCTTCCTCACTCATAATGCGTTCGACGTTTTCCACCACCACGATGGCGTCGTCCACCAGTAGGCCGATGGCCAGTACCATAGCAAACATAGTCAGCATGTTGATAGAAAACCCGAACAGTCCCAGAACTGCAAAGGTGCCAAGAAGCACCACCGGCACGGCAATGGTCGGAATGAGGGTGGCCCGTATGTTGCCCATGAACAGATACATGACCAGAAAAACCAGCAAGATGGCTTCGAAAAGGGTCTTGACCACCTCCTCAATCGCCACTTTGGTAAAGGGGGTAGTGTCGTAAGGATAAACGGCCTTCATGCCGTGGGGGAAGTACCGGCTCAGTTCCTTCATCTTGGCCCGGATCGCGTTGGCCGTATCCAGCGCATTGGCGCCGGGTTCCTGCCGGATGGCCATCCCGGCCGACGGCATGCCGTTGTAATAAGAAAAGGTATCGGCAAGATCGGTCCCCAGTTCCGTTCGCCCTATGTTCTTGATCTTGACTATGGAGCCGTCCGGATTGATGCGGACGGGGATTTCGGCAAACTCCTCGGGGGTTTTGAGCAGGCTATGGACAATGATGGGGGCGTTGAGGCGCTGTCCCGCAACTGCCGGCGCCCCGCCGAACTGGCCACCGGAGATCTCCACATTGTAGTCTTTAATCGCCTTGATCACATCGTCCACCGTCAGGCCGTAAACCGTCAGCTTGTTGGGGTTGAGCCAGATCCGCATTGCATACTCGCCGCCGAATCCTTCCACCTCCCCAACTCCCGGCACCCGCGCCAGTACCTGCTGCACGGTGGTTTGAGTATAATCTCTCAAGTCAATATCAGTCATGCTGCCGTCTTCGGAAACCAGACCAACAATCATCAGATAGTTCGCGGTGGATTTGCGGACCCCGACACCCCGGAGCTGCACCACATCGGGCAGTCGCGCCATTGCCCCTTGGAGCTTGTTTTGCACCTTGGCCCAGGCGAGGTCCGGATCGGTTCCCGGAGCGAAGGTCAGCGTGATCTGAGAAATGCCGGATGAATCACTGCTGCTGGACATATACAGCATTCTGTCCAGCCCGGTCATCTGTTGCTCGATAATCTGTGTAACGCTGTCTTCCACCGTCTCTGCCGAAGCCCCGGGATAAAGGGTGCCAACTCTGATAGAAGGCGGCGCGATGGGGGGATACTGCGTGATGGGCAAGTTGTAAATCGCCAGGCCGCCCACCACCATAATAATCATAGCGATGACCCAGGCAAAGACAGGACGGTCCAGAAAGAATCTTGATAGCATCGTACGCCTCCGTTATTTCGCTTTTGTAGGCGGCGGAACCGCATTCTTACGTTCCCCGGTGCTTTTTTCACCACCGGTTTCAAAAGGAACAGCCTTTACGGAAGCACCAGGTGCCACCTTTTGCATCCCCTCGACAATTACCCGCTCGCCTTGCACAAGACCTGATAAAACAAGCCACTGATCGCCGATGGCCCGATCGAGCGTGAGCATCCGTAATTGGACCTTGCCTTCAGCGTCCACAATCAATGTAAGTGGGTTCCCCTTCGGATCGCGTGACACGGCCTGTTGGGGAATGAGAATGGCCTTCTTATTGACACCTTCCTGCACCACTGCCCGGATGAACATGCCCGGCAGGAGAATCCCATGCGGATTGGGAAAGATAGCCCGCAGAATAACCGATCCCGTCGTGGGATCGACTGTGACGTCCCGGAATTGAAGAGTTCCCGCTAATGGATACGCTGTACCATCTTCCAGAATGAGTTGAACTTTTTTCTGATTTGCTTCATTTTGATTCAGACGACCTTCTTTCAGGCCACGTCGCAATCGCAGCAGGTCGGCCGTTGATTGGGCAATATCCACATACATGGGATTAAGTTTTTGAATGGTTGCCAGGGCTGTGGGCTGCTGAGCCGTCACCAGGGCGCCCTCAGTGACGCTGGATCTTCCAATACGGCCCGAGATGGGCGCGGTAATCGTCGTATACTTCAGATTGATGCGTGCTGTCTGTATATCTGCCTGAGTCTGTTTCAATGCCGCCGCTGCATCATCATAGTCCTGCTGGCTGACCGCTTTCTCTACCAGCAATTCCCGCAAGCGGTCGGCCCTTAACTGGATGGCCGTGAGATTGGCCTCGGACCTGGCAAGCGCCGCCTGATAAAGGGCAGGATCGATCTGAAAGAGCACCTGGCCGGCTTTCACATCGGAGCCTTCCGTAAACAGGCGCTTCTGGATGACGCCACTCACTTGAGGACGCACTTCCGCGACCAAATTGGCGGACGTTCGACCGGTCAAGTCGGTTGTAATAGCCACCTGCTTCGGTTGTATCGTCACAACGGATACTTCGGGAGGACTTGGAGCGCCTGGGGTCTTCTGCCCGCAACCGCCCAGGATCAAGCTAATAACGATAATGCTCATGGTGGCCATCAGCCAGGCTCTGTTATTGTTTTTCATTCGACACCTCTGTTATTGTATTAATATAAATATCAATTGTTGCTCGTAATAAGAGCATCCCGTATCACAACATATTCTTTATCTTTAAAATCCTTTCAAATACAAATAACATACAACAAAACTACGGCCAGATAGTTCCCATAGCCCTCTGCAGCTTGGCATAATTTATATTGTAATCGCCCAAAGCATTGGCGTATTCGGATTTTGCTTTTGTCAACAGCGTTTGGGCATCGAGAACTTCCGTGGACGTTGCCACACTTTCTTTATATCTTTCTTCGGAAATCCGGAAATTTTCTTCGGCCTGTTCGATCACTTTTTTCGAGACGGCAATTTGATTTTCGGCTTCCTGCAAAAGCAGATAAGCGTTTTTAATCTCCATGGTAATTTGGTCATTTAATTCTTTGGCTGCATCTACAGCTTGATTCTCTCTGGCTTTGCTCGCATCAACCCGAAATTTAGTTTTGCCCCATTCCCAGAAATTCCAACTGGCTACCGCCATCACATACCAGCTTTCCATGTCTTTATAGTCACTACCGGAAACCGATGGATTATCGCCAAATCTGGTGTAATTTCCTACTACACTCACGGAAGGCAAAAAATCGCTTTGCGCTACCCGTACCAATTTTGCCGCTTGCGTTGCTTTGAGCGAGGAAATCTTAAGCTCCAGTCTTGACTGCTGGGCGATATTCAGACATTCTTCGAACGACTGGTTCAGTGGTCGATAGTTTAAAATGTCGACTATTTCTACCGGTGTAAATATCCTGCGTTTCAAAACAGTATTCAAACGGGCTTTGGTTAAATCCACAGCATTTTGAGCTTTGACCAGAGCTTGTTTGCCATTAGCCAGCTCCACTTCGGCATGCAGTAAATCATTTTTGGGGATCATGCCCACCTTAAAATAATTTTCGGCAACATCCCGATGCGCGCTAAGCATCTCCACAGATTGACTAGCCGCAGTCAGAATCCTTTGCGCGCGCAAAATATCAAAATAAGAGATTTTCACTTCCTGTACCACATCTTGATATTTAGCCGTTTCCTCTAAACGGGCAACATCTTCGCCAATACTGCTTGCTTGATAATTGGCCAGAATACCGCCTCCCGCAAAAAGCGGCTGTTTCGCCTCGATTACCCAGTTATAGTTATTTTTTGTGCCTGACACAATTTCCATGGGAGATAATATTAAGGGTGGAATTGCCGGAAGTTTAAAGCTTGGCTCCTCGTTCAATCGCGTATAGCTATAGGAAGTGCTGAACTTGGGCAAAAATCCGGTAACAGCTTCTCTTTTCTGGGCAGTGGCACTCCTTGAACCTTCCTTGGCAATATTTATAACTATGCTGTTTTTTAAAGCGATTTCAATGCTTGCTTCCAAAGTTAATGGCTCTTCGCCGGAAACAAGATTCGGAAAAAGAACAATTGCCAAAACAATCAAAAAAGGTGAACGATAAATTTTACTAATCATACTTTTTTCACTCCATTTAAAAAAATGTCCTGAATAAAATCCTTTTTGGAAAGGAGAGACTCTTTCGTCGGCATTAACAACCACTCGCTTGCTGCCGACCTGATCAAATGAATTAATGCCGAAGCTATTTCGTGCGGCGGGAGCGCGCGCAATAAGCCGCTCTTTATACCCATTTTTAATAAATTCTCGATAAAAGTTATGTGTTTAACATAATCAGCGATAAGCTTTTGGCGCAGTACAGTCATAATTTCCGATAAGGCATCGTTTTCCCCGCGGAGGAATATACGACAGAAATCCGTGTTATTTTCGACAAACTTTAAATGCGCATTAATCAGCGTTACAATTTTATCGGTAACATCCTTTGCCGCGTTTACCTCCTGCCTGATTTCGGCGTACATTAAGTCGAGTTTTTCGCTGATCATTGTCGTATAAAGATGTTCTTTGCCGTCGAAGAACTGATAGAGGGAACCGATGGCAAAACCGGAAGCGTTGGCAATTTCAGCTACTGTGACGTTATGATAACCTTTGGTGGAAAATATTTTTTCCGCCTGTTCCAGAATATCCGCCCGCCGCGTATGGAATTCTCTTTCTTTTCGTTCCAACCTTTCCATTAACCAGGCCTTTCTATTTTTGAACAATCATTCAATATTTGAATGATAATTCAGATTATAGAATATTTATTATTTGTCAAGGATAATCTGTAATGTTTGCTTCCTGCGCAGAGTTTTAATTACCTTGACTTGTAAATACGATTCCCGTAAAATTATTACGCTGTAATTGCGAATTATTAGCAGACGTTAAATTAAAGATACTACTTTAAAAAACTTAAAAGAGGTTCCATGAAAAAGCTAATAATATTTTTTTGCATTGCCGTTATATGGAACGCCTTTTCCGCGAGCGCGGCGGAAACAAATATCGGCTTCGTCAAGAATGTATCCGGTCAGGCGTTTATCGGTAGAACGCAAGGTTTGATTCCCGCAAAGGTAAATGACAAGCTGTTCGCCAATGACAATTTAATTACAGGCGCCGACGGATCACTGGGTGTAATTCTTCAGGATAACAGCGTTTTATCCCTGGGTCCAAAATCAAAGGTTAATTTAAGCAATTTCTCCTTCAATCCAGTTGAGGAAAATTTATCTTTCGTAGCAAAGGTAAAAAAAGGCACGTTAGTTTATTTGACTGGATTAATCGCTAAGATTAACCGTAAAGCGGTGCGCTTTGAAACACCCACTGCTGTTTGCGGCGTGCGCGGCACACACTTTGCCATAAAAGTTGATGCTCCGGATGAAGATTAAAGAAGCAAATCCACGAAGAACAACCAGAGCTATGCCTTTTATTAATGATTATACTAAACAAAGCCAGGCATAAAAAAGCGGAGGGAAAGATTGCAATGAAAAAATACATCGCACTCTCAAAAGCTGTAAGCAAAATGGCGATTCTATTATTTGCCGCTCTTATGATGGTATCCTGCATGTCCACGACGCAGATTGTTCTTTTGCCCGACCCGAATGGCAAAGTGGGTACTCTTGAAGTTTCCGACGATAAAGGAAAAGAACCCCAGCAGCTCGACCAAGCATGGCAATCGATACAAACATCTCCGCTGACCGGTTCTCCCGGAGCGCCGAAAGTTCTGGAAGAAAAACAAGTCAAGTCAACTTTTCAGCATGCTTTGGAAGCGCAGCCGCCGCAACCGGTCGCTCACATTATGTATTTCAATAGCGGAAGCGCCAATCCAACAGCCACTTCGCTGAAACTAATCCCAGCGGTTATAGAAACTATTAAAATTCAGGCTTCGAAGAATGTAGTTGTCATCGGCCACACTGACAGCGTCGGACCGGCTGTGTACAACCGCACTCTTTCTCTGAGACGCGCCAGAGCAGTGGCTAATGTCTTGATAGCCAAAGGTATAGCTCGCGATAGTATCGAAGTGACGTACTATGGAAAAGGGAATCCCTTGATACCTAAGCCTGATGGCGTGGCTGAACCAAAGAATCGCCGGGTGGAAATAATTGTCCGCTAGGCTATCCCATAGATTAGATTTATAATCTTTACCTCGTTAATCTCTATCCAACCCAATATCAATATTTCACGTATTGTTGAATGTCTAATTTTTTCATTTGGCAAATACATAGCGTTATGTAATACTAATCTTATAAAAGCATTTATATTTATTCTAACATTAGGGGTGCGAATATGAAAAAATCATACATATTAGCCCTTGATCAGGGTACCACCAGTTCGCGAGCCATTCTTTACGACCGCGAAGGGAAAGTCGTAAAAATTACCCAAAAAGAATTTACTCAAATCTATCCCAAAGCCGGCTGGGTGGAACATGATCCCATGGAAATCTGGGGCTCTCAAAGCGGTGTGGCCAGCGAAATCCTGGCAACAACCGGTATTCCTGCGGAAGAAATAGCGGCAATAGGCATCACCAATCAGCGGGAAACAACGGTTGTCTGGGATAAGCAAACGGGAAAACCAATTTATAACGCGATTGTCTGGCAGTGCCGCCGCACCTCAGGAATATGCGATGAACTTAAAACCAGAGGATTGGAAAATTATATCCGCGAAAATACCGGGCTTGTGCTCGACGCCTATTTCTCGGCAACCAAAGTAAAGTGGATACTCGATAACGTGGAAGGAGCGAGGGACAAGGCTAAAAAGGGCGAGCTTTTATTCGGCAACATCGATACCTGGCTGATCTGGAACTTAACAAGAGGAAAAGTTCACGTTACGGATTACAGCAATGCTTCGCGCACGATGCTTTACAATATTAAAGACCTCAAGTGGGATGAGCGAATCTTAAAAGAACTCGACATACCCGCGTCTATGCTGCCTCAAGTAAAACCATCCAGCGCGGTTTACGGCAATACGGACGCCCGGATACTGGGAGCGGAAATTCCCATTGCCGGCGACGCGGGTGATCAGCAGGCGGCGCTCTTTGGGCAGGCCTGCTATACGCCGGGGATGGTTAAGAACACCTACGGCACGGGATGCTTCATGCTCATGCTGACGGGCGAAAAACTGGTGCATTCGGAAAACGGACTTCTTTCGACCATTGCCTGGGGTGTGAACAATAAAGTGGAATATGCTTTGGAAGGCAGCATTTTTATTGCAGGCGCAGCTATTCAGTGGCTGCGCGACAGCCTGAAAATCATTTATGATGCCAAAGACAGCGAGTATTTTGCCACAAAAGTTGACGATTCCTTAGGCGTTTACGTTGTTCCCGCCTTTGTAGGATTGGGAGCCCCCTATTGGGACATGTATGCCCGCGGCGCAATTTTGGGGCTGACTCGGGGAACAACGAGAAATCACATCATCCGCGCCACTTTGGAATCCATCGCCTATCAAACCCGCGACGTTCTGGAATTGATGCGCACCGAATGCGGCATTGAGCTATGCGAACTGCGCGTTGACGGCGGAGCCTGCGCCAATAATTTCCTGATGCAATTTCAAGCGGATATTCTTGGCGTTCCCGTAGAGAGGCCGGAGATTATTGAAACAACTGCTTTGGGGGCTGCCTATCTGGCCGGTCTGGCAGTCGGTTTCTGGAAAGATCAATCTATGATCGCCGAGAGGCGAAAGGTAAATCGAAAATTTCTACCATCCATGAGCGAGGATAAAAGAAAAGAACTCTACACCAACTGGAAGAAGGCGGTGAAACGCGCCATGCATTGGGAGGAAGAAAAATAAAACAACATGATTAAAACGGATGTCATCATCATCGGCGGAGGAGCTACCGGTTGCGGTATCGCGAGAGACCTGGCCCTTCGCGGGATTCCTCATTGTCTTGTAGAAAAGGGCGACTTTGCCGCGGGAGCTACCGGCGCCTGCCACGGCCTCCTGCACAGCGGCAGCAGATACGTGGTCTCCGATCCGATAGCAGCCAAGGAGTGTTACGATGAAAACATCATTTTGAGAAAGATTGGCGAAAAATGCGTCGAGCAGACGGGAGGCCTTTTTGTGCGTCTTCCCGGTGATTCCAAACTTTACCGCGAACGTTTCCTTAGAAGTTGTGAAGAAATAGGAATACCCGCGGAAGTCATTTCCTCGACCAAAGCTCTCGATCTCGTTCCCAACCTGAATCCGGAAATCGAAGAAGCAATCAAAGTTCCTGATTGTTCTATCGATCCCTTCCGCCTGTGCATGCTCAATATCGCAACGTCGCAACGAAGAGACGGCATCATCTTTATTCGCCACAAGGTAACAGAAATCGTCAAATCACACGGACACTGCATCGGCGTCAAGGCCACCGATCAGGTCACCGGTGACATTCGAGAAATCCGCGGCAATGTCATTGTCAATGCGACCGGAGCATGGTCTCATCTGGTCGCCTCTCTTGCTGGAAATGAAGTGCCCCTTACTCTATCTAAAGGAAGTATTGTCATCACCAATCACCGACTAACCAATATGGTAATCAACAGGCTCCGCCCGCCTTCCGACGGTGATATCGTCGTACCCAATGAAGCGGTTTGCCTGGCCGGAACAACATCGCTAATGGTGGAAGATCCGGATAAAAGCAGAATCGAATCCACTGAGGTTGATACCATTATAAGCGAGGCGGGGAGAATGATTCCTCACTTCAACAATACGCGCATCATCCGCGCTTTTTCCGGCGTCCGCCCCTTGCTTAAATCCCAGAAATCGGACAGCCGCGAAATTTCCCGCGGTTTTCAAATCATTAACCACGAAAACGGAATGTATAGTATTGTGGGAGGAAAACTTACAACTTTTCGGCTTATGGCGGAGAAGATGGTTGACACCATAATGAATTATTATGGTCTTAAAACGCCCTGTGCAACGGCGGAGAAACCGCTGGACGGGCAGGAGGAACTTAGCGGTTACCCCCTATCCAAGCGGCTCGCGGATATGAAAAATATCGTCTGTGAATGCGAACTTGTCACCAGGCAGGAAGTGGAGCGGATAATAAAACAAACAGGAACACGATACGTCGGCGATATTCAACACAGGACGCGCTTGGGCATGGGACCATGCCAGGGCGGTTTCTGCACTTTTCGTGCGCTGGGAATTATGCATGAAAAAAGTATCATCTCACCGGAGCAATCCATGTCCGCTTTGCGGGATTTTCTCCAGCGCCGTTTTCGAGGTATTCGATATTGCCTTTGGGGCGATCAGTTGCGCGAAGAACAGCTTGTGGAATACATCTATCTGGGCATACTGGCCATGGAGAAACCGCAGTGAGCGTGATTGAATACGACGTTATTATTATCGGCGCGGGAGTAACTGGATTTACCGCGGGCACAAGGCTTGCCGAACGCGGCCTTAAAGTTGCTGTTGTCACTACCGGAGAACCTACGGCGTGCCTTTCTACCGGCTGCATAGATGTATGCAACGGTGACCATAATCCCCTGCACGGCGTAACTCATCTTCCGGAGGAACACCCCTTTCACCTTATCTCCCAGGCAGCTATCCGGGAGGCGCTGGATAATTTCGCCAATGCTATGACCGATATGGGTATTCCCTATATCGGCACACCGGAAGAAAACCGCCGTATTCTTTCGGCTCTGGGCACTTACAAGACCACTTGCATGGTTCCGGTAACTATGCAGGCGGCGCCGCAGAACGCTGATGACGACATACACATCATTACATTCAGCGGGCTCAAAGATTTTTATCCCAGCTACATAATTTCCCGGCGGAAGAATGCTTCTTTTTCGACATACGATGCCGGTGTTTCCACAACCATGGGCATTGCGGCAAATTTCGAGCGGGAAGATTTTCTGGAAACATTCATCCCCTGGCTGGGAAAACTCAACATTCGCGAAGACAAAATTGCCTTTCCTGCTGTTTTAGGTTTGGAATCGGCCGCCAAAATTGTAAAAAAAATAGAAGACAGACTGAAGCGGGCCGTTTTTGAAATCCCCACTATTCCGCCATCCATGCCCGGCAGAAGATTGTTCAACGCGCTGAAAGACTATTTCCGGAAAAAGGGCGGAACAATCTACTGGGCGTGGCCGGTTGCCGGTGTGGAAAAAACGGGTAAGATTATCGAAGCTGTTGTCACTGAATCCGAAGGAAGACCAAACAGCCTTAATGCAAGGGCTTTCGTCCTGGCCACCGGATCGTTTGTCGGCGGCGGGCTTCACGCGCAGCGGGATACAATTGTTGAAAAGGTTTTTAACCTGCCCGTTCATGTCCCCGGCCTGCGAGAGACATGGTTCGATAATGATTATTTTTCCTTTAATCACGGTATCGGCAAGGCGGGGATTATTGTGGATTCATCCTTCCGTCCGGTGGGCTCCGCATGGGAAAATATTTTTGTGTGTGGAGGAATACTCGCCAATACGGAGATTTTGAAAAGCGGATGCGGGCACGGCCTGGCGCTAGCGACAGGTTATGCCGCGGCAAAATCTTGCGCGGAGTATATCCGATGAAATACGAACACTGCATACGCTGCACTATATGTGTCGAGAATTGTCCCGTCCTTCGGGTCAACCCTGATTTTCCCGGGCCGAAGCAATCAGGGCCCGACGCCCAGCGTTTCCGGATGGAAAGAGAAAAAGCCGTTGATGAATGGGTGATGCTTTGCAGTCAGTGCAAACGTTGCGAGATGGCTTGCCCATGCGGGGTGGAACCGGCTCAGATAATTCTCAAGGCACAGCAAAGATATGGTCTTCAGCACCCCCGCACGCTGGCCTACCTGCTTTTTGCCAATAACTACTACTTAAGCGCCCTTGGTTCTTTAACCGCGCCTATCGCCAACACAATTGCCTCAACCGCAATCGGAAAAAAGATATTCCGGGCGATGGGCATAGCAACTTATATACCTTTCCCGAAATTCCGTTTCCGAACACTGCATAACAAAAAGAAAAATCTGAGTAGATCGACAAGAAAAGTAGCCTTTTTTTACGGGTGCTTCATTAATTTTTATCGACCTGATATCGGTAGAAAAATAATTCAACTGCTCACGTCATTCAATATAGACGTTGTATTGCCGCCTCAGTGGTGCTGTGGTCTTCCGGCGCTGGGTAACGGGAATCTGGCACTGGCCCGTTCCTTTGCCGAAAAGAATGCCGCTTCGTTGTCCAACTACATTGATGCTGGGTATGATGTTGTCTATACATGCACATCCTGCGGCCTTTGTCTCTTGCATGATTATCCGGGCATTCTGGAAATTCCGCAGGGGAAAAAGATTGCCGAAAACAGCTACGATCTCTATGAATATATCGTCAAACTAATCGATGAAGGACATATCGATCCGCAATTCAGGGAAGTGCGGCGCAAACTTGCTTATCACATCCCGTGTCACCTCAGGGCGCTGGGCATTGGCTATCCGGCGACAAAAATTATGGCGATGATCCCCGGGCTGGAATATGAGATTCTTGATGATACCTGCTGCGGGCTCAACGGCAGTTACGGTTTTAAAAAGACTAATGAGTCCACCGCAGTCCAGCTAGGAAACCGGGCTGTCTCACTCATCAGGAAAACCGGAGCGGAAGCGATTGTCGCGGATTGCGGTTCGTGCCGGATGCAATTGGCCGGGCTCTCCGGCCTGACTGCCCTCGATCCGGCTGAAATCGTCAGCGAATCACTGGGAATCACAGACCAGAAGTAAACTTTGGGGTATTAACGACTGTAAAAGATGGAAGAGTTAAAAGAATCAAATATCTTATAGCCCCGTGCACACGGGGCTATAAGATCGGCTAACGTTTATTATTTGAAAATTTAAAGCTGCAGGAAAGATCTATTGCAGCGTTTATTCGTTTTATGAAATCTTAGGCCAACTCTATTTTACTACAAAATCATCTCTTCTATTTTTAGCCCATGCTTCTTCATTATGGCCAAGATCTAGTGGTTTTCGTTTGCCATTGCTGAGAGTCTTTATCCTTTTTTTGTCGACACCTAAATTAACCAGATAATTCATGGCCGCTTTTGCTCTTTTATCACCGAGGGCCAAGTTATATTTATCGGACCCTCTCTCGTCGCAGTTTCCCTCTATGGTTATTTTTACCTTCTTATTTTTCAAAAGAGAATCGGCAATTTGCTTAAGAACTTCCCTATCTCCTGAAAGGATAGTGGCTTTATTAAAGTCAAAATATACAACTTTAAGGGCAGTATCCTCTTTTACCGATGCCGCTTGTGCCTTTGCCGAGCCCTCTTGAGTGGCTTCATCGGTCTTAACTACTTGTTTGTTATCACATCCCGTATAAACGCCCACAGAAATAATTAAAAATAAAACAATAAATAAATTCATCTTTTTCATAATTCATCTCCTCCGTAATTTATTGGGTTTTATTTTGCCAGCCCATATTTATTAATATTACATTTTTTATAATATTTCCAACAATTTAATTTTAGAAATTTTTTTAATTAAAGTATCGGTAAATGAGCAAAACTGGTATGATTTTACAGATTCTCAAAAAAGGTAAGCTAATTATATTCTATTTTGTTTTCTGTCGGGATGCACTATCCGGTTGACCGATAGAGATAAATCTTTGGCTAATCATAAAACCGTTAATCGTAGCCGTTTTGTAATCATATTAACGAATATTTGACAAATAATCGTTAATCGTATATATATCCTTCATGGCAACAACAAATTCCATAAAAAACTATATCCAAGTTCTTAAAATACAATACGATCAGCTGCGTAAGGACAAAGAGTCTATGCTGAAGCTTATTGATGAATCAGAGCTTTCGGAAAGTGTTTTCAATTCCAATGCCATCGAGAATTCTACCCTTACGCTCAAAGAAACTGAGCGCATTCTGTTGGAGATGGAAATTTCCCGTAATGTTTCGGTACGGGAAGTATTTGAAGCAAAAAATCTAGCGCTGGTGATGGAATACACCAGAAGTAAAGCTATGGAAGCGGAGCTTTCCATAGATATGATTCTGCTTTTGCACAAAATGCTCATTGGAAATATCAAAGATGCCATCGCGGGGCGGTTCCGTGCGGCGGGCGAATTTGTTCGCGTCGGCACGCATATCGCGCCGGCTCCGGAACATGTGGCTAGAATGACGGAGGCGATTCTGCTGGAATTTTCTGCGGATCATATTAATTACTTTGCCGACAAGATCGCTAAATTTCACCTGGATTTCGAGACAATCCATCCCTTTTGCGACGGTAACGGCAGAATGGGGCGCGTGATTGCCAATTATCAGCTGGCGCGATTGGGTTTTCCCAACATAATTATCCGCAATAAAGAGAAGGTGATTTATTATAAAGCATTTGGTGAGTACAAAAATTCAAAAAAACCAAAGATCATGGAGAAAATTATCACCCTGGCGTTGACAGAATCACTGCATAAAAGAATTGCCTATCTGCAAGGCGACAAAATAATCCCCCTCGCGGATTTCTCCAGAGAGCATGAAAAATCAATTCACGCGTTGCTTAACACTGCCCGCAGACAAACTATCCCCGCTTTCCGTGAAAAAGGAGTTTGGAAAATCGGAAATTATAAACCATGAATCACGGGGTATCCAAAACACCATCGTCATGCCCACACAGAACTTCAGCTCATCAATTGTCAGGAACAAAAATTTGATCCCCGCTAATATCGTTACTCTTACGATTTATTATCCAACCGCGGCCACACTAAATCGTAATGGACACTACGGCCACGACCGGGCAGTTGGCGAAGGATTTTCTTCTCCAGCAGGTCGGCGATTTCACGAAATGCCGTAGCCCGGCTCACAGTTGCGATGCTTACGTATTTACGTGTTGTCAAACCGCCGGTAAAATTTCCCGGACCGGCTTCTAAAATACGGGTTACGACTTTTTTCTGGCGGTCATTGATCTGCGTTTGGGCATGCCGATTCCAAAAGTCAAATCGCGCAAGCACATTGGCAATGATATCCTGAGAATGTTCGATCGCCGCGCTTACGCATTGAATAAACCACAAATACCATTCAGTCACATCAACCCGGCACCTCTGCACATCCTCAAGAATTTTATAATATTCATCTCTGCTATGCATGATCTCGGAAGAAACGCTATAAAACCTGACTTTCAATTTTTCATCTTGCGCCAAAGCCATGTCGGTTAGAGCTCGTGCCAATCGTCCATTGCCATCTTCGTAAGGATGGATTGTCAGAAAACGCAAATGAGCTTCTGCCGCGCGCAATATTCCATCCATCGAATCTTTCGAAGTTTGCCACCATTTAAGAAAAAGCCGCATCTCTTCATTAAGGCGTCCCTTAGGCAAAACTTCAAAGTGCACTTTTTCTTTGCCCGTGGGACCGGATACTATCCGCATCGGCTCATTGCCGCGCAGTTTCCCCACCTTGATCTTCCTTAAATTCGAATAGCCCGAAGGAAACAAAGCCGCTTGCCAGCCATTAAGCCTCTCTAAAGTCAATGGCTTTTCATAAAAACGCACTGCATCCAAAAGAACATCCACAAGGCCGTTAACATTTCTGTCATAGGCGCCAACACCTTTGGGCAAACCAAGCTTAACTGCCACCGATGAACGGACTGATTCCCGGTTAAATTTCTGCCCTTCGATTTCTGCCGTCCGATAAGCTTCTTCAACGAGAACAACAGCCTGAGCTTCAGTTTCAAGGTTGATATCAAAAGACGCCACACGGCCTAATAACTTACCCTGCAAGACTCTCAGTCTGCTTAAAGGTTTTAATAAAGCAGCCTCGCCATACTTGAAATCAAACCAGTTTTTACTCTCCCAGATGTATTTCATCTATCCTGCTTTCTGAAGCGGTTATAATCGCTAATCGCTTCAATAAGTGAAGCAATTATAACGGAGAATCATCTCATATGCAAGATGTATTTTGGCTGAATAAATACCGATCTGTCATTCCCGCTCGGCAGTCTGCCGAGGGAATCCAGACTTGATACGGGAAGAGGATCAAGGTGAGGGTGATATACGCTTCACGATTTTCAGATTGCCAATTATCAAGAGTAAAGATTTGCCCCCAGGCCTTATATGGGAAGCTTCAATTATCCAATATCAGTAATTAATCACACTGTCCCCGAATTTGCTTTTCTCTAACGCTTTGCATATTTTATCAAAGCTAAAAGATACCTTGATTTAAACTGGTTGCTTGCCAATATCTGTTTTGCGGGGGGAAGTTTAAGAATAACACCAAGCACTGCCGCCATAGCCCGATGGCTTAATAATATCTGATTATCAAACAGGAGATTCTGAAACTTTCCGCGCTCAATTGCCATTAATACAATTCTATGAACTGAATTTACAGGTGTAATAACCCGCTCTCCGCGGGATTTCAATTTAAGGGCATCAACATTGCACCCTTTTAGGCATACTCCGCAACCAAGACATTGATCATCATCCAGCTTTGCTTTCTTTTTTCCCTGTTTCTGCGGATCACTGGCGGTTACAAGCGTCATGGCCTCTACCGGGCAAAGTGATACACATTTTCCGCATCCGTTACATTTTTCTTCAATTATTTCCGGAATAAAATTAGTCGTGTGAACGGGATTTAAGAAACCAAACTTTCTGGCGGCAATTAATGCTTCGCAACAACAGCCGCAGCAATTGCAGATAAAACCTACACTTTCCTGAACATTTTCGCCAAACTGGACAAGGTTATAATCCTGAGCTTTATTTAATAAATCCAGCCCCTCCGCTACATCGACTTTTCTGGCAATCCCATGACGAATTAATGATTCAGCAGGACCGTTGAAAGTCATGCAAATATCCATTGGCGCGCTGCAATTTTTGCCAATATGTTCCATCTTGTGTCGACAATAGCAAACACCAATACCTATTTGTGAAGCTGTTTTTACAACTTCTGATGCCCTTTCGTAGTCAAGGACATGGAGTGCATTTTCGTTGGTCAGTACACCCTCGTTTACAAAAGCTCTTCCCAACTGAGTTTCCCCGTTAAGGAACAGATATTTTATGAAATCCTCTTCAACATTCATGTACTGGTAGAATAGTTCTGATAGGACTTTTTGATCGATATCTTTCCTGCGCCGCATCATGGAGAATTCAAAAAATCCCGCCATTGGAGGAGGAAGAATATAGGTGGTGTTGCCATCTTGCTCGTAATCGAGAAGAATTCCACGGTCAGCAAGATCGTTCAAAATAACCCTGGCATCACTAAGGTTAAGCTTCCAGATTGCGGCTGCTTTTTTATCAGTAAAAGGTTTAAGGGGAAGGAGAGAAACAAGTTCTGCTTCCCTTTCGGAAAAAAGAACTTTGAGGATTTTAAATAGTAGCTCTGTGGGTGGAGCACCCTGTGGAAATCTGTTTAATCTCTGAACCAGATTATTGTAACTGTTGGCCTTGATAGTATTGTGATGTGCCATTTAATACTCATTTATCTTGTTATTCAGAAAATATACAAATTATATTATCTTATTTTAACACTGATAGCAAACCTGACCCTAGACCGTTATCTTGTCCCTGAAATTTGGTATTTGTCTAGATTGTCTTCAGTACGTATTTGTCCAAAGCAAAGCGCGGTCTTGCTTTGGGTGACTGATCAGAATACCCCACAGGCAGAAGCACTATCGGGTAAATACTTTCGTCCAGTGACAGAAACTTTTTTACCTTGTCGCGATCAAACCTTCCCAGCCAGCAACTACCCAGACTCAGATCAACGGCCTTAAGAACGATGTGCTCTATAGCAATCGCCACATTCATGGAAAGATAGGCCCTAACCGCTTCTGCGTCCATGATTGGGCTTACGGCTGATGGATCATTCATATCCATATCCACGCCTTCGAAGGCGCCTTCTTTCAGCAGTTCTCCGACACGCCGCTCTCTTGTTGTGATGGTTGTCAGGTCGGCGCAGCAGACAAAAATAACCGCGGCCTTGACAATAAACTTATAGGGCGTGTACTTGCCAAGGGCCTCTTTGGCCGCAGGCGATTGAGCGACGATGAAGCGCGCGGGCTGGAGATTTGATCCCGAAGGAGCGAGCCGCGCGGCATCCAGAAGCAGGCGGACAGTATCAGCCGAAATATCCTCCTGCTTGAATTTACGAATGCTCCTGCGTGAAGCGATAACGTCTGATAATTCCACTGTGGCACCTCCATGTAAGTATTATGAGGCGAACTTTACAACTTCCTCTTGGGCATGTCAAATCGAAGATATTGATCCGCTCTTAAAAAGCGGTTTAAAAAAAATTTCAATTGCCTTTAAAAAAGAACTGGCAAGGAAATTCAACACAAGCGTCTCCGATTAATCACAAAATTATCCAAGCTGAATCGGGAAGAAGAAAAAGAACAGACGAAAATAACTGATTTTGTGCCCCGGCATTTCAATGGAGCACAAGCACATAGAATGCCAGGGAAATAGACTTTACTTCGCTTTTCCACGAATGAAGCAAGGAAGAAAAGATGATATTCAACAGCACGGCTGATCCTAACTTAAGCCAGTTCAAATAATGCGGCTATTATTTTATTGACAGATACCCCTCTTCTTCTTATATATACTCTAAACAAAGGTAGCCGCATTAATACAACCTGGTATCAGCTTACCAGGCGTGGGCACGGTGATGAAAAGTGACCAGTGGCCCGTTCTTTTTTATCTTTTAATGTTCATTTCAACCCCGCTGCTACCGGACAGGAAATTTAGTCTGTAGCTCGTTACAGGATAGAGGGCCTGAAAATAAAGGAGGAAGCCGCCCATGAACATCATTTCCTACACAGAAGAACATAATATCTTTCGGGATAGTCTCCGGAAATTCCTCGATAACGAAATCGTGCCCCATATTGAAGAATGGGAGGATGCAGCCATCGTCCCCAAAAGCGTCTGGAAGAAGATGGGGGAACAGGGTTTCCTGTGCACGGATATTCCCGAGGAATACGGCGGCGCCGGTGGTGACTTTCTCTATTCCGTTATCGTCTGTGAAGAACTCACCAAATGTAACTTCTCCGGTCTGGCGGCATCCCTTCACAGCGACATCTGTGTCCCCTATATTTCATCCTTCGGTTCTGAGAAACAGAAGCATAAATATCTCCCCGGCTGCGTTTCTGGTGACATCATCACTGCCCTCGCCATGACAGAGCCGAACGCCGGCAGCGACTTGGCAGCAATGAAAACAACCGCCAAGGAAGATGGCGATCAAATCATTCTCAATGGACAGAAGACCTTTATCAGTAACGGCATCACTTGCGACCTTGTCATCGTAGCCGCCCGGGATCCCCGCGTGGAGCAACAACATCAGGCCGTCGATCTTTACATTGTTGAAGCCGGCACGCCCGGTTTTGAAAAAGGAAAACAAATAAAGAAAATCGGCTGGCACAGTCAGGACACAGCGGAGCTTTATTTTACGGACTGCTGCATTCCAAAGGAAAACCGTCTCGGGGATAAAGGAAGCGGTTTTTTGAAGCTCATGATGAAGCTTCAGCAGGAGCGTCTTGTCTGCGCTATCGGTGCTGTAACCGCCGCAGAGCTCATGCTGGATATCACCATCAGGTATTGCCGGGAGCGGAACGCTTTTGGTCGTCCCCTCTCCAAATTCCAGCACATTCAGTTCGAAATCGTGGAGATGGCCACGGAGGCCAAGTTGGGTCGCACTTTCATCGACAAGCTAATCGTGGACCACATGGAAGGCAAAAACATTGTCGCTGAAGTCGCTATGGCTAAATACTGGACGACAGACATGGCCTTTCGCGTTGCCGACCGGTGCCTCCAACTTCACGGGGGTTACGGATATTGTGAGGAGTACCCCATAGCCCGAGCCTGGCGGGACATCCGCGTAACGAGGATCTTCGCCGGAACAAACGAGATCATGAAAGGAATTGCGGCCCGGTTCATGGGGTTATAAATGAACATTCAATGCACTTCCAACATTAAGGGAGCCCTGATTACGCGCTCAGGAACGCGCAAAAAGGGATACCGGCCCGAAATCATGAAGAAGAGAGGAGCCTTATGAAAACATCCGATCAGGATAGAGTTGCTGTTATCGATGCTTGCCGGACGCCGTTCCTGCGCTCAGGCACGGCTTACTACGATCTGATGGCCTGGGAACTCGGGCGTTACGCCGTCAAGGGGCTTATCGCCAGAACGGGAATAGATCCTTCGCTTGTCGAATACGTAATCATTGGAACGGTTATGGCGGATGTCGCCACGACCAATGTGGCACGGGAGATCATGCTGGGCGCTGGTCTTCCCGGTTCAATTCCTGCTCATACCTGCACGGCGGCTTGTGTCTCCGCGAACATCGCCGTGACCACCGCTTACGACATGATCACTTCCGGGCAGGTGGATACAGTCATCGCTGGCGGCACAGAATCCATGTCCGATCCCGCCATCAAAATCGGAAAGCGTTACCGGCGCTTCATCCTCGATCTCACCATGTTCAAGCGGCCGAAAAGCCTTGGGGGGAAATTCAAGCTCCTCAGGGGAATGAAACTGAAGGATTTTTTCGCCCTTGAACAACCGGCTATCGCTGAGTACTCCACAGGGCTCACCATGGGTGCCAATGCCGACAGGCTCGCCCGTCGTCTCGGCATTACCCGGAAAGAGCAAGACGAATTTGCCGCGCGTTCCCACCGGTTAGCCGTTGCCGCCACCCAAAATAAAACGATGAAAAAAGAGATTGTTCCCGTTGTGGTTCCTGGCACTAGCAAAACCATCACGGAAGATAACGGGCCGCGGGCGGACGCTACCTTGGATAATCTCGCGAAAATCAAACCCGCCTTTGAAAAACGATACGGAACGGTCACGGCGGGAAACGCTTCTTTTTTGACGGACGGTGCCTCGGCAGTATTGCTCATGAAAGAATCAAAAGCCAAAGCGCTGAATCTGAAGCCTCTGGCTTATATCCGCGCGTATGCCCATGCTGGTTCCGATCCATGGGAAGAATTGCTTCTCGGTCCGGCCTTTGCCACGGCGCGCGTATTGCAAAAGGCAAACCTCATGTTCTCCGATATCAAGGTCTTGGAAATCCACGAAGCCTTTGCCGCCCAGATTCTGGCCAACATCCACTATATAGAGTCCGAAAAATGGGGCATGGAAAGCCTGGGATTGAAGGGCAGAATGGGAGTGTTTGACCGGGAAAAGATAAATACACGGGGAGGTTCCCTTTCCCTTGGTCATCCCTTCGGGGCTACAGGCGGCAGGCTTATTGCCAGTTGCTGCAACCGTCTGCAAGAGGAAAATGCTCAGTTCGGCCTGGTTGCCGGCTGCGGCGCGGGAGCTGTTGGAAATGCCATTATCCTGGAAAATGCACAGTAGAGGTAATAACTATGAAATATTTGACCCTGGAAAAAACAAAAGAAAAAATCGCGGTTGTCACCATCGACTGTCCTGATGGGAAGGTAAATAAAGTTTCTTCGGGACTTTTGGATGAAGTGGCAGGTATTTTGGATGACATCAAGAATGACGAGAGCATCATCGGCATGGTTATCATGAGTGGTAAAGGAGACAATTTTGTTGTCGGCGCGGACATTGATGAAGTCAAAGGTATGCGCACCAAAGAAGAAGCTGTTACCTATATCACCAAGGGGCATGCAATCCTCAACGCTTTGGAAAGTATGAAAATGCCGGTGGTTGCCTGTATCCACGGTAACTGCCTTGGCGGCGGTTTGGAGCTGGCTCTTGTCTGCCATTACCGTATGGCTGTCAACTCTCCTCAAACCGTACTGGGCTTTCCGGAAGTACAACTCGGATTGTTGCCCGCGGCCGGAGGAACACAGCGTCTTCCGGCGCTTATCGGTCTTACGACGGCCCTTCCCATGATGCTTACGGCGCGTACTCTCCGGGCAAAACAAGCCAAAAAGGCAGGGCTTATCGACGAGCTTATTCCCCCCTATGGTTTGAAGGAAACGGGTATCAAAAAGGCTCTGGAACTGGCGAAAAAAGGCATGCCCTCAAGAAAACGCAAAAGCTCTCTGGTCAATTTCTTCCTGGAATCCAACCCCGTGGGCAGGGGAATTGTTTTTGATAAGGCGAGAAAGATGATCACAAGCCAGACCTATGGTTGTTACCCTGCTCCGTATGCCATCATCGATGCCGTGGAATGGGGGCTCAAAAATGGGAGAGCCGCAGGCCTGAAAAAGGAGATCGAGCTTTTCGGAGAGCTGGTCATCACACCCCAGTCCAAATCCCTCATAAGTCTCTTTTCGAAAATGAGCGACCTCAAAAAAAATCCTCAGAAAAGCCTTGCCCGGAGAGTAGGTAAACTGGCCGTTGTCGGGACGGGATTCATGGGACAAGGGATCGCTACTGTTTCTACCTCCATTTGCGATACTATTCTAATGAAGGATGTAAGCCTGGATACAGCAGCATCTGGAATCAAGGAAATATGGAAGGGTCTGGAAAAGCGGGCCAAATCGGGAGCCATCCTCCCCTTTGATCGGGATGTCCAGTACGGGAAGCTTGTTCCCTGTGAAGACTACTCCCTGTTTAAAAATACTGGTCTGGTTGTGGAGGCCGTGTTTGAGGATCTCG
>Ga0209777_10000253_pt1 | contig 92410 bp, 77 predicted proteins | sample FrelakmetHBP12HB_FD_187147 | JGI IMG/M metagenome (GOLD analysis project Ga0209777, IMG submission 187147) | Freshwater lake sediment microbial communities from the University of Notre Dame, USA, for methane emissions studies -HBP12 HB (SPAdes)... | ecosystem: Environmental > Aquatic >...
AACCACGAATAGCAGGTTGTAAAGACTTCTCTCGCCAAAGCGAACTATAAACCAAGGAGCCGACAGGCAAAAAAGAAAACCACAAGGTAAACTCACATACCACTTGACTATCATCATAGCAGGTCAAAACCGCTTCGGTCTTGACTCCCTCTGCTCACCCTCTTTTGTAGTGCTCTTGTAGATAAATCTCCCCCCCCCAGTTAGTAGAACGCTGGTTGCGGCACCGAAGGTCACCCCGGAGTGCTCTGCGGGTCTGACGGCTCTGGATTCTGCACGCGGCGTACATCCTGAGTCGTGAGCTTGCCGAACGGTCGAAGGGTGCGCCGCGAACAACAGCATATTCCGTAGGGGCGCAGCATGCTGCGCCCGTACACGGGCTAATCCAAACCATCGATCAGGAATCCCTTGCGGTTGGACGGCAACGACCAAGCTCTTGATGCCGAACAATAACCGTCGCGACCCAAGGCATATTCGTACTTCGCCGTGGTGAGTGAGTTTATCCCCATAGGGGCGCACTGCCGTGCGCCCCTACGACAAATCGTTCGTCTGGCCGGTGAAATTCCACTTGTGGGACAACTTCAGGATTCCTGCCAGCGCGCTTAAACGGCTTTTTCAACAGTCCCCAAGCGGTGGGGCACCCATACGCAACTTCCTCAAGGGCTTTGAACATTGCCTCATCTATCTCGACTACCCAGAGCCTCGACGCAGCAAGCTGAAAACGAACAACCCGATCGTGCGCGCTATCGAAGAACTCAATCGCCGCCTGATCCCGATGCGCTCCTTCAACAACACCCGTAGTATCCAAAGAATCGCTTATGGCTTAGTTGCTTATGTCTTAAACCAACATCAGGTTGTACGCGAATGCCTTTTACACAAAACGCTTGACAGCATCCCATGGCAGATTCCGCAAGAAATGCCTTGACAAATCCCGAAATGCTATTATCTTGATCACAATTAGAGGAGTTTTCGCTGAAATGAGAAGCTTTCTGGAAACGATAGGTCTTTATTGGTGGTATCAACTCACCTCCGCAGCTGGGCCTTTCGCTTTGCAGCGCTCCTGAAAAGAGAGAGAGAAATTGAGGCCCACTGTTGGAATCGACGGTGGGTTTTTTTTTGCGCAAGGTTAGAAGAGATGATTGCTTTCGAACGACACATTGAAGATTCAGACCTTGAATTAAGCGTCTGCGCCGTGTTGCCGGGCCACGAAAGCCACTCTTATTACTGGTGGTGGCAGAATGCCTGCATTGCCGACAGCGGAGGAAGGCTTTAGAGGATAGTATCTTAGCCGGAAATAATGCTGAAGCCCGCTGTCGGAAGACGATAGCGGGTTTTTTTGTTTAAGAAGGTGAACCTATGGTATTTCAAACGATTCTTTCAGCAAACGATGTCGGACGAGCATCTCAGTTGCATGTGATCTCATCGTCCATCCCGGCCGATTTGGAGACGCCCGTTTCGGCATACTTGAAACTGAGAAAACATGGCGCCAAATGCCTTCTGGAAAGCGTCGAAAGCGGAACGATCGTCGGGCGATATTCTTTCATCGGAATGCGTCCGGAATTCAGGATAATCGTTACCCGCGACCGAGTTGAGATCAAGAATGGTAGGACGGCGATGGCAATTCCGCTTGCATCGGAAAAGTCGGCGCTGTCTATTATCAAATCGCTCCTGCAACAGGTTAACCTCACCGGCGTTCACGACCAACCCCGGCTTTTGGGCGGCGCGGTGGGCTTCATCAGCTACGATTTCGTCCGCTGCTTCGAAAAGATTCCTGACCTGCTGCCTGATGATCTCAATCTGCCTCTGGCAATGTTCCACATGATTGATACACTGCTGGTCTTTGATCATGTTCGCAGGAAGATCGACATCCTCTGCCTTACCGATGCCTCCACGGAAAAGGAAGCTCAGGACAAGATAAACCATATCAAGGCGACCCTTCTTGAACCCCTGTCGCTACCGAGCCCCGAGCGCCGGCAAACGCCGTCGGCAGAACCCGTATCCAATCTAACGCCGGATCAATTCTGCCGAGCGGTCGACGATGTCAAGGGGCACATTAAGGCCGGTGATGTCTACCAGCAGGTTATTTCCCGCAGGTTGCGAGGGAGTACATCGGCTGATCCGTTTTTGGTCTACCGCTCTCTGCGTATGCTGAATCCATCACCATATATGTACTTCCTTGATTTTGATGATGTCGTTCTCATCGGTTCTTCACCGGAAGCTATGGTTCGCCTCGAGAACCGCATCGCAACCATTCGCCCTATTGCCGGAACCAGACCACGGGGTACGACCGAAGATGAAGACAAGAAGCTTTCCGAGGAGCTTCTCGCCGACGAGAAGGAGCGGGCCGAGCACGTCATGTTAGTTGATCTGGGTCGGAATGACCTGGGGCGATGCTGCGAAATTGGGACAGTAAAGGTGACCGACTTCATGATTGTCGAACGCTTTTCACATGTTATGCACCTGACCTCGAACGTCACCGGAAAGCTCAATCCCGAATTGGACCAGTTTGATTTGTTCCAAGCCACCTTTCCGGCCGGCACAGTTACGGGCGCGCCGAAAATTCGAGCCATGCAGTTGATCGAGGAAATAGAAAAGGCCAAACGTGGTCCCTACGCCGGAGCGGTCGGCTATTTCAGCCTGTCCGGCGATTCCGATTGGTGCATCAATATCCGAAACATCACCATGAAAGGCCAAGATTACTATCTGCAGGCAGGCGCCGGTATAGTGGCCGATTCAGTACCGGCTAACGAATTCGCGGAAACCGAGAGCAAAATGGCGGCCTTAAAGAAAGCGATTGAGATCGCCGAAAGGGGCTTGAGATGATAGTCATAATAGACAACTACGATTCCTTCACCTATAACCTCGCTCAATATGTTGGTGAGCTGGGGCACGAATTCAAGGTGTTTAGAAACGACGCCATAACAACTGCGGAAATAGCCGAGATAAACCCTTCCCACCTGATAATTTCTCCCGGGCCGGGACGTCCGGAAGATGCCGGAATCTCTTGCGACATAATAACACACTTCTCCGATAAGATGCCTATTCTCGGAGTTTGTCTCGGACATCAGTGCCTTGCCCACGCTTTCCATGGCACAGTTGCCTCGGCTGATCGACTGATGCACGGCAAAGTGTCGCAGATTTACCACTCCGGAAAGGGGATATTCCGCGGGATACCGTCGCCTTTCGAGGCTACCCGGTATCATTCTCTGGTGGCTCTGGCGGAATCCCTGCCGGAGCAAATTGAGGTCACCGCTCACACAGCCGATGGCGAAGTGATGGGAATCAGACTGAAAAACAGGCCGGTGGAAGGAGTGCAGTTTCACCCCGAGTCGATACTTACTAAACATGGCAAACAGCTTCTGGGAAACTTTCTGGCAACGAGGTAGACTGTGAGAGATACCATCAAGAAACTAAGCGAAGGCCGCGACCTAACTGCCGCCGAGTGTGGGGAAGCAATGGAGAAGATCATGTCTGGAGAAGCCACTCCGGTTCAGACTGCGGCTTTCCTGACCGCTCTTCGTCTGAAAGGCGAAACCACCGACGAAATCTTCGGGGCCGCCCGGCTACTTAGAAGCAAGGTCCGACCGGTGACGCATCACCAGGAAATGGTTTTTGACAATTGCGGAACCGGAGGCGACGGCTCGGGAACATTCAACATCTCGACGACGGCTGCCATCATCATCGCTGCCTGCGGTGTCCCTGTCGCCAAACACGGTAATCGGTCGGTATCAAGTAGCTGCGGCAGCGCCGATGTTCTCCAGCAGTTGGGAGTGGAATTGCTGCTCTCTCCCGAGCAGATCGGGGAATGTATTGATGAAGTCGGCTTCGGTTTTCTCTTTGCGCCCAATCTGCATCCGGCTATGAAAGCAGTGGCTCCGGTGAGGAATGACCTGGGGTTCCGCACAATCTTCAACCTGCTTGGTCCCCTGACGAACCCGGCTTCCGCCACTCATCAACTAATCGGAGTTTTTGACAGCAATTATGTCGAGAGAATAGCCGAAGCGGCGCGCCGTCTGGGCATTTCGAGAGTAATGGTAGTCCACAATCAAGAGGGAGTGGATGAAATCGCCACAACCGGTTTGAACCGGATCTGCGCCGCCGAAAATGGGACGTGCCGATCATTCCTACTGGATCCTCAAGATTATCACTTTCAGCGCTGCAACGTCAGCGATCTGCGTGGTGGCGATGCCGGCCAGAGTGCGAATATCACTCTCTCAATTTTGAGAGGAGAAAAAGGGGCGCGAAGAGACACGGTCGTATTAAACGCGGCAGTGTCTCTTCATTTGGTTGGCAAGGCCGATAGTATCAGTACCGGCATCGAGATTGCCGCCGACTGTGTAGATTCCGGGCTCGCCCTGAAAAAACTTGAAACTTTCGCGGCATTGACCAGGAAACTCTGCCATGCTTGAACAGATTGTTTCATACAAAAGAAGCCAGCTCGACGCAATTGACAAGACTGCCGGTATCAAGATGATGGAAACCATGATAGGCAATCTTCCCCCCACGATCAGTTTCAAAGAAAGGCTGGAAGCAGAATCTGACATCTCTATAATCGCCGAGATCAAAAGGCAGTCCCCGTCACGAGGAATTCTGAATCCCAATGCGGGAATCGTTGAACTGGTGAAATCGTATGAAAGCGCAGGCGCGGCTGCGATTTCTGTCTTGACTGAAGACAGGTTTTTCCGTGGCTGCCCTGACGACTTGGTTAGCGCCAGGAAGAACACTTCTTTGCCGATCTTGCGGAAGGATTTCATTATTGACGAGTATCAGGTCTGGGAATCACGCGTGATTGGGGCAGATGCCATACTTCTGATAGCAAAGGTCCTGTCTGCTGCCGAGCTGTCACAGTTTAATCGGCTCGCTCAGGAACTCGATCTCGATGTTATCATTGAGGTTCACGATCGAAGCGAATTGGACATTGCTCTTCCTCTATGCCCCCGCATAATAGGCATTAATAATCGCAATCTGGCGACTTTTGAAACCGATCTATCCACGTTCGAATCGCTTGCAGCGGCTGTTCCCGCTGACACCCTCACGATCAGTGAAAGCGGCGTGTTTAGCCGGGACGACATCCTCTTCCTGAAAGAACGCGGAGCTGATGCCGTCCTGGTCGGCGAGAGCATTATTGTCAGTCCAGACCCATATTTGAAAATCTGCGAGCTGCGAGGGGCAACCCCATGACCAGAATCAAGATTTGCGGCATAACCAACATTGAAGATGCATTGAAGGCGGCGGAACTGGGTGCTCATGCGGTTGGATTTATCTTTGCCGAAGGACCGCGTCGGGTCGATCCTGAGACTGCAAGAGGCATTTGCTTAGCGCTGCCTCCGTTCGTCAGCAAAGTTGGCGTGTTCGTAAACGAGGAAACTGAAGTGATAGAGCAGTTGATTCGTCTCTGCCGTCTGGACGCAATTCAACTGTACCCATCGGACGATCACAATGGGCACAATGCGTTCAATGTCCCTGTGATAAGGGCTTTTCGAGTCGTGAATGAAGACATTATCACGGTAATCATCCAGTCGAAGGCGAGCTTCTTTCTGATGGATACTCTTGACCGGCGACGCAATGGCGGAAGCGGCCGCACCTTTGACTGGAACATTGCCAAAGCAGCCACAAAGTTGGGTCGCGTCATTCTCGCCGGCGGTTTGAATCATCACAACGTTGCCGAGGCTCTTGATGTCGTCCATCCCTATGCCGTCGACGTCAGCAGTGGCGTGGAAAAAAGTCCCGGGATAAAAGACCATGAGAAAATGCGCTTGTTCATTAAGGAGGTTCAGGCTTGGGACAACCGGATAGGCTAGGATATTTCGGTCAATACGGGGGACGTTTTGTTCCTGAGACGGTTATGGCCGCCCTGCTGGAATTAGAGCGGGAGTATCTCCGTGCCCGACATGATAAGCGGTTCCGTGAAAATCTGCTTGATCTCATGCAAAACTACTCCGGTCGTCCGACGCCTCTGTACTTTGCCGAAGGGACGAGTCATCGCTTGCGAGGAGCGCGCATATATCTGAAGCGCGAAGATCTAAATCACACCGGCGCTCACAAGATAAACAACTGCCTCGGACAAGGGCTGCTGGCGAAACAAATGAACAAGAAGCGAGTCATCGCCGAAACCGGAGCCGGCCAGCATGGAGTTGCAGTCGCCACAGTCGCTTGTCTGTTCGGTCTGACATGTACCGTCTACATGGGGCGAACCGATATGAAAAGGCAAAAGCCCAATGTAGACCGGATGCGGCTCTTAGGAGCCGAAGTTGTACCGGTTGATTCCGGAAGCAAAACCCTCAAAGACGCCACCAACGAAGCAATACGTGACTGGGTGACAAACGTCACCGACACGCATTATATCATCGGCTCGACCGTTGGTCCCCATCCTTATCCATTGATCGTGCGTGATTTCCAGTCGGTCATCGGGAAAGAAACGAGAAAGCAGATTCAGAAAGCGACCGGGCGGCTCCCTGATTTTATCGTCGCCTGCGTCGGCGGTGGCAGCAATGCGTTGGGGATGTTTCATGCGTTCAGAAATGACATCAACGTACGGTTGATCGGCGTAGAATCGGCCGGCGATGGTATTTCCACCGGCCGGCACGCAGCTACTCTCGCTAGAGGTCAACCCGGTGTCCTTCATGGGAGTCTCAGTTATCTGTTGCAGACAACAAGCGGTCAGGTGCAGACTACCCATTCGATTTCGGCTGGTTTGGATTATCCCGGCGTCGGACCCGAACACAGTTTCCTCAAGGATTCCGGGCGTGTCCAATACGTGCATGTCAAAGATCGTGATGCTCTCATCGCATTTAGAGAACTGACACGAGCGGAAGGGATAATCCCCGCATTGGAATCATCATTCGCTTTGGCCTATGCCGGCAAGTTGGCATCACGATTGACTAAGGAAAAGATTATCATCGTCAACCTTTCCGGACGGGGCGACAAGGACCTTGCCAACGATGCCGTTATGCAGTCGTTACACCAGGGATCGAATCGCCAGACAAAGAAAGAGTAGCTTGAAAATGACCATAAAGCTTAGTATATCGCAAACATTCGCGCAAAGCCGGCTTAAGGGGAAGAAAGCCCTCATACCGTTCCTAACATCCGGCTTTCCCGATCGCCATACCTTTAAGGATCTAGTGAAAGCCATCTCACATGGTGGCGCCGATCTTATCGAGATTGGAATCCCCTTTTCCGACCCCCTTGCCGACGGACCAACTATTCAGAAATCGTCACAAAGAGCTCTTTCTCTTGGCGTAAATGTTGAAAAGACCTTTGACTACATTGACTGTCTCAACGACCTGACAACACCGATCATCGTGATGAGCTACTTCAATCCGATCTATCATTATGGGATCGAAAAATTCGTAAGGTCCGCTCGACACCTAAGGATCGGAGGATTAATAGTACCCGACCTCATTCCTGAGGAGGGGAGGCAATTGGAGTCACTTTGTCGCAGCAATCAAATCGATCTGGTTTACTTGCTCTCCCCCACGTCCGGCGACGACCGAACTGATATGATACTTGATCATTCCAATGGATTTGTCTATCTGGTGACGGTTGCCGGCGTAACCGGATCTCGAAATAGATTGCCCGATTATCTATCAGCGTGGATCAAACGTATCAAGAACAAATCACCGCTGCCGGCCTGTGTCGGGTTCGGAATCTCCACTGTTGGTCAGGCACGTCAGGTCGCCAGATACGCTGATGGCGTGATTGTGGGGAGCGCCCTTATCGACATAATACTATCGGCGGGAGCAAAAAACCGGATGGTCAAGGAATCGTCCAAATTTATAAGAACCCTGAGAAAAGGACTGGATCGTGAGTAAAGTGCGCGGAATCAGAGGAGCCATACGCGTCGGAGAAAACAACCGCGAGAGTATTCTCGCGGCCAGCACCGAGCTTCTGCAGCAAATGCTGCTGGCCAACGACGTGAGTCCCGAAGAGATTGTGAGCATCTTTTTTACGGCCACCGAAGACTTGAACGCGGAGTATCCGGCCTATGCGGCGCGGGAAATGGGCATGACCTATGTCCCGCTGCTGTGTGCCCGCGAGATGAATGTCCCGGGAAGCATGAGCCGGTTGATACGAATTCTCATCCATGTAAATACCGATATCCCCACGAAACAAATCAGACATCAATATCTGGGTGAAGCCGGCCGTCTCCGACCGGATATCGCCGGCGGAGGTGACAATGATCATCGTAATGAAAACTGATTCGAATCTGAAAGAGACAGGCAATGTCCTGAAGAAAATCGAATTGCTGGGATTCAAACCACATCTTTCCACCGGCGCGAGAAAGACAATCATCGGTGTGGTAGGCAACGGCAAGAAGATTGATCCCGAGGTATTCTTGGTTTTGCCCGGTGTGGAGAGTGTAGTGCCGATACTACATCCGTTCAAGCTTGCCTCGCGGGAATTCAAAAGCGAATCGTCGGTGATACATGTCAATGGTGTAAGCATCGGCGGCAACGAGGTGGTGGTCATGGCGGGGCCTTGTTCGGTGGAGAACCGGGCGCAGATGTTGCTTAGCGCCGAGATGGTAGCAAAGGCTGGGGCCAAAATCCTGCGAGGGGGCGCCTACAAACCCCGGACTTCGCCATACAGTTTTCAGGGATTGGGTGAAGAAGGTCTCAAGCTGCTCAAGGAGGCGGCGGTCGCCAACGGGCTTTGCACTGTCACGGAAGTGATTTCCCCTCGCCTGGTGGATGTCGTCTGCGAATACTCGGATATTCTTCAGATCGGCGCCAGGAATATGCAAAACTATGCCCTGCTGGAAGCCGTCGGCAAAACGTCGAAACCGGTTCTGCTAAAACGGGGCATGATGTCAACTATCGAGGAATTGCTGATGTCGGCGGAATACATACTCGCCAACGGCAATCCCAATGTCATTCTTTGCGAGCGAGGGATTCGCAGTTTCGAGCCGTACACCCGCAATACGCTCGACATTGCGGCGGTGCCGGTTGTAAAGCAACTCAGCCATCTGCCGATCATAGTTGATCCCAGTCATGCCACCGGCAAACGTAGTCTGGTGAATGCCGCTTCGCGCTCTGCCATCGCAGCCGGAGCCGACGGATTGATCATTGAAGTCCATCCTAATCCCGAAGAGGCCTTATCGGATGGAGCACAAAGTCTCTTGCCGGATGAATTTGCGACCCTTATGAATGACATTCGTAAAATTGCTTTGGCCGTTGGAAGAGAGGTATGTTAGGAAAGGGTAAGCTCGTTGTTTTCATCGTCGGTCTGGGACAGATCGGCGCCTCGCTGGGATATGATTTGATGACCAACCAGATCATTGCCGAAGTAATCGGATATGATAAAAGCCTTACCGTCTGCAAGATAGCGCGGCGAAAGCGAGCAATTGGCAATACGGCTCGTTCGATAGCCGAAGGCATTGCGTCAGCCGACATCATTATCCTGGCGACGCCAATACGGGAAACGATCAAATTACTTCCCCTTGTGTGCAAAACGCTGACTCCAGGCAAGATCGTGATCGACGTATCCGGCACCAAGTCGGAGATTTTCCGTAAACTGAAAAAGCTTAATTGTCGGGCGGCGTATTTCAGTTGTCATCCGATTGCCGGTTCCGAAGTGTCGGGAATAGTAGGCGCTCGAAAGGGGTTGTTCAAGAAGGCAACGTTCGTAATAGTCTCTCATGACGGTTTTGACAGGAATTCATTGAGCACCGTCACTAATTTGATTAAGTCAATCGGAGCGCTGCCGCTGACGATGGATGCGAAAACGCATGACCGGATCATTGCCCTGACCAGCAATCTCCCCTATGTCATTGCTCTAAGTCTTGCGGAACTCGCGGCCTCGCAATCCAAGAGAATGCCCGAAGTTTGGAATTTGGTAGGCGGAGGTCTCAAGAGCACTGTGCGGGTAGCTATGTCATCGCCGGAACTCACTTTCGACATGTTGTCCACTAACCGTGCTAATGCCGTTAGCAGCATTGATCTGATGATTGAGCAACTCAAATATATACAGAGATTAATACTCAATAGTGATGATTTGCCGCTGAAAAGAATCATCGGCAGGGCGAACAAAGTGGCAGCCAAGGTGCACAATGGATAGAATCATACATCCGGGCGGAAAGATCTCCGGGGTAGTTGAAGTTCCCGGTGATAAGTCCATAGCGCACCGGGCTCTGATTTTCGGATCGTTGTGTGAGGGAGAAGTGTTAATCGAGAATCTCTCCACGGCCGATGATTGTGCCGCCACAGCAGATTGCCTACGGGCACTGGGCGTCGAAATGGCATCATCGGGAGCAGATATTATCATAAGGGGAAAAGGTCTGCTGGGACTGCAAGAGCCAAAGGACATTCTGGATGCGCGCAATTCCGGCACTACTATTCGGCTTCTTGCCGGTCTGGCGGCAGGTCAACCGTTCTATACAATTCTGACCGGCGACGATTCTCTGAAAAGTCGTCCCATGAAGAGAGTAATAGATCCGCTTAGACAGATGGGGGCCGTCATTCTGGCTCGAAAGGGTGACAGTCTGGCTCCGATAACAATCTCCGGTCGCAAGTTGAACTCCATTAATCTCACTTTGCCCGTTGCCAGTGCTCAGGTAAAGACGGCTATACTCATCGCCTCTCTTTACAGCAGCGGTACCTCGACCATTGTTGAATTGATCCCGACTCGAGATCATTCCGAGCGAATGCTTCGCTATCTGGGAGCCGAGTTCACCGTCTCTGGCAACACGATTTCCATACGGCCGAGCAGTTTGAAAGCGAGGCCTATTTTCGTACCCGGGGATATTTCCTCCGCGATGTTCTTCATAGTTGCGGGACTGTTATTGCCGCAGTCTCACCTTGAAATAAGAAACATCGGACTCAATCGAACCCGTATGGGAGCGCTCAACGTTTTGACTGAGATGGGCGCCGATATTGAAATCCGGGAGCGTGGAATCAGGAACGATGAACCGTTCGGAGACATCACTGTGCGTTCGACGCGGTTAAAAGGAATCAGAATCGAACGAGAACAGATACCTTCCTTGATCGACGAAATCCCGATACTGGCTCTGGCGGCGACGCAAGCCGAAGGAAAGACGGTTATCAGCGGGGCGGAGGAACTCCGTGTCAAGGAGAGCGATAGATTACACGGAGTCGCCAGTCAGCTTGACAAAATGGGAGCAGATGTCACCGAAGTCCCCGATGGACTTCACATTAATGGTGATACCGCGCTTAGAGGAGCTACGGTTGAATCGTTTGGTGACCATCGTCTGGAAATGACTATGGCAATCGCCGGGCTAATCGCCCGCGGCGAAACTACAATTAAGGACGCAAATGCGGCGAAGGTCTCTTTCCCTGAGTTTTACGAGATTCTGAAGCAAACAGGATGCACCGTTGATGAGATCTCAGAGCAATAGAAGCTGGAGCACAAGAGTTACCTTACGAAAAAAGTATATATAGGTCGTAGGGGTACAGCACGCTGTGCCCGCGGGCACGTGCAACGTGCCCCTACGAGTCTCAGCATAAAAGGAATCTCCACAAGGAAGCACTAGCAAGACATTCTCATGAGAGTAGAAAAGGCGACAACATGAAGTATCTTTATACCGACGGACGCTACCTGTCGATTGATAAGAACAATGTTTCCACCATGGTGCAGGCGTTCAACTACGGAACTGCCGCATTTGAAGGCATGAAAGCGTTTTATTCGAAAGAGCGAAGCAAATGGTTTCTGTTTCGTCCGGAGGAGCACTACCGGCGTCTCAAACAGAGCACTGCCATGCTTGATATCGACTTTGAGATGTCTCTCGACGAGTTTGTCAGTGTCATAGCTACTTTGATCAGAAAGAATAACGATCGAAACGATGTTTACATACGTCCCATAGTCTTTCGAAGTCAGAAGGGAGTCGGACTTGTCAAGCCGTCGGGCTACGGCGTTTCGATATTTACCCAGCCGATTCCGCACAGTTCCGCCAACGAATATCGCTGCTGCTTCGTCTCCCAGCGGCGTCCTACTGACGGGACTTACGGTGTCAAGCTCACCGGCAACTATGTGCTCTCCTTCTTCAGTCAGAGAGAAGCGACAAACAAGGGTTACGACATTGGCATTCTCCTTTCAACGAATGGTTATGTTTCTGAAGCAAGCGTTATGAATCTCTTCTTTGTCGAGGATAGCAAACTATTTACACCATCGTTGGCCTGTGGCCCGCTAGCCGGGATCACGCGCAAGAGCGTTATGAAACTTGCAGACGCAGAACTTGGAATCCAGGTGATCGAGGGAAAGTATCGTCCCGCGCGACTTCTTGAAGCTGACGAGGTCTTCTTTTGCGGCACCGGTTCCGGAATCAACTATGCGCGGCAGATAGAAAAGCGGAAGTTCAACCTGACTAACGTCAACAGTATCGCCAAGAGAATCTCAGAATTGCTGACCGCAGTCACCCGGGGCGAAGTGAGTCGATATTCTGATTGGCTGAGACCCCTCTGATTTAGAAGCAGGTCGTTTCTCCCGTAGACGTGTCCAGCGTGGGCATGGTGTGCCGTGCCCGATCAGGTTTTTCAACAGTCTCGAAGGCGGGAATCCAGTTCTCAGCATTATCACAATCAGAAGCGCCGTCAGGAATCCCTTCCTGACGGCGCTCGCATTCAATGGCGCGGCATCATGATCGCAGGCGCTCAGGTCAGGTGCCTTGACTTCGGCGAGCTCAGTCGAGTCGTGCTCCTGACATTCTGCTTTTTCGTCGGGTTTGACGCTTCGCTGCAAACCCGACCTGCTTGTCTCGGTGGGTCACCGGTTTAAGAAGTCGGGTAAGGAGATTGATCAGAATCACGACGACAAATCGATAGATCGCGATGTCTCACGAAAGTGATAGATAAAGATCGCATAATTCATATTGCATAGGAGACTGAAGGGGATTATCATTAGTAATGAGCATTAGAATATTCTAAGAGGAGGTTGAGAATGACTTGGGACGCGCGTGATCTGTCAAGACAGACATTGATAATGGACTCGATAGACGAGCGTCAACATGATGGGTTCTGGTTGCTACTAGGGATTTGGCACGGAAGAGGAACGCTGTTTGAACGAAGCATTTTGGAGGAAGCCGGAGTCGTGGAATTCGAGATTATTTCAGGATGGTAGTGGAAATTCTCTGCCGCAGTTACTTTTATTTTCAAATGACGCTTAACAAACTTTTCAAACAAAATGAAATTCTGCAATGTGGAACAGCGGCTCACCACGTGAGCCCCAAGATTAAGCAGTCCAAAACGGCCGGAGACGCAAAGGTAGTACAATTGTTTAGCGCGCTCATAGTAATCCTTGCGATCTCAAGTGTCTTTTTTACATGTGCGACTAAGGCAGACGAATTACACCCCGCAGATACTTCAGTTCAAAGAAACCTCTTAGACCCTCGGATGGCTACCTTATATGCGGTCTTGCCTGGGTCCATATTTCATGGAATGGGGCATTTTTATGCTAAGGATCGCAAGACAGGAACTGTGTTGTTACTAACTGAGGTGGTAGGAATATACTTCTGGCATGCAGCAATTGTCAAGGTGTTTTCCGACGCATACCCTCCGAAAAATGCAAACTTGGATTATGGAATAGCTTGCTTTGCACTTTTCGGTTCCTGGCTTTACGACATAGCAACTGCTGCAGGTGCGGTCGAAAGATATAACAAGAACATCTCATTAGGAATTGCTATAAACAAGACTGAAGGGACGATGATTTATGCTCGCATTAGATTTTAGGACGATCAAGATAACGATGTTGTTCTTGATGGTAACGTGTTTCATTACTCTACATCATACTAAAGCGGCTCCTTGCTCAGTATGCGTCTACGATTATTGTCAAACATCCTTCCCGACAACCATAGATCTCGACGGAGACGGCATCTCGGACTATTACGAGGATCAGCTAGTGTCCCGTCCCGGAAATATGTTGGATATATCCGGGTGAACAGCTCCGTGTGTCGGAGACCTTAAGCGGCGGTCATTCCCGCGAAAGCGGGAATCCAGAGCTGAAAACCTATATTCGCACCTCGAGAACTGCCGACTCTACGAGTTCAAACAGCGCATCCAGACCCGATTGAATCTTGATAGTCTCAGCCAGCGCCGTGATAACCCTGGCATACGTCACAATTTCCTCCGACGACAGTGTCCGCCCTTTGCGGTCTTTGAGCCATTTCTCGGCCACTTGATAACCGCCAATATGGTATTCCCACACGTCTGGGGACACACCTGCAAACCAGTTGTCGGGACTAATCATCACCCGCAATCTCTTGGCGTCGTATGTTATCTTCACAACTTGCAGATCGCCTTTGCCCTCGAATTTGGCAATCGGCTTGGCGAGCCGTTTCGACTTCAGTAAGTGAAGCCCAACCAGTTCCGCGCCCTGCTCGGCAAGCTTTCCGAAAAGTGTCCGGTTCTTCGTGAAAGGGACGCGCGGAAAATCGGTCTTCAGGAACTCGGCGTATTTCTTCCGGTAAGCGGCTGAATACAGGATGGCATAGATGTAATAGAAGATGTCCTCCGGGCTGGGCTGCTTGCCATACGCAGTGGTCAACTGCTCGACCAGCTTCGGCGCAAGGTTGGGGACACGAGTTCCGGAACCATGCTCAGTAAAGAGGTCGTGTTTGTCTGTGTCGGGATACGTGTAGAGAGGGAAATTGACATTGCCCCCGCGATAGAACAGGTTGAAGTCTTGCATCTGCTGTGAACAATAGACAACGTTCCAATCGTGGTCGATTCCAACAACTTGACCCGCGCGACCCACGCATAGGGCAAGATTGTCTTGCAGCATGTGTCGCATCACGTTCACCTGCGGGCTGCTGAACACACCGCGAGACTTGCCCGTATAATATGTATAGCGTTCGTCAAAAGGTCTATAGAGAATCGGGGTCACGATACTGCTCGATAGGCCACTCGCCTTCACGTCGTTCTGAGCAGTCTTGACCGTCCAATCTCGCGAGTCTTTTCCGAGTTCGTAACCTGCTCTTGCCGATTCTGGAGAGAGTTCAGCAAAATCCCTCATTCGCGTCCAAATATCGTCGTGACAAAAGGCGATTGTTAGGCGGTCTCTGCCGGTGACGAACCCCACGCTTTGCAATGCAAACAAATCGCTGACGGACGGCCAAGTTCCATAATGACGAAGTCCATGTGTTTGCTTCGGGACGAAGAAAAAGAGCGGCTCGGTGGGTTGCAGTTCCGTCTCGCCGATCTGTCTGACATCGCTGGAGCGAAGAAAGTCATACTTGACCTGCCTTGGTCCCCAGAGTTCCGCGTGATAAACTCTGCACTTGCCTTCGCGCGTCTTGCGTTTCACAAGAAGCGCGATTGCGACACCCTGCTGGATATCAAAAACGTTCTTGTCTTGTGAACCGTCGGGGGCTTTCTCCTTCTTGAGCGAATTGCCGTGCAGATCGAGAATGTGGATTTCGTCAAAGGAGTTCATCAGCGATTGTCGCATTCCCCGAAACGTGGGATTGTCGAGATACGCGTGGTTGGTGATGAATCCGACAACTCCTTCACCTATCTGGTCGATCTTCCACTGCGCGAAACGGATGAACTTCACGTAGTCGTCCTGCAACCAGTGCTTTCTCTCGCCGAACCATTCTCCGTCGACAATCTTGTAGTACTCAATCAGTTCACCGATCCACGTTTTCTGCTTTACGCGCAGATTCTTCTTTGCTCTTTGCTCTTTCTTCTGCAGGTGATAGAAGACTCTGCCTTTCTCTTGCTTTGTCTGGATTGTGTAGCCGTTGATGTAGTTTTGTCCCTTCGGGACAGCAACTTCGCGCTCGCTTGCATTCGCCGAAATACCTGAGTACGGCGGATTGCCCAGGATGACCAATATCGGCTTCTCCTTTTTGACTTTCGCCGCCAGATGCGACTCCTCCGACAGCGACGCCATGCCCGGAAGATCGGTCTGAGTCAGTTCTTCCTTTTCGAGCGTGTTAGTAAGATAGAATTGGAATCGCTCATCGCCGGTGAGCTTGTGCCCCAGTTCTTCGAGTAGGTAACCCATCTTCAAGTGTCCCGCTGCGTACGGAGCCATCATCAGCTCGAAAGCATAGAAGTGCTTGAGAATGTGATCTTCGATAAACTTCGCCCGCGAACTCTTGCCGTACTTGGCGACGTATTCCTCAACCGCAAGCCTGGCCGCCTCCGCCAAAAAAGTCAGCGTGCCACCGGCGGGATCAAGCACGGTGACCGAGTGCGTGGCAAATCCGTCCTCCCGTCCGAACGTTTCCTTGAGAATGATGTTGAGCGAGCGCACAATGTAGGAGACCACCGGTTCCGGCGTGTAGTAGACACCGCGCCGCTCCCGTTCCTTGGGATTGTACTCTGCCAAGAACGTTTCGTAGAAGTGAAAGATCGGGTCTGTTCCTTTGCCTTCCTTGTAGTACTCTCGCAGGATATTGTTGACATCGGCGACAGCCAGCACTTCGGCGATATCGTCAACCGTTGCTGCAAGTTGCTCGGCAGGATCAAACGAGATGAAATGGAAAATCTCGCGCAGAATGCCTATAGTTTTAGGAATCAAGTCGTAAGCGAGCTTGCGATTGAACTTGCCGTTGGCGCGGGTTCGCGCGGCGAACAATCCGTATGTGATTGTCTGAGCGTACAAGTCCGCGAATTCATCAGGTTTGAGATTGGCGATGAGATGCTTCTGAAACGCTTCATAGAAACCGAGAATGGGCTTTGCTCCGGTGCTGGAGGCTTCTTCGCGAAGCTCCTCCTTTATGACTTGATCTCGGAGGAAACGCGTGCGGGTGGCGAGCTCTCTTGCCAAAGTCTCAGCCGTGAATTTCTCCGGCAGGGAATACTGTAAGAACTTTTCCAACAACGCGGAGAATTCTGCCGCCTGTTCCGCCGGTGGGACTGCCTTCGACTTCTTCGGCGCGTGTGGTTGTGCCAGTATCACGACGTCAACACACCCTCCGTCACGATAGAGCCGGAACTCGTAGAAATCGGTCAGGATGAGGTTCGGGAAGGTGTCTTTGTATCGCTTAAGTTGTTCACCATTTTCTGTCGCGTCGAGATCCGTTCCGGGTGTCTTGGCCTCGACATACCCAACCTGCGAGTGCTTTCCGTCCCACACGCGGAAATCGGGATTGCCCGCTTCGGTTTTCTTGGGCAAAACTGTGACTTGTACCCTCTTGCGTCGTTTCGTCTGCGCGAACTCTTCAATCATAGCCGCGAGACTCGCATAGTAGGATTCTTCGCGGGCATCGCCGCGTTTCGTGATTCTCGCAATGGCAGATAGGTAGGTATCAATCATGGTATTGTGAATACCGCGGGTCGCGGCGACAGCCCTTTCGCAATCGAATCAATGCCATTGATAGGTTGGTCTATAAATTGACCCGTGTCAAGTGTAAAACACGCGACGCTAATCCCCCCTTCCTGTTAGTCCCGTTCCTTTTTCTTCTCCAACTTCCGTACCCGCATCCTCTCAATCCGCGGGCCATCCATCGTCACTATTTCAAACTGCAGGTTGTCAATCACTATCTTCTCGCCCAACCGTGGGAACGCTCCGAGGTGATTGAGCACATAGCCTCCAATCGTATCGACCGAGCTTTCCTCATCAAGCTCCACTTCAAACTCCTTGTTGAAATTCTCAATCGGAAACTGTGCCTGTACTTGACAGAGGCGACTGTTGATCAAAATGAACGGTTCCATTTCCGTGTCATGCTCATCTCGAATTTCACCGACGATTTCTTCAAGAATATCCTCCATGGTGATCAAGCCTGCCGTACCGCCAAATTCGTCGAGCACAATCGCCATGTGTTCATGACTCTTTTGGAAGTCATGTAACTGCGTATGAACCATCTTGGAATCCGGCACGAAGCTTACGGGGCGAATGATATCTTGTAGAATAATCAACTCCGAATGCACCAATAGATTGGTGACATCCTTGGTATGCACGACCCCCTTGATGTTATCAAGCGAATCGGCATAGACCGGATAGCGCGAATAGCCTTCTTCCGTGATCCTGCGCAGGACTTCCTCCTGCGAGTCTGTGAGATCGACACCGCAGATGTCGGTGCGCGGCGTCATCGCCTGACGAACTGTCGTGTCGGCAAATTCAAATACACCCTCGATCAAATCGCGTTCCGCTTGCTCGAAGTGTCCCTTCTTATGACCTTCGGCCATGATCAGGTTGATCTCATCCGCCGATACGAGTGAATCAAAACTCTTGTCAGCGAAGCCGAAGGGAAGTAGTATTGCTCTTGCCGACACAGTCAAGATTCTGGCCGGCAGGTACGCTATCATGGCGAACACTCTCAATGCGGGCGCAACCGACAAGGCCATTTTCGAGGAGAATTTGTACGCGATGTACTTTGGCACCAGTTCGCCGAGCACCAGGATAAGGTACGAAACACCGATCACCACCGCCGTCACAGCCACGCTTTCCGCCGTCTGATGCGCAAGTCCGACTCGTTCAAGTACCGGGACAAGGTGCGGGACGATGGCACTGCCGCCGAGTACGGATGCCGTCGTGCCTGCCAGTGTCATTCCCACCTGGATCGTCGCCAGGAACTTATCCGGCTGTTTAAGCATATCGCCAAGCTGCTTGGCACGTTTACTGCCTTGACTGATCAGGTTTTTCAGGTGACTCTTACGTGTTGAGACAACGGCGATCTCTGCACCGGCAAAAAAGCCGTTAATCAGAATCAACACCAGAATAATCAGGATTTCAATTTCGGTTCCGTGCATTGCGAGGGAAATATATGACAATTGTTCAGCAAAACACAAGTCAGTCTACGCGTTACCGCCGCGACCCGTCCCAACCCTATCTTACAACTACATTTCTGCTTTCGGTATTCCGATAACAGACATGTAGGAGTGTGCCTTTTGGCTTAACATTGGTGTATCCGCCTAATGAGTGATCTTATTCCTGCCGGCCGGCTGTCCGCGGTCGACCATGGCGATCAGAAAATCGCAATCCAGACGGAGTTTTCGAAGTATCCGGAACCCCGTATCGCTACCACTGTTAGCATTGGCGGACGAACCGTCCACAAAATCCAGAAGCTCTGGGGCAAAACCGTCGATTCTCTTGAAGAAATGCGGCAGGTTGAGGAACTCATTAACAGACAACACGATGAGGTGACAGCTCTCGTCCACGAACACGCCGGCACTCTCATCCGGCACTCAGAGAAGGATCACGATACGTCGGTCGCTCACTCCACCATAGAGCAGGCGGAAAAGATACCGGCCGTCGAGTCGGCCTTTATCATCCTGCCGGATGGCAAAGTGGAGACACGAAACAAGGTCAGCAAGGAAGCCGAGATGCTGGCGGCGATGATTCACAGCCTGACTGATGTCCTATTTGATATGGCGCGGGTAAGTAATCTGGGGGACTGCGAGGACTGTGTCCTCAATCTAGGCACGCGCGACGTGCTGCTGCTGCCTTTCAAAGGCGGTTATCTCGTCGCTTTGACCGATACGAAAGCTCGCAAGCGCGAAATTTTCGCCGAACTCTGGAAAATTGCGAGGGCCGCATGAACAAGATCATCGAGACGATTCGCGGCGTCGTCGGCGTTTCCGGCGTCATCCTGTGGGAAAAGCGAACCAACAACTTCCACAAACTGCTGCCGGCGCGTTTCGGAGAAAACATGGTTGATCAGCTTTACCGGCAGCTCACCCGCTTTTGTGAGATTCGTGACCAGAACTGCGGCGCCATCGCCCGTTTCCAGAAGGGATGGCTGTTTCTACACAATTACGACGCTTTTGCCCTGCTCGTGATCGGCAAGAGCGATCTCAACACAACGACCCTAAACCTTGTCGCCAAATCGTCGATCTCCGCCCTGGAAAGCACCCTCGGTTCCCAAGTGACCACTCCGTCACCACTTGTCAAATTCCTGCCCGAACATGCCTCGGCGCTGGCGCGGGCAATAAACTTGTCGCTCGGATTCCTGCAGGCGCACATCTCTCGTTTCGAGATCGCCGATTTACTTCGCCAGGCCAAATCCGACCTGATCGCCGAACTGCCTTCTCTCAAGCACTTCTCGGTAGACGCCAACGGTGGTGTCATCCTGATCAAAAGCGCCGAAAAGCTGATGGATATCACTGCTGTTGATGCTGCCGCGCGATTGGTGGCGACCATTGCCGATCGCACCAGAAGTCGCACCGGCATTGCCGATTTTAACATCGAGAAGCTAACCGCCCCGTTGCGCGACACTCTAACCGAGCTCGGTTTCTACCGCGTTTTTAAGGAATCTCTCAAAACCCGCACCCAAATCAGAACCAGATAGACAGCATCCCATCCGACCCTCGACGCCGACGGATGTACCTTGCCGGTCGAATAAAACACTTCACAATGTCACGTGGGAAAAGCCAGGTAGAAAAAAGATAGAGAGGGGGAGTGTTACGACACCGAATTTGAAAAAACTCCTCATTCGATACGGTAAAGGGTTTTTACAGCCACCTCAGCTTTTTGCTCCCGCTAACCGCCCGCCGAAGGCGAGAGGGTCACGGCAGGACGCGCAACCATAATAGGGGCGACCTTCATTTATGAGTTGTTAGAGATTTTTCAAATAATCCCCTCTCTAACATTCGCGCTAATATACATCGTTGGCGGCTTTTTCCAAGCCGAAAATCGCTCACCTCGCAATAAACGCTGTGACGGCACACTTTTTGAAGTGCCTGCCAAACACTGGTCGCAACGCATCCACGTTGAGATTTGGCTTGCCCCCTATTGCCGTTCTTAGTATATGATATCGTCACGTATCATTGAAACTGAAGGGTTGAAAATTGAGCAGCATCTGCGGCACCGGGGTTGACATAATCGAAATCCCGCGGATCAAAAAGGTTTACGAACGTTGGGGCAAAGACTTCCTCGAAAGGATTTTTTTGCCTCACGAAATCGACTACTGCCTGCGCAAAGTCAATCCTTACCCATCTTTGGCGGCGCGGTTTGCCGCCAAAGAAGCCTGCTTCAAGGCGCTGTCACAATCGGGAATTCATATCACCCTTTGGCACGGTGTTTCTGTTGGTCGCGCCCCCGATGGCCGCCCGCATTTGATCGTTCCCAAAGCCACCAGCGTGCGGCTGCATTTGTCACTATCCCACAGTAAGGAATTTGCCGTGGCGATGGTTGTCGTCGAACGGGACTGAAGCCGACCCATTTCTCCCCGCAAAATCCATTTGCATCAGCGTTGTGGCGATTATCTTTCTTGCGACTCGGTACCCCACAGCTTGGGGACTGTCGAAAAAGTCATTTGACAGCGCCGGCGGGAATCCCTTCCTGCCGGATCATCAAGCCAGTCAAGGTCGTCCGGAAAGGATTCCTGACGACGCCGTAAGAATTCTGACTTCTTCAACATTTCCCTTGCTGTGGGCTGACAGGGACATGTCATGGATTTATGGAACTTACAATACTTGGAGGTACAAAATGCCATTAAGCGTCTCTCAAATTGAATCAATGCTGGGACCGGATGCCCAGTCCCTGATGACTTTCGAATGCAAAGGTCTGCCCAAGGGGAGGATCAGTGTACCAGGACCAGACTTCACCGATCGTGTGACTTCTCTCTCCGATCGCCCAAATCAGGTTCTGCGCAATTTGGAATGGATCCATAAGACCGGACGTCTTGCGGGAACCGGCTACATGTCGATTCTGCCGGTTGATCAGGGCATCGAACATTCCGGCAGCGCTTCGTTTGCGCCGAACATTGATTGCTTCGATCCCGAAGGAATCGTCAAACTCGCAATCGAAGGGGGCTGCAATGGGGTAGCTTCGACCTTCGGCGTACTCGGCGCCGTTGCGCGCAAGTATGCGCACAAGATTCCGTTCATCGTCAAGATCAACCACAACGAGTTCCTTGGTTATCCGAACACATACGATCAGATCATGTTCGGTAAGGTAGAGCAGGCGTTTGATATGGGCGCCGTGGCGGTCGGAGCCACGATCTATTTCGGTTCCGAGGGAGCCCATCGACAGATCGTCGAAGTTGCCGATGCGTTTGCGCTGGCGCACCAGATGGGTATGTTCACCGTGCTCTGGTGCTACCTGCGCAATTCGCAGTTCAAAATCGAAGGCGTCGACTATCACACCTCCGCCGACCTGACCGGTCAGGCCAACCATCTCGGCGTGACAATTCAGGCCGATATCATCAAGCAGAAGGCGCCCGATTGCGACGGTGGTTTCCCCGCGGTAGAAAAGGCGACAGGCAAATCCTACAGCAAGTACAGCAAAAAGATGTATGGCACGCTTTATACCACGCATCCGGTGGACATGGTGCGTTATCAAGTCGCCAACTGCTACATGGGGCGCATCGGTCTGATCAACTCCGGCGGCGCATCAGGTCAAAACGATTTGGCCGATGCCGTCAGAACGGCTGTGGTCAACAAACGTGGCGGTGGCATGGGTATGATCTCCGGCCGCAAGGCATTCCAAAAGCCAATGAAAGAAGGCGTGGAATTGCTGAATGCCATTCAGGATGTGTATTTGTGTAAAGAGATTACGGTAGCGTAAACAGTTTTGATATTCAGTAATGCGGCGTCAGGAACCTTTTCCTGACGCCGTTCAAATTAACGTAGGGGCATGGCGTGCCGTGCCCTGTTAATAAGGAAGGCTTCGCATCTGGGGCACGGCACGCCATGCCCCTACACATGCCAGCCTCACTTGACATAGTATCTATCCAACTCCCATTTCAACGCATTGTTGGCGATGTATTCTCTGATTCTTGCCAATTCCCGTTCGTCGCGGATCACTTTGTACCCCACCCAAAGCGCAGCGTCGGGTGGGTTCGCTGATCATTGCTGCGATTTCCAATGTGCGAATGTCGTTGAATCATCACTTTGTACCCCACCCAAAGCGCAGCGTCGGGTGGGTTCGCTGATCATTGCTGCGATTTCCAATGTGCGAATGTCGTTGAATCATCACTCGTCGCTGCAGCCGATGATTGCGTTCTTGCATGGTTTGCGCGGGTTGGTTGAATGAAAAACCCACCTGCCGCTTCGCTCTAGGTGGGGTACAGTCTCCGCCCCAATCCCCGTCGCAACCTTTTGCCTTATGATTTCGTATTCCCAATTGATGATACACGACGTGTTAGACGCATTTATGACTGTCGGCGAAATGCTGGAGTTGCCGATGGACCTTTACAACATCGTTGATTCTTTGAAGTCATCTGATTCGGAGAGGCAGTCCGGCCATCCAGCGGAGTTCAGCCGTATCTTTACCTTTGGGGATTCAGCCGCCTCAGACAAACTACTCGAGGAGATGAAAGACATGGGGCGCTCCACTTCGGAATCCACGCTCGCCTACAAATGGGCGCTTGAGCAAAGCAAACTACAGAACTAAGACTCACTCCATCATCGGTATCTTGATATCCGGATGGTCTTTCGCGAAGGTGATGGCTTCGTCGTAGCCGGCGTCGACGTGGCGCATAACACCGGTGCCCGGATCATTGGTCAGGACACGTTCGAGCCGTTTGGCCATGGCATCAGTGCCGTCGGCGACGATCACCTGACCGGCATGGATGGAGTAGCCGATGCCGACACCGCCGCCATGATGGATGCTTACCCAGGATGCGCCGGAAGCGGTGTTGAGGAGCGCATTGAGAAGCGGCCAGTCGGCGATGCAGTCGGAACCGTCCTTCATTGATTCCGTCTCGCGATTTGGGGACGCTACCGAGCCGCAGTCAAGATGATCGCGACCGATCACTATCGGCGCGGAGATTTTGCCCTGCTTGACCAGATCGTTGATGATTGCACCGAAGCGGGCACGTTCGCCGTAGCCGAGCCAGCAAATACGTGCGGGAAGCCCCTGAAAGGCGACGCGCTTGGAGGCGAGATCAATCCAGCGGACAAGATGGGGATTATCCGAGAACTCCTGCTTGATTACTTCATCGGTGATGACGATGTCATACGGATCCCCCGAAAGCGCCGCCCAGCGAAACGGACCTTTGCCCTGACAAAATAAGGGGCGAATGTAGGCAGGCACAAAACCGGGGAAGGCAAACGCATTCTTCAGACCATGCGAAAGTGCCTGACCGCGCAGATTGTTGCCGTAATCAAAGACGACCGCGCCTTTCTTCTGTAGGTCGATCATCGCCTGACAATGGACGACCATCGCATCTTTGGCGCGTTTGATGTATTCCTGCGGATTGGCCTGGCGCAAGCGTAGCGCTTCTTGATAAGCCATGCCGTTCGGAACATAGCCGTTCAGTTCGTCATGCGCGGAAGTTTGATCGGTCACAATATCCGGCACGATGTTGCGACGCACGAGTTCAGGCAGGACATCGGCGCAATTGCCGACCAGACCGATCGAGATGGCGTCCCTTTTCTTCTTGGCCTCATCAACCATTTTCAGGGCTTCGTCAAGCGAACGCGCTTTCATGTCGCAATAACGATTTTCGAGACGGCGGTCGATACGGTGCTCGTCGACTTCGACACAAAGCATAATGGCATCATTCATCGTAGCGGCAAGCGGCTGGGCGCCACCCATACCCCCCATGCCACCGGTGAGGATGAATCTGCCGGAGATGTCATTGCAGAAGTGCTTGTCACCACAAGCGGCGAAGGTCTCATAAGTGCCTTGCAGGATGCCCTGCGTGCCGATGTATATCCAGGAACCGGCGGTCATCTGGCCATACATGATCAGACCAAGTTTGTCCAGTTCGCGGAATTTATCCCAGGTGGCCCAGTGAGGAACGATATTGGAATTGGCGATCAACACGCGCGGGGCATACTCATGCGTGCGGAAAATGCCGACTGGTTTGCCGGACTGCACCAAAAGAGTCTCGTCATTTTCAAGATTCTTGAGGCTGCGGACAATGGCGTGATAACACTCCCAGTTGCGCGCGGCTTTGCCGGAACCCCCGTAGACGATCAGGTGTGCCGGATCTTCGGCAACATCGGGATCAAGATTATTGTTCAGCATCCGCAGCGCCGCTTCCTGTGTCCAACCCTTGCAGGTCACCGGTGCGCCCTTCGTATTTCGAATCGTGATATTCTCCATAGGTTCCTCCAGTAGGTCACAAGTTAAACTGCGACGGTATGAGAGTCAACGCCAATGAGGGATTGACGCTTCCCTTGGGTGCCGGAATGATCTGTCTTTATTGTAGTGATTAGACCTCTGCATGCTGCGTCATGGAGTTACACAGGCGGAGAATTTTATGTTGGCAATAACACGCGGAGTGTATAATATCCAACAGCCGGGACAGGATTACTCCGGCGCGGATGTTTTGGCAAGTACTTACCCAAACTATGAACCTTGACCTTCATTGGAGGAAGAGATGAAGCTTAGCGAAGTCTTTATTAGCAAACAGGGGGAACTACGTGGGGCTGAACTAAAGGGATTTATGCAACCGGGGAATTCCGGTCAATTGCTGCTGCTGTTTGAGAAAAACAATCGTCTGATGGCGCTCAATATCTCCGAGCGTAAGAATGGTGATAACTACACGCTCGAAACCGAACTCGATCTCTACGACATGTTGGATTAGGCAACCGCTTGCGCGAGCGCAATCAATCGGGGCTCGCAAAAGATTACGATAGTCGGCGACCGGAAGCGGTCGCCGGTTTTTTTTGTGGGGGCATATTGACGAATTGGAGAGATGTCGGGTTTCTCGTCCCATGGTGGTGGATACGCGGGATGTGGGATTGGCGTCAGTGTTGTTGGCAATAGAGTGGCAATGTCGGCAGGGGACTCGGAACGCCGACCTACAGAGCTATAAACCGCCGCGTGTTAGCGTGTCGGTTGGTGCATGGCTTTGCCGATGGATTCGTAGAAGCCGTCGGAGAGTTGCACTACCGGAACGTCAATGTCGCCGTTGATTTGCAGACGGTTGCCGGTAACTTCTCCGATAAATGACAGCGGGATGTTCATGGAAGCGGCCAGTTGAGTCAAATTGCCTTTGTATGCCGGGGCGATTGACAGGATCACGCGTGACTGCGACTCGCCAAAATAGAGGGCATCGGCGCGCAAGTCGAGCTGGACATTGACCCTGGCGCCCAGCAGGTGTTCGCGGTCCCCAAAGCAGCACTCTGCCAAAGCAACGGCAAGACCGCCTTCGGAAATGTCATGCGCTGACCTGACGAGATTGTTTTTGATGGCTTTGAGGATAAAGCTTTGCAACCGCTTTTCAAAATCGAGGTCGATTGAGGGCGCGTTGCCAGTGACGAGACCGTGAATTTCTTTGACGTACTCGCTGCCGCCAAGCTCGTCTTTGGTCGTTCCTGCAAGGGCGATGAGATCGCCTTCGTGTTGGAAGTTGCTGGTAGTGACATGCGCGATATCGTCGATGATGCCGAGCATGCCGATGGTCGGGGTCGGATAGACGGCGCGTTCGGGGTCTTCGTTATAGAATGACACATTGCCGCCGGTGACCGGCGTTTCGAGAACACGGCAAGCTTCCCCCATACCGGCGACGGCTTCAGAGAACATGTAGTACATCTCAGGCTTGTATGGATTGCCAAAATTGAGGCAATTGGTGATTGCTGTCGGTCGCGCGCCGGAGCAGACGCAGTTGCGCGCTGATTCCGCGACTGCAATCTGAGCGCCGATACGCGGGTTCAAATAGCAGAAGCGCGCATTACAGTCGGTCGCCAGCGCGAGCGCTTTGGATGTGTGACGAATACGAATGACGGCAGCATCAGGCCCGGGACCGGCAACCGTGTTGGTGCGCACCATGGAATCATATTGCTCGAACACCCAGCGTTTCGAAGCGATATTGTGCGACGACACCAGTCTGATTAGGACATCGTTGTAGTCACGCGGTATCGGCAGACTGCCGAAGTCATGGCTCTGCACTTGATCGAGGTATGCCGGTCGCCGCTGCTCTCGTGTGTAAACTGGCGCGCCACCGCCAAGGACAAGCACGTCCGCCGGGATGTCGGCGACGATTTTGCCACCCATCCAGACCTTCATGTTCTTGCCGGAAGTGACCTTGCCCATTTCCACGCAATTGAGGTCCCATTTGCGGAAGACCTCTTTGATTTCTTTTTCTTTGCCCTTCTTGCCGACAACTAACATCCGCTCTTGCGATTCGGAGAGCATGATCTCGTAAGCCGTCATCCGTTCTTCGCGGACGGGGACCAGATCGAGGTTGATCTCGATGCCTGATTTGCCACGCGCCGCCATTTCGGAACTGCAACAGGTGATACCGGCGGCGCCCATGTCTTGGATGCCTACGATGAGGTCATCCTTGATGATCTCAAGGGACGCTTCCATAAGCAGCTTCTCGGTAAAAGGATCGCCGATTTGCACGGAAGGACGCTTTAGTTCTGATTTCTCAGAGATTTCTTCGGAAGCAAAGGTGGCGCCATGGATACCATCTCGACCGGTGGAGGAACCGACAATGAATACGGGGTTACCGTCACCTTTGGCAGTAGCGGTCGCCATGCGGTTCGTTTTGCAGATGCCGACTGCCATGGCGTTAATTAAGGGATTAGCGTAATAGCAGTCTTCGAAATAGACCTCGCCGCCGACGGTTGGCACGCCGAACGAGTTACCATAATCGCCGATACCTCGGACAGAACCATCGAACAGGTATCGGGAGCGTGCCTCGGAGAGTGGCCCGAAGCGGAGCGAATTGAGCGCAGCGATGGGGCGGGCGCCCATGCAGAAAATATCACGCAGGATCCCGCCGACGCCAGTGGCGGCGCCCTGATATGGCTCGATTGCAGTCGGGTGATTGTGGGACTCGATCTTGAAGACGACCGCCATACCGTTGCCGATATCAACCGCGCCGGCGTTTTCCTCACCAGCTTCGGTCAGGAGTCCTTTCCCTTTGCGGGGGAGAGTCTTAAGCAGGGCAATCGAGTTTTTATATGAGCAATGTTCCGACCACATGACCGAAAATACGCCCAGTTCGGTGAAGCTCGGTTCGCGACCGAGGATGGACTTGATTTGTTCGTATTCCTCGGGGGAAAGCCCGTGTTCGGCTACCAGTTCGGGGGTAATTTGCGGTTCCACTATAGCGCCTCCAGCGTTAAGAGCAGGGAAAGTAGAGGGTGGGGGAGGGAGAAGCAAGGGAAATTTGCCAGCGGACAGGTCGGTGGTTCACGCGGCAATCCGAAGCCTCTTCATACGCGTCGTCAGGAATCCCGAGGCTATCTCATAAGTTATGTTTTGGGCATACAAACCCTGCATGGTCTACAGCGTGTAGTGGTCGCCCTTGCGGCGACCCGCATTAACATTGAGTGAAACGACAGGTCGGCGGGCGCACTGCCGTGCGCCCCTACGACAAATCGTTCGTCCAGCCGGTGAAATCCCACTTGTGGGACAACCTCAGGATTCCTGCCAGCGCGCTCAAAGCAGAGGTCGACAGTCAGGGTACCAAAGAGAACCGGAAGAGCTGTCAGGTAATAACTTGAGAAAGACGCTGGCACGAGGCAGAAAAATAACCGGGAGGCCCTCAGTTGGATTAATCTGTTTTGACACGTCAACCTTCCCCTCCGATGAGAAGGCTGATCTAACTGTTCATGGTTACCGCAACTGGCTTCAGCCAGGCGAATCTAACCAGGCCGGGGATATCCGGTCTTGATATCTGGGCCTCCCGGCTAATAACAAGCAAATGCGTCCGCTTTGGATGTCAAGAGTTTTATTGGGGGTTAGAAAATTTTGTTAGGAAATGCTTGCGTTCTTGGCGACATGGCGTATTATACAAGTCTGTTGTTTTGGAGGATGTGTTTTGTCACGAACTTGCGATTATTGCGGCAAGAAGCCGATGTTCGGCCATACCGTGTCGCACGCCCATAATTTGACCAACCGACGCTTTAATCCGAACCTGCGTACGGTGCGGGCTCGTGTTGGCGGTCGGGTACAGAGAGTTTCGATCTGCACGCGCTGTTTGAAGGCCGGCAAGGTCGAGAAAGTCCATTAGTCTCACCACAAGGCTTCGTCAAGCCCCAAGAGGGCTTGACCTGCTTGGCTCAAGGGGCTGATGCCGTATCCCCGGGTATACTTTTCTGCCTGCGGTGACGGCGAAGTAACGCAATTTCCGGTTGACAAACTGCGACATTCGTGTAATCTGGCTGTCAATACGCCTATTTTTCGTCACAATGAGGAGGATTTTATGGAGTACCGCATAGAGACCGACAGCATGGGGGAGATGAAGGTTCCGGTAGATCGCTACTATGGCTGCCAAACGGCCCGGTCGCTGGATAATTTCAAGATTGGCGGCGAGCGAATGCCGCATGAACTGATTCGCGCCTTCGGTATTTTGAAGAAAGCTGCTGCGATAGTCAACAAGGAGTTGGGGTTGTTGCCCGCGGAGAAAGCCGACTTGATCGTTCGCGCCGCTGATGAGATCATCGCCGGGATGTTGGATGACCATTTTCCGCTCGTCGTGTGGCAGACCGGTTCAGGCACGCAGACAAACATGAATGCCAATGAAGTTATTTCCAATCGTGCTATTGAAATGGCGGGGGGTGTAATGGGTTCCAAGAAGCCGATTCACCCCAATGATGATGTGAACAAGGCGCAATCTTCAAATGACACATTCCCGGCGGCAATGCACATTGCGGCCGTCGAGGAAATTTGCGATCGACTGATTCCGATGGTGACCAGATTGCGGGACACGTTGCAGAAGAAATCGGATGCCTTCAAGGATATTATCAAGATCGGTCGTACGCATCTGATGGATGCGGTGCCTTTGACGTTGGGACAGGAGTTTTCCGGCTACGTGCATCAGCTAACCTGCGGCTTGGAGCGGATCAACAACTGTCTGCCGCACCTCTACGAACTGGCGTTAGGTGGCACCGCCGTCGGCACCGGCCTCAATACGCATCCGCAATTTGCGGTTAGGTCGGCTGAAGCGATTGCCAAGATTACCGGCAAACCGTTTATCACCGGCCGCAACAAGTACGAAGGTCTGGCGGCCCACGACGCGATTGTCGAAGCGTCGGGTGCGTTGAAGGTGCTGGCTTGCTCGCTGATGAAGATCGCCAACGACGTCCGCTGGTTGGCATCAGGGCCGCGCTGCGGAATCGGCGAATTGAAAATTCCGGAGAATGAGCCGGGTTCGTCGATTATGCCGGGCAAAGTTAATCCCACACAGCCGGAAGCCATGACGATGGTCTGCACGCAGGTGATCGGTAATGACGTGGCGGTCACGGTAGGCGGCAGCATGGGCAATTTCGAGCTTAACGTATTCAAGCCGGTTATGATTTACAATCTGCTGCAGTCGATCAAACTACTGGCGGACGCCTGCGAGATGTTCAATGAACACTGTGCAACCGGTATCGAGCCGATCAAGGAAAACATTCAGCAACTTCTCAACAAATCGCTGATGCTGGTGACGGCGCTTAACCCACACATCGGGTATGACAATGCAGCGAAGGTCGCCAAGAAAGCACATGCCGAGGGCAAGACCCTTAAGGAAGCAGTGGTTGAACTGGGATTCCTGACAGCGGAGAAGTTCGACGAAGTAGTTCGTCCGGAGAAGATGGTGGGACCGAAATAGACCCTCACCCCGACCCCTCTCCCAGAGGGAGAGGGAAAGAAGCAGAACAAGGAATCAAGGAAACGGAGATTCAATGCATAAGAACAAGACCGAATCGGAATGCGGTTGCCACGATCATGATGAATGCAGTTGTGACTGTGGCTGTGGTGGAGATATGGGTTTTCAACGGCGCTTTATGACGCACAAAGAAGAGCTGGAGATGCTCGAAGACTATCGCGGTGACCTGAAGCTGGAATTGGAAGCGGTAGAGGAGCGAATTGCGGAGTTGAAGAGCAAGAAGAAGTAGAATCTTTTGTCGGAACATATTTGGGTCTGCAGCAGGGACACTCCGATTCCGGGTGTCCCTGTTTCTGTATCTATTGCGGCTACCACTTACGATAGCGCCAGAAGGCAAGGAAGGATAGTACCGACAACAGCGCCAACCCCATGATGATAATAAAAGCGTAAGGGTGATCCTCCAGCGGAATGCGAACATTCATTGAGAAGGCGCTGACCACGAAAGTCGGCACCATGATGCCGATAGTGATGATGTTGAGGGTTTTCATCAACACATTGAGATTATTGCTCACCACGGAAACACGCGCATCCATCAAACCGGCGAGAATATTGGAGTAGATTTCGGCCTGCTTGTAACACTGGTTGTTCTCGATCATGATGTCGTCCAATAGCTCGATTTCCTCGGTTGGGAAGCCGATTTTGGTGGAATTCAGTTTGAGTTTCTCCAAGAGGGCGGTGTTAGAAGTGATCGAACTCAGATAGTAGACAAGGCTCTTTTGCAGGGTGAACAAATTCAGCAGGTGACGATTTTCCATCGACTTGGCAATCTTCTCCTGCAAGTCATCGGAGATCGCGGAAATAACTTTCAGATGCTCACGATAATGCAGGATGGCGCGGTAGATGAGCCTCAAAACCATCTCTGCCGGTGAAGTGACGCGGATTGATTGAAGTCCCTCCGCCAATGGCACGTCTTCCGAAACTACCAAGATCAGCTTGTCCTTGAAGAGGAAGGCGCCGACCGACGAGACCTTGAAGAGGAATTGATCCGCAGCGGTATAGCTGCGAGGGCGTTTGTAAATGAGAGCCAGGTGCTCCGGCTCAAACTCCAGGCGCGACAGTTCATCCGGGTCGAGTGCCGAAGCAAGCGTATGCTCGTCGATTCTGAGGGTGTCGACCAAATAGTGTTTTTCGGCGTCGTCAGGGTTAATCACGACAGTGACCGGAGCCTGCTCGGAATCCGTTTCTACCAGTATGTGGTTGACGATCTGGAATTTCTTCTGCACGGTTAGCTTCTTTGCCTACAGCGTTCGCCATCCATTGTCGCTTGACACGTAAGGTCGCAGCGATTCAAGTCTTCTCCCGACCGGGATCACTTGCTTTCGAACGGGAACGTGCGAAAACTCAAATCCATAGGCAAGGCAAAATCAATTCAGGGCGAGCAGCATGCTACAACAGGCCGTGAATCCGCCGGCGCTAGGTCTCGTCGACGAAGTAAAGACAAAGACTTGCGGAGACCGTGTTATGGAGGCGACCCTACGGTTTTGCGAAAATGCCCAAGAACTTCACCAAGATAAGGGCCAGCATCGCCAGCAAATAGAAGCGGAGGAAGAGCAGAGCCATTTTAACCGTTCGAGTGGTTTTGACACGCGGCATAGAATGCCTCAGGTTTTGGCCCGAGTAACCAGGCCCTTCATGATGTTATTGTAATGAACTACCCCCACCAGGTGGTCATCCGCCACGACGGGAATCATCCGGTAGTGATATTTGGCGAACAGATCGGCGAGATCATCACGGGCATCGCCTGATTCCGCGCTGACAACCGGCGAAGTCATAATGCTGCCAAGCGCCGCGTCATCGCCCGCCAAGACCAATTCCCGCAGATCGACGACACCGACGAGCGTGTGGTCCGCCTCACTTTCAACATAAACGTACGATATCTCTTCGTGCTTACGGCCTGATTTGCGGATTAGTGTAAGGACGTTTCCGACGCGATCTGTGGCCGAGGCGGTGACGCAGTCGGTTGACATGATGGCGGCGGCAGTGCTTTCACGCTCGGAAAGTATGGCCTCAATCCGATCAGCGTCTTTCTTCGGTAACAGCGACATCAAGCCGACCATGTGGTCTCTGGGCAGAACGGTGAAAAGGTCGGCCAATTGCGCGACTGACATCTCCGAGAGGATTTTCCTCGCCCGTTCTCGCCGCAGACTGGCGATGATTTGCCGCTGTGCCCGCGGCTCCGCCTCGACCAATGCGTCGGCGGCGGTCTCGGAATCAAGGGCAGAGAAGAAGGCCTGCTGTTCGCGACCCGACAACTCCTCCAATGCGTCAGCCAAATCCTCGCTGGGGAGGTCTTTGACCAGATTACGCGTTAGGGACAAAGTAACGGCGTCAGTGTTAGTGGCGTCTTCGAGAGAGAGCGGCTGGACATACTTCCAGGAGATAAGTCGATCTTTGATCCAACGAATCTTCCCCAGCCCGATCTTACGTAGGAAACCATTGAAGGAGATGTCTACATGGACGATAATCATTCGACCGTGCGATTCGAGCAGATGTACGTCGTTAACGACCTCGATGCGACGTCCGTCCATATCCAGTATTGTCCGTCCCATGAGATGCTCATTGAGGAGCAACCAGCCTACTTGATCCACGAAGGGCGGATACTGCTCACCTTCGGGGGGCTGAACAAATATCGCATCATCCTCAATCTTGACCACCCGATCCCAAGGAATAAACTCCGTCGGTTTTCCCCAGCCGTGTTCAAGATAGATACCGATCGCCTCCGGATAGTGTTCACTCAACTTGAACACCAAGTCGGTCAGTTTGCCAAGCGGCTTCGTGATTTTCCCGGCGCAGACCGGACGTTTGAGAAGTTCGGAGAAGAAACGAAAACGATAGTCACTACTTCCCGCACTGGGATCAGACGGAAGCGCGGGATTGAAGCGTTGCGGACTCATTGAAACACCTCAGGAAAAGAGTTCCGGAAAAAGAACCGAAACGGCAAACAGCGTCGACATGGCTATCACAAACGCAACGATAGTCCAATTGGCGATATTTTGAAAACGAGTATTAACATGCTCTCCCATAAGTTGTCGGTCGTTCAGCAGCAAGATGAGAAACATCAATGCCGCCGGCAATAAGGTCACGGCCACGACCTGAACAAACATGGTGATGGCTATCAGCGGCGCGCCCGGGATCAATACGACGGCCGCGGCTGAAGCGAGCGTTACCAAATAGATCAAGTAGAACCAGGGAGCTTCCTTGACACTCCTATTGAGCGAATGTGCCCAGCCGGATACTTCTCCAACCGCCCAGGAGGTCGACAGCGAAATACAAAGGGCGCCGAGGAACCCGGCGTCAAACAAGCCGATGGCGAAGAGAATCTGAGCCCAGTGTCCCTGCGCCGCCGGCAACAGTGGCGCCAACGCCTTGGCGGTTTGGGAGGCATCCTCGACCACAATCTGCGGCACATGATAGTAAAATGCCGCGCCGGTGGCAACGATGATAAAGATCGCCACGAGACCGGTGAAAAATGACCCGGCGAAGGTGTCGATCTTGCCAAACTTAACGTCGTGCACATCGAGACCTTTGTCAACTACTGCGCTCTGCTGGAAAAAAATCTGCCACGGAGTGATCGTCGTGCCAATATTGGCCATGATGATGAAAATCAGATCGCCGGTCAATCCCTTCGGAAACTCGGGCCAGCAAAATCCTCTCGCCACGGCGCCCCAGCCCGGGGCGGACGGAGTATTCATGGCCCAGATCGCTGCCGGAATGTACACCAGATTGAAGATGCAAAAAGCGAGGGTGATTTTCTCGAAAGTCCAATAGCGGCCGGTCATTACTACCGCCATCAGGATTCCCGTGACAGCCAAGCAAGTCACAAGAGGCGGGATGCCAAACATGCGCATCGCTGCGGTCATGCCGATATATTCTGTTATGAGAGTCAGCCAATTGACAACGGCGAGATCGAATATCGAGAACCAGCCCCAAAAAGCCCCGAAACCGTCGAAGATGGCTTCAGCATGGCCGCGCTTGGTGACGGCACCAAGACGGACGGTCATCTCCTGTATGTAGTATGCCATCGGGATCAGAATAAAGAAGACCCAAAGCAGGTTGAAGCCATACTTGGAACCGGTAACGGCATAAGTGGAGATACCGCCGGCGTCATTGTCGGCGATCATCGTAATAATGCCGGGGCCGAGCACCGCCAGCAGGATAGCTGTTCGACGATTGAGTCGATCGAACCGATGAATGCTCTTGCTGATCCAATACATCCTCGTCCCCAGACAAAGCGATGAAGCCCCGGGCCGATCACCCTGATCTGTAGCTATCAGTATTAGCGGTAAGCATAACCGATGCTTGCGAGTCGACTGCCAGTGTCCGCAATACCGAAGTCGAAAAGTATTGAGTCGTTCTAGCCTTGTCAAGGCGTTTGGAGCGAGGCAACCGACCGGGATAGGATCGTGCGGTTGGCAATTCCTGCTTTGCAGCTTTTAGTTGACACTATCTCAACAATCCGTCAAATTCGATTGAGATAAAGGATGGCTTATGAAGAAAACCTATCTAATTTTTTCCGCAGTACTGGTAGTACTTATCCTGGCGTTCAGCTTCACTAAGACCTATCTCCATTCGCTTGAAGACGAAGCAAAATGGAAGCAGAGAACAGAGGCAATTCACGCCGAACTTGACAGCCTTGAGCGAGAGATGCAGTCCCGATTTAACGAATCCAAAGCGTTTGGCAGCGTGCCGAATGGCAGTCAGAAACCGCAAGAAGTTCAGAGGAAGCCGGAATCGTCTTTGGTCACTCCCGCACCCGCCAAGCCTTTTTCCGAGGAGCCGCTGCAGGTCAAGTCCGAAGAGAAGATCGATTTGGCGGTTGCTGCGGACAACATAGCCGCCGAACCCACACCGGACGAGCTGGCGATCTATAGGTTCTACGTTCAGAGGCGGCTGTCGCTTCCGTCCATAATGTCGGCGTATGAGTTGCGGATGGCCAAAGAACAGATACTAGCGGACATAGGGCGGTCATACGGCATTACGGCTGAACAAGTCCTCAAGATTGTCGATAAGGTCTATGAGTATCGCAGGAAGGGCAACAGCAATTGACAACAAGTATTAAGACGATAGGACTACTGACCGGCGGCGGTGATTGCCCCGGCCTAAATGCCGTGATTCGGGCGGTCGTGCTTTCCGGTAGCTACGAGCATGGCTGGGTAATGGTAGGTTTTCTGGACGGGTTCGAGGGGTTGATGGATGAACGTTACATCAACCTGACACCGCAGTCGGTGAGGGGGATTTTGCCGCAAGGCGGAACCATTCTTGGGACTTCCAATCGAGGTAATCCGTTTGAATGGCGCGTCAAAGATGGCAATGATTGGAAGATCGTCGATCGCTCCGAAAAAGTGTATCAAACGATGAAAGGGCTTGGCCTGGATGCGCTCATTGTGATTGGCGGCGATGGAACCATGACGGTGTCAAAGCTGTTTATGGACAAATACGGTATCAACGTCGTTGGCGTCCCCAAGACAATCGATAACGATCTCAAGGCGACCGAGGTGACTTTCGGATTCGCGACGGCGGTGGTTACCGCCACGGAGGCGCTCGACAAGCTGCACACAACCGCAGCCAGCCATCACCGGGTAATGATCATGGAAGTGATGGGGCGGTATGTCGGCTGGATAGCGCTGGAGTCGGGTATCGCCGGCGGTGCGGATGTCATTTTGCTTCCGGAGATTCCGTACGATATCGAGAAGATCTGCGACAAGATTCACTCGCGTCGTAGCCGTGGTTCCAATTTTGCGATTGTGGTGGTCGCTGAAGGAGCCTTTCCAAAGGAGGGTGAGGTTACCCTGATTAATCCAGAAGAAAAAGGAACCATCCATGCGAAACTTGGTGGTGTGGGGCTAAGAATTGCCCATGAGATTGAGGCGAGAACCGGCATGGAGACACGGGTTACGGTGTTGGGGCACTTGCAGCGCGGCGGCACACCTTGTTCCTTTGATCGCCTTGTAGCAACTCGCTTTGGAAAGGCCGCGATCGATCTCGTCGAGAAGGGAAAATTCGGGCACATGGTCTGCTACCGGGGTGGCAGAATAGAAAGCATTCCTATTGCCGACGCAATCGGCGGGTTCAAAGCCGTTGATCCTCAGGGAGAAGCGGTCAAGACGGCTGAGGCGTTGGGTGTTTCGTTCGGAAGATAGTTGTCTCCGGGTCCTCCTATGGCATCTCCGAGATTTTCGGCAGCCTGATCAGCAGGTGCTCACCCTGCAGAATCTTGTTGGTGATCATGATGAACCGTTTGGTGGTCAGCGATTGCAGGCGGTACGAGACCCACATCTTGTTGCCAACCACTCTCTCGCGACGTGAGCGTTTCTTCGGGGGCATAAAACCGCTCCTATGCTGAGATGGTCTTCAGTTGTTTCTGTCGCGCTTACAGCTAAGAAGTTGTAAGACTCAAAAAGTACGTAAAACGTAAGTAGCGTCTAACCTGTGTGCAATCAACCACGCCTGATCTGTCCGCATGGTGAATGCGGTAGCTCGCAGATCCTGGCGCCCAATGCACACAGCAGTTAAGACAGTTGAATATAGCAAGTTGTTTATTGAACCACAAATTTTTTTTGGCAAGAATTGGGTAATTTCTTGACAGCGCCAAGACGGGGGTCAAGAGACGCTGGCAACCGACTTCCCAGCTTCGGACTCTCGCCTTGTTTTCCCTGTGGAAACGGGATTTTGCTTGACAATCGCCTGAATTATCGCTATCTTTGCCATTGATTACTAGTCTGATAATAGCCACTTCTCACGCTATGGGAGGGCATCATGCCTCGTTTGATAACGTTAGTTTTCGGGTCAGTCGTCGTAATACTGTGCAACTCTCTATTTGCAGCCAACACGCAGCCAACGATCCAGTCTCTCGACAAGATGCCGCTGGCATTCACTCAAAACAACGGGCAGTGGGATTCACATGTCCTATTCCGCGCCGACGCCGGTGGGGCCACGATGTGGTTTACCAAGGAAGGTGTGACCTACCAATTCACACGACGCATTGACCGTGATACCAACGCCTTTTCCAGTCATTCCCGCGAAAGCGGGAATCCAGGTTCGGTAGGTCGGACATTCTTGTCTGACCCTGGACAGGCAGGAATGCCTATCCTACCGAGCGACGGGTACGAGAAAGACTCGGTGGAGCAGCTTGTTCTAACCGCCAAATTCGTTGGCGCAAACCCGAATCCCGAAGTTGTTGCCGAAGGCCAAATGGAATACAAATGCAACTACTTCCTCGGCAATGATCCATCCAAATGGCATACCGATGTTCCCAACTACGAAGCGATCACGCTCAAAGACATCTATCCCGGCATCGATCTGAAATACTATGGCAACGGCGATGGGAAGATGGAATACGATTTTATTGTCCAACCGGGAGCAAATCCAAAGCAGATTGCGATTCGCTATGACGGCGCGGCAGAAGTGTGTGTCGATGATGCTGGACAACTAGTTGTCGAGACCGAGTGGGGCAGGGTGACAGAGCGTGCACCGTTAGTGTGGCAGGTTGTTGAGGGGGATAGAAGAGAGATTACTGCGCACTACGTTCTGAAAGAGGGGAACACGTTTGGGTTCAAACTGGATGAGGGCTATGATCGGGAGTATGCAGTGGTGGTTGATCCGGTGTTGAGTTATAGCACATATCTGGGGGCAAGCGGTGGCGATTTCGCAACTGGTATTGCTGTTGGCCTGTCTAACTGCGCTTACGTGAGCGGTTATACATATTCATCCGATTTTCCTGTTCTCAATCCATACCAGACCGATCAAGGAAACTCCGACGTTTTCGTAACAAAACTGGATAGCATGGGGAATTCATTGATATACAGCACTTATCTCGGCGGTAGTGACCAAGACGATTGTCGACATAATGCTATCGCAGTGGACACCTTCGGATGTGTTTATCTCGTCGGTCGGACGTTTTCGATAGACTTCCCTATCGTGAGTGCATATGACAGTAGCTACAACGGTTGGGTCGATGTGTTCATAACCAAGCTGACCGGTAGCGGTAGCGGACTGGTATACAGTACTTATGTCGGGACGAGTTATGAAGATCAACCCGGAGGGATAGCAGTTGATGTAAATGGCAAAGTCTATGTTACGGGATTCACAAATTCCGCTGACTTTCCGACTCTCAATCCATTGCAGAATGCATTGCATGGTCCCTATGATGCATTTGTACTAGAGTTCAACAGTGTCGGCGTACTCGAATATAGCACATATTTGGGAGGAGCTCTTACGGACTATGGAGTCGATATCGACGTCGACGACGTGGGCAATTGTTATGTGATTGGGGAAACATGCTCATTTGACTTTCCGACTTCAAATGCAATTGACAGCAGTTTCAACGGGTCCCAAGATATCTTCGTAGCCAAGCTAAATGCCACGGGCAGCAGCTTCATCTATAGCACCTACTTGGGGGGTAGTGGCGCGGAGTACGGAGGAGGGATCGCCTTGGATAGAGACGGTCACGCGTACCTTGTGGGTACTACGCAATCCGCTGATTTCCCTCTCAGCAACCCATACCAAAGTGTTAAGCTGGGTTACAACGATGTTTTCGTGTCAAAGATCAGTGCCGACGGTACGGACTTGGCATACAGCACATATATTGGCGGAAGTTCTGATGAGGACGGTGATGGAATCGCCGTCGACACGAATTGTAGCGCTTATATAACAGGCTATACAAATTCCACGGATTTCCCGACCATAAATGCTTTTCAAAGTGGCTTTCAGGGAGGCTACACTGAAGTTTTTGTCGTGAAGATGAAGAGAGTCGGAAACGGCGTGGTTTACAGTAGCTATCTGGGAGGCAGCGGTGACGACGGTGGTTACATGCGGCCGACTTTAATCTCAGTGGATCGGAATGATAATGCCTACATCACAGGGACTACGGGGTCGGTCGACTTCCCAACCATTGCCCCGTTTCAGTCATATCAGGGTGGCGGTGATGTGTTTGTGACGAAATTTGGTCCCTTGCCACCTGATGCCTCTGTACTGCGCATCATCGCACCGGATAGCACTGTTAACTACCTGTCAACGCTGAACCCACAGGCACTAGTGTGCAATGAAGGCGAGAACCCTGAAACTATACCAGTTATCTTTCAGATTGGTTCAACCTATACCGACAACAGCGAAGTTACCCTCTTTCCTGGAGATACAAGCGTCATGACCTTCGCCAACTGGAACGCCGACACCGTCGGCAGTTTCAACATCACTTGTTTCACGACCTTAGAAACAGATAACTACAGGGGAAACGACACCCTAAAAAGCGTCGTCACGGTTGTCGCTGATACGATGGCGCCAGTGATTCAGTCAGTCACTCCGAGTCGTGGAGGTAATACTGGAAGCGTCACGGTGACAGTTGCCGGCGATCGATTCCAAAGCGGTGCGAGGACAAAACTGACCCGAGCAGGTGAGACAGAAATAACGGCTGATTCTGCCATGACGCTGGTGCTTGACTCGACGACGATTATTGCGACGTTCGATCTTCGAGATCGCACCGTTGGCCTCAGGGACGTCGTAGTCACCAACCCAAACAGCACGTCAACGATATTCCATGACGTGTTCAGAATCGAGGCCGGAAACGAGGCGGTCTGGTGCGATGTAATCGGCCCAAGCAGTTTTAGACCGGGACGAACGGAAACAGTATGGGTTGGTTTTGGCAATTCAGGGAACGTGGATGTCAATGACTATTTGTTGAGAATCACTATTCCGGCTTCGGCGCTGTGCCAGCTTGACTCGGCCGACTTTCTTCTTCCGGTAGGCTCTCAAGTCTCTTGGGACTCTATTCCAGCTGGAGGAGTAGCTGGCACAGAGCTCATCATTCCAGTCTGGTTGGTGAGAATGGTTCCGGGTTTCGCGGATGTAATCAATCTTAAAATCACAGTGCCCGGTGGGTATCCCGGTCAGGTTTTTCCCTTACTTGCGGAGATAGGTACGATGATGCCTTCATCTGAGTTCTCTGTGACAGGGAATCTTGCAGTCCTGGAGGCCGCTACGGGGTTCAATCACTTAGTTGACGCTACTATCGACAGTTGGCCAACGCTCCCGATTCCAGGGAGAGTCGATATTGTCGCGGCATACTTGGCAGAGTTTGAACAGCTAATCGGCGGACTCAGGTCGACTTTTGATCAGAGAGGTGTTGGGGGACTCGACAATGTGAACCAAGAACCTAACATACGGCGAGCGTTCTGGGAACATGGCGCAACCACGACCGTCACAGCCATTGCTGCAACAGTTGGTGCTGGAGAGGGAGTAGGACTTATTTTCCAATTGTCTACTGGAGTCGCAGCGGGTTTCGAGGGTGTCATGATGATAAATCAGCATTACAAACGGTACGAGCCTTGGCTGGCCATGGCTCGAGACCCAAACGACAAGATAGGTCCGATCGGCTTCGACACATCGTATGCGTACGTCTCCCCAGATCAAACCTTCAACTACGTCATTTATTTCGAAAACGACTCAGCTGCCACTGCTGACGCCGAGAACATCATGATCATCGACACTCTTGATGCGAACCTCGACTGGAGCACGTTGAGATTCGGCCAGGTCTTCCCGGGTGCGGGGCCTGACAGTATTCGACCCAGCTATAACGCCGTCACCAATTTTGACCCAACAACTGGAGAGCTAAGCTGGTCGTTAAGTAACATTAACTTGCCACCTGACTCGATGCCATATTGGGGCGAAGGCTGGGTCAGCTACTCCGTCAAACCAAGAGCCAATCTCGCATCGGGAACTCAAATTGAAAACATCGCGGCGATCAAGTTTAATGTTAATGACTGGATTCTTGCCCCGATGGACAGTATCCCGATTGTCAACACTATCGACGCGAGTACCCCTAGCAGTTCCGTGGCTACACTGCCTGATACAACCAGAGGGAAGCAATTCAATGTAAAATGGTCTGGATCGGATGAGGTTAATGGCTCCGGTATCGGCTCTTACTCAATCTATGTGAGCATTGATAATGGTTTCTATGAGCTCTGGGCTACAGATTCACTGGCAGATTCGGCGCAGTACACGGGCTCAATAGGACACAGTTATGCATTTTACAGCATCGCTACGGACAATGTCGGACATGTGGAAGCAAAGCCAGCAAGCTACGACGCACGCACGAGTGTGAGCTATCTCTGCGGCGACGCCAACGCCGATAAGGCCGTTGACATCTCCGACGTTGTCTATCTGATCGCCTTCATCTTTTCAGGCGGGTCAGCACCGAATCCGTTGCTGGCTGGTGATGCCAATTGTGACAGCACGGCGGATATCTCGGATGTGGTGTACTTGATTGCCTACATCTTCTCCGGTGGCGCAGCACCGTGTAAGGTGTGTGAGTAGAGCGGCGTTGCAATGCGGCGCGCCCTTCGACAAACTCAGGACGTACGGCGCGCAGCAATATGGCACGCGGCAGGCGAGACTACTGCCGCTCACTTTGCGCGAAAATGCCATTGGCGTGGTCTGGAACGGCATTGGTGCAAGTTCTTGTTTGCTGATAGGTTGCAGTTAACATACACGCGCGCAAATTATTAGAAATATTCTTGACAAGGCGGGAAAGGGCAGTTATAATAAAAGACTTGGACACAGTTGGGCCCATAGCTCAGTTGGTTAGAGCAACTGACTCATAATCAGTGGGTCCCAGGTTCAAGTCCTGGTGGGCCCATAGTATTTTGGGCAATTAGCTCAGCTGGTTAGAGCGTTCGGTTCACATCCGAGAGGTCACTGGTTCAAATCCAGTATTGCCCACCATAGAAACCGTGACGAGGTAGGTTGGTGACTTTGACGGGAAACCTAAAGACTCGATCGAACAGCAAGAGAGACATAGCGGGTTGTTGTGAGATGCACTGGATGGTCAGTGCGTTTTTTTTTCTCTTTGGCTGAGCGACAAGTACCGGAGGCGTGCATAGATGCATGAAGACATTAGGCTTCTAAAGGAGTTGCAGGACATTGACTACTGGATCGGGGAATTGGAGCGATCCAAAGCTTTCTTACCCGACATGATGAGAAACTTACAGGAGCAGATGGCTTCCATGGCCGCTGATCTATCGCAAAAGAAAGCCCGGCTGCAACAAGCTCAGATAGAAGTCAAGGAACTGGAAATCAAGATTGCGAAGACCAAGGAACTCAAGGAGAAATATCAGGAGCAAATGCTCTCGATCAAGACCAACAAAGAGTATGACGCTCTGGTGGCACAGATCGAGGGGGCCAAGACCGAAGTGGCGAAAGACGAAGAACGCTGTCTGGAGTTAATGACCGAGATCGAACAGCTCAAAGCTTCCGTTGCGCGGCTTGATGAGGAGAACACAACCGTTCAGAAGGATAACGCCGGCCGACTTATTGATTTGCAGTTTCAGATTGATTCGGTTCAGGGCAAGATGGACGAGAAAGAAGCTTACCGCGATAATCTGGTGAGAAAAGTGTCCAAGACCGCTATGGCTACCTATGAACGGGTGCGCAAAGGACGCGGCGGCGACGTGGTGGTGGCACTCAAGCGCGGCGCCTGTGGCGAGTGCTTCAAGTCACAGCCTCCGCAGAAGATTCAGCAGATCAAGAAGGGTACCACCATGGAAACCTGCGCTTCGTGCGGCAGGATACTGATCTGGGAAGGGGAAGAATAGCGGGTGGCTCAGATTCTCACGGAAGTGGGTTTGACTTTCGACGACGTGCTGATCGTCCCGCAACTGGCGGAGATTCATCCCCGCGAGGTTGACGTAACGACTCAGCTCACACGCAACATCCGCCTCAATATTCCGCTCATTTCGTCGGCTATGGACACAGTGAGCGAATCGGGACTGGCGATTGCGATTGCCCGCGAGGGTGGTGTGGGAATAATCCACAAGAATATGTCTCTGCAAAAGCAAGCCGAGGAGGTTGACAAGGTCAAGCGGTCGGAAGCAGGGATGATCGTGAGTCCGATTACGCTGACGCGGGACCAGACGATTGGCGAGGCGCTGGCGGTTATGCAGCGCTATTCCATATCGGGAATTCCTATTGTTGAAAATTCCCGTCTCGTTGGTATTCTGACCAACAGGGATCTCCGCTTCCATCCTGCGCCGCAAACGCTGGTCTCGGAAATCATGACCAAGGATAATCTGATCACGGTGCGGGAAGGGACGACGATGGAGCAGGCGAAAGAGATTCTGCACAAACATCGGATAGAGAAACTGCCGATTGTCGATAACCAGATGAATCTGAAGGGAATGATCACGGTCAAAGACATTATGAAGAAGCTCCGCTATCCGAACGCTTGCAAGGACGGTCGCGGACGGTTATGTGTCGGCGCCGCCGTTGGTATCGGAAGTGATCTATTGCCACGCGCCGAGGCGGTTATCGCTGCCGGCGTTGATTTGTTGGTGCTGGACAGTTCGCACGGACACAGCCGAGGCGTTTTGGATGCTGCGAAAACTCTGAAAAAGCGATTCCCGGACACCGACTTGGTTGCAGGCAACGTTGCCACAGGCGACGGGACGAAAGCACTCATTGACGCAGGCGCCGATGCCGTGAAGGTGGGCATCGGTCCGGGGGCGATCTGCACGACTCGAGTGATTACGGGCGGTGGTGTGCCCCAGGTGACGGCGATCATGGACTCGGTCGCGGTGGCTGTAAAACAGAACGTTCCAGTAATTGCAGACGGCGGGATTCGCTATTCGGGGGACATCTGCAAGGCCTTAGCGGCAGGCGCACATTGCGTTATGGTAGGTTCATTGCTGGCGGGGACTGAGGAATCCCCCGGAGAGACGATTCTGCTGGAGGGAAGGAGTTTCAAAGTTTACCGAGGCATGGGATCAATCGGCGCGATGAAGGACGGCGCAAAAGACCGCTATTTCCAGGAGAATGCCGAAGATATGTCCAAGCTGGTGCCTGAGGGCATTGAAGGGCGGGTCCCGTATAAAGGCCCCCTGGCCGATCTGGTATTCCAACTCGTCGGTGGCTTGCGCTCAGGTATGGGACTTTGCGGAGCCAAGAACATTGAGGATTTGCGTACTAAGACAAAGTTTATTAGAGTAAGCACAGCCGGTCTAAGGGAAAGCCATCCGCATGATGTGACGATCAGCAAAGAGGCGCCCAATTACCGTATGATGTATTAGTGGTATAGGGAGTAGTTTTTGAGTCCAATATATTCCGAAGCAGGCGATGCAGCCGCGTCCGGCAGTTGCCGGATGAGGAAAGTCCGAGCTTCACTGAGCAGGATACCTCCTAACGGGAGGGCGGAGCAATCCGACGGAAAGTGCAACAGAAAGGATACCGTCCCGACACATTCGTGTCGGGATAAGGGTGAAATGGTGGTGTAAGAGACCACCGGCGGTGGGAGTAATCTCGCCGGACCGGCAAACCCTATCCGAAGCAAGACCAAATAGGGGAGAAGAGCTGCTCAGACTCGTTATTACTCCCGGGTAGGTTGCTTGAGGTCCCATGCGAGCGGGATCCCAGAGGAATGGCTGCAGGGCCTTAGGCCTGAACAGAACTCGGCTTACGAACTGCTTCGGAATTTTTGTTTTTGAAGAGGCATTGATTGATCCTGAAAAGCCGCGTGAAAATGCGCTGGATGGTCGCCTCCGACCCGGACTATCGGGTGGTCGAGCAGATTTCGAAAGAAGTGAATCTGCCATCACTGATAGTCAAGATATTGGTTAATCGGGGTATGACCGGCGCCGCTGAGATCGAAAAGTTCATCAATCCGAGCATGACCGACCTCTGCGATCCCTTTCTGATCCCCGGCATGGAAGCCGCGGTGGAACGGACCCTGCAAGCGCTGCGCGAGAACGAGACCATCATGATCTACGGCGACTATGATGTTGATGGCATTACCGCCGCATCATTGATGTTCTTGGTTCTCAATAAGCTGGGCGCCAATGTGCATTACTATTTGCCCAATCGACTGGTTGAAGGATATGGATTGTCGGAGGAAGGGATTCTGGAAGCGGAAAAGAAGAAGGCTTCACTGATTATATCCGTCGATACGGGTATTACCGCCAACCGCGAGGTCGAATACGCCAAAGAGAAATTCATCGATTGCGTGATTACGGATCATCACGAGCCGGGTGAAAGTCTGCCGCTGGCGGCCGCAGTCGTAAATCCGAAGATTAGCGGCGAACACTCGGTTGGACGAGAGTTGTCGGGGGTCGGTGTTGCGTTCAAATTCGCCCAAGGGTTGTTCCGCAAACTTGGGCAGGATGAGTCGGAGCTTGAAGAGCATCTTGATTTGGTAGCGCTCGGGACATCGGCGGACGTTGTGCCGCTCGTGAATGAGAACCGGGTACTGACATATTTCGGCATCAATCAAATTTTGCGGTCTTCCAAGCCGGGACTGAAGTCGCTGGTCTTCGAGTGCGATCTGATGGGCAAGGAGATCACTACAAGTCAGATTGTCTTCATTCTCGCTCCGCGTATAAACGCCGTCGGTCGGTTAGGAGGCGCCGAGAAAGCGATTAAGTTACTAACGACCAAGGACACTGCTACCGCCAGCAGTATTGCCAAGTTTCTCGAAATCGAGAATCAGCGGCGCAAGTCAATTGATGAAAGTACACTTGAAGAAGCGCTACAGCAGATCGAAAAGACCGTAGATGTGGAAAACGACAAGGCGATCATCCTGAATTCTTCCGGTTGGCATCAGGGCGTAATCGGGATTGTGGCTTCGCGTTTGGTCGAGCGTTTCTATCTGCCGACAGTGCTCATCGCCGTCGACAATGACGAAGGTAAGGGTTCCGGCAGGTCCATACCCGGGTTCCATCTTCACGATGCGCTGAAGAGTTGTGAAGATCTGTTGTTGCGTTACGGTGGGCACAAGTACGCCGCCGGGTTGTCAATTGCGCCGGGAAATATCCAGAAATTCCGCGAGCGCTTCAAGATTGTCGCGGCCGCTAAGCTGGTGCCTGATGATTTAGTACGCAAGCTGCAAATCGACGCTGAACTTGATCTGGATGACGTCGATTTTGAGATGGTCAAGATGTTGGAACGATTCGCACCGTTCGGACCGGAAAACATGAAGCCGGTTTTTGTTACCCGCAATCTGGAAGTGGTCGGGCAACCGCAGGTCGTGGGCAAGAATCATTTGCGGATGCGAGTGCGTTCCGGGCAGAAAATTTTTGATGTCATCGGCTTTGGTTTTGGCGATTTCGCAGAACAGCTTTCGATGCAGGGACTCGACTTCGATATGGCTTATGTCATTGAAAAGAACGTTCATAACGGCGTCACCAAGATTCAGCTTCGAGTCAAAGACATTCGTTGGAGTTAGGGCATGTCCGTGTTTGACGACTATGTCCGTCGAGACAAACGCGCTCTGGCCCGAGTCATCACCCACATTGAGAATCGTCGCGAGAATTATCGGCAGTTGTTAGCCGCCGTCTCACGACTACCGCACCACGGATATCGTGTCGGTATAACCGGTCCACCGGGCTCTGGCAAGTCGACGCTGGTAGATGCGCTGGTGTTGCGCTATGTCCGGCAGGGACTCAAAGTCGGCGTGATCGCGGTCGATCCGTCCTCGCCATTTACCGGCGGCGCCTTGCTGGGGGATCGCATTCGCATGCAGCATCTGGCTAATCGTGACAGTGTCTTCATTCGCAGTATGGCATCTCGCGGCGAATCGGGAGGATTGGCGGCGGCAACACGTGATGTAACCAAAGTTCTTGACGCCTTTGGAATGGATCTGATCATCATCGAAACCGTGGGCATCGGACAAATCGAGTTGGATATTGTGGAAGCCTGCGACAGCGTCGTTGTCGTCCTGGTTCCGGAATCGGGGGATATGATTCAGACGATGAAAGCCGGTTTGATGGAAATTGCGGACGTATTCTGCGTGAACAAGATTGATCGTCCCGGCGCCGATCGACTGCTTAGCATCCTCAACAGCATGGTTCATGAGCGACAGACGGCAAGCAGTGTGGAAATACGCGCGGTCGGAACAAACGGCATGAGTGGAGAGGGTGTAGATAGTTTAGCGGAGGCGATTGAGAAACATCGCGGTGTGATCACAACCGGCGGTGAACTTGAGCGACGAAGAAGCAGCCAACTCAAGGCGGAGATTGTTCACGCCGTACGTGATCGGGTGGTGAGACAGTTGGAAGAGACGATCGATTTTGACGGCCAATTCGAGAATGTCAGCCGGCAATTAGCCAGCGGCGAATTGGATTTGTATGCCGCCGCAGATATGATTTACGACCGCTACTTTCGCAAGTAGCGCTGTGGCGGCCGCGCCGATCAAGGTTGTCGTCGCGGGGCGCTGATGTACAAATGGTTGCTTAGGAAGGAAACGACAGATGGCAAAAATCCGAAATCAAGCAGAGATATCTGAGCAACAGTTTGCCGAAGCCATGAAGAAGGCGTACGCCGGGTGGAAGGCGGCTGCGGAGGCTAAGACAAACAAGAACAGGAAATATGTCACCGTCTCCTCGGAACCGGTAAATCCCCTTTATACACCCGCAGACACGGAGAACATTGATTTTCTGCACGATGTCGGATTCCCGGGTGAATACCCATATACACGCGGTGTACATCCGTCGATGTATCGCGGCAAGCCCTGGACGATGCGACAGTTTTCCGGCATGGGGACACCGGAGCAGACGAATCAGCGATATCATTTCCTTCTAAGCCAGGGGCAGCATGGGCTATCGGTGGCGTTCGATCTGCCGACGTTAATGGGATATGATTCGGATCATGAAAGATCACTAGGAGAAGTCGGCAAGTGCGGTGTGGCGGTCGATACGCTGCTGGACATGGAGAAGATTTTCAAGGGCATTGATCTCGGCAAAATTTCGACGTCGATGACGATCAACGCTCCGGCATCGGTGCTGCTGGCAATGTATATCGTGGTGGCGGAAAAGCAGGGAGTGCCGCCGGAGAAGCTGCGCGGAACGCTGCAGAATGACATTCTCAAAGAATACATCGCGCAGAAGGAGTGGATTTATCCCCCCGAAGCGTCGGTCAAGCTGATTGTCGATACAATCGAATTCGGCACGAAACAGATGCCGTTATGGAATACGATTTCTATTTCCGGCTATCATATTCGGGAAGCAGGCGCCACGGCGGTACAGGAGTTGGCCTTTACGCTGGCGGATGGATTCACCTATATCGAGAAATCCATTGAGCGCGGGTTGGATGTTGACGAATTCGCGCCGCGCCTATCGTTCTTTTTCAATGCGCACATGGATTTCTTTGAGGAGATTGCCAAGTATCGGGCAGCAAGACGGATTTACGCCAAGCGAATGCGTTACAAGTATGGCGCCAAGAGTGAGCGATCGTGGATGCTACGGTTCCATACGCAGACCGCCGGATGCTCGCTTAATGCGCAGCAGCCGGAGTTAAACCTGATCCGTACGGCGTATGAGGGGATGTCAGCAGTGTTGGGTGGGACACAGTCGCTGCACACGAATTCAATGGATGAGACATTGGCGTTGCCATCGGACAAGGCGGCGCTTTTGGCGCTCCGCACGCAGCAGATTTTGGCGGAAGAGACCGGAGTAATTAATACCATCGATCCGTTGGCGGGATCATACTACGTTGAGGCAATGACGAATCGCATGGAAGCGGAGTGTGAGGCGTATTTCGCCGAGATCGATCGTCGCGGAGGTGTAATGCGCTGTATCGAAGAGGGTTTCCTGCAACGCGAAATCGCCAAGGCGGCATACACATACCAACGAGAAATCGACAACAAAGAGCGGATCATTGTCGGCGTAAATGAATACGTGCTGGAAAATGAGCGAATCGACATTCCAATTTTGAAGATTGATGAATCAGTGGCGGAGTCGCAGCTGCAGTCGATTAAGAAAGCCAAGTCGATTCGCGATCAGGATAAAGTGACGCGAACCCTGAATAACTTGCGGCAGGCGTGCCGTGACAACAAAAACACGATGCCATTCATCATCGATTGCGTGCGGCAGTATGCGACGATGGGGGAGATTTGTGACGCGATGAAGGATGTCTATGGAGAGTATATTGAACCGCCGAACTTCTAGTTGACGTCGATCAGGGCGCGAGGATTTGAATAAAGCTGTGTGAGCAGAGAGATATATGAGCGACAAAATCAGAATTCTGTTGGCCAAAGCCGGTTTGGATGGTCATGACCGGGGAATCAAAGTTATCGCGGCGGCGTTTCGGGATGCCGGATTTGAGGTGATCTACACCGGTCTGCGCCAGACGCCGGAAATGATTGTGGATGCTGCTTTGCAGGAAGACGTCGACGCCGTCGGAGTGTCGATTCTGTCCGGCGCGCACATGACACTTTTTCCGGCGATCCGCAAATTGATGGAAGACCGCAATTGCGCCGATATGATCTTGTTCGGCGGCGGCATAATGTCAGAAGACGAGATCACCGAACTGGGGCGCAGAGGTGTGAGCAAACTGTACGGGCCGGGCACTTCGACAATTGAAATCGTCGAATACATCAAGGGCGCAGTGGCCAAAAAGCGGGCGGGCGAGAAGCTGGTGTAGGGTGCGCGGAGTGTTAGCCCGCCGGTGGCTACGACAGTTCCCCATTTTGCAGTTGATTTTCTTGCGTGTTCCACTTACATTCGTGACAATGAACTTAGCTTAATTGTTGGGAGACAATATGATTTACAACGTTTCTGATGCTCAGCAGCCGGTTCGGGACATGATGAAGGAGATCGGCCCGAAATTAGAGGAGATGGGACGGGTGCATGATCGGCAGCCGGATGCTTTTGCGCATGACATCTTTCAGTTTATCGCCGGCAAAGGGATGGTCGGTTACACCATGCCCAAGGAACTGGGGGGTGGCGGTCGTACGGGGCTGGAGTACGCGACTCTGATCGAGGAAATCGCATACTACGATCCGCCTTCCTCGCTTTTGGCTGCGGTCAGCCAGCTTGCTTGTGATCCAATTATCCATCACGCCAACGACGAACAGAAGAAAAAATACATTCCGCCGTCGGCTTCCGGCAAATGGATTCCCGCGTTTGCGTTGACCGAGCCGAATGCCGGTTCCGATGCCGCCAATCAATCGACGGTGGCAACGGTGGACGGGGATCATTTCGTGATCAACGGCGAGAAGATTTTCATCATGCATGGCGATGTCTGTGACTTTGCGGTCGTGTTCTGCAAAATTCAGGAGGGGGACGCGCGTGACAAGGTGTCGGCGATTCTGGTTCCCAGCGATGTGCCCGGTTTCAAGAAGGCGACGTTGATGAACAAGATGGGTATGAAGTACGCCACCACCGGCAGAATGTGGTTCACGAATGTAAAAGTGCCGAAGTCGAATCTGATGGGGGAAATTGGCAAAGGGTTCAAGTATGCTATGCAGACTCTGGATGGTGCACGCATCGGTATCGCGGCGCAGTCGACCGGTATGGCTCGACGCGCTCTGGACGAGTCAATCAAGTATGCCAAAACCCGTCAGGCATTCGGCGCGCCGATTGCCAAGCTGCAGGCAATTCAATGGATGATTGCCGATATGGCGACAAAGGTTGCGGCGGCGAGTCTGATGACTTACAAGGCTGCGCAGTTGCAGGATGCTGGTGCCAAGTTCGGTCTGGAAGCGGCACAAGCCAAGTTGTTCGGTTCCGAAGCGGCGAATTTCTGCTGCGACCGCGCGATGCAGATTCATGCCGGTTATGGCTATATCGGCGAGTTCTCGATGATCGAGAAGCTTTATCGCGACCAGCGCGTGTCGGAGATCTACGAGGGGACATCTGAAGTCCAACGTCTCGTGATCGCCGCCAATTATTTGCGCGGTTGATGCGGTAGCATAACCCGATTTTGATTTTGTAAGGGCGCATGGCTGTGCGCCCTTTTATTGTTAGGATACACCAATGCCGGACAAGTGGCACAGCAATTTCGATCCAAAGAAGTTCCTATCACGCGTCGATCTTGCGAAGCTGCTAAAGCGAAATGCCGCACATGAGAGCAATCAAGTCGCTAAACTAGGCGGCCCTTGCTTCCTCTGTTCGGAACCCCATGGCGTCGGACTGATACTGAATGATGGATCCTATCTGTGCCACAGGTGCCTTGAAGAAGTCTCTGCAATCTCCTATCCAGAAGAATACGAGTCTGCTCGACGGACCTGGCTCGAGAATTCTGCTGCCCGAAAGGTCGCTCGCGAGGCACTCGTTCACTCCGACGGATTCCGAAAAGCTAGCATCATATTCCAGGGAGCGTGCGTTCCTGCGTTTCTTCTGCTTGGTGCGAGTCTCTTCTTTCGACTGAATCTATCTTTACCCGTGAACGTCGCGTTGGGTGCTGCCGGATTGGTCTTCTGGGGGACAGGATCACTTTGCAGCAACCGGTTCGACCATAGGCTATCTTCGTGGGACAAAGCATACCCAGAACCTCAACAACCACAGGTATTCCATTTTCATCATCCCATGGCAAGACTGACGGAGAGAGACAAGCTGATATTGAAGGTTTTCAACAATTGGCCGGGATACCCTCCTTTCTGGGACTATCTGAGAGGGGTGGTGCTCCAGCGCGACAGCGGTCGATGTCAAGTAAGCGGTTGCCCGTCGCGGGCTACTCTGCACGTCCACCACAGAACTCCCATATCTAAAGGCGGGCAGCACACTCCGAACAATCTTGTAACCCTCTGTGAGTTTCATCACGCACTGGAACCGGACGGAATGCACCAAGTTACGTGGGATACTGCCAAGAGCAAGTTCATGACGATGGTGAAAGAGCATCATAGAGCCAATCCCGTCGAAGCCGGAACACATCTGGTTCATGCACATCATAGGTGACTAGAGCTTATTTCCCCGCAGGAGCTCGAGCACATCAAGGTATTGTATGGACTAGCATGCCCCAAGTGTGGCAACCAGGCGCTCGGCATGGTAGTGAATTGCGAGCACAAAGAGGTGTACGTATCTTGTGCAAATTGCGGAATGGGCCTGAAGACTGCAAGACAGCTACCCGAAGAGACCGGTCCTTTGCTGGCGAAGCATTTTGCTGTGACGCGGAACAGGGGTTCATGGCAGTACAGTACAGACGAGTACGATCGTCGAAGAGCCGAGGAGAAACTTACTACCAAGAATGGTTGGTCGGCAAAGGGAGCGAAAGACAGAAGAAAGCAGCAGCCGATCTGCCCTATTTGTGGAGCACCGATGAGGATGGTTCGACCTCGCCCCGGCGACGACTGGAAGGCGTTCTGGGGTTGTACGCTGTACAAGGTTAACGGTTGCCGGGGGACGATAAAAGCTTGACGCCGTGGTCTTGACTTTGGGCATGCCCAGCGTGCAGCGGTAGGCAGGGAGCTAGGTGAGGGCGCACTGCCGTGCGCCCCTACAGCTTCCGCCTGTGTTGAATTCACATTGATGGTGACACTGGCGTGCGCCCATACGGAGTCACGACTATTCGTTACGGAAGTATTCGTCCAGGTGCCATTTGAGAGGATTCTCTCGGATGTACTTGCGTATCTGAGAGAGTTCGCGAGGATTACGAATAATGTGCTCATGGTAGTTGCGTTGCCAGACGTGTTGCCTTGGCGAGTGGAACTCTTTTCGCACTCGAGTGGTCACGACCGCCTTGAACTGTGCCACCAGCGATCCCAGTGATCTTGCCGGGCGTTGTAGGGGCGCACGGCTGTGCGCCCTGTTGGGGTAAGATACCGGGAGTTGATCGCCATAAGTGATGAAAACAATACCATGAAAGTGGTTGGGCATGACGACGAACTCGTCGAGCACAATCTCGGTGCGCACCTCGGCAGTGCGGAGCCACTCCTCTTGCACAATCCTTCCGCTGCCGCTCAGGTCAATATGATCGCCATTCACGACGCCGAACAGCGACGCGTGGTCAGCCGCGCAGAGGGTGAGGAAGTACGCCCCTTCTTGAGTATAGTCGTAGTCCTGCAAGCGAAGGGAATGGCGACGATAGTTACTCATAATAGTGAATATAGAAGATACACTGCCGTGCGGCGGTACAAAATCTTGGCTGCAATGGATCAAGGGCGCACTGCCGTGCGCCCCTACGAAGGCCCAGACGTGTTTAGTCAAGGGCGCACTGCCGTGCGCCCCTACAGTGTCCGCCAGTGTTGGATTTATCTTGATGCCAACGCCGTCATGCGTATCTTGCGGGTGCTATGCAGCTAAGGAAATCGGGCGCACTGCCGTGCGCCCCTACACGAGGAACCGCCATTAGTCATCAGAGTGCAGGGTGAGTATGTTGAAGCTCGGTGAGTTCGAAGTAGATTGCATCGTCGAGAATCGGTTCTATCTTGATGCCGGTTCGGTGTATGGGATCGTTCCCAAAACGATCTGGAGCAAATTGCAACAAGCCGACGACGATAATCTGCTGCCGTTTGACATCAATGTCTTTCTGGTCAGAGCGCATGGCAAGAATATCCTCTTGGACTCGGGTCTCGGCGATTTTCTGCTGGAGAAGCAGCGTAAGCTATACGGCTGCGAGAAACCGTCCAATCTGGTTCCGGCGTTAGCGGCGCTTGGCCTGTCGCCGAGTGATATTGACTATGTAGTGTTGTCGCACTTACATTGGGATCATGCCGGGGGATGTATAAAGAAGGTCGACGGTAAGCCGAAGGTCGTCTTTTCCAAGGCGCGGCATGTGATTCATCAGGAGGAGTGGGAGGACGCCAACCACCCCGATGAGCGGACTGTCGGAGTGTACCTGCCTGATCGGCTTCGAGCAATCAGTGACGCCGGACTGTTGGAGTTGGTGTCTGAGAACAGGGAAATCATGCCGGGTGTGAAGGTCGTTAAGATCGGTGGGCACACGCGGGGACAGCTTGGCGTAGAGGTCGAGTCGGAGGGAAGCAAGTTGATCTACTACGCCGACAACTTCCTGAGTTGCCACCATCTTAAGATACCTTACGTCTCGGCGGTGGATCTGTTTCCGCTCGAAACGCAGCGCTGCAAGCGGGAGGTACTGCCCAAAATCGTTGACGGGGGCTGGTATGTGGCGATGGATCACGATCTTGAGTACAAAGTCACACGCGTCAAGTTTGATGGTCTGAAGTACGTCTGTGAAAAAGTGAATGTGTAGTACCAGCAATTAGCTGGTGAAAACAATGTCAAGACGGTATCGTAGAGAGTGAGATATATGTCGATTGAGGAAAAACTTACCCGGCTGCGCAGGAAGCAAGAACAGGCGAAGCTCGGTGGCGGGCCGGAGAAGATAGCGGCACAACACGCCAAGAATAAACTGACGGCGCGCGAACGTTTGGAACTGCTGCTTGACCCCGGCTCGTTTGAGGAGTTCGATATGTTCGTTGCACATCGCTCGAGCGATTTCGGACTTGACAAGCAGAGGGTACCCGGCGACGGCGTGGTCACCGGTTGTGGACTAATCGACAATCGCATTGTGTTCGTTTTCAGTCAGGATTTTACGGTTTTCGGCGGCTCGTTGTCGGAAGCACATGCGGAGAAAATCTGCAAAGTGATGAAGGCGGCGATGAAGATTGGCGCACCAATCATCGGGCTCAACGATTCCGGTGGCGCGCGTATACAAGAAGGGGTTGTCTCTCTGGGTGGTTATGCAGACATCTTTCTGCTGAACACGCTGGCGTCCGGCGTAGTGCCGCAAATCTCGGCCATTCTGGGTCCATGTGCGGGTGGAGCTGTTTACTCGCCAGCGATCACTGACTTCGTCTTCATGGTCAGAAAGTCATCATACATGTTCGTCACGGGACCAAACGTTGTCAAGACCGTTACTCATGAGGACGTAACGATGGAGGAACTGGGTGGCGCGGATACTCATGCAACCAAGTCGGGCGTGGCGCATTTCGCCTGCGACTCGGAAGCGGAGGCGATCATCGGTATTCGCAGGTTGATGTCTTATATCCCGTCAAACAACGTGGATGATCCACCGATTAAAGAGACAACCGACCCATCCGATCGCTGTGAAGAAAAGCTGAATTATTTGATCCCCGACAATCCCAACAAGCCCTACGACATGACCGAGGTGATCAGATTTATTGTCGATGAGGGAGAGTATCTTGAAATTCACCAGGATTATGCTCCCAATATCACAGTCGGCTTTGCGCGACTCGGTGGTCGATCGGTGGGTATCGTCGCAAATCAACCGGCTCATTTGGCTGGTGTGCTCGATATCGATTCTTCGAACAAGGGTGCGCGTTTCATTCGTTTCTGCGATGCTTTCAATATCCCGATTGTGACATTCGAGGATGTGCCCGGTTTTCTGCCCGGTGTTGCGCAGGAGCATGGCGGCATCATCAAGCACGGCGCAAAACTGCTTTATGCCTATTGCGAGGCGACGGTTCCGAAAATCACCGTGATCACGCGCAAAGCATACGGTGGCGCTTATGACGTCATGAATTCCAAACACGTGCGTGGCGATATGAACTATGCCTGGCCAACGGCAGAGATTGCGGTGATGGGTCCCAAAGGCGCGGTGGAAATCATTTTCAAAAAGGAGATCGAGTCATCACCCGATCCGCAGAAGATGCTCGATGAGAAGATCGCCGAGTATACCGAGAAGTTCGCCAATCCTTATATAGCCGCGGAGCGAGGATACATCGACGATGTGATCGAACCAGTGCAGACACGGCCGCGTCTAATTCGAGCGCTGGCGATGCTGGCTACCAAGCGCGACAACAACCCGCCCAAGAAACACGGCAATATCCCGCTGTGACGATTCCGCATTTGATCCATCGGTAGAGCAGTTAGCCGGAAGCTCCTGATTCTTCAGGCGTCGTCAGGAATCCTTTCCTGACGACCTTGACTGGCTTGATGAACTGGCAGCAAAGGATTCCTGCCAGCTCCTCGAAGAAGCATGGCAACATACCGCTGTAGTGATTCCGCATCCGATCCATCGGTAGAGCAGATGGGCGGAAACGTCTGATTGCAAGTACGGTCTAGAAAAGAAAAATGATGGCGACGCCGCCGACCGCAGCAGCAGTGCCGAAGATCGCGCGGATGCTGGGTCGTTCCTTGTGAATAACCATCACCAGTGGGATGATGAACAACGGCGTCGTTGCCATCAATGTAGAAGCAATGCCGATTTTGGTGTACTGGACCGAGAGCAATGAAAGCCAAATTCCCAGAAAGGGACCGACGACAGCCGCTGACCCGATAGCGGTCATGGCCTTGCTGTCCTTGAGCGCCTCCCGGATGCGGGACAGGCGTCCAGTTGCGATTACTATGATCCAGATGGCGGCAGTGGCACTCACCATCCGCACAAAGGAAGCATTTAGAGGCGGTATGTTGTCGCCCATGCCGACTTTCGCCATTGTCAAGGCGACTGCCTGTGCCAGCGATCCGCATATCCCCAGCAAGTACCCGAGCGCCTTTGGACCGGCCTGAGCGCCGAATGAATTGCGACTGCGTTCAAGAATGACCCAACTAATCCCCGCGAGAGTCAGGGTGATTCCGAGTAGATCAAGCAGACCCATCTGCTGGCCGACAAAAGTCCAGGCAATGATCACGGCGAATATGGGCGAGGAGGCGGTCAGCAGCGAGGAAATGCGGGGACCGAGGATCACCAACGACTTGAAATAGCAGCCGTCGCCGATTGTGAGGCCGATGATGCCGCTGATCGCCAAGATGAGGAGTTGATGATAATCGCAAGAAGCTGGGAGGATCTGCCCTTCTATCAACAGGTTGCCGGCAGCGAGCAGAAGCGCTGCGAGAGTAATGCGAATCGTGTTGATGGCAAAAGAACCGACCCGCCTGCCGGCATAACCAAACAAGATCGTTCCGAAAGACCAGCAGACAGCGGTCGACAATGCAGCCAGTTCACCGAAGTATTGCACAGCGCCTCATAGAACGATATTCAAATACCACGAAGACCATAGGTGCGCAACGACTTTCTTTCTCTGTCCCTGAGAAAACGCTGTGGCCGGAAAAAAGCCCAATCTTTCGGGAAATCGTTTGTATAAGTACGTAAAATGTCGAAGAATAGAGTAATTAGATACATCTTGCATGGTATGCGACCTCCTGTGACATTGTTGGTCGCAATTCCCTGTAATTCCGGAGGAACAAAATGAATGCAGCAGCAATACTCAAGAGAAAAGGGAGCAATGTTGTCACGGTATTCCCAGATGCCAGTATCCGCGAAGCCATGCGAGTACTGATTAAGCGCCGAGTAGGATCGTTGGTCGTTTTGAGCGAAGCGCGCGAGGTGATCGGCATCATTACCGAGCGAGATATCTTCCGACTGACTTATGAGCATGAGGGGAAGATCATGGATATTCCGGTGAGCGCCGTAATGACAACCAATCTGATCGTCGCTTTGCCGTCTGACTCCCTCGACTATCTGAAAGGGATGATCACCGAAAACCGCATCCGACATCTACCGGTCATGGACAATGGCAAGCTTGTTGGAGTGGTCTCCATCGGCGATATCATCCGTGAGGAAGTATCGGAGGTGGCGGTCGAGAACAGATACCTGAAGGATTACATTGCCGGTGTGTATCCGGCGTAATCTAGTGTTCCACCCATCTTGACTCGAAACCGGTTCCCGACCAGGAGAGCGGAAGCAACATTGATGGGACTGTTGAGAAAGTATGGTGGTCTGTCATTCTGAGCGCAGAGACTGTGTCGCAATTAGTCTTAGCGTGGGGTGCCCCACCACTTGTGGTGGGATCGTTGGCTCTTGCTCCACAACCCATGGCGTAGCTGGACGGTATTTGGAAATTGCGACACAGTCTCGCAGCGAAGAATCTCGGACGTGTATGATGTAACAATTTGGAGATTCTTCGTCGCGCTTCGCGCTCCTCAGAATGACACACATAGAGGTTCTTCAACAGTCCCTGATCTGTGCCGTACGGTCCAACATGGAGATAATTCTTGTCGCGCCCGTCGATTTGCCGTATAGTTACAGCTTGTTGGCTAAACCGGACTTAGGGTTCGGACGATAGCTTTAGCAATATCGCTGTGGAGGTTCGATGCTGCCTGTTGACAAACAGATGGAGATAATCCGCGAAAATACGGTGGAGATACTGCCGGAAGGGGAACTTGAGAAGAAACTCGCCAAGGCCGTCGCAACAAACACTCCGCTGGTCGTCAAACAGGGTTTCGATCCGACCGCCCCGGATATTCATTTGGGGCATACCGTCGGATTGCGCAAACTCAAGCAGTTTGCCGAGTTGGGGCACCGGGTTGTTGTAATCGTCGGTGACTACACGGCGCTAGTGGGGGATCCATCAGGACGATCGGCCACACGCCCGCAACTTTCAATAGGGGAGGTTGAAGCCAATGCCACAACTTATCTCCAACAGTTCAGCAAGGTGATGTCGCCGCACAAATTCGAGGTCAGGCGCAATGGTGAGTGGTTCGCTGACATGTCGTTTGCAAATATCCTGCGGTTGGCCGGGAAGATGACGTTGGCGCGGATGCTGGAGCGCGAGGATTTCACCAAACGGTGGAAAGACGAGGCGCCGATTTCAATTCACGAATTGCTCTATCCGTTGATGCAGGCGTACGATTCGGTGGCGATCAAGGCGGACGTCGAGCTTGGCGCTACCGAACAGAAGTTCAACCTGCTTACCGGAAGACAGATTCAGGAAGCTTATGGTGTCGAGCCGCAGGTTGCGTTGACATTGCCGGTGTTGGAAGGTATTGACGGCCTGCAGCGAATGAGCAAGTCGATCGGCAACTACATCGGTGTGTCGGAACCGCCACGGGAGATTTTCGGCAAGATCATGTCGATACCTGACAGACTAATTATTCCATATTTCCAATTGGCGACAGCCTGCCCGGCAGGGCGAATCGCGGAGATCGCTAAGGCCATGAAGTCCGGCGAAAACCCAATGCAGTATAAGAAGGAACTCGGCAGGGCAATTGTCGGTATGTACTACGATGCACAGGCGGCCGAAGAAGCTCAGGGCGAATTTGAGAAGATATTTGCGAAGAAAGGGCTACCGAACGATATTATCGAGTTCGACTACAGCTGGAACGAGCACCAGATCTGGCTGCCTAAGTTGATGGTCAATCTGAAGATAATGAGCAGCACCAGTGAGGGTTTACGCATGATCAAACAGGGTGGCATCTATCTCGACGGCGAGCGGGTTGCTGACGACAAGATCAAGATCGAAGTCGAACGTGAGTACCTGCTAAAGGTGGGCAAACGGGGATTCTATCGCATAAGAGGGAATATAGCCTGATGTCGAACCGGGGTAGAAGTCTGGCATTCGCCGTACTGGCGGCGCTGCTTATTTCGGGCTGTGCTGCGAGCAAACCAACCGCTAAACCCGCGTTAGTGCCGCACGCCGCAGATGTCCAGAAAGAGATGAATCCGGATGCCTACAATCATTACACGAATGCGATCATCTATGAACAGGAGCAGATCTGGGATGAGGCAATCAAAGAATACGAAGTAGCCCTATCGTATGAACCGCTGTCTTATGATATCCGCATGGCGCTGGGATCGCTCTATTTTAATATGAACCGCACGAGTCAAGCGCTGGATGCGTTGCTGCCGATACCGGCGAAAACGGGAGACACTTACCGGTTGCTGGGGGACTGCTATCGACAACTCAATCGTGATGACGAAGCCTGGGCGGTCTACAGGCGGGCGCTGGTTGACGATTCGAACAACGTTAGTCTCAACTACAACCTTGGATTGCTCGCAGCCAAGCAGCGCAAATTGGATGAAGCCGCCAAGTATTTCCAGGTGGCGGCGCATTATTCCGGCAACCCCAAGCTGTTTCAGCAGATCGCGGAGATGTACGCCGGTATTGGCATGTTCGACTCGGCGACGGTGCTACTGGAGAGGGCAATCACGCTCGACACGGAGGATCCATCGCTCTATTCGCGGCTATCAGTCTACTATCACGCCGGAGGCAAAAAACTCGAATCCAAGAACGCGTTGTATCGAGGAGTGCGAAACTATCCCAACGATGCGCGACTGCGGGCGCAGTTGATCGAGACCTATAACTCCGAAGATAATCTGGACTCTGTTGCGGTAATCGCACGACAACTTGTTGATTTGCCCAGCACGGATAAGGTCATCTATGAGCGGATCGGTCAAGTGCTTCTGAGAGCCAAACTTGATACGTTGGCGGAGGCGTCATTCAAGAAGGCGCTGGCGATTGACAGTACCAGTCGCTACGCGATGTTCTATCTCGGTCGCATGGCGATGGACAAGAAACAATATGACTCGGCGAAAACCTACTTCACGAGATTAGTGGGGATTGATTCTACGACGCCCGACGGCTGGGTCAATCTGGCGGCTATATATGAGCAGCAAAAACAACCTGACAAATCAATGGAACTCTTGCAGCAGGCGCTTACGCACGTAACCGCCGATCGCGACAATGTGCAGTTCTATCTGGCACGGCTATTGGCCGGCAAGCAGATGGCGGATTCATCGCTGGCGCTTCTCAAGCAGATAATCGCCGAAGGAGGCGATACCGTCAGGGCATTGTTCATGATCGGCGTTCAGTATGAACACGACGGCAATTTCGATAAAACGGTAGAAACGTTCGAGTTGTTGCTGTCGATTGACAGCGCCAACGCTCAGGCACTCAACTATCTCGGTTACACGTTAGCCGACAAGAGCGTGCGATTGGACGAATCATTGCAGATGATTCAGAAAGCGGTTGTGGCGGACACCGCCAACGGGGCTTATCTCGATAGCTACGCCTGGGTCTTGTATCGATTGGGGCGCTATGACGACGCCCTCACACAGATCAAGAAGGCACTAACCCTCATCAAAGATGATGCAACCGTGCTCGAACACCTGGGCGACATTCAAATGGCGCTGGGCAATGCGGATGAGGCTCGCAATGCCTGGCAAGCGGCGCTGCGTGCGGACCCCAAGAATGAAAAAGTGAAAGCGAAGCTGAACAAGTAGATCGCTTTGCGATAAAGTCTCGCGAACCAAGACTGAGGCTATCTTGACAAGGGGCGTTTGAGATTGTAGTACGCTGTCTGGAAGAACGACAGCGCTTTTCGGTCGAAGTCTGCGGCAAGCGATCTGAGGGAATCGGCAAGATCGACGGAAACGGCCGCCAAAGAATATAGTGAGGGTTTGCCTCCCAGTCGCGAAATGAGATAATAGCCGTTCTCAACATAGCCGACCGTGTATCCCTCCGAGATTAACGCGAAGTTGGTGACACTGCCGTCAACGGCTGATGTATCGAGCAGATCAGTGCCAAAAGATTGATCGTCGTAGTCCAGTTGCAGCAACCCCATCACCGTAGCGAGAATGTCAACTTGCGAACCAAGTCGATTAATGCGTTGTCCAGCCCCGATCTTATGATCAGTATCGTAGATTAGAATCGGTATTTCGTACTGGGAAAGATCAGGGTCATGAACCGGATTGACGAGCGTGCCGTTGTCGCCGGTGACTATTATCAGCGTATGAGCAAAAGCGGGGTCGTTCTCAATTTTGCGGACAAAGTGTCCTAACGCCCAGTCAGAATACTTAAAAGCGTTGAGAATATCGGCGCGATTGTCGGTTGCCGGTACTTGCTGAAAAGGCACATCGGGAATCTTCCAGGGGCCGTGATTAGATGCGGTCAATAGCGTGGCGAAGAACCTTTTGCCGGCATGGTTGTTCTTGATAAACTCCACGGCATGATCAAACATAACATGATCGGGCACTCCCAGCGTGCTCAGTTTCTCATCGCTGGCGTAGTCAAACAGGGAGTAGACGCGCATCATGCCGTTTGACATCAGGAAGCCTTGCATGTTGTCGAATTGCGGGTCATGGGTACAGAAAAACAGAGTTTGGTAGCCATGCTCGCGCAGGATCGAAGGTAGCCCCCAGAAACTGTTTTCGCTTGTGAAGAGCTTCATCACCGAACCCCCCGGAAGCTCCGGATAGCCGTACAAAGTTGCCATGAGGCCTGCGTATGTGTGAATGCCAGCCGAATAGATGTTGGTAAAGAGTAAACCCTCTTGCGCCAACGAGTCAAAGTGAGGTGTCAGGTCGTACGGAAACGAGGGGTGCAGGCAACCGATGCTGCGCGAGCCAAACGACTCCATGATAATCAAGATCACGTTTGGTGGATTGGCGTTCTCTTGATCAAATCGCACTTGCCTCGATAAGCGACGATTTTGCAGGCTGTCATCGACGGATAGACCCAGCATCCGGCGTGTGATCTTGGCTGCATCCGGGCGTGAGATTTTCTGCATGGTAGCGGCAACTTGTTCTTTGGTGCCGGCGTCATAGAAAGCGTCGCGCACAAAGGTAAAGACCGGATTCAAGGCCAGTAGATTGGCGAAGCTGTACTCGGAGAAATAGGCCTCACCCCAGGTGAGCGGCGCTTTCTCTTCGATACGACCGCGCGCGCCCAGCACAACGATCGCGAGCAGCAGCGGTAAATAGGCGGCGTTGAGCCAGATCGAGGATGGCTGGCGATTTCGTACGAGCGTTCGCTGGATCCGCAAGATGACGATGACAAAGACAATGTAGATGACAGCGAAGAGCAGAAAGTAACGAACAACCGGATAAGTTTCCCAAATCATAGTTGCGACAAACCCCGGCGTGTCAATCCAATCGAGTGCCATGCCGTTGAGACGGGTATTGAAGAACCTGAAAAACTCGATGTCGGAAAGGTTGATACAGAATGCGACAGCGGCGATCAAAAATAGCAGTGCATTGTTAACCCAGCGTGCAGCGCCTGAACGGCTGATATCAACAAATGGCAACATCCCAAACAGTAACAGCGGCAAAGTGATGTAGCAGGCAATCGAGAAATCAAATCGTAAACCGGCCAGAAAACTCTGCGCAATGACCGAAGATGGTACGGAAGCTGCGCGGTCGCGGAGTTGCAGCAGAGTCAGCAACCGCCAGATCTCAAAGAAGAATGACAGCGTTGCTGCCACAGCCAGATAGTAGATGGCGAGGTTTGATACGTAACGGAATCTGGCTTTCACTGTCAATCCTTTGTGGCTAGGCGGACTGCTGGGAGAGCCTGATGGTTCGTCATTCTGAGCGCAGCGAAGAATCTGATACCTAAGTAATGCAACGACTCGGAGATTCTTCGTCGCGCTTTGCGCTCCTCAGAATGACACGCACAGAAGTTTCTCAGCATTCCCATAAGAGCCGCGTGATTATGTGCAATACGTATTCGGATGTCAAGCTATGTGGAGAGAGATGCACCCGCATGACCATTTCCGCTCGTATCGAAGGGACTCAAGCCTACACATCAGGCTGCGAGATTTTCACCGCCGGCACGAGGAGATAGAACATGAGCGAGACGATTAGTCCGGGGAAGATCGGTTCTAGCCCCAGCCAATAACCGCCGTCGGGTGTTTGCGTCTTGGACCAAAGCCAGATTGTCGATAGGGCGCCGGAGACGATCATTGAAGTCATAACTGTTGAAGATCGCATTCTGCGCTTGCCAAAGAAGCTCGTGAACAGCGGCACAAGTAGAATCGGTGTGCCGATGGAGCCAAAGCTGTACCAGATGGTGACGACTGACTCGAAGTACATGGCGATACCGATTGTCAACAGCGAGCCGAGCAACAGGCTAATCTTCGTGTAGAGATTGGCGTTCTTTTCGGGCTGTCGCATCCAGCCGCAGAGGATGTCTTTGCCGACGGTCGAGGCAGCGATGAACAAATATGAATCGGCAGTCGAAATCACTGTCGCCAACATGCCGACCGCGAAGATACCGTACAGCCCGATCGGCAAAACGGTCGCGCCAAGCAACGGAAACGACGACACGGGATCGATGTTGGGAGAAAGTACCGCGCGCGCATAAAGACCGCAGGCAGTGGTCAGGAAATCGAAAAAGCACCAGCAGAGTATCGAGACCAGAATGCCGCGACGTGCCACGGATTCGTCCTTGGCGGCATAGCAGTTCTGGAAGAATGAGGTGTCAACAAGCGTCGCCAGCGCGATAACATACCAAACAGCAATAAACCATGGCGAATTGCCACCATCCCAGGTCAGGTGTGCAGGAGGCACATGGGTTTTGATGAACGAGTAGCCTCCGTACTTTGACACCAACGCGATCAGAGTTACTACGAAGCCGATGTACATCGAGAGGAAGTGCCAGATATCGGCTCGCGCCAGAGAGCGGAAGCCACCGAGATAGGCATAGATCAGCACAAGCACCGTGCCCGCAACGATGCCGACAAGCTTGGGCCAGCCGAAGAAAGCATTGCCCAGTACGCCGAGAATCAGAATGTAAGCTGTCGGCAGCGCCCAAAAGAATAGCACGACCGCGCCGATGCCGGAGACGTGTCTGCCATAGCACTGATGCAGTCGGTCCGGGATGGTGATAAACTGCGTGCGGCGAGCTTTGGCGGCCAGCAACATAGCGAAAAGAAAGGCGGCGAGATAATAGGGCACGCCAAAGACAAGCCAGTTGGAGATGCCGTAACGGAAAGTGTACTCGCCGACTCCGAGGATGCCGCCATACCAGGTGGCGACCAAGGTGGCGACAAAAGCCGGAAGCGTCAGTCGCCGTCCGCCCAACATATAGTCAACAGCAGATCCCGGCTCCGCAGTCTTCTTGCTATGTCCAAAGACTAAGATGCCGATCAGGTAGGCGCCGATGATGCCGAGATCAATCGCCGACATGAACTACTGCAACTCGAGTTTCAGCGTCGCGAAAAACGACCGTTCTGCCGCGGGAAAATACTCCGCCCAATATTGACTTGGCACATCGCGAAAGCGAGTAACGCCGCCATATCCAGAGGCCTCGTATTTCTTGTTGAAGAGATTGTCAATCCGCACCGCCAGTTCCAGATCGCCGAGATGGAGGAGCTTGCCAATTGAGACCGCAGCGGAAACGGAGGAGGTGAAGAAGGGCGCGATTGACACCTCCTTATTGTTGTCATTTTCAACGTAGATGCGACCGACGATTCTGCCACGGTATGTCAAATGGATTCGGTCATTGAAGTACTCGGCGATGAGATTGCCCAGATGATCGGGGAACCCGGCAATGGTACTGCCGTCATAATCGAACTTCCGATAGCCGAGGGAATTCCCGTTCACAGAGTCGTAGACTTCCTCCTCCACGGTAAAATCCCTAATGCGGTTGTAAGAGAACGAGAGATTCCCCGACAACCGCATATCATGTCGCGGTTCGAATGCTGACGACAACTCAATTCCGGCGTGCACCGAGCGATTGACGTTGGTCGTGATCGGCAGACCCATATTGTTGATGCCGCCTTTTTGCACGATCTCATTGCGAAATTCCATCCAGTAGAAATTGAGCACGTGCGATTTCTGCTGACCGCGATAGTTAAGTCCCATCTCAAAGTCGTGCACCAGCTCGGCCTTGGAGGTGGGATCGCCAAAAATGATCGTGGAATCCAAAGCAGAAGTGCGGTTGATCGAAGTGATTTGCAGCGACGGCACCGCTGACGGGTCGCCGGCATCGTAGATTTCGCGATCAGCCGGAGCTCGCTGTGATAAAGAGTAGTTGAACAGGGCACTGATCTTGTCAGTGATTGCATAAGTGAGGCCCAATCGCGGCGACAAGAAATCCCAATTGACACTGTAATTATAGCCCGCAAATGCACCCAGCTTGTGCTGGTTGAAATCGTAGGTCTGATGGCGGAATTGCACATTTGCCATCAGATTCAGGCGGTCACTCAGCCGGCAATCCTGTGCAGCGAAGAGCGAGGCCAGATATTTCTTGCCATAGTACTCGTAGTATCGGTGACGCGGACTAATCCTGTTGGTAATACCTTCCGCCCAAACAACCTGTCCCCAGTGGTCGGAATCGAAATAGTAGAACGAACCTCCCAATTGAAGTGTCCCTCTGTCACGCACGAATTCCAGACTGGGATTCCAGCCCCATTGATTTTTATTGACCCACTGTTGACGTACGAGATCGCCAGTCGTGATGACGTCGACCGTGTCGCCCTGTGGGTTGACAACGTACTCCGATGGAATGTTGTAGTCGGAGAAGCTGTGACCGTCTTTGGCCGGAGCGTACTGCTCGTAGTAGCCGTTGCCATGGATATGATACAGGGTACTATGCATGGTCAGGTTGGATCCAAGTTTGATCTCGTTGTGCAGTTCGTAATGAGGCTGATTGAAATTGTCGGTTTCGTTGTCGTAGGCCAGAGGATTCGCGCGGCGGTCCTGCCGCTCAAGTTCCCGTGAGATACCGTAGTATGCCAGGTGCATTTTCATGGGGCCGCCATACAAGTTGATGGTGGAAGTGACCTTTGGGTCAAGACGCGAAATCGACAGGTAATAAGCCCAACCATCATACCATGAATCCTTGCGATAGCCGTCGGAGAGCTGGCGCGAGTAGCGACCGGACAGATTCCATCTGCCATCGATCAGACCGGAACGGTATTCCAACGTCTGGTTTTGCATGTCGCCGATATAGGCGCCGTTGTGCCAGAAGCCGCCGTAGCCGCTGGCAAGCGTGATTTGACGCTGTTGCTCCAGTCCGCCTGAGACGATGTTGACCGAACCGCCAAAAGAGGCGTCGCCATAGAGCGATTTGCCTATGCCACGCTGTATCTGGATATCTTTGACACTGGCGGCGAAATCAGGAATATCAACGAAATAGGTTGCTTGATCCTCGGGATCGTTCAGAGGAATACCGTTGACATAGACCGACACGCGCTTGTCATCGAAACCACGAATCTTGAGATAGCTATAGCCGAGGCCGCCGCCGGCATCGGCGTAAGCATAGACATTGGGAGTAGTTTCCAGAAGCAAAGGGAATTCGCCGATCTGATAATCGCGCTTAAGTTCGCTGGTCGTAAAGTCGGTAAACGCGATCGGCGTCTTGCCCAGAGTTGCGCGATCGCCCGAAACGGTGATGCCCTGGATCGGATAGACCGCCGCTGTCATCGTGATAGTATATGGTCCTCCCTGAGTGACCTTGACCATGACCGGCTGATAGGCGACATGCGTAAATGTAACGTGGCGGGCCGACGTGAGATCGAGTGCAAGGTCAAAGCCTCCGTCAAGGCCAGTGGTCACACCGGTCGGCGCGCCATCAACGGCGATATTAACTCCGGCGATGGGGTTGCCCCGTTCATCGCTGACAGTCCCCGAAATCTGCGCTGCCATCGACGAAGTGCAAATCATGGCCAACGCGGCCAAAGTGAGTAGCAGTTGCTTCATACTAACGCCTCCTGTCGTTTCCTGACAACAAAAATGCCGCCCGATCACGGACGGCGCACGGCGTCAGAAGCGCTTGACTTTTCTGTCGCGCCGTTTCCCTACGCCGGTATTGTCCGGATCAGGTTTTGGGGGTATAATCTCAGACGACTCTCGTCGCCACTCCCAACGGCTTATGTTCTACGGGAATGTTACGCAAAGCTGAAATGAACGCAAGAAGTTTTTTTCGCGGATTGATCGGTTTTTATTCTCGTTCCGTCAGGTCTTGACCGGCCTGCAACAGGAGACCAATAGTCGTGACTCGGAGCAGGTGACACATAGCGTCAAGCCAACGCGAACACGGGCCGGTTGTGACCTGACGGACCTATCGCGGCAGTAGATCGCATAATGGATTTGCGGCTGGTCACGCTCCCACAGCATCCCACTTCCACCACTAAGACCCGCCGCAACTTCAAAGGTAAGTTTTGACCAGTCGATTGCGGTTTCCCGCTTGTGAAAAGAAGCGCTTGCCTTTGCCCTGCCTTGACGTTATTTTTCGCCTCGATGTGTATGAACCTGCTTCAGATGCCCCATCTTTCTATCAATAGGTAAGACTTATGGTTATGGTAAAGGCGGTCAGGGGTCTGCGACCAACGAAGGAATTGGCGGCGAAGGTTGCGTCGCCGCCCTATGACGTGCTTTCAGCGGATGAGGCGCGCGCTCTTGCAGCCGACAATCCGATTTCATTTTTGTATGTGGAGAAAATGGAAATATCCCTGCCGCCCGGCGCCGATCCGGATGGTGATGAAGCCGCGCAGGCAGGGAAGAAGAATCTGCAGCGGCTGATTGACGACGGCGTGCTGGTGCAGGATGACGAAGAGTGCATCTACGTCTATCGGCTGACCTGGCATGGACGCCAGCAGACAGGATTTATGCTGCTGTCGGCGGCGGACGATTATCTAAAGGGGAATATCAAGCGTCACGAGTTCACTCGCGCCGACAAGGAGGCCGGTCGCACGCGTCTGGAAGAGACCCTGAACGCGCAGGCGGGACCGGTGTTCCTGTTCTATCCGTCCGCTACCAACCTCGATGCGTTGTTGGCCGAAGTGGCTGCCGGCACGCCCGAATATGATTTTGAAGCTGATGAAGTCCGCAATCAGTTCTGGGTGGTCAGCGACGGTAAAACGATCCAGCGCATTGTCGAAGGTTTTGCCAAGGTCGATGCGACATATATTGCCGACGGCCATCATCGCTGTGCGGCGGCAGTCAGTGTCTGCAAGAATCGTCGCTTCGCCAATCCGAACTATGACGGGACCGAACCCTTCAACCATTTTCTGACCGTTGTCTTCCCATCCGATCAGCTCAGGATTCTGCCTTACAATCGGGTCGTGGCCGATTTGAAAGGGATGTCACCGAACGCGTTTATCCAGCAAGTGAAGTCGCGTTTTATGGTTGAGCCGGAGACTAACAGCAAACCGGTGGAATCGGAGCAGGAGCATGTGATCGGAATGTATCTGGACGGCAAGTGGTACCGCATTATGCCGCTGTCTGACAGTTTCAACAAGTTCGACCCGATCGAACGATTGGATGCCGGCATTCTGTCACGTAGTCTTCTTGACCCGATTCTCGGCATAACCGATCCTCGCACCGACATGCGCATTGATTTCGTCGGCGGGATTCGCGGTACCGGCGAACTGGTCAAGCTGGTAGACAGCGGCAAATTCAAGGTGGCATTCTCGATGCCGCCGGTATCGATGTTGGCTCTGAAAGATGTTGCCGACTCGGGGGGTGTCATGCCGCCCAAGTCAACCTGGTTCGAACCGAAACTTCGCAGTGGCTTAGTAGTTTATTTGTTGTAGATTAGCTGATGGTTATCAGAACAAAGGATGAAGTGACTTATGAAAATACTCTTAGCCGATGCGTTTGATGCATCTCTACCCGAAACGTTGCGCAAGCATGGCGAGGTGACTGCGGATGCCGCACAGTTGCCTGAGGCCGACATTGTGCTGATTCGCAGCAAGACCAAAGCGACCAAGGAGTATATTGATCAGGCCAAGAAGATGAAGCTCATCATCCGTGGTGGTGTTGGTCTTGATAACGTCGACTCTGCGTACTGCAAGGAGAAGGGCATCATTGTCAAGAACACCCCCGAAGCATCGAGTGTGGCCGTGGCTGAACTGGCATTTGCCATGATGATTGCCGTCCCCAACCGCTTGATCGAGGCACACAACTCGATGAAGGAAGGGAAGTGGCTAAAGAAAGAACTTAAGCGTACTGAGTTGATGGGCAAAACACTCGGTTTGATCGGCTGCGGTCGTATCGGCGTTGAAGTCGCCAAACGCGCGCTCGCTTTCGGAATGAAAGTAATCGGCTACGATCCGGTGGTGACCAAATCAGACTATATCGAATTGAAGCCGTCGCTCGATGCGATGCTGCCGTTATGCGACTATATCTCGCTGCATACGCCTGTCAACGATCAGACCAAGGGTATGATCAACAAGAACACGATTGCCAAGATGAAGAAGGGCGTTGTGTTCATCAACACCGGCCGCGGCAAGTGCATTATCGAGCAGGACGTCGTGGACGCACTTAAGTCGGGTCAGATGGCTGCCTATGCCACCGACGTCTGGTATTCCGATCCACCGGCAGAGGACTCCCCCTTGTTAAAGGCGCCTAACATGCTGATGGCTCCCCATATCGGCGCCTCCAGTAACGAAAATCTGCTGCGCATTGGCAAACAGGTCGATCAGATTATCGGCGAGTTCGTCGCGGGCAAGTAGTCGCAACTCAACGTGGTCGCGAGCGTAGTATAGGCAATGTTGGGACAATCCTTATGTTTGTCCTGTGACGCATAAAACGAAATAGGTGAACCATGAACAGAGTATTCAATTTCAACCCCGGTCCTGCGACACTTCCGATCGAGGCGCTCGAAGTCGCCAAGAACGAATTCCTCGACTACAAGGGACTCGGCATGTCGGTATTCGAGATGAGCCATCGCAGCAAAGATTACGAGGCAATTCTTGATGACACCAAAGTACTGCTCAGGAAGCAGCTTGGCATTCCAGACAACTATCATATTCTCTTTCTCGGTGGCGGCGCATCGATGCAGTTCGCCATGATCCCGATGAACTTCCTGTCGACAGATCAGACCGCCGATTATATCAACACCGGCGCCTGGTCACAGAAGGCGATTGCCGAGGCGAAGTTGTTCGGGAAAGTCAATGTCGCCGGCTCGTCCGAAGAGGCCAAGTTTACTTTCATTCCTTCGCAAAACGAGCTGAAGTTGAGTCCGGACGCCGTGTACGTGCACATGACCTCGAATAATACGATCTTTGGCTCACAGTTCCCATACTGGCCGGATCCGCACGGCAAGCCGCTGATCTGCGACATGTCATCCGACATCCTTTCGCGCAAGATCGATGTCTCCAAATTCGCCATGATCTATGCCGGTGCGCAGAAGAACATCGGCCCTGCCGGTGTGACAGTAATCATCATGAATCCGGATTTTGCCGCAAAGCAGAAATCGGGTCTGCCGAAAATTCTGAGCTACGCAACGCACATCAAGGAAAACTCGCTTTACAACACCCCTCCTTGTTACAATATCTACATGATCAAGCTGACGCTGCAATGGGTCGAGCAGATCGGCGGGTTAGCGGAGATCGAGAAGCGCAATAAGATCAAGAAAGACATGCTGTACGGCGCCGTTGACAATTCCGGCGGTTACTACAAAGGCACGGTACGTCCCGACAGTCGTTCCGGTATGAACGCGACGATGCGTCTCGGCTCGGAAGAGTTGGAAGAGAAGTTCGTTAAAGAAGCCAAGGCGGCTGGCATGATCGGTCTCAAAGGCCATCGCTCCGTCGGCGGTATCCGCGTGTCGATGTACAACGCGCTGCCAGTCGCCGGCATCGAGAAACTGGTTGAATTTATGGCGGACTTCAAGAAGAAGAACTAGTTGGGATTTGTAAGGGCGCAGCATACTGCGCCCGCTGATTTATTTGCATGTAAATGCGCAGGTCACGCCTACTTGGGGCGTGACCTTCTTCTTAGGCTGTCGGGCAAGGCTGCCGTGACGCACTCTTCTTTATTCGGCATTATGCAGATCAAACGTGGATGGCATGTCCAAAGCGACATGAGTAGCGGTGAATCGGTCCATTCGGCAACTTGAACGCTACCACCCGGCTCGAAAGCTGATATCATAAGCCACCCAGACAGCAACAGGTTTTCCCTCCTGCATTGCCGGTCTCCACTTGCCGTCAATGGCCGCCGTTAACGCTGCCTCCTCAAAACCCAAACCCGGTGTGTCAGACGGCTTCGCCACTGTCGCGCATTTGACATTTCCATTCCTGTTGACAAGTACCTTGACTCTAACCGTGGATTCTACGCCCGAAGCCGCGGCTACTTTCGGATACGTCGGTGATGCGAGCTTAATGGCCTTAGGGGGTGTCTCAAATGCAACAAATCCTGTAGAGTCCGGCGTAGCCTTGGGGGTGGCTGACGCATCATCAAGTGATTGACTTAAGGGGTTCCCGTCATTGACCAACCATAACCACCGGTCGACTTTGGTTACCGGGTCGCCCGCGGATGTTATCACTAAGCGGAATTGATTCTTATAGGTTACCCACATCGGCATTGGCTGACCGTGCCGATACGCTGGCTCCCAGCGGTTCCGTCTGGTGGCTTCGAGTGCCGTCTCTTCAAATCCAAGATCATCCATTCCAGAATCCTTTAGAATGTAGGCGGAACGCACCTTCCCATTCTTGTCGATCAGGATGCGTACGTCCACGTCTGCCTCAGCGCCCTTGTCAAAAGCCTTCTGCGGATAGTCGACTCTCGCTCGCTTCTTGAATATCGGTTGTTCGTCAGGGAGTGAATCGGGAGTTTGCAGCACCACCTCCTTGAATGACGGATCACGCCAGACCCATTTGTGGCTGCTCAGCGTGTCGAGCTCGCTGAGGGTCCAAGTCCGCCCCGTACTGGGTTTCGTGACAGAGCTGCTGTCACCTGACTGCGCCAGCAAGGGCTTTGCACTCGGTAGCGCAACAAGAACAAAAAAAGTAAAAATCGCAGACTTCAGCATAGACTCCTTCATTTCGCAAATGGTGCTTACGGGGCAGAAAGTAATGAAGTTAGAGCGATTCGTCAACTAGATTTGACTCTCCCAATACAAGTGCAACAAAACTGTTGCGTGCATTTCTTCAAACATGCACTTTCGATCTTCAAGCGATGAGGCAGCGATGAACATCTCAACCGACGGAATGACATTCAAAGAAATCGTGCTCACGGGGGGAGCGTTGATTGTTATGGCGATTGGTGTTGCCGGTGTAATTCTGCCGATTCTGCCGGGACTGCCGCTGGTTTGGGTCGGCGCGTTTCTGTATGCGCATTTCACCGGCTACGCGGTGATCGACAAAACCTATCTAATCAACTTCGGTCTGGCGGCCGGTGGACTGGTTATTTTGGAATACATCTTCAAGGCCTTTGGCGCCAAGAAAATGGGGGCGTCAAAATGGGGGATGATCGGCGCGTTTATCGGCATGATCGTTGGCGTCTCGATGGGGTCGCTTTGGGCGATGATTCTCGGACCGCTTGTCGGCGCAACACTATTCGAAATGATGCTTGGCCGACGCCTGATGGAATCCATGCGCGCCGGCTGTGGAACTTTCATCGCCTTTCTGATTGGCACGATCCTGCAGGTGGCATTGGGACTGATGATGATCGGCGTGTTCTTGACGAAGACAGTGTTGAAGTGAAGACGAATCGCGGCTAAAGCCGCTCCTACATTCGAGCCAACATGAGAAAGGGCGCACAGCCGTGCGCCCCTACGGATCCACTGAGTGTTTAATCCCTTATGCAAGCTTCTTGACCACCGCCATCACTTCATCGTAGTTTGGTTCGTTGGTCATTTCCTTGACGAGTTGGATGTAACGGACGACTCCCTGTTTGTCGATGACAAAGATCGCCCGTGCCAATAGTCGTAATTCGGTGCGCGGCGTACGTCCTCGTGCGCCGCGAGCAGACCCTTATGCGAGCTTTTTGACCGCTGCAATCACTTCATCATAGTTCGGTTCGCTGGTCATCTCTTTGACGAGTTGGATGTAGCGGACGACTCCCTGTTTGTCGATGACAAAGATCGCCCGTGCCAGCAGGCGTAGTTCCTTGATCAGCACGCCAAAACCGTTGCCAAATGCCGCGTCACGGTGATCAGATAACGTTTTTACTTTGTCGATTCCCGCCGCGCCGCACCAGCGGCCTTGAGCGAAGGGAAGGTCCATGCTGATTGTGAGTATAGCGACATCATTGCCAAGCCCGGCCGCTTCTTTATTGAAGCGACGCGTTTCGATGTCGCAAACGGGTGTATCGAGTGATGGCACTGTCGAGACAACAACGGTCTTGCCGCGATAGGCCGACAGCTTCACCGGTGACAAATCATTGCCAAGCGCTTCAACGTCGGGTGCTTGATCTCCGACTTTGATCTCATGCCCCAGTAGGGTGAGCGGGTTGCCCTTGAATGTAGTTGCTCCTAGTCGTTCTACCATTTTATGATCCTTTCCCTCACCCCTAAGCCCCTCTCCCGGAGGGAGAGGGGAAACGGGTGATCGGTATGTCGTTTGTTTAGCCCTTGCCGAGCGTCGTTTCGCCGGGCTGCCAGCCGCAACCGGTGAGTTCGCCGGTCTGAAGGGCTTTGAGCGTGCGGACGGTTTCGTCGATCGATCTGCCGATAGCGGTATCATTTATCACGATTGACTTCAGCACACCTTCGGGATCAATGATGAAGGTTCCGCGAAGCGCTACCTCGTCGTTGAGCAGTACACTGTAAGCCCGCGAGATGTTCTTGCTGATATCTGATAGCAACGGGAACGGGAGAGGTTTGAGGTCCTGTTCGATCCAGGCCAGATGCGAAAACTGGGAGTCGACGGAACAGCCGATGACCTCGGCGCCGACTTCCGTGAATTTCTTGTAGTTAGCGGCAAATCCCTTGATCTCCGTCGGGCAGACAAAAGTGAAATCAAGCGGGTAGAAGAATAGAACCAACCATTTGCCACGGTAGTCAGATAGTTGGATTTCCTTGAATTCCTTGTTTGGCATCACGGCCACCCCTTTGAAATAGGGGGCTTTTTCTGTGATTTGCATCGTTCCTCCTTAGAAGTCCGAATAATGTCCTGTCATCTTTGTTAAGACTATCACGAATATCAATCCAGGTCAACACCGTCATAGTCATTGAGTGTTACGATATTCAGTCACCGACCGATTGTCATTTCGCCGGGGGGCATCAACAAACCCGGAGATATTTGCCCGCCTGTGCGCAGAAGGCCCGCATCATAGACCGGTACACATATAACGTCCCCGTTGTCAAGTGGTTCCCAGCCGGTGCTGAATTAATTCATGTTAAGAATGCACTACTATTGCGGGGCAGTCTGTGAGATATTGCCGCAAAAAAGATGTAACGTTTGAGTACTGAGATTGTCTTTAGGGCAGGAGATGGAAGATAGAGACAGATTGGATTGGCTCCTCTTCGAGGAAGGGGACGAGAAGGCATTCGACAGAATCTTTCAGCGACACAGGAAGCATTTGCTGAAATACTGCAGCTATATGATGGGCAGCAGCGTCGCTGGTGAGGATGTCGTGCAGGAGACGTTTATGCGCTTGCTGGAACAGAAGGGTTCGTTGACGATTCGATCATCGCTGAAGTATTGGTTGTTCATCTGTGCGCGCAATTATTCCCTGAACTTCCTGGCCAAGCGACGACGAACGGTGGAATCCTCCCCTTTGATAGGAGGCAATGACGATTGCAGTGACGAAATGAAGTGGCTGTTGCATGAAGTACTCGGGAAGCTGAACTACGATGAACGGGACTTGATCCTGATGCGTGAGCAGCAGCAGTACTCGGTTGCGGATATGGCCGCGCTGCTGGGGAAAAGCCGGGAAGCCGTGCGAGTACGGCTGTTCCGCATAAGAAAGAAAATGTATGAATTGGGTAAGAGGTATAGATGAAAGAGTGTGAGCATTTCGAGCGGCTGATTTCGGACAGCATGGATGATCCACCAGGCGCTGAATCGAAGGCGGAGCTTATAGAGCACCTGCTGGACTGCGAACGCTGCAGGCAATTCGAAGAGATGCTGTTGGCGCAGCGGCAGCTCTTGCAGAACCTGCCGGAGCCAGCGCCGGCAGAGCGGCATTCGATTTGGATTGGGGATTTTTCGATTAAGCGGAAGTGGCGATCGCTGTGGAAGCGAAGGATATCCGTCCCACTCCCGGTCGCGGCAGTGTTGTCGGTTGTTATGCTCGCGGGTTGGCTTTTCGCGTTCGGTGGCTCGTCAGTAGAAAAGTCGGGCGAGTTACAACGTGTTACCTCAAGTCGCGCAGTGGAGATCATCAGACTCGCGCCAAAGAGCGCAGTGAAAATTGATAATGTCAAATTTGACTCACTAGATTCAAGGAGAGTGATATGATACGCTATTGGATTCTGATACTATTAACCGCGATTTCAGGTATCGCTGCCGCGGCGCAATCGTCCGAGCCGAAATTTCTGGATGTGAACATCATCTGCTCTGCAACAGGCACGGCGACAGAGGATAATGGATCGTTGGTCTTTGAGATCGCAAAAGGTCGGAGCTATGTTGGTAATTATGTGGTGACTGATAGCTCCTCGGGGATATCCGCTAATCTCGCCCAGCACTATACTGGCCGCAAGCTGTTCACCCTTGGGTTTGGCTTCGGTCTTCGACTCGACAGCACCGGCATGCGGCTTGTGGGGCAATGGTATACCTGGCGAACCCGGGGAGTCTCGGAGCCATCGGCTTGGAAGGAGGAAATAATTGACACGCTAATTGCTTTGGGAAAGCCGGTCACAATCGAGACCACTGACACGCGTGCAGGGCAGTGGTCCCCCGAGCGAACCCAGGGAGTCTCGGAGATGTCGGCTTGGAAGGAGGAAATGATAGACACACCAATTGCTTTGGGAAAGCCGGTGACAATTAGGATTGGTGATCTGACTGATGGCAGGCGGGTGGTCATGCAAGTAACCGCTTCGACTGAGGGACCAGATTTGCAGGAACGGCTCGGCGATAACGAAATAACTCTGATCTCAACGCAACTGCTGGAAGGAAAGCAATACTCAAGAGCGTTAAGTGGCAGGAAATACTTTGCGGACGGAGTACAGTTCCTGAACCCTTTTAATTTGCCGCAGGCTGACAAGCGGGAGCTGCGAATGATGTACAGCGTTTATGTCTGGGGAGTTCCGGATTCGATCAACGGATCGACACCGTGTCATCTTACATTCAAGCGCATGTATACAATGCAACCGTCGGGCCGTGAACAGGAGGGTGTGGTAGCACCTGACAACTACTCATCTCAATATTTCCGGGATATCGTGTTGGAGCCCGGAAAGGAAATGCGTCTCATATTTCCAGCCGACACGCCATCCGTCAGGGGTTTTGACATTGTAGACACTTTGATTCTTGTGCCGCGTTGATTGGCTCTTTCTCACATCAGGGTGTGACGGACACGGATATATTCGCACTCATAGATTAGTGCGAGACTCTTGCGCCAGGTAGCAATGCACCTCTCATGCGCGTCTAGACGGATAACCAGCATAAGACGAGAGAATCACAATCCCCTTGACAATGGCGGTTGCTGCGATAACTTATCGGAGAGTTTCGCCACCGTATAAGGAGTGAAAATACATGGACAAGGTGCTAAGCTACATTCAGGCAAATCGGAGCAAATTCGTCGATGATCTGGTAGAGTTGTTGAAGTTGCCGTCGATCTCCGCCGACTCGAAATACAAAAACGATCTGCTCAAATGCGCGGACCATCTGAAGGTGAAGTTCGAGAGGCTTGGACTTGCGGCCAAGGTCTATCCGACTGCCGGTCACCCAATCGTTTACGCTGAGTATATTAGCCCCGCCAACAAGCGCACGCTGTTGGTCTATGGCCATTATGATGTCCAGCCGGTTGATCCCCTCAATCTTTGGCTTCATCCGCCGTTTGAGCCGTTTATCGACGGTGAGACGATTTATGCTCGCGGCGCATCCGATGACAAGGGGCAGTTGCTGGTTCATATTCTCGCTGTCGAAGCTTATCTCAAGTCGGGAACGCCGCTGCCAGTCAATCTGAAATTCGTCCTTGAGGGTGAGGAAGAAAGCGGCCCGAGCCATCTATTCGACTTTATTCCACAGAACAAAGAGTTGCTCAAGGCCGATGGGGTGGTTGTCTCCGACACGGCTATGTACGCCAGGGGTCTGCCGGCGATCACCTACGGCCTGCGCGGCATCGCCGCCGCTGAGATCAAGGTTATGGGTCCCAATCGCGATCTGCATTCGGGTTCATTTGGTGGTTCCATAGCCAATCCGATCACCGAACTGGCGCGTTTGATTGCCAAGTTTCATGATGAGAATTACCGCATCAAGATCGACGGCTTCTATGACGACGTCCGTGAGTTGGAACCCTGGGAGCGGGAGATGTGGACGTCGCTGCCACACACTGATATCGGCTGGTTGAAGACGACCGGTTCGCCGGCAGTTCTCGGCGAAAAGAATTACACCACGCTGGAGCGTGTCTGGGCGCGTCCGACCTGCGAAATCAACGGCATCTACGGCGGTTACTCCGGTGAGGGAGGCAAGACGATCGTGCCGTCGTGGGCCGGCTGCAAAGTGACAATGCGATTGGTGCCGGATCAGCGGCCGGATGATATTCTTGAGAAGTTCACCAAGTACGTGAACAGGGTTGCCTCACCGGCTGTTAAAGTCGAAGTCGGTAACACTGTCGGCGCCAAGCCTGCCCTGGTTGAACGCGACAATTTTATGGTCAAAGCGGCTGTCAAGGCGCTGGAGAAGGGATTCGGCAAAAAGCCGGTCTTCATGCGCGAGGGTGGATCGATTCCGATCGTCAACACGTTCAAAGAAGAACTCGGTCTGGAGACGCTGCTGTTGGGCTTCTGTCAGAACGATGACAATGTCCACTCACCGAACGAGAAGTTTTCGCTGACCGATTTCCATCAAGGCATTGTTACTGCCGCACACCTGTTCGCGGAAATGAAATAGTGGATCTTGGCATCAAAGGCAGGACGGCGCTCGTAGCGGGCGCTTCCGCTGGAATCGGCAAGGCGATTGCTATGGCTCTCTCGAAAGAGGGGGTCAAGGTAGCTGTCCTGTCGCGGGACAAGGTAAGAATAACGACTGCTGCCAAGGATATCGTTGACAAGACCGCCGGCGAAGTGCTACCAGTGGTCTGCAACGTAACCAACCGGAAGCAAATTGATGCCGCCATTGCGAAGGTCAACAAGCGCTTTGGTGTAATCGACATACTCGTTTGCAATGCCGGTGGACCGCCGATGCGGCGTTTCGAGCAGATGGCGGACGCTGATTGGGATGCCGCTTACAACCTCAATCTCAAATCCACGATTCGCCTCTGTACTGCCGTAATACCTGCAATGAAGAAGCAGAAGTGGGGAAGGATCATCAACGTTACTTCGATTGTCGCCATACAGGCCAGCGAGACATTGATTCTATCCAGTACCATCCGACCGGGAGTGCACGGTTTGACCAAATCGCTATCGAACGAATTCGCGCAATACGGCATTACTGTCAACACGATTTGCCCAGGTTACACGAATACCGAACGCTTGGTGGAACTGGCAGCGGCGACAGCGAAAGCCACCGGTGTGAAGCCAGAGCGCATCTACGATGGCTGGAAGCAGAACATCCCCGCAGGTCGATTGGCAGAACCAGAAGAACTCGGTTATCTCGCAGCATTTCTGGCCAGCGAGAAAGCGGCCTATATCAACGGCGTGGCGCTGAACATCGACGGCGGTTTCATCAAGGCGATTTAGGCTGCCAGTGACCCTGCTACGACCGTCTGCCCGTTTGATCTATCCGCTGATTATTGTCGGGCAACTGATCGCAGGCGGCACATTCCCCATCGCCAAAATCGCTGTCAACTCGATTGAACCGTTTACACTGGCATTGCTGCGCTTTGGCATTGCGTCGGTGGCGATGGTGTTGATCATTGTTGCCACCGGTCGCGTTCGCAAAATCGAGCGCGGTGACTGGCTACGTTTCATCGTGATCGGCCTATTGGCTGTTCCACTCAATCAACTGCTGTTTTTGTATGGTCTGAAGTTCACGACTGCCGGAAGGTCGGCGCTTTACTACGGCGCCACTCCGATCTTTGTCTTCCTGATGGCAATTCTGTACCTCAAAGAGAAAGTGACCCCGCTCAAAATCATCGGCATCGGCGCTTCATTTGCAGGAGTAGCGGTGATCCTGCAGGGTGGGAGAATGGACGAGGGCGTGCTCTTCGGCGATTTTCTGGTGATCTTAGCTGTCATCGCCTGGGCAGCATACACGGTGCTTGGCAAGAATCTCCTCCGCAAGTACGGATCGCTGACCGTGACCGCGTACGCGCTCATCATCGGAACGATTGCGTACTTGCCGATCGGCCTCGTTCCGGCGATTCGCTTCGACTATTCGCAGGTGCCAAATGCGGCTTGGTTGTCGCTGCTTTATATTGCCATTATGACTTCCGTGGTCGCCTACTCGCTCTGGTACTGGGCTCTGGCGCGCATGGAAGCATCCAAGCTGGCGATCTTCCAGAACCTGCAGCCGATCTTCGCCGCGATTTTGTCGATGATTGTGGTCAGTGAGACGTTTGGTTTAGATTTCTATCTGGGTGGAGTGTTAGTGATCGGCGGTGTGCTGCTGACGCAAAGGGGATAGACGAAAGAAGCTCGTCAACCATATCTGAGGGGAGTGTTGAAAAACCTCCGTGGTTGTCATTCTGAGCGGAGCGGAGAATCTAGTGTGGTGTCACAGAGAAAACCTTACAAATGAGAGGAATCTTCAAGAATCGTCATTCCCGCGAAAGCGAGAATCCAGTATTGACATTGGCCTGGATCCCTGCCTTCGCAGGGATGACGGATTAGGGATTACTGCTGTAAAGAAGCGTTAGGGACTCTACACTAGCGCACTTGTCCTACAACAACTTGGAGATTCTTTGTCGCGCTTCGCGCTCCTCAGAACGACAGTCGTGGATGTTTTTCAACAGCCCCCTGAGTATGCGAGTGTGCCGAAAGTGACGTGTTCTATGACAGAATCAAGGTTCGCAAGCGGATTGCCGCCGCTGCCGACCTGGCTAAAAATTCGTCGGTCGGAATCTGCCCGTTGTTTTCAACTTCAAGCAGGAGTGGGTACGCATAACGCACTTCGTGCAATATGTAGCAAATGCGCTCCCAGTCAACGATACCTGTGAACGGTATCCAATGTCGGTCTTCCAAGCCGTCGTTGTCGGAGAGATGTACGGCGAAGAGCCTGTCGGCGAATTCCTCCAGTATCTCGTATGGCTTCCCGGGGCCCAATTGATCGTGGGATGAGTCATAACAGAAGCCGAAGTTGTCCGATTTGAATTCAGCCAATGCTCGGCGCAGAAACACGTTAGCAGCCTTGCCCGGAAGGTTCTCCGCAGCCAGTCGTATTCGCATGTTTTCCGCCGTTTCGACCAGCGCTTCCAGTGAGCGAAGCAGCGAATCGACGTCTTGAATACCGACCTCCACAGGCAAGGACTGGAGGTGAAGGATGACGGTTTTGGCGTCGAGTTCAACCGCCGCTGCCATAACCAGAGCAATGCGACAAACGGAAGCCATTCGCGCTTCAGAATCGGAATAGGAAATATCATGTTGCCGTCTGTACGGCGAGTGCAGGGAATCGATGGCAATCCCGTGTTCCTCGGCCAGCCCTGATAGCCTAAAACGCCCCTGAGTCGCCAAATAGCCCGAATGGTTGGGGTCACCGCCCAGGCTGATGGATCTGAAAGGGGTCATCGCAATTTGCGCAAGCTGCTGATCGATTGGGATTCTGTAATCGAAGCAAGTTCCTATGGCAATCTGCATGATGCATGATGTTGGGAGAGGTGAACTCAATTGTCAAGAATAATTTGACATCCGGGCGACCGCGACATAACTTTCGGCCAGAGGAGAGCGGTATAGATGAAGGTCAGGAATATCAACAGAGTTGAAAGACGCGATGCTTTCTTGAAGGAGAAGGCTGCCGGTGTAAGCATCAGAGTTGCGATAGCCGAGGAAGACGGCGCGAAGAACTCAATCATGCGGATACTGGAAATCGATCCCGAAGGCTTTACACCCTTGCACACGCACGACTATGAGCATTTGATGTTCGTCGTTCGGGGTGCCGGGATGGTTACTGACGGTGGTAAGGAATGTCGTTTGGAGAAAGAGGACGTGATCTTTGTACCACCGGGGCAGAAGCATCAAATCAAGAATACCGGTGATGCAGAGTTGATTTTGGTCTCCGTGCTTCCGGTCCAGCGGGATTGACCTTCGCAATGCCTGCATCCTGAGCAGGTGGGTGAGGGGGAGAGCAATCACGCTTCCGTGACATGCAGACGTTGCTGATAACAAAAGAACCCGCCGTCAATCGGACGGCGGGGTCTTTCAATATACGCGAAAGCCTCTACCTATTCAAACTTGATGATGAAAGGCTTCGAACCGGAATGGCGCTCGAACGCATGGTCCATAATCGCCAATGTCGCTTGAAATTCTTTGCGGCCATCCTTGAAATTGACGTCTTCAGCGGTATACGGCGTGGTCAAACGACGCCACATGACGATCGTCCAACGCTTGAGTTGGTTGTCATACGATGACCTGGCCCTTACATCATAGCGCGACGTGTTCCCGGTATTCCAGTCAGTGCTGAGCACATATCCCGGCACACCATCGCGCGGCTGCCAATTGGACATTATGTCCATCATCACAGTGTCTGTGGTGAAGAGGAAGTTGAGCGTATCAAGGGTGGGGCCGGTACGGTGCATCCATTTCGGCTCGCTTGGGTCTTCGGAATAAAGGCTATTCTTCAGACAGGATTCCGCCGTGTATGAGTCTTCGCGGCGCGTTTGGCTCTTGGGTCCCCAGCACTGATCGTCGGCTAATCCCAGGGGATTCGAGCGTCCGGCACGCCAAACCCAGGCGTCGATGTTACCATCACCGGTCGTATAATGTTGATATCCAATATCGCTTGTGTCAGTGCCACTATGGCAGGTGGTAAAGCAATTGGCTTTTTCCACCCCGTTGTTGCCCATATCGATAAGCAGACCCAACACGTCCTCGTTCTCCCAGCGCGGATTAAGAGCGTTGGGTAGGGCGCAAAGCGAATCGCTACTCTGTGTCCATACGGGGCACTCCGGCCCGACCTCGTCAGTCCAGTAGCCCGGACGAACGGACATAGAGGAGTCGCGCCAGTCGAAACGCATGTAGATATAAGCAGTGTCAGCCACGGCTTTGGTCTTCACGATTCCGATCCCGAGGTGGTTGGTGTAATCCCCATCTTCTCCTATCCGGATACTGGTCTCATCAGCCTGATCCCAGAGGCTATCGTTGATGATGTCGGCGGTGTCAGGCGAAGTAGCTACTGACTTAACATTGAGGATGCCGCTGCTGCCGGTGTCAATCACGCCTTTGTCCTTGCTACAACTGGAGGACATAACTGCCACTATGAAGAACAGCTCGAATCCAGCCAAGACAAGCCATTTGCGACTCATAATAACTCCAATCTATTTTGCCAAACAAATCTATCAATTATAACAACGTTGCACCGCTTTGTCAACGCTATTCGGACTTCACGACAACCAGCGTCAAATCGTCCGGCTGATAGTTGATGTCACGGAACCGCGCAATCTCGTCGAAAATCTTCGCACGAATTCCCTTGGCAGGCAGCCGACGGTTATTCCTCACGAGTTCCACCAGACGCTCGATATCAAACTGCTCCCCCTTATCATTCTCAGTATCGGTTACACCGTCAGTGTACATGACCATTATGTCACCCGACCCGAACTGGACTGGCCGCTCTTGATATTGCCGTTCCGGAACGATACCGAGAATCAAACCACCGTCGGTAAGTGATTCGACTTCTCCGGATTTCCGCAAGATGAAAGGCGGATTGTGGCCGGCGTTGGAGAAAGTGAAAACGCGGTTTCTGGTATCCAGCACGCCATACAACGCCGTGACGAAATTGCCCCGTTCAACCGACTCGAAGATCAGATTATTAACCTTTCTCATGATCGTTCGAATGGCGTAGTTATTCCGAATCTCGGCGATCAGTGACGCTCGATATGAGGCCATGATCAGCGAGGCAGGCAGTCCCTTCCCGGAAACATCGGCAATCGTGATCCCGAGTTGGTGATCGACAATCGGAATGAAATCAAAATAGTCACCACCCACCTGTTCGGATGAGATGTTGATTGCATCAAAATCGAAACCGGGATAAGAGGGTGGAACCCTGGGAAGGAATGATTTCTGAATGTCACGTGCAACCTGAAGCTGGTCCTCGATTCGGTTCTTGGCTACCATCTCCTTGTAAAGTCTGGCGCGCGTAATCGACAGCGCTGCTTGATTGGCGAAAGCTCTGACCATTTCTAGATCTAGCGGGGAATAGGCGTCAGGTTGATCGGATTCCAGATTGAAGGCGCCAATGACCTGCCTACCGGAAAACAGCGGTACGACCAACTCAGAAGCGGTTGTTTCGCGGGTTTTCACATAGCGCGGGTCTTCGTTTACATCCGGCACTATCACTGGCTCTCCGGTCTTCGTAACCCAGCCGACCAGTCCACGATCCGCTTTCGTTTCAAGAAGATGTCGCGACGTCTCTGTCTCATAGCCTGAGGAAAATATCTCCTCTATGGTCTCACCGTTTTTGGAAAGAATGAATATGCCGAGAGCGTCAAAGGGGTGAAGCTTTTTGAGTGCCGCAACTATGCTGCGGAAGACATCATCAATCCGCAGCGACATCGACAGGATTTCGCCTGTTTCCTGTAAGAGCTCCAGTTCCAAGAGGTTGCGGTCCAAGGCATCCGCCAGAATGGCATTCTGCAACCTGAGAGTGTAAAGTTCAATATGCCTCTCCACATGATCGGACAGCGGCTTCAGGTCCTCTTTGGCAAACAGCAGTATTGTGGCGGAGATGTAGCCTATCGTCTTGATCAAATGGGCAGCGTGTCCGACTGGGCAGTAGCCCACGGATTGGCATAGCGATAGATAGATGGGGTTATCTTCGGGAATCTCCAACAGCCCGAGTTCGTCGAACTCTCCCGGCGCAATCTCACGCAAAGAGAAGGTCTCAAGCCCCTGTGGCAGGAAGAGGTGGATTTCCAGTTCCATCCGCAACCGATGATAAATCAATACCGCCAAGGACGCTTCCTGCAGCAGGTCTTTGATTTCCTGATAGAATTCCCCGATGGTTTTGGTTCGAGATTCCGCGAACCGGATTTCAGTCGTAAAGTGCTTAGTTGTCATCCTTGGTTCTTAGCAAGCTTACGTTTCGTTTTACCCGAAAGTTCCTCACCAGTTGACCGGATTGGCCCCGGCTGCGAACTATATATTGTCCGCCAATGAAATACGCAATCACAAATTCAAAGCGTAAATAGGCTAAAGATGATCGGAATTATGGTGCGGTCGGCAATCGGCACGCCGACGGCATTCACGCCGCATTTGCCCGTCGATATTCGCTGCCCTCGGGTAAATACAACATGAATCTTGTACGGGTTTGGCCTGGAATAGACGATAACGCTTATTGGCGGGCGAATACAGTCAGGAGATAGATCAAGGGATCTGCTGGAGTTCGTGAATTTGGCAGATGGGCGACATTTGATGGGCTTTGCAGGAATACGCGGAGAGTTTAGCTGCTCTCTGAGTGGACGAAACGACAACTGTAGATACACTTTGTGAAAAATATCTCTTGACTGTAGTTCGCATTGGGTATAGTATGTCCGTACACTAAACAATAAGAGACAGGTTTAGTGTGGTTATTTCTGGGTGCGATTTTGAGGCACCCCGGGCATTGCGCACGGCAACCGGAATGTCCGCAGTTAACCGGCCATGCGGGAGAGCGTATGATCGAAAAAATCGAACCTTTTCCCAAGAGCGAGGCGGAGTTACGCACTGCTTTTTGGGGTCAGCTCGGCATGTTCCCCGAAGGGGACAAGATCAAAACCTGTCTGCAATGTGGCACTTGCAGCGGCACTTGTCCGGTGTCGTATGCGATGGACATCACCCCGCGACAGGTGGTTGCTCTATTTCGCGCGGGAAGAATTGAAGACATCCTCCACAGTCGGACGATCTGGATTTGTGCTTCCTGCTATTCCTGCACTGTGCGCTGTCCGGTAGGAATAAGAGTCACTGATACGTTGTATGCTCTGAAGCGAATAGCAATGTCGCGCAAAATCTATCCGGCGCAATTCCACGTACAAACTATGTCCAAAGCCTTCATTGGTAATATTTACAGATATGGTCGGAACTATGAGCTTGGTCTGGTCATTCGCTTCTTTTTGAAGTCTGACATTGTGAAACTGTTCACAATGGCGGGCTTCGGCATGGCAATGATGCGACGGGGTCGGCTGGCGATACTTCCCAGCAAGATCAGACGCGTCAAGGAAGTGCGAGCGATTATCCAACGTGCCAGCCAGTTGGGAGAGAATTGATGTCGGACTACGCTTACTACCCCGGTTGCAGTTTGGAAACGGCCGCCAGCCCTTATGACAAGTCGGTCCGTGAGGTATTCAAGGCGCTCGGGATCAATCTGCATGAGATCGAGGACTGGAACTGCTGCGGTGCAACGATGTACATGTCTGTCAACAACACCGTGGCCTACTCGATCAGCGCTCGCAATCTTGCGATTGCTCAGAAGATGGGAATGGACGTCTGCGCTCCTTGCAGTAGCTGTTTCACGATTCTGCAGAAAACCAACCGTTACATCGACTGGGATCCTAAAGAGCGGGAGAAGATCAACCAAGCGCTCGCGGCCGCTAATCTGGTTTACGACAAACCCGTAGCGGTGCGACACCCACTTGACATCCTAGTGAATGAAATCGGTCTCGACACGATCAAGGCAAAAGTGGCCAACTCACTCGCGGGTCTTAAAGTTGCGCCTTATTATGGCTGCCAAATTGTTCGACCTTACGGATATTTCGACGATGTCGATGATCCAGTGACGATGGACAAGCTCCTGCAGGCTCTCGGTGCAGAAGTGATACCCTACCCCGGAAAAGTACGGTGCTGCGGGGGGATGCTGATGACTACGGAAGAGAATATCGCATTGAAGCTAAACTTGGGCTTGCTGCAGGCGGCAGTCGACAATGGCGCCGAGATAATCGCCACGGCCTGTCCACTTTGCCAGATGAACCTCGAGGCCTATCAAAGCAAGATCAATCAGGCGTTCGGCAAGAACTTCAATATGCCTATCGTTTACTTCACTCACCTCGTCGGTGTGGCTCTTGGCATAACACCATCCAAGATGGGACTCGACAAGTTGCTCGTCTCGCCGGATAAGTTGCTCGCCAGAGCGAAGGAGGTTAGAGTATGACCGAGAAGCTCAATAGCGGCAGCGACGACGAAGCTATTCGTATCGGAGTGTATATATGCCATTGCGGTACGAATATCGCGAAGACCGTTGATGTCGCGAAGGTCGCAGAGATGAGTCAGTCACTTCCGGGCGTAGTGATCTCCCGACACTACAAGTTCATGTGTTCTGACCCGGGTCAGGAAATGATTCAGAATGATATCAGAGAACTCAACCTAACCCGCATCGTCGTGGCCGCGTGCAGCCCTTTGATGCACGAGAGTACTTTCCGTAAGGCTGTCGAGGTCGCGGGAATGAATCGCTACCTGTTCGAGATGGCCAACATCCGCGAGCAAGTGAGTTGGGTCACGATCGACCAGAAGCTGGCGACGACCAAAGCTGCCGCATTGGTAAGAGCCGCTATCGCGCGCGTAAAGTACCAGCAGCCGTTGGAGATGCGGCGCGTACCCATCACCCGCCGAGCGCTGATAGTTGGCGCCGGTATCGCCGGCATCGAGTCTGCGCTGCAGATGGCGGATGCCGGTTATGAAGTGGTCCTGGTGGAACGGGAGGCCTCCGTCGGCGGACACATGTCGCGCTTTGATAAGACCTTCCCGACGTTGGACTGTGCGGCCTGTATTCTGACACCTAAGATGGTGTCGGTGGGTAAGCATCCCAACATCCGCCTGATTACCTATGCCGAAATCGAGCAAGTGGATGGTTACATTGGCAATTTCAAGGTCAAGATAAAGAAGAAGGCCCGCTACGTTGACCCCTCTAAGTGCAATAGCTGTGGGTCTTGTTATGAGGCGTGTCCCAGTGTCCCGTATCCCCTGCATCGCCGCATGATACTTGGCGATCGCGTGTTTCGCGTAGGTCGATTGCTCGATGCGCAAGACAAATGGTCGATGGGACCAGAGCACGACCTGACTTCGCTGACGGGCGCGCAACCGATGCCGGAAAACGTCGAGACGACCGCGAACGGGGTGTTGGAAGGAGTTGACTCATGACAGTGGCAGTAGATACCAAATATGATCTGCAGAGCAAGATCGAAGAGATCGTCGGAGAATATGGCGCCAAGTCAACAGCGCTAATCATGATCCTGCAGGATGTCCAGAGGCAATATCGCTATTTGCCGGAGGAAGCGCTGCGGGCGGTTGCCAAGACCATGAAACTGCCGCTGGCCCAAATCTACGGCGTGGCGACGTTCTATCGCTCATTCACTCTCAAGCCTAAGGGCAGGAATCACATCTGTGTCTGCACCGGCACGGCCTGTCATGTACGCCAAGCGGTAGTGATCGTCGACAAACTGGAGCGCGATCTCGGCATCACGGCCGGTGAAACAACGGCGGATGGGGAGGTAAGCTTGGAAACCGTCAACTGTCTCGGCGCCTGCGCGCTCGGACCGTTGGTCACAGCTAATGGCATCTACTATGGCAACATGACGGTCACCAAGGTAGATAAAATGATGTCGGAAGTACTGCACAAGACATATGACTCTGAGACGACGGAGGAGGCCGCATGAGCACAAACAGACTAAACTCGCCGGCCGAACTCGCCGCTCTCAAGCAGCGTCTGGAAAAGAATCGCAATGCCAACAAGACCGTAGTTACGGTTTGCGCCGGCACCGGCTGTATGGCATGCGGCTGTGAGGCGGTGCTGAAAACCTTCCATGAGGAACGCAAAAAAGATCGGCTCGAAAACGAAGTCGAGATCAAAGCCACCGGCTGTCACGGCTTCTGTGAGCGCGGACCGCTGGTTGTGGTTCACCCTTCGGGTGTGTTTTATCAGCGCGTAAAACCGGCGGATGCCAAGCTGATTTGGGAGCAAACCGTCAAGGGGGGACAACTCGTAAACAAGCTGCTTTATCGCGATCCGCAGAGCAATGAGATCATCAAGCATGAAAAGGACATCCCATTCTACAAGAGGCAGATGCGCATCATCTTCGGCAAGAATGGCTTTATGGATCCAACGGCGATCAACGACTACATTCTGCTCGGCGGATATCTGGCGCTGGCTACGGCCCTGACCAAGATGACTTCGGAACAGATTATTGGGGATGTCAAGAAGTCAGGTCTGCGGGGAAGAGGAGGTGGCGGATTCTTGACCGGCAAGAAGTGGGCGACCTGTCGTGCGGTCAAAGTCGATCCGAAGTATGTCATCTGCAATGCCGACGAGGGGGATCCGGGAGCCTTTATGGATCGATCGTTGCTCGAAGGCAATCCGCATCAAGTGATCGAGGGCATGATAATAGGAGCATACGCTATCGGCAGCCACGAAGGTTTCGTTTATGTCCGCAACGAATATCCGCTTGCGGTGAAGAACCTGACGGTTGCGATCAAAGCGGCTCGTGACTATGGCCTGCTGGGCGAGAATATTCTCGGTACCGGTTTCAATTTCGATATCGTGATTTCGCGCGGCGGCGGCGCCTTTGTTTGTGGTGAATCGACCGCCCTGATGGCGTCGCTGGAAGGTAAAGTCGGAGAACCACGCGCCAAATACATCCACACGGTTGAATCCGGCCTGTGGGACAAGCCGTCGAACTTGAACAACGTTGAGACTTGGGCGAATGTCCCTCTGATCATAGAACGCGGCGCCGATTGGTTTGCCTCGATCGGCACCGAAAACTCTAAGGGCACCAAGGTCTTTGCTCTTACCGGCAGAGTCAACAACACCGGTTTGGTGGAAGTCCCGATGGGGATTACACTCCGCGAGATCTTGTACGATATCGGTGGGGGTGCGCCTCGCGGCAAGAGGTTCAAGGCGGTGCAGACCGGAGGTCCGTCCGGCGGCATGCTGATCGTGGAGGAGGCACAACCCAAGAGTCATGGGAGTCCGGTCGCGCACGGCGACATCCGCAATGAAAACGAAGCGGTTAATCTGCTCGATCTGCCGGTCGATTTTGACGAGTTGACGAGGGTCGGTTCGATGATGGGTTCCGGCGGCATGATTGTGATGGATGAAGATTCTTGCATGGTCGACGTCGCTCGCTACTTCATTCATTTTCTGACCGAGGAAAGCTGCGGCAAATGCCTGCCCTGTCGGGAGGGGTTGGTTACGATGTTGAGCGTCCTCCGAAAGATCTCGGCGGGTAAGGGCACTATGGAAGACATCAAGTATCTTGAGGAGCTGTCGCAGGTAATCATCGACACCAGTCTATGCCAACTCGGCGGCAGCGCTCCTAACCCGGTATTGTCAGCGCTTCGCTATTTCCGACAGGAGTTTCTGGCGCACGTGGTTGACAAACGCTGCCCGGCCGGTGTCTGCAAAGACTTGGTTTCGCATGCGATCGATAACACATGCAACGGTTGCCATGCCTGTCTGAAATCGTGCCCGACAAGTGCCATCGTAGGCGAGCCAAAGCGGTTGCATTATGTCATTCAAGACAAGTGCATCCAGTGCGGCGCCTGCTATCAAATCTGCCGCTACAACTCGATCAAACGCGTCAAGCGTGGCGAGGGCGACAAATTGCAGGAGCGTGCTCGCGAGCAATGGCGGCCACCCTTGAAAAAAGTGACGGCGGAGGTCTCGTAGGAGAAAAACGATGGACAAAGTGAAAATAAAAATAGACGGTCAGCAGATGGAAGTCGACGATGGGACATACGTGCTGGAGGCGGCTAAGTCGATCAGTATCGAGATTCCCACGCTCTGCTACTATCCTTATATGGTTCCCTACGCCGCCTGTCGCATCTGCAGCGTGGAAGCGCGCAGCGCGAGCGGCTGGTCTAAGATCGTAACGGCGTGTAACTATCCGGTCTGGAACGGTCTGGAAATTCTCACTAACACTCCGCGTGTGATTAACGCCCGGCGCACGAATCTGGAAATGCTGATGGCGAGTTGCGCGCCGGTTCCGGTACTGCAACACCTCGCAGAGCAGCTTGGGATCACAGAACCACGCTGGGGAACCGATAAACACACTTGCATTCTCTGCGGGTTATGTGTCCGTATTTGCGATGAGATCGTGGGTGCGCACGCACTGGCCTTTGTCGATCGGGGCGCCAACCGTGACGTGTCAACGCCGTTCCAGCTTGATTCCGAGTCGTGCATTCTTTGCGGCGCTTGCGCCAAGCACTGCCCGACCGGCTATATTAAGATGGAGGAGATCGAAAAACGGTTTATCGTACACCAGGAGATGAACCTGTCGCCCAATGCGGCAATCACCTTGCCGTTCCGACAGGCCGTGCCCAACGTGCCGCAGATCGTCCGTGAAAACTGCATCCACTTCAAGACGGGTGGCTGCATGGTCTGCTCCAAGGTCTGTCCCAAAGATTGCATCGATTACGAAGATAGCCCGAAATCTGAGGAGGTTGAAGTCGGCGCGGTAGTGATTGCCACCGGTTTCGACAGTTTCGACCCGACGCCGATGAAGCAATACGGGTACGGCAAGTATCCAAATGTGATTTCGTCGGAAGAGTTTGAAGTGATGAACAATGCCGCGGGTCCGACCGGAGGCAAAATAGTGATGGAAAACGGCGAGGAGCCGCGCGCTATTGCCATTCTGCATTGCATCGGCAGCCGTGACCATGATTACCACAAGTATTGCAGCCGTGTTTGCTGCATGTACTCCCTTAAGTTCTCGCATTTGGTGAAGGAGAAAACCTCAGCCGAGGTTTACCAACTCTATATCGACATGCGCTCCTTCGGCAAGGGCTACGAGGAATTCTACGGGCGCATTCTGGACGAAGGCGTGAACGTCATTCGCGGAAAGGCAGCGGAAGTAGTGCCGTCCGGCTATCGACAGCATGAGGAAGGTCATCTGATCGTTCGCTGCGAGGATACGTTGATCGGCAAGTATCGTGAGATACCGGTGGATATGGTCATTCTCAGCACGGCCTTGGAAGCGCGCCGGGATGCCAAGGAATTCGGACGAAAGTTCAACATTTCTACCGGCGCCGACGGTTGGTTTATCGAGGCGCACCCGAAGCTGGCTCCGGTTTCGACGACTACCGAAGGTATCTTTCTAGCGGGCGCTTGTCAGGGAGCAAAAGACATCCCCGACGCCGTAGCGCAGGGAGGCGCCGCCGCCGCGCAGGCGATGAAGCTGATGGCACAGGGCGAAGTGATGATGGATGCCGCCTACGCCGTCATTGATGAAGCATTCTGCAGCGGTTGCAAGATGTGCAATGATATGTGTCCGTACACGGCGATTTCATTTGACGACGCCAAGAAGGTCAGCGTCGTGAATTCAGCTCTCTGTAAGGGTTGTGGTACTTGTGTGGCGGCTTGTCCCGCCGGCGCCATCATGGCTCGTCATTTCACCGATGAACAGATCTATGCTCAGATCGAGGGGATACTTGCATGAGTTTCGAACCACGTATTGTCGGATTTCTCTGCAATTGGTGCAGTTATACGGGCGCCGATCTGGCCGGCACCGCGCGCATGAAGTATGCCCCGAATGTCATGACCGTGCGCGTGATGTGTTCCGGCAGAGTTGACCCCGGTTTTGTTCTCGACTCCTTCCGTGCCGGCGCCGATGGCGTACTCGTTTGTGGCTGCCACTTCGGTGATTGCCACTATGTCGAGGGCAATCACAAGTGTATGCGCCGTATCGCCATCACCAAACGCATTTTGAAGGGTATGGGCATTCAACCGGAGCGTCTGCGTTTGGAATGGGTGTCTGCTTCGGAGGGCGCGCGTTTTCAGGAAGTGGTCAATAGCTTTACCGAAGAGATTCGGGGGCTGGGGCCGATGCGCTTGAAGGAATGGGCTTTTGTACCTGAGCAAGTGGAAGCTGCTGCGGCAGCGCACGGGGAGTGAATGATATGGCAAAACCAAAATTAGCAATATACTGGGCAGCTTCCTGTGGCGGCTGTGACATCGCCAT
>Ga0209777_10000254_pt1 | contig 92148 bp, 76 predicted proteins | sample FrelakmetHBP12HB_FD_187147 | JGI IMG/M metagenome (GOLD analysis project Ga0209777, IMG submission 187147) | Freshwater lake sediment microbial communities from the University of Notre Dame, USA, for methane emissions studies -HBP12 HB (SPAdes)... | ecosystem: Environmental > Aquatic >...
ACTCCATTGCGGGGATGACAACCTTGATTTCGGTAGATCCATCGTTATCTGAGACATCCTGTTCATCTCCTTGCCCTCATTCTTAATTAATGGCAAGGTACTGTCTCATGTATTCTGACACAGAGGGGCTGGCGGCTAGGATGGCCTCGCGACATCGCTTTGCGAACTCGGCACTTGGTGTCTCCACGAGAGAACGCGCTGCCCAGAAGAGGTCTGGTGTACGGACCAGAGCGCACCCCATGCGTTTGGCAGCCGTCAGGCACTTCTCAGTAAAGAAATCGTTCCGATCTCTGGGTGGAGTCAGTCTCGCCGCGTTGCCGAAGAGAACGGCTTTGGCCATTTCTTTAACACCATCCCTCGCGAAATCCTCGTGAATGTTCATCTCCAGTTGGCGAAGTTTGTCTATGTTAACGGCCTTGCTATCCTTCCCCTCCGCCTCGCCGATGAATCGCCCCTCAGTGGAGGCAAACACGACATCAAACTCGCTGTCGCTGTCCCTAAACCTGGACGCACTGAATCCCATGATCTCCAGAGCCCTGATGATCGCCGCTTCCAGTGCCGTGCCTTGCTCGTAGAGCAGCCCCTTCAGCATAGTCTCTTCACCAAGGCGAGACCTCAACCCGGCCTCTTCTGTCTGCAAGGCTCGTTTCCTCTCCTCGAGACGCAGGAGTTCCCCGTTGATCTTGCGTTCCACAGGGAGATCAAAGGCCCGGTCCTTTGCCCATGGAGGCACTACTGTACGCGTAGACTCGGACCGAAGCACCTCGTCAATACCCAGAATTGCTTCTAAGAACTGCTGGCCTACGGCGGACGCCTTCTTCGTCCAATGTGGTTCGCCTTCCCTATCCCTTGTCAGTCCCGACACCCCATCGAAGTCGACGTCAGGAAGCAGCACGTAGCTCCCAGTTGAACCCTTGAACCTGATAAGTGCCCCGAGAACATGCTTGCGGTCCTTTGAAAGAAGAAGAGGTGTGGTAACAGCGCCACCTATTATGGCTCTGTAACGAGACATCGGACCGAACGTGTCCCAATACGTACGAAGCCAAGCCGCTTTGTCTGAAAGGACCATCACCTGTCCTGATGCCCCTGTGAACTGGTTGCCGAAAGGCAACACGTCGTAGTTGGAGCGAGGCTCAAGGAGTCTCGTGGTCTTCCTGTTGCGTCCCGTCCCGGAGTACTCTCTCTGTCCGGAGTCCACAAAGACCTCGTGCTTGTCATTCAGGAGAATGAACACAGTCTTACCGGATTCCGTTGCCGTCTGCAGTTCTCGTTGCCAACGTGCTATGCACTCTTTCAACTCGAATGAAGCATGTTCTCCGTAGCAGCGTTTGCCTTGATAGGTGTCCATACCGTAGTCATCAATGTCGGACATGTCCATACGCATGAGGACCACGTCTGCGTCAAGCAGCGAAGTGTCTGACTTGAATCCGATGTGTCGGCCAACATTGCCGGGCAAACACACTCCGATGGTGAAGACCGTTTTCATCGACTCTTCTGGCACAGCAGTAATGGGACTGATCCGCACAAGATGCGGAGTCTTGGTTTCCTGTCCATACAGCGATACCTCCTCAAACTGTCTGAAGACCCGTCTACCGGGCTACAAACGCTCGCCCTGCTCCCAAATGCAGTCATCGCTGCCATCGCCATGCCTTGACTCCCTACTTGCGAACCATGGTCAGTCACCCGTCGTTCGCACCACTCCCTCATCATAGCTGCCCCGCCCTCGCAGGTCAACAAACCAAACCCCGTCATTGACAAAGCGGGTCCGCGGCACGATCATCTGGGCCTTTTGGAGACCCAGGCCTTGCATAAGGCAATCAAAACCAGACTGTCAGCCATGATGTTCCTCCAGTACTTCGCCTCAGGTGCGACGTGGCCCATCATGAGTCTGTATCTGACGGACCACCTGCACTTCAGCGGGGCACAGGCGGGCGTGGTCCTGGCCATGTCCTGCGTAGCGGCCGTGGTCTCGCCCTGGGTGGGGGCCTGTGTGGCAGACCGGATCATCTCCGCAGAGCGGCTCCTGGCAGTCTGCCACTTCGTGGCCGCAGGGATGATGCTCGCCCTTTCCACGCAGACCGGTTTCACATCGGTCCTGGTGCTGTACCTGGCCTACACCCTGATGACCGGTCCCACCGTGGCCCTGGCCAATGCCATCACCTTCCACAACGCCCCTGGCGGCAACAAGGCCTTTGGCAACATCCGCCTGTGGGGGACCGTCGGGTGGATCGTGGTGGCCTGGGTCTTCGGCTTCCTGTGGCTGCGGGGTACCGGTTCCGGCGTGGTCCAGGGCCGGCTTCCGGACGCCTTGAAGCTCTCGGCGATCTCCTCCGTGGTCCTGGGCCTGTACACCTTGACCTTGCCCAAGGCAGGCAGACGTATCCAGGGCCCGGTTCGGCTCATCCCCCACGAATCCCTTCGCATATTCATCCGGCCGCAGATCCTCTGGATCGCAGCAGCCAGCCTGCTGATCGGGATCGTGGATCGGTACCACTACTTCGGCATGGCCCCCTATCTCCGTCACCTGGGCTTCTCGGATGCGTCCATCATGCCGAGCATGAGCGTGGGCCAGATGGTGGAGGTCCCTGCCATGGCGGTGCTGGGATGGATGCTGTCCCGCCTGGGGATCAAGGTCACGCTGATCCTGGGCATCCTGGCGGAGATCTGGCGGTTTGTGGCCTTTGCCTGGGGGTCGTCCACGGCCATGGTCTTCTCCGGGATCTGCTGCCACGGACTGGCCTACGGCTTCTTCTTCACCGCTGTGTATACCTATATCGATGGCCACTGCGACAAGGCCTCTCGTACGGGCCTGCACCAACTGTTCTCGATTATCACCAGCGGCCTGGGCAGCCTGGCGGCCAACCTCCTGGCCGGGGTGTGCATGGACCTGTTCGTGCCTGCCTCAGGCGTGATCCAGTATGGATGGTTCTGGCTGGTGCCTGCCGCCCTGTCAGCGATCGGGCTGCTCGTGATCGCCCTGGCCTTCAAGGACGGAGAGGCCTCAAGGACAGGGGCATGATGCAGTGAGAGACCTCCAGCAACAGATCCAACTGCGGGACGATGCCGCGTCGTTGGTCGGCTTCGCCGATGTGACAGACCTGCCGGAATCGGCACGAGGTGATTTCACACAAGCCATCACCGGTCGATTGTGGCAGCCAGGCATGACACGGGAGGATCTGTATGACGCGCAGGCCTGTTGGTGTCCTTGGCCAAGGAGCGATGTGCACGGATCGTCTTCAGGTCACGATCTGTACTACTAGCTGGCAACAACTGAAAAGAATCTCCAGATGTTGAACCACGAACCACACGAAACCCACGAACGCTGGCGCGGGGTCGGAGCGTTTGGGGTGTGCGTGGGTACGCCGTCTGATCCACGGCGACGCCGTGCCTTGGGCACTCTGGCCCAAGGGTGTCCGTCGCCCGAGCCGGTTCTGCAAGCAAGCTTGCGACGCCGTCTCGGACTCGGCCACGATACGACGGCTCAGGCGAACGCGGCAAGCGAAGTGCGCCAAGCGGCAAGCGACGGAGGCCCTGCCCGGACCCTCCGACGCAGACCAAGCCGTACGCCCGTGAGCAAGCAGGGCTCTGTGGAGCAAGCTCGCTTGCAGAACAGAGACCTGCGCAGCTCACCCGGCAGGCGAATGCCTGACGGATAGACGCACCAGCGTCCGCGTACGGCGGTGTCGGGACAGCGACAAGAGCACCGCTACGGCGACAGCCCGTTCGTGGGTTTCGTGTGGTTCGTGGTTACCATCAGACCTCCTATGGACGCAAGGGTATCTGAGGAGAGTCAACGCCAGATCGTAGCCTGTTGTGTGGCATCCGCCTTGTCTTTGGAGCAACCGTCGCTAAGATATAGGCCATGGGTACGGACATACGGTTCTTCAAGTATCATGGTCTGGGCAACGACTACCTCATCATCGATCCCAACGTCGGGGACATGAACCTGACGCCGGACGCGATCCGCCTGATCTGTGATCGCAACCGCGGGATCGGGTCAGACGGCATCCTGTACGGCCCGATCAAGGAAGGCAAGTCGCTGAAGGTGCGGATCTTCAATCCAGACGGCAGCGAGGCAGAGAAGAGCGGCAACGGCCTGCGGATCTTTGCCAAGTATCTGTTCGAGCACAGGTACGTGACATCCAAGGAGTTCTCCATCCGAACACTCGGAGGCACGGTGCAGGTCCACATCCAGGACCAGACTGCCACCTCCATCCGGATCGAGATGGGCAAGGTCACGTTTCGCAGCAGCCAGATCCCGGTTGCAGGGCCAGACCGCGAGGTCGTGGGGGAGGCCCTGGACATCGGCGGACGGAGATATCAAGTGACGTGCCTGTCCATAGGCAATCCCCACTGCGTGATCCCGATGGCCGATCTCAGCGAGGCCAAGGCCAGGGAGCTGGGGCCTTTGGTCGAGAACCACGCCCTGTTCCCCAATCGCATCAACATGCAGCTCTTGAAGGTCCTGGACCGACATGCCATCGAGATCCGGATATGGGAACGGGGTGCAGGGTATACGCTGGCCTCCGGATCAAGCTCCTGCGCTGCTGCAACGGCAGCCCACAGGTTGGGCCTTGTGGATAGCCCCATCACGGCCCACATGCCCGGGGGCAAGTTGCTCATCGAGATCGACGACAGCGGGTCCGTACACATGACCGGGCCTGCCGAGGGGGTCATGGAAGGCACGTTCCATCAGGATCTCTTGAAGAGACTTGGCGTATAGACTCCTTGATCGAGTGGCACTGCACTTTGTCCAGTCCACATTCAATCCTCAGCCTGAAGGGTGCCGCTCGCAGGAAGAACCCCTGGCTGTCAAAGTCTAGTGTGGTCGGAGGTCCGCCATGACCCTCCCCACTGCCATCGAGGGAGGGTCATGGCTATTGGGCCTGGATTCCGCACGTCCCGGCCCTACAACGCGGCCGCCACGCAACGACGGCGTGGCATCCGTGTTGCCTGGGCCTGCCCCTGGCTCGTCTTGTGGTCTCGGTTAAGAGACCCGTCGGGGCTGGAGGCCGCCCTGGATGGAGCCAGGCTAGGGGCCGGGCAAGGCGGATGCCAAACCCGCCGGCTCTCGACAGGCGGGAGAACTTGCGGATGGGCAAGTGTCCGGATATGGACGAGCGGGTTTGGCGGCCGCGTTGTTGGACCCGGGGTCAGGGGGCTCTGCCCTTCCCGCAAGTTGAAGTCCTCGCCCTCCTCGAAGAGGAATGGGAGGGCGAGGACACAGTCTCGAAGGGGACGGTCGTTTGTCTGTGTCAGGGTCTCGCTGTCTCCGTCAGCCCGTCTTGTTGCTGTCGCGGCTACTGGCCTCGCTGAGATCCATCCAGGATGGGCGGCTCGCTTTCTGCCATACCCCTTGACGCTGGACCTCCATATCATCGAGAATCTCCGTTGCATCGGGAACGTTCGGGCCCGTCGTGCGTTTACCTGAGGCAGAAGACCGTACAAGACCAGGTTGGCAACAGATATGCAGGAAATTCCGCAAGAGACAATCGAGCGATGTCAGGATGGCGACGCCGGGGCGTTTGCAGCCGTGGTGGAGCGATACGAGCGGCCCCTGTGGGCGTACGTGTACCGGCTCCAGTGCACGCCTGTAGGTCTGGAGCCTGAGGACGCAGTACAGGAGATCTTCTTGAAGGCCTATCAGCACATACAGAGTTTTCAATGGCGTCCGAACAGCTCGTTTTCCACGTGGCTGTTCACGATCGCCCACAACCACTGCATCAGCCTGATCCGCAGGAGACAAGTGGAGGGCAACAGACTCGTGGACACGGACGAGACCTATACCACGAACCTTGTGGATCACCGGCGTCGGGGGCCTGCTGAGGAGGTCTCGCACAGGGAGGCGGCCCAGCTCGCTGCCGATGCGGTGGGGTCCCTGCCGGAACCCATGCGAAGCGCGCTGGTGCTCCGGTATTACCAGGACATGGACTACGCGGCCATTGGGCAGGTCCTGGACTGTGATGAAGGTACCGCGCGATCGCGTGTGGCGCGGGCCAAGAAGGCCCTGGCCAGGCTCCTCCAGGGACAAGGCAAGATCGATTAAGGGGGTGAACTGCTATGGACAAGCCTCTGAAATGTGAACAGATCCAACAAACCATCGACGAGATGTCTGGAAGTCAACTCCAGGAGGCCCAGATCCAGGGTCCTGTACACGAACACGTCCAGGTGTGTCCGGCGTGCCGCAATCACCTGGCGGACGCCCTGGCCCTGGCCGACCACCTGGACCAGTGGGAGGTACCGCAGGCCGGGCGGAACATCGCGGCCTCGGTCATGGCCCAGATCGCCCAATGGGAACGACGCAGGGCAAGGCACACGCCCGGACCGTGGGGGCAGGTGACCGCCCTGCTGAGGTACCGCCTGCAGATACCGGTGGCTGCCGTGGTCCCGGTCCTGGTGGCACTGACGGTCTCGGTGGTCTTGAACATCTCCAGGGTCGAGCGGTCCCCTTCGCCCCAGTACGCCATGCAGCCCCAGCCGACCCCGTCCACCCGTGGCGCCGACTCGCCGGTACTGGATCGACAAGTCATGCAGCCCAAGGTCGTGTACGTGGGGAGGACCCAAGACAGCCAGGCGATCCGGTCCTTTCTGGCCAGACCCGAGCTATCGCCAAGTGCCTTGATCGTCATCTTGGGCACGCCTCCCATCGTGCCCCTGGAACCCGAATCCAAGACAGCCAATGCAGCAGTGAACAACAGTCCCTTGTAAGGAGGTCTGCTATGTCTACTCTCAATCGCCTGATCGTGTCGGCTATAGTCCTGGCAGGTACAAGCACCCTCATGGGTGCCTCGTCCCAGGACGTGTCTCCAGAAACGAAACAGCAGGTCCAACAGGTCTTCAAGTCCCTCCAGGAGGCCTACGCGCAACGAAACGTGGAGGCCGTGATGGCCCTGGTTGACCCTGCCTTCTCGGAACCCCCGCATGACATGCTGAAGCAGGCCTTGGAAGCGGGCTTTGCCGAGGACAAACCCGCGATGAAGCAGTGGCATGTCCTGGGCACGACCGGCCATGAGCAAACCCTGGCCGTGCGGGTCGCAGAGACCACACAGCCTGGGTCTGGAAACGACAGCCCCAAGACAACGAACAAGCTGTTTGTCTTGAGACCCCACAATGGCAGCTTCCTGATCAGCGCCATGTACACAGAGGCCGATCCAAACCAGTTCGATAGGCAGGCCAAGGTATACACCAGCCGCAAGGGCAGGTTCTCTTTGGCCGTACCCGCCGGATGGACGCCCGTGGGATCGGACTTGCTCAATTCCATGGTGGCGGATTCCGTCACGCTCATGGCCCCTGACCTGGAGTCCAAGGTCATGATGGGCGTGGTGCAACTGCCCCTGAAGCTGGCAGACGACGAGGTAGGGACCGCCCAGAAGGGCGCACAGGCGGACGTCGCCATGGAGAAGCAGATGACCCTGGAGCACCGCGTGTTTGACCAGGGCCCCACGACGGTGGCCGGCAAGGGCGCCTACCGCGTGGTAACGGAATTCGCCGCCAAGGAAACGCCTGATGTGAAGCACAAGCGCATGCGGGTCTATGTCTCGGATCATCCGATGCTCTATTTCTTCCTGTGCGACGCCACGGGCACTGAGAAGTTCGAGACCCTGCGACCCCAGTTCGACGCCATCGTGGCCAGCTTCCACCTGCTCCCGGTGGAGGCAGGCCTGAACCGGCAAGAGGCCCTGGCCGCAGAGCAGGCCAAGGGCGCTGTGACCGGCCGCGTATATGCCTCCCAGGAGTTCAATTGCTTCATCGCCGCACCCGAGGGATGGGAGATCCGGACCAGCCCCAACCCGGCGCACCTGGTGGAGATGCAATACGCCAAGGGCAAGTCCATCGCCCGTCTGATCGCGGCCAAGGGCGTTCCTGCAGACAGGCTGGAGCAGGTCGTAGACAAGAGACTCGATACCGTCAAAGGAATCGTCTTGGACTTCTCGGAATCCAGCCGAAACAAGGTAACCCTGGGCGGCACGCCAGGGATCGAGTCGATCCAGACGTATCGTATCCAGGAGATGGGGACCTTCCACGTCAAGGAGGTGACCTGCGTGCGGGACAACACCTACTACCTGATCCTGTGCCAGTGCATCGAGCCCGACGACTATGCCGCGCTGGAGCCTGACTTTGACCGGATCATCCAGAGCTTCGGGTTTACCCAGTAGTCCTGCCCTGCAGGATCGAAAGGATCACGACCATGAAATCGATCCAGCATCCGTATTGGCTGACGCCCCTGATCGTCTCAGTGATATGTGCAGGCTGGCCTCTTGGACCAGCCCTCGGGGCAGAGACCCTGTTTCTCAGGGATGGGTCCGTGCTGATCGGCCAGATCTCCGAAGGGACGTCCCACGACTATCTCGTCTCCAACCCCCGATACGGCATCGTGTCGGTCTTGCAGACCGACGTGGTGTACCGGCAGTCACTGGAGGCGGACGTCCATAACGAGACGATCGTCATCCGGGCCGATGGCCTTGCCGTGGTGGCCTCTCGCCGCCACGATGTGCCCAAGAGGATGGAGGACAAGGACAAGTTCAACCTCCTGGTCACGGGCCAGGTCAAGTCCGTGACAGACCCCAATGGGACAGATGTGCCTTTCGAGACACAGGCCGTGGGAGACAACAGCCTGGTCTCCATAGCCTATGGCGCCCTGGCGCAGCAGGTGGCGTACGTGACCGTCACCACCCTGGAACAGGGCGCACTGGAGCCCGTTGCGTCGGGGCTCTGGTCTCTCCAGCTCCACACCATCCCGGCCCAGGATGAGCTGCTGCGGGTGATCGTGAGATACCCCAAGACCTTTAGGCCGAGGCAGGTGACTCCTGACCCGGCATTGGAGGCGGATGGGCTGATCGTCTGGGAGCAGAACTTGCGGCGCCAACAACAGTTCACGCCCGAGATCCTGTTCGCCCTGTAGAGGCCATTGTCAACGGGACAGCGGATCTACGACGCGTCGACCTTCACGTCGGACGCGGCCTTCTGCGGCTCCTCGGTGGTCTGGCCTTCGAAGTTCAGATGCTCTTCGTCCTTGACGTCGATCTGGACCAGGTTCTTGCCCTTGAAGTCGCCCCGCAAAACCGACTCGGCCAGCGGGTCCTCTAGGTAGTGTTCGATGGCCCGACGCAGAGGTCGCGCGCCGAACTCGGGGTTGTAGCCCTTGTCGATGAGGAACTCCTTGGCCTGGGGCGTCAGCTCGAGCCGCAGACCGTGGTCGACCAGACGCTTGAAGACCTTGGCCAGCTCGTACTCGACGATAGACTGCAGGTCCTCGCGGCTGAGGGGTCTAAACACAATGGTATCATCCACGCGGTTGAGGAACTCGGGCCGGAAACTCCGCTCCACCTCCTTCTGCAGCACCTCTTTCATCTTCTCGTAGTTGGCCTCTGGGCTCTTCTTGCCGAATCCGAACCCGGCCTGGTTCTTGATCAGTTCTGCGCCGATGTTGCTGGTCATGATCAGGATGACGTTCTTGAAGTCCACGCTACGGCCGAAGCTGTCGGTCAGACGCCCTTCATCCATGATCTGGAGCAGGATGTTGTGCACGTCAGAATGGGCCTTTTCGATCTCATCCAATAGCACCACCGCATAAGGCCTGCGCCGGACCCGTTCGGTCAACTGGCCGCCCTCTTCGTATCCCACGTAGCCCGGAGGGGCGCCCACCAGGCGGCTGACATTGTGCTTCTCCATGAACTCGCTCATGTCGATCCGCACCAGGGCGTTGCGGTCGCTGAACAAGAACTCCGCCAGGGCCTGGGCCAAGAGGGTCTTGCCTACGCCGCTGGGGCCCAGGAAGATAAAGCAACCCATCGGCCGGTTGGGGTCCTTCATGCCGCTGCGGCTCCGCCGGACCGCCTTGGCCACCGCCCGGAGGGCCTCGTCCTGGGAGACCACGGTCTTGTGCAGCTCGGCCTCCAGCTCCAGCAACCGCTGTGTCTCCTTCTTCTCCAGGCGGGTCAGGGGCACGCCGGTCATATTGCTGACCACCTCGGAGATCACATCGGCGTCCACCACGCCGGTGGACTCCCGATTCTCCTCGTACCACTTCTTCTGAAGCTGGTTCTTCTCCTCGATCAGTTGCCCCATCTCATCCCGAAGGGCGGCTGCCCGCTCGTAGTCGGCGCCGCGCACGGCCTCATCCTTTTCCCCCTGCAGTTGCTCGACCTTGGACTCGATCTCCGTCAGGTTCGGAGGCGGCGTCAGGTTCTTGAGCCTGACCCGGGCACCGGACTCGTCGACCACGTCAATGGCCTTGTCCGGCAGACACCGGCCCGTGATGTAGCGGGTCGAGAGCTCCACTGCCTGGAACAGGGCCTCGTCGGTGAAACGGACGCGATGGTGGGCCTCATACCGATCTCGCAGGCCCTTCAGGATCTCCAAGGTCTCATCCTTGGACGGAGCTTCCACCAGGATGGTCTGGAATCGCCGCTCAAGGGCCCCGTCCTTCTCGATGTACTTGCGGTACTCATCCAGCGTGGTGGCGCCCACGCACTGGACCTCACCGCGGGCCAGGGCCGGTTTGAGGACGTTGGAGGCGTCGATCGCCCCCTCTGCGCCGCCGGCACCAACCAAGGTATGCAGCTCATCGATGAACAAAATGACGTTAGCCGCTCGCTTGACCTCGCTGATCACGGCCTTGATGCGTTCCTCGAATTGACCGCGGTACTTGGTACCGGCCACCATCATGGCCAGGTCCAGCACCACGATCCGCTTGTCCTTGAGCAGTTCCGGGACCTGCTTGTTGACGATCTGCTGGCTGAGGCCCTCGACGATGGCCGTCTTGCCCACTCCGGCCTCGCCCAGGAGGACCGGGTTGTTCTTGGTCCGCCGACACAGGATCTGGATCAGCCGTTCGATCTCTCGCTTACGCCCGATCACCGGGTCCAGTTCGCCGTTGCTCGCCAGTTGCGTCAGGTCCCTGCCGAAGCTGTCGAGCGCAGGGGTCTTGCTCTTGGCCGGCGTCGCCGGTCTCCTGTTCAGACCCGGACCCATCTTCATGGCGTTCAGGTCCGACGGCATGTCATCCACGCCCCCGCCCAGGAGATTGAGCACCTCCTGCCGGACATCCTCAAGCTTGAGCCCGAGGTTCATCAGCACGCGGGCCGCGATCCCCTCGGTCTCCCGGAGCAGACCCAGCAGGATATGCTCAGTCCCCACGTAGTTGTGGTTGAGGGCCCGGGCCTCCTCGATGGCGTACTCGATCACCTTCTTGGCCCTGGGCGTCTGCGGAAGCTTGCCCATGGTCACCATCTCGGGACCGCTCTTGACCAGCTTCTCGATCTCCAGACGGAGCTTCTTAATGTCCACGTCCAGGTTTTTGAGGACCGTGGCACCCACCCCGCTGCCTTCCTTGACCAGACCCAGAAGGATGTGCTCGGTACCGATGTACTCATGGTTGAATCGCTGGGCCTCCTGGTTGGCCAGGGCCATCACCTTACGTGCGCGATCTGTAAAACGCTCGAACATCTCCGACCTCGAAGAAATTCAGTTCACTTGTCCATCTGTTGCGACCGGTGTATCCCCGTATCCGGTAGCATTATAGCCATCCGGCCAACCCTGTCAAACCGGCCTGAACCCCATAGTTGGCCCTGACTTATGCTGGGCTGGCAGGCTGAATATTATACGCGCCTTCCGGGCACGTTGTTCACCTGGCTAACCCTTCATAGTTGAAGGTCTTATCGTCAAGAACAGCCAGGCACTTTCCCTGCCAGATCGCCTAAAAGTGCGAAAAAAAATGATTGCAGATCGCCGATGGCCCGGCAATAATATTGGACTTGTAGGCTTTTTTGGCACGGTGAGGAGCACAAATGGGTTCTTTACTAAACGGGTTGGTAAGATTGCAGGCCGTGGAAAACCGGCTGCGGGCAGCGAAAGCCAAGCTGGTGCGATGCAAGCGGAGCGTCGTGGTCCAGGAAAACAAGATCAAGACCGAACAGACCGCCTTGGATGCCAAGAAACAGGAGATCAAGCTCACCCGGATGCAATGTGACCGACTCGAACTGGAACTCAAGACACGTGACCAGGAGATAGCCAAGTTCAGGGCAGCCCTCAATACAGCCAAGACCAACAAGGAATACGCCACCCTCCTTACCCAACTTAACACAACCAAGGCAGACAACTCCAAGATCGAGACCCAGGTCCTCGAGCTCATGAAGGATGTGGAGGCAGATGAGGCCCAGTGCGGTGGCATTGAGGCCCATATCGACGAGCAAAGGCGGCAGTTGGATCAGATCCGAAGGGACTCAGAGGCCGCAGCCGTCAAGCTCCAGGCCGAGGCAGATCAGATCCTGGCGGAATGGACTGAGGTGGCCAAGTCCATACCCGCTGAGGTCTTGGATATCTTCAAGCGAGTTGCCGAGAACTACGACGGCCAGGCCGTTGTGGAGATCTCAGAACGCGAGAGCAAGCCCACCGGCTATAGCTGCGGCGGCTGCTACATGGGCATCACCACCGAATCGGTGAACCTGCTCTCCACCCGCGACGAGATCATCCGCTGCCCCAACTGCACGCGAATCCTTGTCTTGGGCAATTCCATGTCCACGCGATAACGGCTCCCTGTCTTAGCCCGCATTTCTCACGGGATTTTGGGCGATGGTGAAGGAGACAACGTAGGAGTGCGACTTAGGCCAGGGAGAGATACCACCGTGCGGCGACGGCCTGTTTTGAGCGCGACATGTTGGCCAGGTGCAAGGCCGCAGGTCCCGGTTGCCCGGAGGCGTATTGAAATACGTCGAGGACAAACGGGACCGAGAACGCAGCAGCCGGGCAACAGGACCGCTCAAAACCGAAAGCCTGTGAGAAACGCGGGCTAACCACAAGCGATCCATGCGGAGGTACTGACTTGCCGGACAAGATCATTGCCTACACCGATGGCGGCAGCCGGGGCAACCCAGGCCCTGCGGCTGCAGGCGTAGTTTTGACCGACTCGCACGGCAGGACCCTGTTCTCCAAGGGCTTCTTCCTGGGCCACGCCACCAACAACGTGGCCGAATACACCGCGATCGTCAAGGCCCTACAGGCTGCCCTTGACATGGGGACACCCGCTATCGAGGTCGTCAGTGACAGCGAACTGCTGGTCAAGCAGATCAACGGCCAGTACGCCGTTCGCAGCGATCATCTCCAGCCGTTGTACCAGAAGACCCGGCAACTCCTGGGTCGGTTCAGCGAGTGGACCGTCCGACACGTCACCCGCGAACACAACACACACGCAGACAGGCTGGTCAATCAGGCCCTGGATGCCCGGGCGGACGTCACAGCCCAGGCGCATGCCCCCGCCTCCAACCGCCGCCCTGTCCGTCTGGGCGTACTGATCAGCGGCGGAGGCCGGACCCTCTTGAATCTGCTGGACTGCGTCGGCAAGGGCCAGCTCAACGCCGAGATCCCCCTGGTGGTCAGCTCTCAGCCGGACATAGCAGGCGTGGAGCGAGGCCGCAGTGCAGGCCTGGACGTCAGGATCATCCGGAGAAAGGACTTCCCGGACCTCGATCCGTTCAGTCATCGCCTCGAACAGGAGCTGGTTGGCGCCCGGGTCGATCTGGTTGTTCAGGCCGGGTGGCTGTGCCTCTGGAAGATCCCCGATGCGTATGAGAACCGGGTCATGAACATCCATCCGGCGTTGCTGCCCAGCTTCGGCGGCCGGGGCATGTGGGGACATCACGTGCACGAGGCGGTTCTGGCCGCAGGCTGCAAGGTCAGCGGCTGCACCGTGCACTTCTGCACGGACCAGTACGACACCGGCCCGATCATCCTTCAGCGCACCTGTCCGGTCAGGGACGACGACACGCCCGAGGCCCTCGCAGCCAGGGTCTTTCGCCTGGAGTGCATCGCCTATCCGGAGGCCATCCGCCTGTTTGCCGACGACAAGCTGGTAGTCAAGGATGGTCGGGTACAGGTAAAACCATAGAAGCCGCAGTAGATGCCCGGCGTATGAGACCCGAACCTTGAAGGAGGTCACAATGCCAGAACGCAACAGGATACTGGGCGTTCGCCTGCTGGCCATCACCTTGATCCTGGCCTGCGCTGCGGGCGTCGCGGCTGCAATGCCCCGGCTCAAGGTGAGCGACAACCATCGCTTCCTGGCCTATGAAGACGGGCGTCCGTTCTTCTGGCTGGGGGACACGGCCTGGGAACTGTTCCACCGGTTGAGCCGCGAGGACGCTGACCGCTATCTGCAGAACCGGGCCGGCAAGGGTTTCACCGTCATCCAGGCCGTTGTGCTGGCCGAGTTCGACGGCCTGCACACGCCGAACGCCTACGGCCAGACCCCCCTGCGGAACGACGACCCGACACAGCCTGTGGAGGAGTACTTCCAGCACGTGGACTGGATCATAGACAGGGCCAATGCCCTCGGCCTCTACGTGGGCCTGCTGCCGACCTGGGGAGACAAGTGGAACAAAAAGTGGGGTATCGGGCCGGAGATCTTCACACCCGCCTCCGCCGAGACGTACGGCCAGTGGCTCGGCCACCGCTACAAGGACAAGGGCCTGGTGTGGATCCTTGGCGGGGACCGGCCCGTGGAGAACGACACACACAGACAGATCCTCATCGCCATGGCCCGCGGCCTGCGCCGGGGCGACGGCGGGTCACACCTGGTCACGCTGCATCCGTGCGGAGGCCAGGGATCGTCTGCGTGGTTCCAGGCCGAGGATTGGCTGGACCTCAACATGCGCCAGAACGGCCATGGGACCGAGTTCACAGGGCACTATGACCAGACCCGCGTGGACTATGACCGCACCCCCATCAAGCCCGTGATCGACGGCGAGCCGATCTACGAGGGCCACCCCGTCTCCTTCGACGCCAAGGGCCTGGGCCACTCGATCGCCGCAGACGTGCGTCGCCCGCTCTACTGGGACCTGTTCAGCGGCGCCTGCGGCCACACGTACGGACACCACTCGGTGTGGCAGATGTGGGCGCCCAGTCGCGATCCCATCAACAACCCCCTCCTGCCCTGGACGGAGGCCATAGACCAGCCTGGCGCAGGGCAGATGCAGTTCGCGCGGCGGTTGCTGGAGTCACGACCGTTCCTCACTCGTGTACCGGACGACTCGATCATTGTCACGGACCGCGTGCCCACCTCGGTTCCGGGCGCGGGCCGGTATCGCTTCGCAGCCACGCGGGACGCCTCCGGCTCCTACGCCATGGTCTATGCCCCGGTTGGGCGGATGTTCAAGGTGCATATGGACAAGATCGCCGGCTCAACCGTGAAGGCATGGTGGTTCAATCCGCGAAGTGGCGAGGCCACGGCCATCGGCGAGTTCCCGAACGAAGGGCAGCGAGACTTCACCCCGCCCGATCCAGGCGAGGCCCTGGACTGGGTGCTGGTGCTCGACGACGCAGCCAAGGGGTTCGCTTCACCGGGACGGCCGACGGAGCCGACCCGGTGAAGCGGCCCGGGTGTCAGATGCCCTCGGCGACGTCCGAGCATCCTGCGAGCACAGCACCGCAGGCCGTGACATCGAGACATTAGTCGCTACTCAGGATAGCTTGGTTACGGATCTGCTCAACCTGGTCCAGATACCGCCTGGCCGTCGCCTCGTCCCGGGTCTCCACGATCACCCGCATGATCGGCTCGGTGTTACTGGTCCGAAGGTGGAGCCAGCCGTCCACGAAATCGAACCGGTACCCGTCCCGCGTATCTGCCTTGGCCTGGGAGAACCGTTGTCGAGCAAGATCCAGTATCCGGGCCGCCTGATCCGGACTGGCGGTGAATTTGTCCTTGTGCATCACGTAGTGACCGATCTGGTCTGCCAGTTGCCGGACCGTCTGGCCGGTCTCGGCCATCTGTTGCAGCACCATGGCCATGGCCACCAGGCTATCGCGCACCGGACCTATACGCAGGTCGATCACCCCGCCGTTGCCCTCGCCGCCGATGACGCACCCGTGCTCGATCATGGCCGACGCCACATTGGCCTCGCCCACGGGCGTGCGGACCACGCGGCTCCCTGTAAGGGCCGCGACATCGTCGATCATCCGTGAGGTCGAGAGATTGGCGGCTGTCACGCCGGGCGTCTTTCCCAAGACATGACGCGCGGCCAGGGCCAGTGTGTACTCCTCTCCCAGATAGGTCCCCTGCCCATCCACGATCGCCAGTCGATCTGCATCCGGGTCCTGGGCGAAGCCGATGTCTGCCTGGGCCTTGCGCACGACGCGGCAAAGGCCCTGCAGATTCTTCTCCGTAGGCTCCGGCTCGTGGGCAAACAGCCCGGTGGGCCTGGCGTTGATGGCCTTGACCTTGCAGCCCAAGGCCGCCAGCAGCCTCTTGCCCGGCCTGGCCCCTGCGCCGTTGACGCTATCGAGCACGACCTCGAAGCCCCTGGCCCCGATCGCCGCGGGATCCACGACACCCAGGACCTTGCCGACGTGCACCTCGTCGCTGTGCGAATTGGAGGTCACGCGGCCACATTCCGGAGAAGGGACGTACCGGATGGCCTTGTCCAGAAAGGCCTGCCTGATCCTCCCTGCCATGGCCGCAGGGGGCGCCATGCCCTGGGCATTGAGCAGCTTGATGCCGTTATAGGGCAGGGGATTGTGCGAGGCAGTGATCACTACGCCGCCGCTGCACCCGAGGTGCCTGACCATGATCCCAACGCTGGGCGTAGTGACGATTCCCAGGTCGATCACATCGACCCCTACGCTGCAAAGCCCTGCGCAGACCGCGGACTGCACCATCAGACCACTGGGCCGCGAATCGCGCCCCATGCACACGACCGGTCTGCCGTGCTCTGCGCAGGCCTGGTCCCTAAGGAAAGTGCCGAACACGGCGCCGTATTCAGCGGCAACCGCAGGCGTGAGGGCCTCCCCCACAATCCCACGAAGACCGCTGATGCTGACTATGAGGCTCTGTGACATGGCCAAGAGGTTAAAAGGTTAAGAGGTTAAGAGGTTAAAAGGTTAAAGGGTTAAGTCGTCAGGTGGCTTAGTGGTCGGATAGTCAAATAGGCTTGTCCTGTAATGGGCCGCCGGACTGTGCCTCCGGTGGCCCCATTTAACTATTTAACCAATAACCATTTAACTAGTCTCAGTCCAGCTTGCACACGTATAGCTCGTTGACAAAGTCCAGACTGTTCAGCTCCTCTACTGCAGCCGAGCTGGGTTCCTTGTTGAGGCTGACGGCCAACACCGCCTTCTGCTCCTCGAGCTTCTGGCCCACGCCCATGGTGCCGATGTTGATCTTGTGCTTGCCACAGACCGTGCCTACCGCGCCGATCACGCCGGGCTTGTCGTCGTTGAAGATCACCACGACCGGGCCCTGTGGGGTCATCTCGATATTGAAGCCGTCGATCTCGATGATCCGCAAGAGCTTGCCTCCAAAGATGGAACCGGTCACGGTCCGGTTGACCTTGTCCGTGACCACGTGGGCGCTGAAGCTGGCTGCCACGTCCCGGGCCTCGGGGTTCTTGCCCTCCTGGATGCTGATCCCACGCTCCTTGGCCAACACGGGCGTATTGACCATGTTGAGCGGCATCTCGAAGTGCTTCTGCAGCAGGCCGATCGAGAAGTTGAGCGTCACGCTCTTGACCTCCATCTCGGCGATGGTGCCGCGGTACTGGACCTCCACCTCCTTGATCTGACCCGGGGCAATGGTGCTCAGGAGCAGGCCGATTCGACGGGCCAGCTCGCCGTACTGGGCGACGATGGGCGGCACAGAGCCGGCCGTGGACGGGGCATTGACCGCGTTTTTGATGGCTCCGCCCTTGAGGGCCTCGACCAGTATCTCGGCGGCCTCTACCGCCACCTCGATCTGGGCCTCTTCGGTGCTGGCCCCCAGGTGGGGCGTGACCACGCAGTTCTCGAACTGGGCAAACCGATGGTCCGTTGGCGGCTCTTCAGGGAACACGTCCAGGGCCGCGCCGGCGATCCGCTTGGCAGCCAGGGCCTCATACAGGGCGTCCTCATTGATGATCCCGCCGCGGGCCACGTTGATCAGGCGGACCGAGGGCTTCATCTTCGCGATCTGGTCCTTGCCCACCATGTTCAGGGTCTGCTCGTTCTTGGGCACATGCACGGTAATGAAGTCCGACTCCTTGTAGATCCGCTCCAGGCTGTCGCAGATCTCGACCCCGATCTTCGGGGCCTCCGGTGGGGCAGCCAGGGGATCAAACCCCAGGACCTTCATGTTGAATCCCCTGGCCACCCTGGCCACGGCCATGCCGATTCGACCCAGGCCGATCACACCCAGGACCTTGTTGTTGAGCTGGTTACCCGTGTACTTCTTCCGATCCCATACGCCCGCCTTGAGGCTGGTGCATGCAGGGACCACGTTGCGGCTGAGGGCCAGGACCAGGGCCATGGTGTGCTCGGCAGCACTGAGGGTATTGCCGCCCGGGGTGTTCATCACCAGGATGCCCTTGCGCGTGGCCTCCTTGACGTCCACGTTGTCGATGCCGACCCCAGCGCGGGCGACGGCCCGGAGCTTGCCCGACTTGGCCAGGACCTTGGCCGTGACCTTCGTCTCGCTGCGGATGATCAGACCATCGTAGTCGCCGATGATCTGGGCCAGTTCGTCTTCCTTGATACCTGTCTTGACCACCGGTTCTACGCCCGGCATGGACTTCAACAGATCAATCCCTTCCTTTGCCACCTTGTCTGTGATCAGGACCTTAATCATGAAAGTACTCCAGAGACAATAACCTTACTCCATACTGTGTAACCATCGTTGCCGACATTCTAGTCCCTCCTCGAGAAATGGCAAGAAAAAGCGAGGCGAGCATGGACTGGAGCAGGTCACGGGACGGTAGACGCCCTCCCCAGGACATCGCACGCCCCCCTCCGCCTCGGTCCGGGGGTATCACGACACAGGACCCCTCAAGAAATAACTGACCCATTTTCCATCTCATCTTCAGGCCATCTTGAGCCGCTCCTCAATCGCGAAATCCTCAACGTAGCGGGACTACGCCTCCGGTTTCGCTCAATCGATCACGTCCCAATCTGACCCAAATCTGAGCGGCAAATGCATCACTTATTTCTTGACGGGTCCCTAGGGGCAACACCCGCGAAGAACCGGTCGATCTCCACCAACTCCTGGGCCCCGCCCGCCATGTCCTTGACCACGAGCCGGCCCTGCCGGATCTCGTCGCCCACGATGAGGCATCGCTGGGCGTGCTGGTCGCTGGCCTGCTTGAGCTGTTTGCCCAGACCCGCGGGCTTGTAGCTGAAACCCGCGGAGATCCCCATGCGACGCAACCGGGCCGCGATCTCAATGGCCTTGCCCAGGTACTGCGGGTCTGCAGGGGCGACAAAGCAGTCCAGGCGAGGCTGCGGGACCCGGTCCTTGAGGAGGCCCTTCTCTTCCAGCAGGATCCCAAGCACACAATCCCCCATGCCAAGGCCCGTGGCCGTGACCTGGGGGCCACCGAACTGGGCCAGCAGGTTGTCGTACCGACCTCCCCCGCCGATCGCGCGGAGCTGGCTCTCGCGGTCGAATATCTCGAAGACCACGCCCGTGTAGTAGGCCAGACCCCTGACGATGCCGATATCGAACGCGCAGAAGTCACCTACCCCCATCGTGGTCACGGTCTCAAACAGCCCCCTGAGTTCGGCCAATGCCTGATGGGCCCCTTCGGACGCAACCATGTGACCCACCTCGTCGAGGCTCTTGGCGGCCATCAGGCCCTGGACCTTGCCCCTGAGAGAATCGTCTGCAATCTGCCCTGCCAGCATCTGTTCGAAGGCCTTGGGGGGGACCTTGTTCTTCTTGTCCAGCACCGCGTACAAGGCCTGCAATCGGTCCTGGGCAACACCCAGGGCCAGGAGCACCTCGGCCAGCATCCTTCGACTGGAGATCCGCACCACGATGTCCTTGGCGGTCAGGCCCGCATCCTGAAGGTAGTCCAACGCGCAGAAGATGATCTCCGCATCGGCCAGCACGTCCTCCACGCCGATGATGTCGATGTTCCACTGGAAGAACTCCCGCAGGCGGCCCTTCTGCGGCCGCTCGGCCCGGCACAGCCTGGGCACTGAGAACCACTTGATGGGCCGGGGCAAGGCGTTGATCTGCTGGCTGACCATGCGGGCCAGGGTGGGCGTGATCTCAGGACGGATGGCCAGGTCCCTGCCTCCCCGGTCCTGCAGGGAGAAGAGCTGTTCCACGATCTCGTCGCCGCTCTTGAGCGTGTACATCTGGAGGTACTCGAAGATCGGCCCGTCGTACTCCTCAAAGCCGTTTCGCCGAGACACCGCCTTCCAGCCGTCGACGAGGTAGTTGCGGACCGCCATGAGAGGCGGATAGAAGTCCCTTGTGCCTTTGACCGGCGGTATCTTCATGTGTGGCTGTGGGTTGCTGGTTGTTCGTTGTTAGTTGTTGAGGGCCGTCCCAGTTAACCTTTTGACCATTTAACTTTTTAACCCTCTAACCATGGAACCTGTCCTGCTACAGACTATAAGCCGCCCTGGTCGAGTGGTCAAGAAATGCCGGCCCAGGATTGGGGTGGAAGCGACTCGGTCCGCAGATCGTGGCTAGCCTGGTGGATACACAAAAATCCAAGGGCTTCTTCAGGAATCTATGCAACCCCTCCAGGAATCGGTATAATCCCGAGTCTGTATGGATGGACTAGAATGGCCTGGCCAAAGGAGTCTGAGGTCTATGATTCACAGGGTGTTGTACGCCTTCGTCGTATTGACGGTAGCCCTGGCAGGTTGCTCGTCCACACCCAAGAAGGCCGCGCAAGAGGTCAAACCCAGGCGACAGCCTCTCACAGCCCAGCAGAAGGAGAAGCTGTTGGCTGCCGTGGCATCGATCCAGAAGCTGACCGACGAAGGACAGGACAGGGCGGTCAGGGCGGGCTTTGAACAGGTCAAGGCAGACCTGCCGCAGATCGCCCAGTTCGATCTGAAGCCCTTTGCCGACGCCGAGGTGTACCTGGCCAAGAAGATGTACGACCATGCGGCCAAGGCGTACAAGAAGATGGTCGACGATTACCCGGAGAGCGAGCTTCGCAACCCGGCATTGGCAAGACTGTTCAAGATAGGCAATTACTACCTTGAAGGTCCTGTGGTCCTCAACCTGCTCCTCTTCAAGATCAGGGGTTACGACCGAGGCATCAAGATCCTCGATGGCGTCAGCGAGGATGTGGGGCTACAGGACCCCAATGGTCTGGGCATCAAGGCCGCGGTGGCCGTGGCCCGGAGCTATGAGCACCGCACGGCGTACGGCCACGGGATGTACGAGGAGGCCTACCTGAAGTGGTCGGAGATTGCCGCCGTGTGGGAAAAGGGGCCCTTGGGCAGGGACGCCCTGTTGGGCATGGCCCAGAACAAGCTGAACTCCTACAACACCAAGCCTCCACACCGGCGTCCCCTCTACGACGGCTCCAAGCTGTCCGTGGCGAGGACCTGCTATCTGAAGTTCAAGGACCTGTTTCCCCAAGACGCCAGCCAGATGGACGTAAACGGGATCGTCGCCCAGATCGACCAGGATATGGCACACAAGCAATTGATCGTAGGGCTGTACTACCACCGAATCGGCAAATCCCAGGCGGCCAACCTGTATTTCGATATGGTCATCCGAAACTGGCCGCAGACCCCGGACGCCCAGACTGCCCGCGAGATCCTCGATGCCGACAGGGCCAAACCGGCCAAGGTGCACTAGCCCATGGCAAGAATCGGTCCTATCCATCACACGGAGATCCAGGCCACCGGGCGTCTTGCAGGCCATGCGTGCCTCGTCCTGGCCGCGGCACTCGGCGCGGCGGGGTGCCGCAACGTGGCGGGCTACTCCAACGAGTCCCTATACCCCTCGGGGATCCGCAGCCTCTGCCTTCAGATGTTCGACAACCGCACCTTCCGCCGGGACCTGGAATACGATCTGTCCGCGGCCCTGGCCAAGCGGATCGAGTCAGACTCGCCGTACAAGATCGTGTCGGACTCCGACCGGGCGGATTCGGTGATGAGCGGCCAGATCCTCTCGATTGCCGAGTCCGTGGTGACCGTGGAGCGACAGACAGGCCACGCCCTGGAAAAGGAGCTGCAGGTCACGGCCGTGGTCAACTGGAAGGACCTTCGCTCAGGTGACCTGCTCCTCAACAGTCAGACCGTCACGGCCGCGGCCACCTACAGCGACTTCATGCAGCAAGACTACTCCTACGCGTCCAAGCTCGCGGCCAACCGGCTGGCCGAGCAGATCGTGCAGTTGATGGAAAAGACCTGGTGACTAGCGCCTTTGGGAATGGGCATGGGCAACAACAACTACAGAAACTCCGGCAAACCGTCCAAACGAGGGCCCAAGTTGCCCAAAAAACCGGCGATGGGCGAGCAGCACCGCGGGCCCTTCGGCTACCTGGCGATCCTGGCCCTGGTCCTGTTGGGCATGTCGGTCTTGCAGCACAGCATGACCACCAAGGACGTCACCTTCAAGGAACTGCTCCAGTTCCTCAAGGAGGGTCGGATCGAGAAGGTCATCATCGGCGACACGGAGATCACGGGCAAGTTCAAGGCAGACGCCCAGGTCGAGAACCACAAGCCGGGCAGTGCCTTCAGGGTCAACTACAAGCCGGACACCGGCAGGGATATGCTCAAGGATGTGCTGAACGACCCCAATAGCACGGTGCAGTACGAGTTTGAGCAGGAGCGATTCTGGCTGCTGTTCTTCATGAACTACATCCTCCCGCTGCTGGTCCTCGTGGGCCTGTTCTACTTCCTGTTCGCCCGCAATCTGCGGGGCGGTCCGGGCGGCATGCTCATGTCGTTTGGCCGCAGTCGCCACCGCCTGCACGGCAAGGACAAGGTCAAGGTCACGTTCAAGGACGTGGCCGGTATCGAGGAGGCCAAGGACGAGGTCGCCGAGATCATCGAGTTCCTGAAGAACCCCCAGAAGTTCCAGCGACTCGGCGGCCGGATCCCACGAGGGGTCCTGCTGGTCGGGCCTCCCGGATGCGGCAAGACCCTGCTGGCCAAGGCCATTGCCGGTCAAGCGGACGTGCCGTTCTTCAGCATCTCCGGAAGTGACTTCGTGGAGATGTTCGTGGGCGTGGGCGCCTCACGGGTCCGTGACCTGTTCAAGCAGGCCAAGGACAACTCCCCATGCATCATCTTCCTGGATGAGATCGACGCCATCGGTCGAAAACGCGGTCCCAGCTTCGTGGGCGGCGGCCACGATGAGCGAGAGCAGACCCTCAACGCCATCCTGGTTGAGATGGACGGCTTCGACACCAACGACCAGGTCATCGTCGTCGCGGCGACCAACCGAGCGGACATCCTGGACCACGCCCTGACGCGACCGGGCCGGTTCGACCGTCAGGTGGTGGTGCCGCTGCCGGACATCAAGGGCAGACTCGAGATCCTGCGGGTCCACGCCAGGAAGGTCAAGCTCGGTCCCAATGCAGACCTGGAGCGTCTGGCCCGTGCCACGCCGATGTTCAGCGGTGCGGACCTGGCGGCCATCATCAATGAGGCGGCCCTGGCCGCCACCATGGCCGACAAGGACTCCGTGGAGACGGCCGATCTCGAAGAGGCACGGGACAAGGTCCGATGGGGCAGGGCCAAGAAGAGCCGGGTGATCGATCAAAAGGACAAGGAGATGACCGCCTCCCACGAGGCGGGCCATGCGATCGTCCAGTGTCTGCTGCCGGATGCGGACCCGCTGCACAAGGTCAGCATCATCCCCAGAGGCCCGATGGGCGGGGCGACCTTCGCGTTGCCCGAGAAAGACCGCACGGTCTTTACCAGGAAGTACTGCACGGCCTTGCTGCAGGTCTGCTTCGGCGGTCGGATCGCCGAGGAACTCGTGTGCGGCGACGTGTCCAGTGGTGCCCAGGCGGACATCGAGCAGGCCACACGTCTGGCCAAGCAGATGATCCTGACCTGGGGCATGAGTGAGAAGCTGGGCCCGATCAGCTATGATCCCGACCTGGGCAGAGACCTGTTCTACGGTCTTCCGATCGAAAAAGAGTACTCTCAAAAGACGGCCGAGGTCATCGACGCCGAGATCAAGGCCCTGACCGACGAGGCCTACCAAAAGGCCAAGTCCTTGATCGAGGCCAACCGAGGAAGTCTCGATCGAATCGCCAAGGCCCTGTTCAAATACGAGACCCTGGACGCCGAGGAAGTCAAACTCATCCTCGCCGGCGGCACCATCGACAAACCCACGGTCTCCGGACTCCTGGCCGCAGAACAGGCCAAGGGACAGAGCTAGCGTACAGCGGACAGCGTAGGGCGTTCAGATCTAGGATGGGCTTTAGCCCATGCGGAAGAACGGATTAGGACCCGTCAGGAAATAAGTGATACATTTGCCGCTCAGATTCGGGTCAGATTGAGACGTAATCGATTGAGCGAAACCGGAGGCGTAGTCCTGCTACATTGAGGATTTCGCGATTGAGGAGCGGCTCAAGATGGCCTGAAGATGAGATGGAAAATGGGTCAGTTATTTCTTGAAGGGTCCTTAGTCCTGGGTACGCTCCTTGCCGTGATGGCCAGTCGCGTCACCCTCGCGGCCAGCGACGTCAACGCCGTGGAGTTGGTCAGATACCAGGACCAGGTCTCCACGGTCCATGTTGCGCAGGCCAGGCTGGGCGGGCAGACCGGGCTGGGGGTGTTCTTCAGCGGAACCGGCGACCTGCACTACTACGCCACAGGCAGTTCCACCCCCGCCCGAGGGCTTGAGCTCCAGATCAAGGCCTCCGGACCTGGGATCACATTCGGTGATCCGGTCTTCCCCCAATGGAGGTCCTTTCATGACCCAGCCCAGGCCAAGGATGTGGACGTGTACGTGGGTGACTTTCAGGTCTTCCTGCCCGTCCTGCTCGCCCCGCCGACGAACGCACCGGCGGACGTCCGCGTCACGATCTCGGGGCTTGCCTGTACCAGCCAGGTGTGCCTGCCGCCCCTCAGCCGCACTCTGGAGGTCGCCTTCAATCCCAGGACCTCCGATTGGGCGACGCTGCGATTTGAGCCGGCCCCAAGACCCGCATCCGGCGTCACCGAGACGCCCGATCCCCCACAACCGGCCTACGGCATGATCTTCTATCTCCTGGCGGCGGTCTTGGCAGGTGTCTCCATCAATGGGATGCCGTGCGTGCTGCCGGTGCTCCCCTTGATCATCCTTCGCCTGGTGCAGCAATCCCAGCAAGGCGGCAAGGCCCGGCTGGTCTCGGGGGCTGCCTTCTGCGGCGGCATGGTCTTGTTCTTCGCCGCCTTTGCCGGCGTGGCGGCAATGGTCCACGCCGTCACCGGCGCGTCGCTGGACCTCAACAGCCTGTTTCGTTATCCGACGGCCGTGATCAGCCTGTTTCTGGGGATTACCCTGTTTGCCCTGGTGATGCTTGACGTGGTGACGTTGACGCTGCCATCGTTTGTCACGAACCGCCGGGCCTCCGGCACGAGCCTGGCCGGCGCGATCGGCACGGGTTTCTTTGCCGCCGTCCTGAGTATCCCGTGCAGCGGTGCGATGCTGGGATTCGTCCTGGTCTGGGCGCAGACGCAGCCATCGGCCATCAGCAGCCTGGCCATCATCCTGATGGGTGTAGGCATGGCCCTGCCCTACGCAGTACTCATCCTTGTGCCCGGTCTGCTGAACCGTATCCCCAGGCCCGGTGAGTGGATGGACGTCTTCAAGAAGTCCTGCGGATTCCTGTTGCTGCTTGTTGCGGTCAAGCTGGCACTGGCGGCCCTGCCCAAGGAACGGTTGATCGACGTATTGCTCTACGGCGTGATCTTCAGCTTCTGTGCGTGGATGTGGGGCACATGGGTCGACTACTCCACCGCTGCGGCGAAGAAGTGGACCGTGCGGCTGGTCGCCGTGGCCATCGCGATCGGGACCGGGCTGTGGCTGTTGCCCATTGAGGCATCTGCAGGGCCGACGATCGCCTGGCAGGACTACGATGCCGGCCGCGTCGGGCAGGCCAAGGCCCAAGGCAGGCCGGTGCTGCTGAAATTCACTGCGGACTGGTGCACGAACTGTCGGATCCTGGACAGACGCGTCTATGCACACAGGCAGGTCGGGGAGACGATTGGAAAAAAGGGCGTCCTGGCGATCAAGGCAGACACGACCTCCTTCGATTCGCCGGCCACGAGGGACTTCAAGCAGGTCTACGGCGAGGCGGGCAATGTCCCTGTGACGATCGTCCTGGTGCCCGGCAAGCCGAACACGGTCATCCGAGGCCTGTTCGACAGGCAGCGGCTCGTGGACCTGCTTGGCAGGCTGCCGGACAGGGATGGGAAATGAGCAAGAAGGGTCCGTTCAACGTGGACAAGGAAGAGGCCAGGCAGAGGGTCAGGAAGATCCTGCAGATCCTGAACAGGGCCTATCCGGACGCCAGGATTGCACTGGAGTTCGTCAATCCCCTGGAGCTGCTGATCGCCACGATCCTGTCGGCCCAATGCACCGATGCCAGGGTCAACATAGTGACCCCGACCCTCTTCAAGAGGTACCGATCCGCAAAGGACTGGTCCGAGGCGGACATCCAACAGATCGAGCAAGACATCAGGAGCACCGGCTTCTACCGCAACAAGGCCGCCAACATCAAGGGGGCCTGCGAGAAGATTGTGAGGGACTTTGGCGGGAAGGTTCCCGGCACCATGGACGACCTGCTGACGCTGCCTGGGGTCGGACGTAAGACCGCCAACTGCGTGCTGGGCGATGCCTTTGGGGTTCCGGGCATCACCTGCGATACGCACGTGATTCGTCTGTCGCGACGACTGGGTCTATCGGCGAATAGCGACCCGGTCAAGCTTGAGTATGACCTTCAGGAGATCGTGCCGCAAAGGGACTGGACCCGATTCAGCCACCTGATCATCACCCACGGCCGGCAGGTCTGTCAGGCCAGGAAACCCGATTGCCCAGCCTGTCCGATCGCCAGACACTGCCCGGCCCTGAAATACCCAGCGATTCTATGATGAAATGGTACGCAGAAGGCACAAAAAACCTCAGTTGGGCACACATCATCACCATTGGATTCCAGCCCATCCGTGCTGGCACTAAGGAGGACCTATCGTGGACTACCCGTTCGCCGACAAACCCGTCCAAGACCTGTGGAGGCTCTTTCGCATCATGGCCGAGTTCACTGAAGGCTTCCAGGAGCTTGGCAGCATAGGGCCTGCAGTCACCATCTTCGGTTCGGCCAGGACCGACGGCCGGAACAGGTACCATGCCATGGCCGAGGAAACGGCCTTCAAGCTCGGCAAGGCCGGGTTTGCCGTGATCACTGGCGGAGGCGGCGGGATCATGGAGGCCGCCAACAAGGGGGCCGCTGATGCCGGTGTCACCAGCGTCGGCCTGAACATCGAGCTGCCGCAAGAGCAGACCCCGAACCCCTACCAGAACCTGTCGCTCCACTTTCGGTACTTCTTCTGCCGCAAGGTGATGTTCCTCAAGTACGCACACGGGTTCATCGTGTTCCCGGGCGGGTACGGCACACTGGATGAATTCAGCGAGTCGCTGGTCCTGATCCAGACCCTCAAGCAGGCCTCGTTCCCGGTGATCCTCATGGGCCGCGAGTTCTGGCAGGGACTGGTCGACTGGATCAAGGCCAAGGTGCTGGATGAGAACGGCTTCGTCTCGCCGCCAGACATGGACGTCTTCACGGTGGCCGACGACCCGGACACCGCGGTCCGGATCATCCTGGAATACAAAAAAGCCCAGGGACAGAGCGGCTTCGCCCTGCCGTCGGGCGTCACGAGACGCCCACTGCGGGTATCGGAACGATAGCCAGACGCAAGAGCCAGGTTGTCCACAAAGAGGGCTGATGGTATCTGATACCATCAGCCCTCTGTCAGCGTACCAGCCGGGACGTATATGTTACGGCTTGACCGCCCGATTGTAGATACGAAGATCATCGATCAGGCCGGACCAGAAGGTGCCCTTGCTGAGTTTGTTGCCCACACCCATATACAAGCCAGTGGTTGAGCTGGGCAAACTGGGTTGCGTGTCCCTGGCGACTTCCCTGTCGTCCGCATAGAGGACTCGATTCGTTCCGTCCCAGACAAGTCCAACGCGGTGCCAGTTGCCGTCCGTAACCACGCTCTGCGACTGCAAGGTGGTCCCCAGCGATCCCTGCGCCTTCAACTCGGTCATGAGCCGGCCCGCATTCGCGTCTGTCGAAAGCCAATTCGCCTTGGCCATTTGAGACAAGATGACCTGCCCGGGTGCACCACCTTTGACCCACGCTAGGACGCTGAATGCCCCCTGGGACGGGTTCAGGACAAACGGCGTTTGGACATAGTCATCGACGCCATCCAACAGAATCGCCCCACCTACCTTGCCTCCGGCAGGCTGCCACACGGGATTACCTTTGAGGGTAGCGTCATGGGCGAGAGAGATGTCCTCGGCCAGGGTGCCTTTGGTCTCGTCCAGCTTCCAGTGCGCGACCAGATTCGGATCGGGAGGAACCTCCAACGGCTGCCCCCAGTGACTCATCAGGACCTCCAGGTCCTTCTCATCGACCTTACCGTCACCCCAAGGCATCGGGCCAATGTCGCACAGCGGGTAGTTCTGGCCCCAGTGCTCGATGAGGATCAGGAGGTCTTTGATGTCCACCTTCAAGTCGCCGTTGAAGTCAACGACTGGGATGATCGCCGATTGCCAGATGTCGTGACCGCCACGCCCTCCGGGTCGCGTGGATGCAAAGAAGAGCACCCGCCCATCAAAGGAGATACTCGGCCACTCCTCGTTGTCTACTGTGTTGATCTCTGCCAGATTCAACGGCGGTCCAAAGGGCTCTCTGGTCGTACTGCGCCTTGCCAGGAACAGGTCGCAGTTGTCATCCCCGCTCACGTTCAGCCGCGTAGACCCGAAAACGACTACCAGACCATCTGCTGACATAGAGGGGTGATTATCAAAGGCTGAACTATTCACACCGGGGCCGATGTTAACCGGCTCGCCCCAGGGGGCCTGGGGCGTGGCTCGCGTTGCCATCCATATGTCCGTCCCACCGTACCCACCACTCCGGTCGGAGCCAAATAACAGGACCAGGCCATCGGCTGAAATGCTCGGATCGGAGTCATTACTTGGACCGTTCACACTGCCCAGATTCACGGGCTCGCCCCAGGGGTCTGCCGTCGTGGCTCGCGTTGCCATCCATATGTCCGCTTTCCCCTTGCCCCCGGGGCGATGGACAGGTCCGTCGGAAAAGAAGAGGGAAAGGCTGTCGGCTGAGATGCTCGGCCCGATTTCATCAGCGGACGTGTTGACCGGTGGTCCAAGGTTCACTGGCGCGCCCCACTCATCGTCTGTCGTCTTACGGGTACTCACCCAGATATCGTCGTCGCCAGGGCCCTGCGGGGCGCTGTAGCAGAACAACGACAACCCATCGGCTGAGATGCATGGGTACGCTTCGTCATAACCACTGTTGACGACCGGCCCGAGGTTCACCGGCCAGCCGAATGTGAAGTCGGCGACTGCCACCCCTGGGCCAATCGCCCATGCCGCAATAAACGCCATCCACACCAAACTCGCCTTTGAACAATTGTACCACTTCATTCTACACCTTCCTTTCTGCCCTATTGGGCAACGACAAGCGTCCAACTGAAACGCGACTTGGCTAGTGGCGAACCTTGGGGGTGGCGATGTACCCGTGGGGCTTGCCGTCCTTATCAGCGTAGCTGCCCGACAATTGGAGATTATGAGTGACGCAATCGACGCTCGTCCAAGAGGAGTCCGGAATGGTGAAGTCCTTGAACTCACCGTTGCGCAGGATGAAGCCTCGACCTCCTGTTTCCCCCCACCAGGAGGCGCCGTACAATCCAACGATCTCCCCACTTTCGTTGATGCCCTCAGGAATCGTAGTGCCGGCGTCAGGGACAGGGAGGACGATGTCAGTGAAGGTCTTATCGCCGTCATAGAGGAAGCCCCTTGTGTCATGGCCTGCATTGGGATCATCAGGCACCTTGAGCTTCCAGTAGGAACCGACGACCAGCCCGGCGTTGTTGATGCCCATGGGCATTGTCGATACAGAACCAGGAGGATCGAAGATCTGGAAGACCGATAGCGAGGCATTCAACAGCACGCCGGGGTAAGGCCCGCCCGGCAGGAAGGCCACGCCAGACATTAGGCCGTAGTCGCTTATGTAGTTGATGCCGTATTGGTACTGCGGATGATCTGGAAGATACTGGTACGTTCCGCGATGATAGACGGCCGTGTGCCAAACACCATCTGCCCGCGCAAAGGTGAGCCCCACCCGTCCGTCGGCGCTGGGAATGGACCCCCCGCACCATGCGGAACCAGGTATATCAATATCCTTCCAGGTGCCGTCTTCCAGGACGCCGGTATGCCCCTGCCCGCCTCCCTCGGGAGTGTAGTACTGCATGACGACCATGCCGGCCTCATTGACCCACGTGAAGTTAACGTAGATCGTGTTCGGATCTGGTGGCTCAATGACTTGAACGGTGTAGTCGCCAAATGCACTGGGCAGTTGGGCCATGGCGGGCTGGTTTGCCGTGCAGGCCAGTAGCGCGACGATGAGCACCAAGATCCTGCTCACGCCGCTGAGACTGTTGCGTTCCTTTGCGTTCATAGTTGTGCCTCCCTTAACGTGCTCCCACCTGCCGTGCGCCGACGTCGACCCGTACAGGCCATGGAGCTATGCTTCCTTCTTGCTCGCAGAATCCTCGGCGAGGCAGCGGCTGCGAGCGGCCGCGGCCTCGCTCACCACGTCCAGCAGGATTCTTGCCACAGCAAAGGGTCAGTCCGGTTGTAGCCTGTGTGGACGCCTCCAGCCTGCTGGCAGCCGAGTATGGGCGGCGGGCGAGCCAACAGGGCACTTGCCCTCAATGCCCGAACGACCTTAACTCCATTCTGATCCATCCCTTATCTCCCAAGGGGCCTTCGTCATGCCTGTTTCCTTGCTCAGCAGGCCTGCTCTATCCTGTAATCCCCAGGAATTTCGCTATGCTGCGCATCCTCTTGATATAATTGATGCGATTCTGCGAATCGGCAGGAATGAGAGAGTAGCGCCCTTTGCTGGTGGAGATAGCGGCCATGGGATCCCATGATCAGACAGACATGGGGGGATTGCGGGAGGAGTTCCTCACCACGCAGTGGTCGCTCATCGAGGATATCAAGGCGGGCGAGGACAAGGATAAGGCCTTGATTGGGCTACTCCTGGAGAGGTACTGGAAGCCGGTCTATGCCTACCTCCGCCGCAGGGGCTATGACAATGAGCAGGCCAAGGATTGTACCCAGGATTTCCTGCATGAGGTAGTCCTCAACAGGAATCTGGTCGGGCGAGCCGATCAAGACAAGGGCCGCTTTCGCTTCTTCCTCCTCCATGCCCTCAATCAGTACCTGATCAACCAGCAGCGAGACGCGAACGCCCGGAAACGGATACCCAGAGAAAAGCTGGTCTGCCTGGATAGCGTGGACCTGCCTGCCTTGCCGCAAGACGTCGCAGACTCGACCCCCGAAGACTCATATCACTACGCCTGGCTCTCGTCTCTGTTGGAACGCGTGATCTCGGAGCTTAGCTCCAGGTACTGCGACCAAGGAATGGAGACCCATTGGGCCCTCTTCGATGAGCAGGTGTTAAGGCCGATCTTGGGCAACTGCCCTGCCCGGTCCTTGGCACAGATCTGCCGGGAGCATGGCGTGGAGGACGCTAAGAAGGCCTCCAACATGATTGTGACCGTGAAGAGGGCCTTCCGGAACGCGCTGACAGCCCATGTTCGTAGCACCGTCATCTCAGAGGAGCACGCCGACGAGGAATTGAGCGATTTGTTGCAGTTTCTCCCAGCAAGGGCGCAGCATCCGGACTAAACCGGGGATTTCATTGTGGGAGTACTGAGGCGATACCCGTCCGGGCGGCTCGGGCGGGGTGTTCGGTAGTCCGATGACAGAGGCGGATTCGATATTCGGGGCTGAGCTCGACCGTCTAAAGCGGCTTCTGGCCGTGGGCGAGGAGGAATCGCGCACGGATTCTGAAGGGCATGGGGCGACACCGCCATCGCTTCACAGCCTGGCAGAGAGGCCTGGGGGGCGGATTGATCGATACAGACTCCTGCGTCTGCTGGGCGAGGGGGGGATGGGCATTGTGTATCTGGCGGAGCAGCAAGAGCCTGTCAAACGCCAGGTGGCCCTCAAGATCATCAAACCCGGCATGGATTCCAGGCACGTCATGGCCCGCTTTGAGGCAGAGCAGCAGGCCCTGGCCCTGATGGACCACCCACAGATCGCCCACGTGTACGACGCGGGATTGGCCCCGAGCGGACGACCCTATTTCGTGATGGAGTACGTAGAAGGAGTGCCCATCACGGAATACTGCGACCAGAAGAAGCTCAGCACCCGCCAGCGCCTGCAGCTCTTCGTCGAGGTCTGCCACGCGGTCCAGCACGCCCACCAGAAGGGCATCATCCATCGCGATATCAAGCCCTCCAACGTGCTGGTGACCCTCCACGATGGCACAGCGGTACCCAAGATCATCGATTTCGGGATTGCCAAGGCAACGAGCCAGCCCCTGACGGACAAGACGGTCTTCACCCGTGATGGCCAGATGATCGGCACGCCGGCTTACATGAGTCCCGAGCAGGCGGAGATGAGCGGACTGGACGTGGACACACGCACGGACATCTACGCCCTGGGTGTGCTGCTCTATGAGCTGCTGACGGGCACCACGCCGTTCGACCCCAAGGAGTTAGTGGCTGCAGGGATCGACCAGATGCGTCGTACCCTCTGCGAGAAGGAGCCGGTACGGCCCTCGACGCGTCTGGGCACCATGCTGGCCGGTGACCTGACGGGCTGCGCAGAGCATCGCCAGGCCGACCCGACCCGGCTGATCCGCCTGGTGCGGGGCGACCTCGACTGGATCGTGATGAAGTGCCTGGAGAAGGATCGCACGCGGCGCTATGCCACGGCCAACAGTCTGGCGCTGGACATCGAGCACCACCTGAACAACGAGGCGGTCGCAGCCCGGCCCCCGACCCTTGTCTACCGAGTCCAGAAGTTCGTGCGCCACAACCAGGTGATAGTGGCTGCCGCCACCGTCGTGGCTATGGTGCTTGTTCTGGGCTCTCTGGTCAGCACGTGGGAGGCCATCCGAGCCAGGCAAGCCCAGCGAGAGCAGGGTCGGCTGCGTCAGCAGGCGGAAACCCAGGCCTATGCCGCAGACATGAGCTTGGCGCAACAGGCCCTGGCCGCCAGCAACCTGGGCCGGGCCGTGGATCTGCTCAACCGTCACCGGCCGCGGCCCGGAGAGCAGGACCTGCGTGGTTGGGAGTGGCGCTATCTCTGGCAGTTCTGCCAAAGCGACGCCGAGTTCACCCTCTGCGAATTCCCGGAGATGATGCGATCTGTCGCCGTATCGGCGGATGGGAAATGGCTTGCCTTGTATGGACGCTATGGCATGGTGAGGCTGTGGGATATCGCGGCCCGAAAGGAGATCACCACCATTCAAGAGAGAGGCCCGGGGAGGGGCCCGTTGGCCTTTTCTCCTCATGGCGACCTGTTGGCACTGAGCGCGGACAAGGGCATTGTGAGGCTGTGGGATGTCGGGACGCAAACCGACCGGGCTCAGCTCCAGTGCCCGGAGTGGGCCAGACCGGTTGGGTTTTCTGCGGATGGAAGGCGACTGGCAACATTCGCCCCGGTGGAGGGCTCCGAATCGGAGGTAGCCCTATGGGATGTAGCCACCGCCCGCCTCATCGCCAAGTTTCCGGTCTCCGGAGGATCTGGATATTGGGGACGAGAAGACGTGCTTTCTTCTGATGGTGGATTCGTGGCCATCGGAGGGTCCGATGGCCGCGTAAGGATTTATGAGACTGAGACAGGCAAAGAGCTCGTGCCCCCTATTCCTGCCCATGCAGAAGACATCACGGCCCTGGCCATGTCTCCGGATGAGAGCCTCCTGGCCTCCGGGGCCGGCCATACGGATACGACGATCAAGCTCTGGGAGGTGAAGACCGGCAATCAAGTTGCCTGCCTCATGGGCCATACGGCCTGGATTGTTGGTCTGGCGTTTTCTCCTGATGGAAAGACGCTGGCTTCCGCCAGTGCGGACCAAACGATCCGGCTTTGGGATGTTGATAAGAAACAACCCGTCGGTGTGCTCCGAGGTCACAGGTCAGAGGTCTGGGACGTGGCGTTTTTGCCCGATGGCAAGACCCTGGTCAGCGCCGGCAAGGATGGCGAGGTCTGTTTTTGGAGCACACGACCCAAGCCCCGGCAGGAATCGTTTGTGATGCGGCCCATAAGTATTCGTGCGGAGGCGACCACTTCCTCTCGCTATGCTGCATTCTCAATGGATAGCCAATCGTTTGTGACGCTGGACCGAGACGGCGCGGTGGTGCGGTGGGACACAGCGACGGTGAAGCCCTTCGGCCAACTCACCGCCCTTGGCACCAACAATGACGGGGTATTGTTCTCCCCCAACGGCCGCCTGCTCGTGGCAGGTGATCGCACGGGGATCATCAAGGTTTGGGACTGGGTTGAGGATCGCCTCGTGACGAGCTTCATGGGCCACAGCGCACGAGCGAATCCCTGGGCATTCACATCCGATGGCAAGATACTGGTGTCTGGCGACGACCAAGGAACGGTGAAGCTCTGGGATGTGGCCTCGTGGCACGCCATGGCTGCCTGGCAAATCCGGCCTTGGGTAATGCCTTGGACATGGGTATGGTCGGCCGCCCTTTCTACTGATAACCGGACTCTGTTCACCGGGCACCTCGATGGAACACTGGCCGTGACCGACCTCCTTACCGGTCGGGGACTGGCTGCAACTAAGACGCATAAGGACAATGTATCGGGGCTGGCATTATCGCCGGACGGCAGGCTTGTGGCGAGTGCAAGCTGGGATGGTCTGGCAATACTGTGGGACGTGGCAACGCGGAAAGAAGTGGCCCGCCTTCCAGGCCACCTCTCGAACCTTTGGTCGGTCACTTTTTCCCCCGATGGTCAACGGCTCGCGACAGGCGGTTTACAGAAGGAAGGCGTCCAGGTGTGGGACATCAGCACCCGGCGAGACGTGCTGACCCTCCCAGGGCAGGGGTCGGACATCTTCTACACTGGATTCTCTCCCGATGGCAACATGCTCTTGGCGATCAATAATGAGGGAAACCTGCACCTGTGGCGTGCACCGTCCTTTGCCGAGATCGACGCCATCGAGAAAGACAAGACCACCGATCATTGATCCTCACGTGGAGACCCGGCACCATCGCTGCGGCCAGGCCATGGCCCTCTGGGACTCTCGTGGTTAGGACTCGTCAAGGAATAAGTGATACATTTGCCGCTCAGATTCGGGTCAGATTGAGGCGCGATCGATTGAGCGAAACCGGAGGCGTAGTCCTGCTACATTGAGGATTTCGCGATTGAGGAGCGGCTCAAGATGGCCTGAAGATGAGATGGATAATGGGTCAGTTATTTCTTGACGGGTCCTTAGCTCCGGCAACGTGCGCCTACAGCGTCACTTGCCTACCCGCCCTTGGCTGCGGCAATGGCGGCCCTCACCGTGAGGGTCCCCTCATACAGGCTCCGCCCCACGATGACCGCCTCAATGATCTGGGCAGCGGCCAGGGCCTTGATGTGGTCCGCAGTGCCCACGCCGCCTGAGGCAACCACCGGCAGCCTGACCGCCTCTGCCAGGGCCTTGGTCATCTCCACGTTGGGGCCGGTGAGCATACCGTCGCGGGTGATGTCCGTGTAGATGATCGCCGCCAGGGGCAGGGCCGCGGCCTTGACAGCGAAGTCCAGGACCTTCAACTCGCTCTCCTGCAGCCACCCGTGGGTGGCCACTGCGTCTCCGCGTGCATCCAGACCGAGCACGATCCGGCCCTTGAATTGCTCAGCCATCCGGCCAAACCACGGGAAGTCACTCACTGCCTTGGTACCGATGATCACCCGCTCAACCCCGATGTCCAGCAGGTGCCAGATGGAGTCCTCGTCCCGCAGGCCTCCGCCGACCTCTATCTTGAGTCTGCCCAAGGCGGCAATGGCAGCGATGGCCTGGGTATTAACGGGCCTGCCTGCCTTTGCGCCGTCCAGGTCCACAACGTGGAGACGCCCGGCACCCTCGGAAAGGAACTGCTCGGCCTGCTCGACCGGATCATCATTGTAGGTGATCTGATGGTCGTACTGGCCCTGGATGAGCCTGACGCACCTGCCGTCCCGAAGGTCAACTGCCGGAATCACATACATAAGGATTCTCCGAAAGACCGGTTGATTATTGATGGCCCACGGGCACAATGCAAGCCCGGTTTGGACCTGGAGTCCACCTACTTGACTTGTTGTGAATCCCAGGTATGATATATGTCCATTGATGTCCAGGCATGTCTAATCATGCCTACAGTGGGTGCTGTTTGGGTATCCTGACTTCAGATGAGACTCGGCGTAAGAGAGGCAGCAGAGCTGCTGGACGTATCTGAGAAGACGATCTACAGGTGGATCGGCCAGCAGAAACTCCCGTTCTACAAGATCAACGAGCAGTACCGCTTCAATAGGGCAGAGCTGCTGGAGTGGGCCACGGGCAACCGAATCCCCATTTCCGCCAAGATGCTGGTCGAGCCCGATTCCACATCGGCGATCCCCGGCCTTGAGGAGGCCCTGCGAGCAGGCGGGATCTACCACCGGGTGGGTGGCCAGGACAAGACCTCTGCACTTCGCGCGGTGGTCGAGGTGATCCCCTTGCCGGACGAGGTGGACCGAAACTTCCTCCTCGATGTCCTGTTGGCCCGCGAGTCACTGGGGTCCACGGGTGTAGGAGACGGGATCGCCATACCGCACGTCCGCAACCCCATCGTCATGCACATCCCGAAACCCATGATCTCGGTGTGCTTCCTGGAGAATACAATCGACTTCATGGCCCTGGACGGCAGGCCCGTACACACGTTGTTCACGATCCTCAGCCCGACCATCAAGGCCCACCTGAACCTCCTGTCCAAGCTGGCCTTTGCCCTCCGCGACGGGCAGTTCAATGCAGCCATCCTGCAGAGGGCCTCGCGAGAACAGATCCTGGGCGAGGCGGCGCGTGTGGACAAGACCATAGCCGCGCAGATGCCCGCCGGAGGCCCGACGGCGTAGTGTAGTATGGCGACCCTGGTCTTGGCATTGGGACTCCTGGCAATCGGCGGCGTGTTCTGCCTCCTGGCGGCACGGCGAGCAGCCCTGGCGCGTTGGGTCGGAGGTCTGACCGCGCTGGGCTCCGGCATCCTGGCCATGGTCTGCGGATCAGAGGTCCTCCGAGGTCAGGCGACACCCACGCTCTCCCTGCCCTGGCCTATGCCCGGGGCCGCCCTGTCCCTTCAGATCGACGGCCTGTCTGCGTTCTTCGTGTTGGTGATCGGACTGATCTCCGCCCTGGCGGCCCTGTATGGGGTGGCGTACCTGCGGCCCTATCAGGGACACAGGAACCTGGGCTTTGTGTGGTTCTTCTTCCATCTGCTGGTGGCAGCGATGCTGGTGGTGGTGACCAGTCGCAACGCCGTGCTGTTTCTGGTGGCCTGGGAGGTGATGGCCCTGGCCTCGTTTTTCCTGGTCATGTTCGAGCACGAGCACGGAGAGGTGGTCAGGGCGGGCTGGATCTACCTGGTGGCCACACACGTCGGCACAGCCTTTCTGCTGGCCTTGTTCGTGCTGCTGGGCAAGGCCGGGCGATCCATGGACTTCGCCGACTTTCGCATCCCAACCACGGGGCCTGCAGGCGCAACGATGTTCCTCCTGGCCGTGATCGGGTTTGGAACCAAGGCCGGGTTCGTGCCCTTGCACGTGTGGCTGCCCGAGGCCCATCCTGCGGCCCCGTCGTTTGTGTCTGCGGTCATGAGCGGCGTGATGATCAAGACGGGCATCTACGGCCTGCTTCGGGTCATGACCTGGGCGGGCCCGCAGGGCACCCTACCGCCCCTGTGGTGGGGCCAAGTCCTGGTGGGCATCGGCGCGGTGTCCGGGATACTGGGAGTCCTATTCGCCCTTACGCAGCACGACCTGAAGCGACTGCTCGCATACCACAGCGTTGAGAACATCGGCATCATCACGTTAGGCCTGGGGCTGGGAGTGGTGGGCCTGGCCACCGGCAACGCCCTGATGGCGACGCTGGGTCTGTGCGGCGGTCTTCTGCACGTACTGAACCACGCGGTCTTCAAGGGCCTGCTGTTTCTCGGGGCTGGCTCCGTCCTCCACGCCACCGGCACCCGGCAGATAGAACACCTCGGGGGCCTGCTCAAGCGAATGCCCTTCACCGGCGGGACCTTCCTGGTCGCCTCAGCGGCGATCTCAGGACTGCCGCCGCTCAACGGATTCGTCAGCGAGTTCCTCATCTACGTGGCGGCCTTCACGGCCATCGTGCACGGCGGCCAGCCCGGCGTAGGCGCGGCCGTAGTGGGCAGTCTGGCCCTGATCGGCGGCCTGGCCGCGGCCTGCTTCACCAAGGCCTTTGGGATCGTATTCCTGGGCGAGGCCCGCACGCCCGCGGTTGCCAAGGCCCACGAGGGACCGCTGGCCATGCTAATCCCGATGGTCGTCCTGGCCGGGCTGTGTGTGGGTCTGGGCCTGGCCGGACCGTGGGTCGTGCAGTGGGTCATGCCAGCGGTACGGCCCTTGATGCCCGGTCCCCTCGTGCCGCCCCTGGCCGAGACCGGGCAGTGTCTGGTGTCGATCAGCAGCATGGCCCTCGCCCTGTTGGCGATGGTCCTGGGTCTGGCTGCGCTGCGGTGGAGGCTGCTGGCGGGCAGATCCGTGGATCAGGCCGTCACGTGGGACTGCGGCTACGCGGCGCCCACTCCCCGGATGCAATACACGGCCTCGTCCTTCGCCCAGCCGATCGTAGGCATGTTCCGGTCGATCCTCCGCCCCCACGCCGGGCTGCAGAGGCCCGAAGGCCTCTGGCCGAGCCACGCCAGCCTGCACGTGCATACCGACGACGTGTTCACGCAGAGTGGATATCGACCGGTGCTCCAATCCGCCGGTCGGCTGGCGGGCAGACTCCGCTGGCTCCAGCAGGGCCGTAACCAGATGTACGTCCTGTACATCGCCATCACGGTGCTGGTCCTGCTGCTGTGGAAGCTGGGGGTCCCGTCATGACGGTCTACGCCGCGATCCACGTGACATTGGCCTTGACACTGGCACCCCTATTGTTAGGGCTCATCAACAGGATCAAGGCCGTGTTTGCAGGCCGCCACGGTCCGCCTCTGCTCCAGCCCTACTACGACCTCATCAAGCTCCTGGGCAAGGGCGGTGTATACAGCCGCACCACCACCTGGGTCTTCCGTGCAGGCCCCCTGGTGACACTGGCGGGACTGCTGGTGGCGATCGTGCTGGTCCCCCTGGGAGGGATCGAGGCCCTCGTGGCCTTCCCTGGGGATCTGCTGCTCTTTGCCTATATCCTCGGACTGGGCCGATTCTTCACTGTGCTGGCCGCCCTGGACACGGGCTCGGCATTCGAGGGCATGGGCGCGAGCCGCGAGGTCCAGTTCTCGGCCCTGGCCGAACCCGCGATGCTGCTCGGCCTTGGGGCCCTGGCCGTGCTGGCCCGCAGCACCTCCCTGACGGAGCTGTACGGCCGGGTCCAGGTCTCGGCCATCGCAGGCCCGGCAGGCCCGGCCATGATCCTGGTGGCAACGGCCCTATTCATCGTACTGCTTACGGAGAATGCCCGCATCCCGATCGATGACCCCAACACCCACCTGGAGCTGACCATGATCCACGAGGTGATGGTCCTGGACCACGGCGGCGTGGACCTGGCATTCATCCAATACGGCTCGTCCCTGAAGATGTGGGTCCTGGCGACCCTGGTGACGGGTCTGATCGTGCCGGTCCGGACGGGCCGGCCGGGCTGGGATCTGGCAGTTGGAATCGTCGGCCAATTCGTGGTAGCGGCCCTGGTGGGTGTAGTGGAGTCTGCGATGGCGAGGCTCCGCTTGGTGCGGGTGCCGCAGTTGCTGACAGCCGCATCCATCCTGGCGGTGGTAGCCCTGATCCTGGTGGTGAGGTGACCGATGGTGGCATGGATTGACTTTGTTGCCGTCTTGCTGGTCCTGGCCAACCTGTGGCTGCTGGGCACCAGCCGTCTGGCGGTGTGCATCAAGGCCGTGGCCGTACAGGCGGTGTTGCTGGCCGTGATCGGTGTACTAATGAACGCTGGCGCCCTGGGCGTGCGCATCGTGCTGGTGCTCGCGATCAGCACCCTGGTCAAGGCGTGGCTCCTGCCCTGGCTGCTCCGCAGGGCCGCACGCGAGGCGTCTGTCCAGCGGGAGGTCGAACCCCTGGTGGGATTCACGTGGTCCATGATGATCGGCGCGGCCCTGCTCGGTGTGTGCTTTGTGATCGCTCGCCCCCTACACCTGCCCCGGCAGGTCCAGGCCGGGATACTGATCCCGGTTGCCATGTTCACCATCGTGACAGGGCTGTTCATGATCGTGTCCCGTAAGAACGCCATCACCCAGGTCCTGGGGTACCTGTCCATGGAGAACGGCATCTATGCCTTCGGCGCGGCGTTCGCCCTGCGGGAGCCGCTGCTGGTGGAGATGGGAGTCCTGTTGGACGTGTTTGTCGGGGTGTTCGTAATGGGTATTGCCATCTATCACATCAGCCGCGAGTTCGATCACATCGACACGGACCGCCTGTCGGTCTTGAGGGATTGATGTCATGCTGGTCTGGACGCTGATCCTGGTACCCACCCTGGCCGGTCTGGCAGCCCTTTTCATTCGCCACAACGGGCTTCGCCGCGCCCTGCTCGTGGCTACGGCGGCCATTCACCTGGTCTTGACCGCGACGTGTTGGAGCCGGCCGGGAGCCCTGGTTGTGAACGATTGGCTGGCCATCGACGAGGCCTCGCTTCTCTTCCTGACCACGACCAGCGTGCTCTTCCTGGCAGCGGCGATCTACGGCGCAGGCTTTCTCCGCCGCGAGGCGGGCCATCAGGCTGTGGATTTTGAAGAGGGCTTTCTGTTCGACAACCTGCGGGAGGCCACGTTCACCGGCTGCATGCTGCTGTTCCTGGCGACCATGACCCTGGTGACGGCCAGCGCCCACCTGGGGTTGGTTTGGGTGGCCATGGAGGCGACCACCCTGGTCAGTGCGCCGTTGATCACCTTTCACCGCCACCACCGCAGTCTGGAGGCAACCTGGAAGTACCTGCTGATCTGCTCAGTGGGCATCGGCCTGGCCTTGATGGGGAACTTCTGCCTGGCCGTGGCGGCCTCGTTCGGCAGCAGCGGACCGGTGCATCTGACGATCAAGGCCCTGACGGCACACGCCGCGGAACTGGACCCCGTGTGGCTGAAGACCGCGTTCATCATGGCCCTGGTCGGATACGGGACCAAGATGGGCCTTGCGCCCCTGCACACTTGGCTGCCGGACGCACACAGCGAGGCCCCATCCATGATCTCTGCGCTGCTGTCAGGGGCCCTGCTCAACTGCGCGTTCCTGGCCATCCTGCGGATGATGGCGGTGTTGGCCGCAGCCGGGATGGGGCCGTTCGCCGCGGATCTGATGGTCCTGTTCGGCCTGCTCTCCATGGGCGTGGCCGCCGTTTTTCTGATTGCGCAGGTGGATTTCAAACGCCTGCTGGCCTACTCCAGCGTCGAACACATGGGCATTCTCTCGCTGGGGATAGGTCTCGGCGGCATGGCCGGCTTCGGGGCCATGCTCCACGCCCTCAACCACTCGCTGACCAAGGCCATGCTCTTCCTGGCTGCCGGGAACGTGCTCGCCGTTTACAAGACCAAACAGATCGACAAAGTCTGCGGTATGGTGAAAACCGTGCCCGTCACGGCAGGCCTGTGGCTGGCCGGCCTGCTGGCCATCACCGGATCGCCGCCGTTCGGGCTTTTCGTCAGCGAATTGGCGATCCTCCGAGGGGCCTTGTACAGCGGCCATCCGGTAGTCGCGACCCTTTATCTGATATTCCTGAGCACCGTGTTCGTGGCCCTGGCCCGGACGGCCCTGAGGATGACCTATGGCCCAGCCCCTCAAATGACCGTCCAGCCTGTGGCCCACGAGCCCGGATGGTCCGTCTGGCCGCCTGCCCTGCTGGGCGTGGCGACCCTGGCCTTGGGCCTCTATGTCCCCGACGGGCTCCAGGACGTCCTGCGCCAGGCCGCCCGCGCACTAGGAGCACCCTGATGTCCCCGGCGATCCTCTTCCTCTGTAACGGCCAGCGAGTCGACGTCACGCGGTGTCCCGTGACGTCCATGGCGGACTTTCGGCAGCTCGTGCTCGATCAGATCGCCGACGGGGCGCACCTGGCGGCCCTGTTCGTGCGGCCCGCCGCGACCGACCGTCACCTCCTGACGGCCGTGCTGTCGATCCCGGAGGCCGGACAACTCGCCCTGGCGGCCGCCGAGGTTGGCCAGGCCTATCCCTGCCTGACCCAACAGGTGCCCCAGGCCCACTGGTTCGAACGGGAGATCGCCGAGCAATGGGCCGTCACGCCCGAGGGACATCCATGGCTCAAACCGATTCGCTTCCAGCCCGCCTGCGGCGGCAAGGGCCCGGCGGCGAGGATCGGCGTGACGAACTTCTTTGCCATGGAGGGCGATGAGGTCCACGAGGTGGCCGTGGGTCCCGTGCACGCGGGTGTGATCGAGCCCGGGCACTTTCGGTTCCAGTGTCACGGCGAGACCGTGTACCACCTCGAGATCTCGCTGGGCTACCAACACCGCGGCGTGGAGCGGGCCCTGATCGGGGGCCCCGGCCTCCGGACGATCCACACCGTCGAGACCCTGGCCGGTGACACCACGATCGGTCACGCCATCGCCTATTGCCAAGCCGTCGAGGCCCTGTCGCACACCCCGGTCCCCTCGCGGGCTGAGGCCCTTCGAGGGGTCGCCGCGGAACTGGAGCGGATCGCCAACCACCTGGGCGACCTGGGGGCTCTGGCCGGTGACGTAGGCTTCCTGCCCACGCTCAACTACTGTGGCCGGATCCGAGGAGATGTGCTGAACGCCACCGCCGTCCTGTGCGGCAATCGCTTCGGTCGCGGCCTGGTCCGGCCTGGAGGCGTGACCTGCGACCTGGACGACCGGCTCGCGGGCCTGCTGAAGGACCGGCTCGCAGACATCGAGAGGGACGCGAGGTCGGCCGTGGAGTTGATGTTCAACACCCCGTCTGTCCTGGCGCGGTTTGAAGGCACGGGCGCGATTCCCATTCAGACGGCCCGAGAGATCGGCCTGGTAGGCGTGGCCGCACGGGCCTCCGGCCTGGACCGGGACGTCCGCCATGAGCTGCCGTACGGGATCTATCGCCTGTCCCACCTGCCGGTATGCACGTGGGACAGCGGCGACTGCTTTGCACGGGCGTACGTCCGATGGCTGGAGGTCCAACAGTCGTTGGAGTTCATCAACGAGCAACTGAACGCCTTGCCTGAAGGCCCCATCGCCGTGCCGGCCAAGCCCCCGGCGGCGAACCAGATGGCGGTATCCTTGACCGAGGGGTGGCGGGGCCAGATCTGTCATGTGGTCCAGACCGATGCACTGGGCCGCTTTGCCCTGTACAAGGTGGTGGACCCATCGTTCCACAACTGGTTCGGGTTGGCCCTGGCACTGCGAGACCAGCAGATCTCGGACTTCCCGTTGTGCAACAAGAGCTTCAACCTGTCGTACTGTGGACATGATCTGTGATGCGAACAGAAGACAGAAGAGACTGACATGTTGGATGTGATCAGAGCAAGGTGGCAACAGGGGTACCGGACGATGAAGTGGCCGGACGGGCCGATACCTCCCTTGCCTGAGCGTTTTGCCGGTCGGCCGGTGATGCAAGGCCGCGACTGTCCGGCCGATTGCCAACGCTGCGTCGAGGTCTGCCCCACCGCCGCTGTACAGATCCAGGCCACGGAGGGCCATCGCGCGACCCGCCTGGACACGGGCCGGTGCCTGTTCTGCCGGGCGTGCGAAGAGGCCTGTCCCAAGGGACAGATCTCCTTCACTCAGGAGTACCGACTCGGGGCGGCCAAGCGGGAAGACCTGATCGTCGAGCGGGGCTGCCCGGTGTTCGCCCCGTGCCTGGTGGAGAGGGCCAGGCGGTACTTCGGCCGGTCCCTCAAGCTGCGGGAGGTCTCTGCTGGCGGGTGCAACGCCTGTGAGGCGGATTCGAACGTCCTGGGCACCCCGGCCTGGGACATGGGCCGATTCGGCGTCCAGTTCGTGGCCTCGCCTCGCCACGCGGACGGGCTGTTGGTGACCGGACCGGTCCCGGAGAACATGCGGGAGGCCCTGCTGAAGACCTACCATGCTGTACCCAGCCCCAAGGTCGTGATCGCCGTAGGATCGTGCGCCATCTCGGGCGGTCCCTATGCCGGTTGCCGGGAGGTCCACAACGGCGTCGATGGTCTGATCCCAGTAGACCTGTATGTCCCCGGCTGCCCGCCTCACCCGCTGACGATCCTGGCGTCCTTGCTGGGCCTTGTGGGCCGGCGCAACTGGCCCCAGCCCAGGCCACAGGAATAATGCGATTGACTTGCGGGCTAGATTCTGCTAAATAAAGCAGTTTTCGCGGTGCTGGTGCGCAGCCGTTCCAGGGATTTGGCAATTGGACCACCGACCGGGACTGTCGTGTCTCAGGTGTCATCCGGAGGTTGTCCTTGGCCTAAATAGCCTATGGATAGGAGGTTACGGTGCACGGGCCGCCCTGTGTTGGAGACTTGACTTGTCGTTGGATGAACTGCGACAACGGATCGATCAGATCGACGTCCAGCTTGTGAACCTACTCAATGAGCGGGCCAAGGTGGTGGTAGAGGTTGGCAAGCTCAAGAGCAAGGCAGACAGGCCCGTGTATGCGCCCGACCGCGAGAAGCAGGTGTTTGACAGGGTCGTCAACGCCAACCAGGGTCCGCTGTCCGACGTAACGATCAAGGCCATCTGGCGGGAGCTGATGGGTGGATCGTTCCTCCTGGAGAAGTCCCCCCGCATAGGTTATCTGGGTCCCCAAGGCAGCTTCAGCCACGCGGCCGCCATGCTCAAGTTCGGCCAGAGCGTGGAGTACGAGCCGCTGACCCATATCACCGCCGTCTTCGAGGAGGTCAGCCGCGGCCACTGCGACCTGGGCGTGGTGCCGGTCGAGAATACAACCGGCGGCGGCGTAATCGAGACCCTCGATGCCTTGATCGAATCGGCGGTCAAGATCTGCTCGGAGGTCTTGGTGGCGATCCACCACAGCCTGCTGGCCAATTGCCCTGCGGACCGAATCGTCAGGATCTACTCCAAGCCCGAGGTCTTTGCCCAGTGCCAGAAGTGGCTGTCCTCCACGTTCAAGGACGCCGAGACCATCCCGGTGGCCTCCACGGCCAAGGCCGCCCAGATGGCGGCCAGCGAACAGAACGCTGCTGCGATCGGCTCGCCCCTGGCCGCGGAGCTGTATGGCCTCAAGGTCGCATACGAAAACATCGAGGACATGACCAACAACGTCACGCGGTTCCTGGTCATCTGCCGCGAGGACGCCCGGCCCACCGGGGAGGACAGGACAGCGGTCCTCTTTACCACCGCGCACAAGGCCGGCGCCCTGGCCGACGTCCTGGACGTGTTCAAGCGATTCGACATCAACCTGACGAATATTCAGTCCAGGCCCAGCAGGAAACGCCAGTGGGAGTACTACTTCTTCGTGGACCTCTTGGGCCATCGAACCGAGACCCACGTACAGCAGGGTCTGGATGAGGCCCGCAAACACTGTCTGCAACTGTCGGTCCTGGGCAGCTTCCCCAGGGCGACGGAGGTGCTGTGAACAGGGCCCCCCAGCGGCCCACCAGGAGAGCATGATATGAGAAAACCGTTTGTCGCGGGCAATTGGAAGATGAATACCGACCACCGATCGGCCGTGGCCTTGGCCAAGGCGGTGGCAGCCGGCTCCGCAGACCTGGCTGGCAAGATAACCCTGGCGGTATGCCCGCCCTTCGTGTATCTCTCGGCCGTTGCCGGGGCGATCAAAGGCACCTCTGCGGCCGTGGGTTCGCAGGATGTGTACTTTGAGGCCAACGGCGCGTTTACCGGCGAGATCAGTCCCGCCATGCTCAAGGACGTCGGGTGCACCTACGTGATCTGCGGCCACTCCGAGAGGCGCCACGTGATCGGAGAGACGGACGATCTGATCAACAAGAAGGTCAAGGCCGCCCTGGCTGGCGGACTGTTGCCCATCTTCTGCGTGGGCGAGTTGCTGTCAGAGCGGGACGCGGACCGGACCGAGGCCGTGGTGGACAGGCAGCTCAAGCTGGGCCTGGCGGGCCTCTCGGCGGCCCATATGGCGATGGTGACGATCGCCTATGAGCCGGTCTGGGCGATCGGTACGGGCCGGACCGCCACGCCGCAACAGGCTCAGGAGGTGCACGCCTTCATCCGCCGGCGCCTGGCGGCGATGTATGACCAACACGTGGCGGATCAGACGTGCCTCCAGTACGGCGGCTCGGTCAAGCCTGCCAACGCCGGCGAGCTGATGGGACAGACGGATGTGGACGGCCTGCTGGTTGGGGGCGCCAGCCTGAAGGCCGAGGACTTCCTGGGGATCATCAAGGCGTCGGCCTAGACTCTCCATCGGGTGTTTTTTCTGGATCGTTTCAGGGGTCTTTTTATTAGGAATGGGACATGACGATGATCGGTTTACCTTGCTTGGCGGCGAGCTTCGTGATGAATGTGGTGGCGGCCCTGTTCGTGTTATCCTCTGTAGCGATGGTCTTCATTGTCCTGCTGCAGAAGGGCCGGGGAGGAGGCCTCAGCGCCGCACTGGGCGGCGGCACGGCCAGCGGCATCCTGGGGGCCAAGACCGGAGACGTCCTGACGTGGGTGACGATCGGGCTGGTCAGCGTCTTCCTGTTCCTGGCGGTCCTGATGGCCAAGTACTACAGGCCAACGACCCAGCAGTTCGGTGCTACACCGCAGAGAGCCACCCAGAGCCAGCCAGCCGGCAGCAGTAGCGAGCCGAGGACGGCCCCCGGTGGCCCGAGCGAATCGAACAGTAACTAGCGGTCCCCCGCAGGCGCGACGACCGTTGATGCAATCTGGCAGACAAGGGCAGCGACATGATGCACAGCATGACCGGTTACGGTGAGGCTGAAGGCCAGATCGGCGGCCTGGAATACAGGCTGGAGATCAAGGCCGTCAACAACCGGTACCTCCGTACCGAGATCAAGGTGCCTGACTCCTTGACATTCCTGGAGGAAGAGATCGAGAGACTCCTGCGCCAGCACTTTCTGCGAGGCACGATCACCTACATGCTGCGAGTCAAGGGCACGGGCGCCAGAAGGGTCGTTGAGATCGACGAGGCGGCCCTGCGAGATCTGATTGGACGGCTGGATCGCGTGCGATCGTCTGCCCGCGGGACAGAGGGCCTGGCCATCGATCTGGCGACCTTGCTGACTGTACCCGACATCATCCGGCCGACCGAACCGTCAGAAGACGAGATGCAGAAGATCAAGGAAGGAGTCCTGGCCCTGTCGCAACGGGCCATGGAACGGCTCAAGCAGATGCGGGCAGCCGAAGGACAATTCCTGGACGCGGACTTGCAGGGGCACTGTGAGGCCATCGCCGGGGACCTCCGGCAGATCGAGACCCGCCGGGCGGTGGTCATGCAGGAATATGCCCAGCGGCTCCGCAAACGGGTCGACGAGCTCCTGGCCGAGGTCAAGCTCAAGCTCGACGAGGAGACCCTGGCCAGAGAGGTGGCCATCCTGGCCGAGCGATCGGACATCTCCGAGGAGATCTCCCGGCTTCAGTCGCACCTGAGCCAGTTCGAACAGGCCCGGCATCTGGAGGGCGAACAGGTCGGTCGCCGTCTCGACTTCATCAGCCAGGAGATGTTCCGAGAGGCCAACACCATTGCCAGCAAGGCCTCCGACGTCGAGATCGCCCGTCGAATCGTGGACGTCAAGTGCCGGATCGACCGGATCAAAGAGCAGGTCCAGAACGCAGAATGACGAGCACTCAGGACTCCGAACTCAGAACTGGGCATTCCACGACCGGCCAGGTCGTCGTGATCAGCGGTCCATCGGGCGTGGGCAAGGGCACGATCTGCAGGGAGTTGGTCCGGCGCCTGGAGGACGTGTTTCTGAGTGTGTCGGCGACGACCCGGCCCAGGGCCGAGGCCGAGGTCGACGGCAAGGATTACTGGTTCATCTCCAGGCAGGAATTCGAGCGGCGGATCAGCCAGGGCCTGTTCCTGGAGTATGCCGAGGTATTCGGCAACTACTATGGGACCCCCAGAGACGCGATAGACCGGGCCCTCGGCCAGGGCCGGATCGTGATCCTGGAGATCGACGTACAAGGCGGCAGGAAGGCCAAGCAGGCCTTCCCTGATGCAGCGACGATCTTCATCCTGCCCCCGCAAGGGCAGGCGTTGCAGCAACGACTGTCGGGCCGGGGCCGGGACACCGCCGCGACCATGCAGCACAGGCTGGCCAAGGCCGAACAGGAGATCGCAGCGGCCAGGTCGTGTTATGAACACTTCGTCGTCAACGACGACCTGGAGAAGGCCGTAGACCAGATCGTACAGATCATTGGCGGGTGTTCCAGCGGCCGCGGATAAAGGCGGCCATGGGACCCCACGTGGAGGCGCATTATGCTGGAAGAACTCAAGAGTGAAAAGATCATCAAGAAGGTCGGCGGTCGTTTCAAACTGGTGGCCCTGGTCCAGAGGCGGATGCAGGAGCTTCTGCAGGGGTCACGTCCCCTGATCGAGGACACGGAGGGCAAGACCCTGATCGAGATCGTGGCCCAGGAGATCCTTCAGGACAAGATCAACTTCGAGGGGGCACCCGACCGCAAGGCAGCGGACCTGGACGCCGAGCCGGCCACCAACCCGTTGGCCTAGAAGGGCGACGTGCACGCCCACCTCCGGCGGAGACGGCAGATGGCCCTGAATGTAAACATCCTATTGGGAGTCAGCGGCGGCGTGGCCGCGTACAAGGCCGTGGACCTAGCCAGCAAGCTCACGGCTGCAGGGGCCACGGTCAGGACCCTCATGACCGCCAGCGCCTGCCAACTCGTCACGCCCAAGAGCTTCGAGGCCGTCACTGGCCAGCCGGTATACACGGACCTCTGGGCCAACACCCCGGACCACGACATCGAGCACGTCAGCCTGGCGGCATGGGCGGACCTCGTGGTGGTTGCACCGGCCACGGCCAATATCCTGGGCAAGATTGCAGGCGGCATCTGTGACGACCTCCTCACCACGGTCCTGTGCGTGTGCTGGCAGAAGCCGACCCTGCTGGCCCCAGCCATGAACAGCCAGATGTGGGCCAACCCCATCGTCGGGAGAAACGTCCAGACCCTCAAGGGCCTGGGCCTTCGCATGATCGGCCCGGAATCCGGGCGTCTGGCCTGCGGCGATACAGGCATCGGCCGCATGGCGGAGCCAACCCAGATCCTGGAGACCCTCATGGAGATGGCCAGGTCCCTCAAGGCCAAGGACTCAGACCTCAGGGCTTAGTCATTGTGCGTATCCTCATCACAGCCGGTGGCACGCGAGAGTACATCGATCCCGTGCGATTCATCTCCAACGCCAGCAGCGGCAAGATGGGCCTGTGCCTGGCCAGGGCGGCCCTGGGTGCCGGCCACAAGGTCACCCTGATCGCGGCCCCGACCCTCCTCAGGCCCCCTGCTGGCGTCAGGGTCATCTCGGTGACCACGGCCAGCCAGATGTTCCGGGCCGTCAAGAGGCACTTTCTCCGGTGCGACTGCCTGATCATGGCAGCCGCCGTGTCCGACTATACGGTCGCCAGGCCGTCCAGAACCAAGGTCAAGAAGACCGGCGACCGGCTGATGCTGGAGTTGAAACCTACGCCTGATATCGTGACATGGGCGGCACGTCACAAGCACGTGGGAAGACCGAAGACCGAAGACCGAGGACCGAAGACCAAGGGTAGAAGGCGAAGACAATCCACCATTCAGAATTCAGCATTCAAAACCAGACTCGTCGTGGGCTTTGCCCTGGAGGATAGGGACATCCGTCGCCGGGCCCAGGCCAAGCTGCTTGACAAGAACCTCGACATGATCGTCGCCAACACTCCTGCCGCCATCGGGGCAGACACGTCCGCCCTCCACGTCAAGACCCCCGGCGGACCATGGATCGAGTTTCCGGCCGCATCCAAGGCCGTCAACGCCAGGAAGATCATCCGGATGATCGAGGCTAGAACTCATGCGTCAGGATCTCGGTCAGACGCCGGCACAGCTCTCGGCCATAGTCCGTCCACAGGCCCTCGCCCCAGTACCTGAAGCAGCTCGTCTGTGTGACCAGGAGGTAGAACAGGGCACTGCGATACCGGGGCTCCGTGCTCGGGATCTCCCTGGAAAGGACCTTCTCGGCGAACATCGCACTGGCCTTCTGCATCGGCCCCAGGACTTGGTCATAGCCCCGCACCCAGGAGATGTTGGATGTCCAGCTCCCACCCTCGACGTGGAAACGATGATCTGCCTTGTGCAGGTCCGCAATGACCCGCTCCATGGCCTCAGGCCCGGCCCCGTCTTGGAACCGACTCCAGATCCGGTTCTGCATCACCGGCTGAAGGGCGGGGAGGTCCGCCTCCGTGATGCCCAGACTATCCAGGTATTCCAGATACTCCGTCACGTTCACCGGGGGCGTCTGCGTGCCGGAGGCCTCTGCCATCGCATCCGTGTATTTGGACGGGAACTCGTTCATCATCACCCCGCCGTTCTCGCCATCTGCGATCTGCGTCACGATACGGGGGATGGACCTGTCGGCCCACTGCACTCGCCCCAGGGTCTTCGCCTCATAGTAGGGCTGCATCTGGCCGACCAGCTTGGTGTCGCTGCCCTGGGTCTTGATGATGGCCGTGATGGAGAGGGTCTTGCCCTGGGAGTTCCGGGCCACCAACCGGTGCGGGAGATGGAGATCGGACACAGGCCCGCCGCCTTCGATGCGCTCGACCGTGTGCTCCTGCACCAGGACCCAGCGGTATCCGCACTCCTTGAGGGTCCTGACGAACTCATAGCATACGTCCGGGTGGTTGGGCAAGGCCATCTCGGGCGGCGAGAATCCCCTCACGCGGCTCAGGGCGTCCCAGCCAAACAGTGCGGCAAAGAAGTGCTGCCAGGCGAGGACGTGCAACCGGAAGTCCTGGACAGGTGTGGACGGGGCCACTGCGTGTCCCCATGCCGTACCCAGCCACTCCACGCAAGACCGGTAGTCCGGGTCACAGGTGATGATCCGAAGGCTCTCTATGACGTCCGTCAGGCCCATCTGGCACAAACCATGGAGCAGGCAGCCCGAGTAGTCCAGCATCACCCGCGGCCGGTTGCCTGCCTGGACCTGTTGCGGGATGATCTCGCCCATGCGCTTGTAGCATTGGTGGAAGACCTGTGCGTTGTAGCGGTCTCCACTGCTGGGACCGGCCAGCATGTGCGCCAGATTGCCGATCACCGGGGCGGTGCGCAGGTCCTCGCCGCCGGCAGGGATCAAGGGCTGATGCATGTGCAGGGCGACTGCAAATGCACTCTGCACGCCGTCGAAGGCAATGCCACTCTCAGGACGGTAGAACGGCCCGGTCCGAGCCGTGGCCTGAGCCACCCGTACCTCGGACCCACAGATGTTCGGTAGTCCGTCCACAGAGTCTGGAATTCTATGTATACTCATGCAGTAAAACTATACGCCGGGCACCGCCGCAAGGATACAAAAAAAGACGAAGAGATCGCCTTCGATCTGGTGCTGACCTGGTCACAGGACCGCAGTCTTCGATCCCGCCTCTTCATCTGGTCTTGCCTCCCCGAACTCGCTTTTGCTGACCAGGCTCGCCATGTACTGGGTAGAGGCCTCGGTCCCTTCGGCAGGTGCCCAGGGGGCAAAGTCCTTGTCCGTGGCCCGGACGTAGGGACCGGGTTTGGCCTCGAAGACGACCGTATCGGGTTCGAGGACGATGAAGGTGTGATAGACGCCCGCAGCCACATCGATCCCGAGATTCGCGGCCCCTGGCGCCAGCCTGATCCGCTGCCGGACCTGACTATCGTCCTCGAAGATGAACACACAGATGGCCCCTTTCACCAGGATCAGCGACTCGTCCTTGGGCGGATCGAGATGCCGGTGCGGACGGATGTAGGAGCCGGGCTGCACGGCATTGAGCATCCTGTGCAGGGTGCTTTCATTGGACTTGTGGAACGGCAGGATGATCCTCCGCCGAGGGCTTATCCGCGATGCCTCGATCGCCTGTTGAACCAGGTCTTGGGTGATCACGACCACCTGCTGCGCAGGGGGATCCATGGCCAAAGGGAATCCCTTGCTCGTGGGCCGTTGACTCATTGTATGTATCCATATGCATCAAGTCACCCTCTTTGTCAAGACGCCCCTGTGAGTTGGCCAGCCGCGTGGCGGCAGGTCTGAAGAAGAAACGGCCCGATACCGAGTCTCTCTCTTGTCATCGGCATGAGAGCTGTCGCCGCCAGCAAGCACCCATCGCCACCGCGGGTCCAGGCCGGCCAGAGGTCCGCCCTGGCCCTCCCCACTGCCTCCGAGGGAGGACCATGGCTGTCTCGCCAGAGTCCCCCATGGCCCGGCCCGACAACGCGGCCGCCACGCAACGACGGCGTGACATCCGCGTTGCTTGGGCCTGCCGCCGACTGGTCTTCTTGCCTTGGTCAAGGGGCGGATCGAGGCGAAGGGCGGTCTTGGATGGGTTCAGCGGAGGGGTCCGGCAAGGCGGATGCCAAACCCGCCCGTGCTCGACGGGCCGATGGACTTGTGGAGGAACAAGGAGGCTGACTGCGGCAAGCGGGTTTGGCGGCCGTGTTGCAGGACCCCGGGTCGGGTGGCTTGCCCTTTCTGTGATCGAGTCCCCGCCCTCCTCGCACGCCCCGGGAGAGCGGGGACGAAGTCTCGATCGCGGCGGCAGGCCGTCTGCGTCAGGGAGTCGCTGGCTGCGCCAGCCATCTCCTTTTTGGGCTGCGGCCAAAGGCCGCGCTAAGAGGAAGATCGTCCTGCGCTGAATGGAGCGGTCCATTCGATCTCGATGTCCCGCCACTCTTTGCCGGGACCCTGGGTCCTCGGATCTTGAAGAGGAAGGCCTTCTCCTTCTCAGGGAGGCGAGGTACACTGCCTGATATGACCAGAGGCGTCAGCCCTGGTCTATAGGAAAGGACAAGCCATGCCAGGCCAAACAGACTTCTTGTTGACCAAGATCATCGCCACCCTGGGTCCTGCCAGCGAGGCGCCCGAGACCGTTGAGCGTCTGATCCAGGAAGGGGTGCGGGTGTTCCGGATCAACTTCTCGCACGGCAGCATGGAGGAACACGAGCAGCGAATCCGTGCGGTCCGGGCCGCCAGTCACAGGACCGGCATCCCGGTGGCCATCATCGGGGACCTGGGCGGCCCCAAGATCCGTGTAGGCAAGGTCTGTGATGGAGGGGTGGAGCTGCATGTGGGCCAGCGGGTCGTGTTCCAGGCCGATCCGACCGCGACCACGAGACCCGCTGCAGGCGACGAACCGGTGGTCTTCTCCACCAACGTCCCGACGTTCATCCAGGAGGCCCAGGCCGGCCAGAGGATCCTCCTGGACGACGGCGCCGTGCAACTGGCCTGTGAAGGCAGGAAGGGCCCGGACCTGTGGTGCCGAGTGGTGGTCGGCGGGATCATCACCTCCAACAAGGGTGTGAATCTGCCCGACACGGCCTTGTCCGTTCCGGCCATGACGGACAAGGACTACCAGTGCGTCCAGTTCGCCGTGCAGCATCAGTTGGACTACCTGGCCCTGAGCTTCGTACGCACGGGAGACGATGTGCGACAGCTCAAGCAGGAGCTCGTTCGCCTGGGGGCACGGCCGAGCGAAGACCAGCTCCCCGTGGACAACCCCCTGGCCTTCAGCGCGATTGAGATCGAGATCGAGGGGATCATCCCCGTTATCAGCAAGATCGAGAAGCCCCAGGCCATCGACCACCTCGAGTCCATCCTGAGGGAGACCGATGCGGTCATGGTTGCGAGGGGTGATCTCGGCGTGGAGATGGACCTGGCTGAAGTGGCCGTGTTGCAGAAGCGGATCATCCGTCTCTGTCAGGAGTATGGAATACCGGTCATTGTGGCCACGCAGATGCTCCAGAGCATGATCGAGTCCCCCACGCCGACGCGGGCCGAGGTCTCGGACGTGGCCAACGCCATCTTTGACGGCGCGGATGCCGTCATGCTGTCCGGAGAGACCTCTGTAGGCAAGTACCCTGTGGAGGCGGTCCGCATGATGAATCGCATTGCCGCCAAGACCCACCAGTACATCCTTGAGCAACCGGGGCTACGCCTCAGAGGCCAGAAGGCCATCGAGCGAAAACGCCGCGCAGCGGCCCTGGCCCACGGCGTGCAGGTCATGGTCCATGACCTGGACATCAAACTCCTGGCCGTATGGACCCAGTTCGGCGGAGGGGCCGTGTACCTCTCGCAGCAGCGGATCCCCAGACCCATCCTGGCCTTCAGTACGAGCGAGGCGATCCTGCGGCGACTTTCCCTGCTCTACGGTCTGACCCCCGTGCCCATGACCCAGCCCAGGTCCACCCAGGACTTCCTCGAACGGACGGATCGATTGCTCCTGGAACAGGGCTGGGCGGCAAGGGGGGACCCCGTCGCAGTGGTACTGGGCGAACCCATTAGCGAGCCTGGTGTCACCAACCACGTCTGTCTGCACTACGTCGGTGAGGCATCAGGCTGATCATCTCCAAGCTCGGCCTCCCCCTGGCTGTCAGGATGGCTCTGCATCTCCCTCAGGACCTCCCTGGCTGCATCCGCCTGGGACTGAGGGACCAGGATCCGCGGGGCAGCCGCGTCCAGGGGCACGCCTCCCATCACGGCGTCGAGGTACTCATTAGTGACCTGCACGGTGATCCCCGCCCCCTCCAACGCCGCCTTGATCACATAGGCGTCTGGCACGCTGCTGGCCGTATAGACCTCTACGAACTGGCTCATGGTATGGCCTCCCTGTCATGCCTGCCAGTGTACACCAACCGCCCCGCAGGTCAATCCTTCCTGGCAATACAGGCCAGGTAGTCATGCACGACCTGATAGCCCGGTCCCTGGGGATTGCGGAGGGCCAGTCGCCTGACAAACTCCTGTTGCAGCCCCTGTCGCCTATCCGGATCAACAGCATCGTAGTAGGCCGTGCCTGCCCCGGACTTGAGCAGGTGCTCGAGCACCTGGGCAGGGCTGTCATACCGAAACACCACGCTGCCCTCCCAGGCATGCTCGACCACGAGCCCAGCGGCCGTGAGCCTGCGGGCCGCGTCATCGCGGTCCTGCGGGAAGTCGAATGCCACCTGCCTCTGCAGGACGGATGGATTCTCCAGCACCAGCTCCTGGAAGATCTCCAGGACCTGGCGTGGCGAGTCCTGCCTGTGCACGACAAAGGCCAGACGCCCGCCCTTGGACAGGCACTGGCTTGAAGCCTTGAAGAACGGATCCAAGGGGATATACCCCAGGACCCAACTGGAGAAGACCAAGTCAAATGGCCGTGGACTCGTGGCCAGGTTCTCGAGGGCATCTCCTGCGATGAATCGAATACCCTGCATGCCGGCAGACGCGGCCCTTCGCCGGGCCTGCTCCAGCATGCCTCCAGAAAGGTCCACGGCAGTCACCTGAGCAGGGTCACGGAGCCTGCGGGCGATCAGGACCGTGGCAAAGCCGGTACCGCACCCGGCCTCAAACACACGTTCATCTCCCCTGAGCGACAGCCGCTCGATCAATTCCTGAATGGGCCCGGCTGCCTGGCTGAGCCAGAACTCGTCGTAGGATTCGCCAATCCGGTCGTACGCGGACTGCAGGTCAGGCCTATCCACCCGGCCCCTGATCTCTGCCTGGACCTGGAAGAAACGAGGCACCGGATGCTCGCTCGGCAGGTGCCTCTCGCAGACCTCCATCGACTGCTCAGGAGCGGCCGGGAGCCTGTCTGCTTGGACATGCGGACCCAGTGTCCGGCCCACGCATTCCGTTCGCGGCCTGCAGAAATGCCGACCCATTCTGTCAAGGATCGCCTCCAATGGCTCCTGCGTGACGTTCCCAAACGACAACGGCACCAGATTGCAGGGACAGACCTCGCCGCTGCCGTCTATGTAGAGGTGGGTCAGGCCCGCGCCGCACCCAAAGGCATCGGCTGACTCCAGGTACAGGAAGGTCGAGACAATCGGCGGATGATCGTCCTGGGCGGCCTGCCTCTGGTAGTCCAAGATCCGCTGGCGTTCGGCCCCGGTGAGCAGCACCTCGGATTGGCCGGCCAGTCTGCCGGTAGCGCACGGCTCCAGCAGATGCACCTCCAGGGCCCCGGTCTGCTGCGCCAGGCGGAGGAATCGGTGGAAGTGCTCAGGGGCCAGGAACTCGCGGGTCGCCACGGCAATGACGTAGGGATAGAGCCCTGCCGCACCGGCCGCTTGCAGCCCCTCGATCGCCGCGTCAAAGGCCCCCTTTCTGCCCCGCAGGCGATCGTGCTCGCCCGCATCCGCGGAGTCGAGACTCACGCCCGCGGCGAATAGCCCTGCGTCCTTCAGGGCCTTGGCTCGTGCGGCCGTCAGACCCCAGCCCGTGGTATTCAGACACAAGGAGGTCCGGTCATCGAAGCAGGCCGTGACGGCCTCCAGGTCCTCACGGAGCAGAGGCTCTCCCCCGGTGATCGTCACCTTGGCAGCGTGCCTCTGCTGCAACTGCCCAATGACCCGCCGCAGCGAGGCCAACGGGACGTCCTGCTGGCTCCGTCCGGCGTTGTAGCAGTGCCAGCAGTGGTAGTGACAACGATTGGTGACGGCCAGGGTCACCGAGACCAGGCGCCTGGTCTGGGCATCTCCGACCTGGGTGAAATGCTCGATCAGGTTGTCGAAGGCACGGCTTGGGTACGGCGGGAAGTGGGTGTTGATCACATACTGGTCACCGAACCGAACGACCTTCTCGCAGGCCAGGTAGTCCTTCAAAAACCCCGCCAGCAGAGGATGCATCCTGGAGGCCAGAGGCCCGCGTGCCATCAACTGCAGGAACTCATGGCCCTTCATCTCTATCTGCCCATGGACCGAACCACTCCGTCGGCGATCGCCTGGGCCAGGCGTCGCTGCATGGTAGGGTCGCGCAGCCTGCCCGCCTCCCAGTAGTTGGAGAGGTATCCAATTTCTACCAGGACTGCTGGGCAATCGGTCTTGACCAGGACCCGGTAGTCCGCCTCCCGGATGCCGTTGCTGTCGAGACCTGTGCGGGTCATGGCGTCCACGATCGCACGGGCGGCCCATCTGGATTGGCTGCCAGCCCCGCGGGCGGTGTATACGGTGAAGCCGTTGCGGCTCCTGGACTCAGACGAATCGGCGTGGATGCTGACAAAGAGGTCCGCGTTGGAGCGGTTGGCCACTGCCGCGCGGTCCTCCAACTCCAGGAAGACGTCTCGATCACGGGTCAGAACTGCGTGGAATCCACGCTGATCCAGGATCGAGGCCAGTTCTCTGGCCACCGCCAGGTTGATGGCCTTCTCTCGGAAGCCCAGTGCACTCGGCGCACCCGGGTCCTTGCCGCCGTGACCTGGATCAATGACGATAGTGCCCAGATTCGCCGCCGGTCTTCGGGTGTCTGTCAAGACCTTCGACGGGGCCTGCCCAGTTATTAGACACGGCCTTATCCGGGTGGCCAGGCTGGGCTCCAGATACGCCGTACTGCCCACCTTCTCGATCTTGCCTACCGAGCCGCAGTCCTTGCCGTTGACGTAGAACCTGGCGTCCGTATAGGTGAAGATCATCACCATGTTGGAGTCGTTCTTGAGCTTGATGAAGGTCTCGTCCACCTGGGCTACGGACAGCCCCAACTGCCTGGCAAGCTCATAGGCACTGATCCCCTTGGCAGATGGGACCTCACCGAGCTTCGGGAGCTGCTGCTGAGCCGGTTCTTCGCAGCCTGCCAATGCAAGCCCCAGCACCAATACGACAAGAGCCTTGTTCATCGCACCAAACCTCAGCAACCTAACCCGTGTCTTCCTGTGGCGTTTACCATCCATACGTAGCCTACCCTCTGTTCCGTGCCATTCTGTTCACAACCGTTTCAGCTTTAGCAAATCGTATGCCTGGCTCAACCTCGCGTGCTCAGAGCCCAACCGGATCTTTCAGGGCAGCCAGCCACAAGGTTCGCTCCAATTTGGATTTCAATCCATATCATGGAAGCATATAATGACCGACCTTATGAGTCTACCGTATGGAAGAGACTACCAAGAATATCTCTGACTCGGAATTACTGGTCCGGTTCGGCCAGGGGGACGAAGAGTCCTTTGGGGAAATCGTAAGCCGTTACAAGAATGGCCTTTACGCCTTCCTCAACCAGTTTCTGAACCGCCACGACATGGTGGAAGACGTATTCCAGGAGACCTTTCTCCAGCTCTACGCCAGTCGAAAGAGCTTCGACGCCAGCCGGCCCCTGCGACCGTGGCTCTTCACGATAGCGGCCAACAAGGCCAAGGACGCACTCCGCAAGTCCCAGCGGACCACGGCGGTCTCGATCGGCACCCTGGCCTCCTCGGACGAGATGTCTTTTGAGGACGTTCTGAGCAGCCTCTCCTGTGACCAGGCACAGCCGACCGAGGAGTTGGAGCGACAGGAGACCGCCTTGCGGGTCAACCGCGTCATCGCCGACATGCCTGAGACCCTGCGGGAAATCTTGATTCTGGCCTATTTCAACAAGTTCTCCTACAAACAAATGGCCGACGTGCTCAGTATACCAATTGGAACAGTCAAGAGCCGATTGCACACTGCCGTAGCCAGGTTCGCAAAAGACTGGAAGTCCTTGTCTGCTCGTGAGGCAGTTCAATGACGGAACTCAGCAACCAAGACAAACAGCTTCTGCTAGACCACTGTCTGGGAGTCATCCCAAGAGATCAGGTCCCCTATGTCGAGGGGCTCCTCTCCTCAAATCCGGAGGCGTCACGCCTCTATGCATCCTTCCAACGAGCCCTGTCACCGCTCCAAGCGGTCCAGCCCGAGCCCTGCCCTGATGATCTGGCCGAGAAGACGGTCGCGAGGCTGAAGGACGCAGCAGGACAAGAGCACCTCCGCCAACTGCTCGATGCGGAACAAGATCGACCTGCCACCATCAGGCTGGATCGGTGGAGAACCGTGGCCCAGATTGCTGCCATCGCAGCCGTGGCGGTCTTCGCCGTGGGGATCGTCATCCCTTCCTTAGGGCTTGCCCGAAACCTGGTCCTGCGCCATGGGTGTCAGACGCAATTGGCCCAAATCTATGACGGCCTGAGCAACTACATCACTGATCACGACGGGAGACTGCCCGCCGTGGCCACGGCGGATGGATCTCCGTGGTGGAAGGTTGGGTACCAGGGCCGGGAGAACCACTCTAATACACGGCCCGTGTGGCTTCTGGTCAAGCAGGGCTACGTGGACCCAGCCCGGTTCATCTGTCCCGGTACGACCCAGAGGCCCGAGCCGGGCAGCTTGGTCGCGGCGGACTACAATGACTTCCCAAACAAGCGATACGTCCAATACAGCTTCAGGGTATGCTGTGACGAGGTCAGAAAGGACCCGCGTGGGCGCAAGATCCTGATGGCCGACACGAATCCGCTCTCGGAGAGACTGCCCGGCGACTTCTCTCAGCCTTTCAGGCTCAGACTTGACCCAAGCATCCTCGGCTCCAACAGCATCAACCACAGCACGAATCGTCGCCGCTCCGGCCAGAACGTCCTGATGTGCGACGGCACCGTTCAGTTCGCAAAGACCCGTCTTGTCGGAGTGACGCAGGACGATATCTTCTCCACCAATGCCATGACCTCCGGCTCTGAGCTCTGCGGATGTGAAATGCCCTCGTCTGCGGCGGACGCCTTTCTGGCTCCCTAAGGACCCGAGAGGGAATAGCCGACCCATTTTCCATCTCATCTTCAGGCCATCTGGGGCCGCTCCTCAATCGCGAGATCCTCAACGTAGCAGGACTACGCCTCCGGTCTCGCTCAATCGATCGCGTCCCAATCTGACCCGAATCTGAGCGGCAAATGCATCACCTATTCCCTCCCGAGTCCTCCGGACAGGTCCATCCCCATCCTAATCAGTTCCTGGCGGAGAGGCCCCACACCTCTGAAGAGGATTGCACGCAGGCCGGCCGCTTCGGCCCCCTCGACGAATTGCGGCCTGTCGTCTACGAACACCGTCCTGTTGGCGGCAACGCCAAGCCGCTCGACGGTCCTCGTGTAGACTCGCCTGTCGGGCTTGCTCACCTGCTCGACACAAGAAAAGACCTGGATATCGAACATGTCGTATCCAAGCTCGCGGAAGTACTGCACGCAAGGAGGTTCGGTGTTCGACAGGACGGCCGTTCGACGGCCGCCCCGCCTGATCCGGGCAACCAAGCTGAACATCTCGGGCCTGGGCACATAGATCGCCCTGAAGGCCTCACCCCACAGAGAGGACCTCGACGGAACAGGACAACCCAATCGACTGCAGACCCTCGCCCAGAACTCCTGCTCCGTGATCCGACCTTCCTGGAACGGACCGGCCAGCGCCTCATGGGCCCGCGTGTATTGGTGCAGGCCAACGCCCAGGGCATCCGCGCAGGTGCGCATGAGCCCCGGCGCAGGGTCCTCGATCAACACCCCGCCCCAATCGAGGACCACGGCCCCGATCTCCGGGGCTGGGTTCCGTTCACCGGGCATCCAGATGGCCATAGGATCAGAACGATAGCATCCCACCCGGCCCGAGGCAATGGCCTCGCCTGGGCCGGCCCACCCAGGCACACAACAATTCCACCCTACCCGATTGACAGGACCTGCTGCGCCTCGTAGTATCTTGAGCCGGACTTGGAACGATGATCTGTAAGGACGCAGGAGCACAAGGATGGCAACACGCGAACCGATTCACCTGACAGACCACGAATTCGACGCGGAGGTCTTGGATTCCGAGATCCCCGTGCTGGTCGACTACTGGGCCCCCTGGTGCGGGCCGTGCCGCACCACTGGTCCTGTGCTGGACAGGATCGCCCAGGAATACGAAGGACAACTGAAGGTCTGCAAGATCAACATCGACGAGCACCGTCAGGCCGCCATACAGTACGGCATCATGAGTGTCCCCACGCTGCACCTCTTCAAGAACGGCACGGTGGTCGCCCAGATGGCCGGGGTCACACCCAGTTTTGAGTCCGATCTCAAGGCCCGGATTGAACCGCACCTGGACTAGCCTGGAGGACCCCCAGGGATGGCTGAGGACATCTGGGACGTAATCATTGTAGGTGCAGGCCCTGCGGGCCTCGCCGCTGCGCTGTATGCGGCCCGCGACCGGTACCGGACCCTTGTCCTGGAGAGGTTCATGGCCGGCGGTCAGATCAGTACCACTGACCGGATCGAGAACTACCCGGGCATCGAACGCATAGATGGACCCGGCCTGATCGAGCGGATGCAGGGGCAGGTCCAGGCCTTTGGTGCCCGGATTGTGCCGGCCAACGAGGCCAGTTCGCTCAGCCGGCGACCCGACGGTCTGATTGCCGTCTCTTGCGGGGCAGCTCCCTACCTGACCCGGGCCGTGATCCTGGCGGTTGGCAGCAGTTTCCGTAAGCTCGGCGTGCAGGGCGAAGACGAGTTTCGTAGCGCAGGAACGGGCGTGAGTTACTGCGGGACCTGCGACGCCCCATTCTTCAGGGGCAAGGACGTCGTCTCAGTGGGGGGTGGCAATACCGCCGTGGAGGAGACCCTGCACCTGACCAAGTTCGCCCGTAAGGTGACCCTGGTCCACCGGCGAGAGGAGTTCAGGGCCTCCAGGGTCCTGGTCGAGGAACTCCTGGCCAAGGCCCGCGAGAGTAGCTCGAACCTGGCGATCCGCTACAACTCCGTGGTCACCGCAATCGAGGGCAAGGGCCGGGTCCAGTCCGCCCGGCTCAAGGACGTGCGGTCCGGCAAGGAGGAGAGTCATCCCTGTGACGGGGTGTTCATCTTCGTGGGCACGGTCCCCAGCACGGGCTGCCTCCGAGAGTTTGTGGACCTCACTGCCGACGGGTTTATCAGGTGTGACCCGGCCACCCTTAGGACGGGTGTCCCGGGTGTGTTTGCCGCAGGCGACTGCCGTGTGGGGGCGGCCATGCAACTGGCCACGGCCGTGGGCGACGGAGTCAATGCCGCTGTCCTGCTCAAGGAGTACTTCCGCGACCCACTGTGGTGGACCAGGCCCGCACAGGAATTGTCCTGATCATGCCCTCATTGCGCGGATGAACGTCACGGCCCACCCGCCCGCCACAACCAGCCCTACGCCGATCAGGACGTGCGTGATCCTCACCCGGGCCACGACCTGCCCGAAGGACCGGGGGTACCTTCCCGCTATCGCCAGGGCCAGGGCCGCTGCCGCCACCACTGCCAGGCACGAGCACAGGAGCCCTGCTGCGGGCTGGACATAGAAGGCCCGGACGATCTGGCCCCTGGCAAAGGCAAGTACCGCGGTGGTCATTCCACAGGTTGGGCACGGCAGGCCATGGCGCTGCTTGAACCCGCAGGGCCCGAACAGGGTGCCAAAGTCGAACCCCAGACGCTGGGCGAGGTACAGCGATGCGAACAGGCCGGCAATCCCCAGGAACACCCAGGCAGCAGCGAGCCGTTGCCGCCGCGACGTCGGAATGAGGGGCCATCGGGGATTTCGCTGTTGGTCTATCTGCATGACCAAGCTACAATACCGGCACACACATGGATTTGCAACCGGTCCAATTGAACGCCATGCTGGAGACGGCCGTGGATGCCGCCCGACTGGCCGGCAGACAGGCCCTGGATCAGATGAGCCTCGTAGAGGTGTCGGTCAAGAACGGCTCTGAACTGGTCACCGAGGCCGATCTCGCCTGCCAAGAGATCATCGTCCAGCGGATCAAGGCCGACTTTCCTGACCACGGGTTTATCGCCGAGGAAGGTGAGCACGGCAGGCCCTTCAAACATCCCCCCCAGGGCGATGAGCCGGTCTGGTGGGTCATCGACCCGATTGACGGCACCAACAACTTCGCGCACGGCATGCCCGTGTTTGCCGTCAGCATCGGGGCCGTGATCGGCGGATCGCCCGTAGTAGGCGTCATCTACGACCCGGCCGCAGACCTGATGTTCACCGCGACCCAGGGTGGGCGGGCCCTGATGAACGACCGGTCCATCCAGGCCGGTGACGATCCGGTAAGCCTGTTCGTGAGTGTCGGACTCGACAGCCACTGGGGCAACGCCATGCCGCCGTGGTTGCCCACGATCCTCGCCAAGACCCGGTTTCGCAACCTGGGCACCACGGCCCTGCAGATGGCGTACGTGGCCAAGGGAGGGATGGTGGCCACGATCGTGTGCACACCCAAGCTGTGGGACCTCGCTGCCGGGGCCGTCATAGCCCAGGCAGCCGGCGCACTGCTCACCGACTGGCAGGGCAGACCTCTCTGGCCCATGGATCTGGCCGGGTACGATGGCTGCCCGATTCCCTGCATAGTGGCCAACCCGACTGCCCACAGACAGCTCCTGGCGATAATCCGAGGCTGAGGGCCTATCTCGGATCAGGCACGGTCTGCAGGGCGATCACCCGGACCTGATCACTCGGTGATTTGACCTGGCTTCGATCCAGGATGGCCAAGACCCGGCGCTGCGGTCCCGTCTCGCCGATCCGGACCACGATGTAGGCACTGAAGACGTCACTTCGAACCGTGACGAGGTTGCTGATCCGAGAGAACAACAGATCCCTTGCTTCGAGGTCGTTGGGTTCGCCGTCCGGCGTCAGGTCTGGTCCATTGGGCTCCTGGTCTGCCAGGCCCTGCATGCACGCGAGTTCAGCGACCTGCATCAGGTCCCCGATGCTTCTGAAGGCCCCGTTCTTGCTGCGGTAGTCGACGATGGCCTGGCCAATGTCGATGTGCTTCTTCTTGTTGATCTCCCTATCGGCAGCCCACTGCAGCCACGGCAACCGGTTGATCACAAAGCCTGGAGCCGTGTTGACGTTGATCCGGCCCTTGACTCGGGTCTCGGTGCTCGGACAGCCGAAGTTCCCAGGGGACATAGCCGTCACGTACTGAAAGATGTCCGCAAACTTCGTATTCCTGATGTCCAGGCGGACGGTCTCCTCAGCCGGTTGACTCCGTAACTGATCGCCGATCGTGCTGCTCGGGACGTTGGGCTCTGGGCCGATCAGCAGGAGGCGGCTGATATCTCCGATGGTGGCAAGGTCCTTCATGGAGGTGAGCGGCAACGGCTGGGGGCTGGGCAGGTTGTAGTCACGACGGGTAGCCCGGTTATGGACCCAATCCCACGTTGTCGGATCGCCGGCCCTGTTGCTGGGGGTCGCCTTCAGAAGGGTCTCTCCGAACAGTGCCATGTCTGGATACAGGATGTTCCACCTGGCGTCGGCCCTGGCATAGTATTGGGACTTGCCCCCGACGGTCTTCCAGTCGAACCACGCATCCGCGGTGGTCTGTCGATCGAGGTAGTACTCCTTGCCGTCCTGCTGGCGGACAAGGGCCAGGTCGAACCTCTGGCTGAGTTCGTAGGCCCCGGAGGAGCTGCGGTAGATGGCCAGGACTAGGTTCCCTGGGTTCGGATCACCCGGCTTGTGGGTCAACCAGACCGAGGCGTGAGGACCTATGGACGTCGTCGAGGAAGGGAATTTGACGTCCACGTTGTTGCTTGGCTGCGGCTTCTGATCCCTGAGGTAGAGATGGACGTTGCCCAGATCGATCGAGACCTCGAACGGATTGTACAGCTCCACACCGAACTCGTTGTTCAGATCACTGGTCGGGTCAGCCGCCGATATCTTGAATCCGATCTGGCGGATGAAGGGCTGGGGCTCCAGACCGTAGTACGTCACGGTGGAGCCGGGGGGCTTGAAGGCCGTTGGCTTGGAGTCGCTGTCCACCAGATCACGGATGTTCACCGCCAGTTGCGCAGCCACGGCCGTGCGACCCGGGTACCCGGGATCTATCCCATTGAACAGGGCCTCATAGAGCTTCCGGACGTCCACATTGACGTCATTGACGTTGACCATCCGCGCACCCGCCGGGTCGATCAGCCGATCCATGTTGTAGACCGTGCTGATGTGACGAAGGTCGTAGGTGGCGGAGTTGCTGTCATGGATCCGGCTGAACCAGAGCGGGATGTCGGGGGCGTCTTCATAGGGTATCTGCTTGCCGTTACTCGCGTACGGACTGTAGGCCCAAGAGACCTTTGTGGCCTTCTCAGAGCTCGTCCGCCACAACCTCTCAATCCGTGCCACGACCAACTCATCCTGTCGGTATCCCTGGCGAAGGTTGAGCGTGAATCGATTCCTCAGCTCCAATTCGTCGGAGATGTCGAACGGACTGAACGGAGCAGGAGGATCGCCGTAGTTCCACACCACGTTGGTCAGGTACTCAGACCTGGAGTCCCCCCCTACCCGGGCGGCATTCAGTTCCACGGCATCGTTCGAGTCGCCGACCTTCCCCGACGCCAGGTAGGCCAGGTCGACCTGCATCTGATCTGAGCCATCCACCTCCGAAGGCCACTTGCGAGGATCGAACAGATAGGCCGTGTTCACGTTGAGCATCCCGCTGTGGTCGATGATCCGGACCGCGGCATAGACCGGCCGCGCCTTGCCGGTGGTCAGGTCCCGAAGCCTGAACCAAATGGCGTCGGCCACCCCGTCGCCGTCGGCGTCAGCCCCGTTGGGGTCGTTGGGGTCGATCGCCTCCCGATCCGCGACGATCTTGGCCTGCACGCCGGTGATCCGGCCGGCCCCCTGCAAGACACTGACCTGTGGCCAGACGGGGCCACTTGCGGGCTCCAGGCTGGCCAGCCAGAGGTTGTTGGCGTCCGGATAGTCGTAGTAATCCTGCTGGGACCCGGCGCCGGGCGTATCCGCAACCAATTGCTCGCCGATCATGGCGACCACGGCCTTGACTGCCAGGTCCAACTGCCGATCCTGAGACGAGGCCGACGCCGATGTCTTTTCCATCCGGGACAGCAGCACAAACAACACGCCTACGATGGCCAGCAGGCTGGTCAGCACGACCGTCAAGATCAGGGCCGAACCGACTGGACGTCGTCGCCCTCTCAATGGGTTTTGCCTCGTTGCATCCATGTCTATTCGCTCATTGTCCCAAATCCACGATGTGGGTGAAGGTCCTTCCCTTCTTGATGATCGCCCTGGAATCATACAAGGTGAAGGTGAACTTCAAGGCCCGGCCCTGGCCGGGAAGGCCCCAGATCTGGATCTCCGGCTGCTGGTCATTGCAGTCCGGGACCCATCGCTGGGTCGTCTCGATCTCTTCCCAACCCTGCACCGTGAAGTCCCCCACACCCTCGGATAACAGCATCTGGATGGAGTTCGCATCGCATGGATCAACGATCGTGCCCCGGAGGTTCTCCGGCACGTCGGGCTGGCCGACCGTCAGCCCTGTTATCACCGATAGGGCGTCGTCCTTCTGTTTCGTGGACAGCCTTCTCCAATCCGACAAAGACATCTTGTCGTACTCATACCCGTTGTGCCAGCGGCGCCAGTCTGGATTCTGGGCCGCCAGTGTCCTGATGTCCGGAGCCGGATCCAGGTTCGGATCCAGGGTGAGGATGTGCTGAGTCCTGGCCAGGATACGCTCAACGGGTCTAAGGCTGGAGGGTCCCGCAGATCCCCTGCTCGCCAGTCCGTAGGAGATCCTGGCCAAGTTGCCGAATACGGACTCATTTGCGTCCGTGGTCCCCCTTCTGAAGGGGAACTGCCTGTACGATTCAAACCACCCGTTGGCGAAGAAGACGAGGCGGTCAAACCGACTATGCCCCTGGGGATTGTTCGGATCACGCTGGATCAGGCACACGGTGAAGGCCTGGTCCTGTTGACAGAGACCCTGCAGATCCCGATCCAACTGGCTGGTGATGACCCGCAGCTTCTGCATGATCTCGGCGTTGGCCTTGGCCACGCGGTAAGACTCGAGGGCGACCCGAAAGATGGACCCGGCCATGACCATCACGATGGCCAGCAGGCCCATCGCCACCATCAGTTCCATCAATGTGAAGGCCTTCTTCTTCATGGACCCATCTCAATGAACTTGGCCGGTCTGTGGGCGTTCACGCATCCGCACTTCCGTCTGGTACACGGCAACACAGGGATTGCGCCCACCGAAAGACGGACGCAGCACGGCCCAGACCTTGGTGGAGGTCCCCTGCCACGGGCGATCCAAGGTCACATTCACCTGTCCGCCCTTGGGGTCGTCGAACCTCGTGACACGGTAGACCCAGCCCGTGGCGTCATCGACCAGAACCGACCCCTCATACAGTTGCCTTGCCAGCTCCGTCTGGAGCTGAAGATCGCCCCCCGACGTACCTGCAACCTCCTGCATCGTGGGAGCAGGCCTGGCGCCCTTTGCACCCCCTCGGCTGACGAAGACCGTCAACTGGAGGAGACGCGAATCGGCATTCGGATCGACCCATCGACATAGGGCAGACCACGCATATTGCGTGTCCATCGCCTGGACCGAGGGATAGTTCACGTCAATATCCCTGCCCTTCCCGTCACGGGTATAAGGGGTCTGGGCGTCGCTGCTGATCGTCTGATTGGGATCCAGGCCGTAGAGCCTGATCCGGGTCGCCGCCTCTTGGGCCGCCACAGCGCCGATGGTCTGCTCGGTCGACAGCGTGGAGAAATGAATCCCCAATACGAACGTCCCGCCGACGAAGAGCATCCCTACGGCCAGGATGGCAACCGCCAGCAGGACCTCAGTCAGGGAGAACCCTTGTCGTCTTGGGCAACGTCTCATAGATCCTCAATGGGTCCCTGTCAACGTTCCGGTCAGGGGCGCGATGGAGAGGGGCCTGTCCTTCAATCGACTCAGGCAGCCGCTCCAGGCCCGTTGTTGGTTGTAGACCTTCGTGAACTCGGCCTTGCTGTAGATCCAGAAATGGCCGCGGCTGGACTCCGGGCCCAGTCTCTCCTGCACGTAGTCGTCCTGGACGAACATCCCGCGAGGGTCGTTGGGATCCGTGATCTTTGCCACGGTATTGAACGTGTCGTCCTTGCTCGCCGTGGACGTACCGGATTTTCCGTTGCGGTTTCGGACACGGACCTCGTGGATCACCAGGTGCCCAGACGGAGAGAAGACCACAGAGAAGGTCGTGATCTCATTGACCTCCGAAGGGCTGTCGATGCCTGCGTCATCCGAGAGGAGATACTCCTTCACAACGTCGATCTTATTGCCTGATAGCTCTCTATCGACCAAGGTCAGATCCGTCACGCCAAACGCATCCGGCAGCCGAATGGGCTTGATCCCCGGCACGGCCCGAAACCCGTCGGCCAGGTCCGTAGCCGCCTTATCGTGGACAATGAAGACCATGTACTGGGGTGCGTTGAGGGGATCGCCCTTCTTGACGTAGGCCCTCTGAAAACGAACGCCCACGTACTCGCCTTGCTCGGTAGCGATGGCACGGGCAGAAGACAGGGCGGCCTCAATCATCGTCCTGACCGAGTCCTCGGATTCGAACGAATGGAAAAACGCCCGTACCGCCGGCAGGCCAAGCCCGACCAAGGCGGCGATGATGCCGACCACGACCAGGGTCTCGACCAGGGTCAAGCCAGATTGTCGGGGTCTGTTCTTCATGCGTCTCCCATGACCGAGAGATCCACTACCGATTGGTTATGTCGTCCGCTGTGTTGGGCCTGCCATCCGGACCGCAGGATCGCAGGAGGGGAAAGGTGTCCCCTGTTCTATAGGTATAGTCCAAAGGCATATTCCAGGGATCATAAACCAGGGTCGGCAAGGGCGGCGCAAGTCGCCTCAACGTCCCGCGCGGCCCGCCGTCCAGTGTATCCATGATCACCCTGGATTGAGGCTCACCCAGCAGTTTTCGGCACAAGAACTCGTTTCGCTCCTCCACCGTAATGTCGTTCGTTTCCGGGACCGGAAACGTGTCCTTGGCGTCACGGTACTCCGACAGGGCACTATCCAGGACGGTGAGGGTATTCTTGAGGGCCTTCTCCTTGGCCTGCACGTCCAGACGTTTCCACACCACGGCGACTACCCCGACCAGCATCATCAGGATCGCCATGACCACCAGCATCTCAACCAGTGTCACGCCAGGTCTGGACGTTCGGCTTTTCATAACGGCCACTCATAACAAGCATCGCGGGTTCTCTATCTGGAGAAATTGCAGACGTCGTCGGTGGTCCCGTACATGCCGTCGGCCCCGGCTGAGACCAGGATGTAGGAGTCCGGCCGATAGGGCAGTCCCAGACCCGGATTCGTGCCAGCCGGCAGTGTCACCCGGAGATCGCGGATGAAATTGTAGAAATTGTACTGTCCATCGCTCGTGGACACGCCGTCACCCCAGTTGCCCAACCCCAAGCTGATATCCTTCTTGTCATTGGCCTCTTTGATGCGGATGAACCCGTAGTTGTCATAGTAATTGTAGATCTCTTGACTGACCTTCTTGGTCGCATCCGCCCTGTAGTAGAGGATGGGAGAACCGAGCTTGACCTCTTTCGTCGTGGTCCCATCGCGCATCAGAACGACCCTTCGGGTGTAGACGTCACAGAGGACGAAGGTATCCGGAGCCAGGCTGCCCACAACTGAATAGAGCCCGGGTTTGTCCGAAGTTGCACCCACCCGGAAGGCCTTGGCCATACTCGTATCCAGATAGAATTCCTTTCTTGCCTGGAGATTGTCCGATGTGGGCGGATCGGGATAGTACACGTCGTTTGCCTTGTCCTTACCACCGTCCGTGGTCGCCAGATAGGGATAGGCCCCGGGGTGAAATCCCCGCATGTCGCGGCCCACGAGGGCCTCGGCCAGCTTCTGTGCGCCACAGTACGTTGGCGACAGCGGGGCGGGCTTGGCTGAACCATCTGAGTAATTGGACGGCGGATAGTCCCCAAAGTCGTTCCTGAAGGCCATCAACGCAACGTCTATGGCGGTCAGTTGCGCCCTCTGCTGGGTCTCCTTGGCGAAGCGGCGGGCGACATTCACGGCCGGCACCAGCAATCCTATAAGGATGGCAATGATCGCCACAACCGTGATCAGCTCCACCAGTGTCAGGCCTGGCGCATGTCGTTTCATACTGTCCTCACGTCTCCGAACTTCCCCTGCCGGTCGCGGCCGCGTTCGGTCAGACCGTGACTGCTCCTTCCCAGTTCCCATACGGCTATTTCGCCTGGAAGTTGGCAACGTCGTCGTGTGTCCCATACTCGCCGTCCCATCCAGCGGAGATCAGGATGTAGGAATCCGGCTGATACGGACGCTGGGCCGTGATGATCTGGGGGTTGGTGATGAAGTTATAGAAGTTGCTGGTCAACGGCTGGATGCGGGTGGCCCCACCCGGCGGGATCCCCAAGGCAAGCAACTGCTCGTTGTCCGTGGAGTTATAGATGAAGTCATTGTTGTTCCCGATCATGGCCTTTGCCGTAACGCCAGGCCCGTTCGGGTCGTGTTGGGTACCCGACAGATCGGCCCGGTAATACAGGACCGGCATCCCCACCTTGGTCTGTTGACCTGTGCCCAGGTTGGTCTGTCTGTTATACACATCAGAGAGAATGTACATGCTGGCACTCTGCCCGGTGAAGTTACCCGTCGTGGAGTAGATGTCCGTGAGCACATGGGCGCTGACCTTGTCCGACTGCAGATAGGGCCCTTTCCTTTCCTTGAGGTTCTGTTCAAAGGTCGCCGGAGGATTGGGCAGAAGACGATACAGTTGATTAGTCCCAGTAACGGTCTGACTCACCAGGAAACGCGACTGGGGATGAAACCCCATGAGGTCCTGTCCCATCATGGCCTCGCAGAGCTTCATGGCCCCGCAATAAGGAGCGCCGCTCGAGTCCAGGGCGCCGGACTCCGGATACTCGCCGAAGTCGCTTCGGAACAGCTCCAAGGCCGCCTCGATGGCGTGGAACTGGGCGCTCTGCTTGAGCCCCAGGGCATACCTCCTGACCTGGTTGAGGGCCGGGACCAGCAGACCGATGAGGATCACGATGATGCTCATCACGGTCAACAGCTCGATGATCGTAAAGGCCCCTGATTTCGATTGTCTTGTCAGTCTTGTTGCCATGGCATTCTCCTTTCCAACAAAGGTACCCATTATTGCGTTTCTTCTAATCACCGCCACCACCACCCGAACTACTCAGACTGGTGATGACCTGGATCATGGGCAGGAACACGGACAGCACGATGGTCATCACGATCCCACCCAGACACACGACCATGATCGGCTCCAGCAGCGACATCAACCCCGCGACCAACACGTCCACCTGCTCATCGTAGTTGTCCGCAATCTTCAAGAGCATCTTGTCCAGGTCGCCCGTCTCCTCACCGACCGCCACCATGTTGGCGATGATGCCGTCCACCGTCTTGGACTGGCGCAAAGGGCCGGCAAACGTATCGCCCTGGCGGATGGAATTCTGGACCTTGGACAGCATATTGGTGTATACCTCGTTGCCAGCCGTCTCCCCAGTGACCCGGATGGCATCCAGAATGGGGACACCCGCGCTGATGAGGGTCCCCAGGGTCCGGGTCCAACGGGTCACCGCCACCTTGCTGGCCAGTTGGCCGACCACAGGGAGCTTCAAGGTGATCGTGTCCAGCACCACTCGTCCCGGTTTGAACCGCCGGAGGATCCTGATGATCAAAACCAGGCCAAACGGCACGGACAACAACACCACCCAGCCGTACCGGTAGGCGATCCAGTCACTGATGCCCAGAACCGTCTGGGTGACCGGGTTCAGCTTGCCGCCGACCATCTCCTGCAGCACGCTCTTGAACTGGGGGATGACGTACTTCATCAGGCCCAGGAGGATGCAGAACGCGGCAGTCAGAACCACCATGGGATAGACCATCGCGCCCTTGACGCGGCCCTTCAACTTCAGGGCCTTCTCTTTGAAGTCCGCCACCCTGGCCAGGATCAGATCCAACACGCCTCCGGTCTCACCTGCGGCCACCATGCTCACCAGCAATCGGTCGAAACACCCGCCGTACTTGGCCAATGCCTCCGACAGCGTGGACCCTCCTTCGATGTCATCCGCCACGTACCCGATGATCCGTTTGAAGTTGCCTTTCTTCTGCTGCTCCTCGAGGATCCGCAGCGATCGCAGGATGGGCAGGCCTGCATCCTGGAGCGTCGAGAGCTGCCTGCAGAACTGGGTTACCATCCTGACCTTGACCTTGGCGTTGGCACCGCGCCGGGCCTTGGGCTTGGCACCCGCCTTGGCCGTAGGTGTCTTGGTGCCGGCGTTCTTCGGACGGACCCTGGTGGGGAAATACCCCAGGTTGCGGATCTTGCTGATCGCCTCCTTGTCGCTGAGGGCCTCGATATCCGCCTTGACCTCGGCGCCCTGGGAGTCCAACGCAGTGTATTCGAACAGAGGCATATCGACACTTCACCTTCCAAAGGCCCGAACCTGAGGGCCCTGCCCCGAAGGCCTAGCCTTCGGTAATCGTCCCCTTGACCACCTCGTCAATCGTCGTGGTGCTGTCAAAGATGGCGGTCAATCCGTTTTCCCGGAGCATACGCAGCCCCACCTTCTGGGCTGCCGCACGCAGCACATTCGTTGAGGCCTTCTCCATGATCAGGTGGCGGATCTCATCGTTGAACGTCATGATTTCAAAGAGGCCGACTCGGCCCTTGTAGCCGGTGTTGTTGCACCGATTGCAGCCGCGACCATAGAAGAACCTCTTGCCCTTGATCTGGTCCCTGGTCAATTGCAGCTCAAAGAGCTGCTCGTCGGTAGGCTCGAACTCCGTCTTGCAGTTGGTGCAGATCCTGCGAACCAGTCGCTGCGCGACGACGCCCTCGATCGTGGCCGTCAGCAAGAACGGCTCAACCCCCAGATCGAGCAATCGGGCAATGGAACTCGGGGCATCGTTGGTGTGCAACGTAGTCAGTACCAAGTGCCCTGTCAGAGACGCCTGGGCCGCAATTTGCGCAGTCTCCAAGTCACGAATCTCGCCGACCAGCACGATATCCGGGTCCTGACGCAGGATAGACCGCAGGCATCGGCCAAAGGTCAGGCCGATATCCTGCCGAATCTGCACCTGAACCACCCCGTCCAGATCATACTCCACCGGGTCTTCCGTGGTGATGACCTTGGCCTCAATGTCGTTCAGGGCGTTGAGGGCCGCATAGAGGGTGGTCGTCTTACCACACCCGGTCGGCCCCGTGACGATCACGATCCCATTGGGCTTGTGTATGAGTTGCTCAAAGAGCTTCAGCTCTTCAGCCCTGAACCCCAGCTTCTGCATGTCGAAACTGACCTGTGACCGGTCCAGGATACGCAACACCACGCTCTCGCCGAACATGGTGGGAAGCACGCTGACGCGGAGGTCCACCGGGTTGCCACCCACTGCCAGCGAGATACGGCCATCCTGAGGAAGCCGCCTCTCCGCGATGTCCAGGCTCGCCATGACCTTGATACGGGAGCTCAGGGCAGCCGCGATGTACCGGGGGGGTGGGATCATCTCATAGAGCACACCGTCGATGCGATATCGCATCTTGTACTCGTTCTCGAAGGGCTCAAAGTGGATGTCGGAGGCCTTGTCCCGAATGGCCTGGAGGAGCACAAGGTTCAGGAGCTTCTTGACGGGGTTGGAGTCCGACAGTTCCTTCAGCTCATCAAGGTCGATACTCTGGTTCCTGCCCTCGAACTCAGCCAGGAAGCTGTCGCCTTGGATCTCGGAGATGAGGTCGTTTATGCTCTCATCCTCCGTCTTCTCCTGCTGGTAGTACTTGGCCAGGGCCTTGTCAAGGGCCCCGCCATCTGCGATCTTGGCCTTGACCTTGAAGCCAGTCAGGGTGCTGATGTCGTCGGATGCCTTGAAGTTCTCAGGGCTGTCGATGGCGATCGTAAGTTCTTTGCTGGCAGGGTCAAACTCAACTGGGAGCACCCTGTAGCTCTTGGCCATCTGGGAAGGCACCTTGTCAATGACCTGCGGGGATATGGCAAGGCCATCCAGGTTGATCTGCTCCATCCCCCTCTGTGCAGCCAAGGCCACCTGAAGCTGATCCTCTGTTATGAGGCCCTTCTGTATGAACACCTGGCCTATCTTGATCTTGGCACCACCGCCACGATCGCTCTGGATCTTCAGACAATCGTGAACTTGTTCACGACTTACGAGCCCGATCTTGGTGAGGATCCTGCCTATTGGCCTTGACCGCAGTTGCTCGAGAGGCGGGAGTTTGATTTTCTTGTCGTCAGGTGCCATGTTCTTCACCATCAAGGTCTATTCGTACTCTGCTATATAGTACCACAACAAGACCATTGTATAACGGGCTTTATTAATAAGACACGTGGTTATAAGGGCGCGTCACTGTGCTGGCGTTGGCGACCATGGGTCGCCGCATGCCTCCTGCAACGGCCTGGCCGTCATGCCAGACAGAATATCTGGGGTAGTGCACAAGACCCACCTGCTGGGGATAACCAGTGATGTCAATATGGGCAATTTAGCCCACTATCCAACGCTCTCCTTATCCAGCCTTACTGATGCGACACATCAGGCCCATTGCACTGGCCCTATCGGAACACAGGCATAATAATCTGCCAGTCCAGGCGTCTACTTAAGCGGCAGTCAGTTTCTGGTGGTAATGGGCTGGTCATCTGCCTGGCAGTCGCTACAATGACAGGCCATGCGGGTTTGAAAGGGTAAGAGTATGGTGGCATCTCTGGAACAGTTCACGGGCCTGGAGAAGCTGTTCTTGGTCTGCGCGGTGGCCGGCGGGATACTGTTCGTGATTCGCCTGATCTTGCAGTTCCTGGGCGGCGACAGCAGCGGCCACCAGGACATGGGATCGTCGGTCGACGTTGTGCACACCGATGTGGGAACCGGACACGCCTGTGACGCCTATGGGCACGACGCGTACCTGAGCTTCAAGCTGCTGTCCTTCCAGGGCTTAACCGCGTTCTTCATGATGTTTGGCCTGGTAGGCCTGGCCATGATGCGCCAGAGCGGACAGGGTCCAGTCCCGTCGCTGGCTGCGGCCACAGGCGCAGGCCTGGGCACGGTCTGGATCATAGGACTGATGTTCCGAAAGGCCGGTTCCCTGCAGTCCAGCGGCAACATCGACATGCACAATGCCGTGGGCCAGGAGGGCGAGGTCTACCTGACGATTCCGGCTGGAGGCATCGGCAAGGCCAGGGTCACGATCCAGGAGCGGCTTCGGATCTATGACGCCATATCCAAGGACAAGACCGAGATCAAGACCGGCCAGCGGATCCGCGTGGTGGAGGTGACTCCGCAAGACGTCTTGGTGGTGGAGAAGCTCCCTTAGCCACTGCAAATGGCCAATCTGCATTATCCATTTGAGATTTGTAATCTGAGATTTGAGCTTCACTGTAAGGGGTGGAAGGCATGACGACACACCTGTCGAACGTACTGGCCCAAGCCGGATTGGCGCAGACCCTCTGGATGATCGCCATTGTGGCCTTTGTACTGCTGCTGGTCTCGACCCTCCTGTTCCTGGCGTCGCGATACAAACGATGTCCATCGGACCGCATCCTGGTGGTCTACGGCAAGGTCGGCCGCGACCAGTCGTCCAGGTGCATCCACGGCGGAGGCACGTTCGTCTGGCCGCTGATCCAGGACTACGCGTACATGAATCTGACGCCCATGACGATCCCTATCCCGCTGCAGGGCGCGCTGTCGCTGCAGAACATCCGGATCAACGTGCCAAGCACATTCACGGTCGGCATCAGCACCGACAAGGCGATCATGAACAACGCGGCGGAGCGGCTCCTTCGCCTGCAACCCCGCGAGATCGAGGAGATGGCCAAGGAGATCATCTTTGGCCAGTTGCGTCTGACGGTCGCCTCGCTGACCATCGAACAGATCAACCAGGACCGTGAGAGCTTCCTGGAGGCCATCCGCAAGAACGTCGAACCGGAGCTCAACAAGATCGGCCTGTACCTGATCAACGTCAACATCACGGACATCACCGACGAGTCCGCCTATATCGAGAGCATCGGCAAGAAGGCGGCTTCCGAGGCCGTCAACAAGGCCAAAGTCGACGTCGCCGACCAGGAAAAGCTCGGTGCCATCGGCCAGGCCGAAGCCAACAAGACCAAGGACGTCCGGGTCGCCGAGAACGTCGCTGCCGCTGAAAAAGGCAAGAAGGCCGCAGAGGCCGACCGGCGAGTCTACGTCCAGCAGCAGGAGGCCGTGGCCACCATCGGCGAGGCGGAGGCCAACCGGGATAAGACCATCCGGGTCGCGGAAAACGTGGCGGAGTCCGAGAAAGGCAAGAAGAAGGCAGAGGCCGATCAGCGGGTCTTTGTGAAGGGACAGGAGGCCTTCGCCGTGGAGGGCGAGAACAAGTCCATGGCCCAGATCGCCGACTACAACGCCCTGCTCGCGGTCAAACAGGCAGAGGCCCTACAAAAAGGCGAGGTCGCCAAACGCGTAGCCGAGGTCGCCATCCAGAAGGCCCAATACCTGGCCGAGCAGGAACGCCTCAACGCCCTGGAGGTCGTACGCCAGGAGATCGAGAAGAGAAAGGTCGAGATCGCGGCAGAGGCCCAGGCCGAGAAACTCCGCCGCGAGGCCAGGGGCCAGGCGGACGCCATACTGGCCAAGTACGAGGCTGAGGCCAAGGGCATCCGGCAGGTCCTGGCCGGCAAGGCCGCAGGGTACGAGTCCCTGGTCCAGAGCTGTAACGGCGACGCCAAGGCAGCCTCAACGCTGCTGATGATCGAGAAGATCGAGCAGATCGTGGCCCACCAGGTCGAGGCGATCAAGAACATCAAGATCGACAAGATCACGGTGTGGGACTCGGGCTCCAGCGACAAGGGCGGCTCCACTGCCAGCTTCCTGTCGAGCCTGATCAAGTCCATCCCCCCGCTGCACGACATCGCCGGCATGGCGGGCGTGGAGCTGCCGCAGTATTTGGGGAAGACGACGGGTGAGAAGCCAGAAGGCAGACCGCAGAACACAGAGCACAGAAAGCAGGATTCAGAAGCCGGAATCCAGAAGCCGGAAGACGGACCTGCCGGGAAGGCCGACACGGATGAGCACGAGGATCGACGGGGACCGGAGGGGATGACGGGGACAAAAGGGAAACGGTGAGACCGTGGGACGGTAGGAAGGTGAGACGGTAGGAAGGCAATAGGGTTGGACAGTCGGACCGTCGGACTGTGAGACGGTGAAGCGCAAGGAAGGCAAGAAGGTGACCGCGAAGCGGTCATCCCGAGGGAAGCCGAGGGATCTTTGGACAGGGGTGGGAAGGTTGAATCAGGCTACCTGTGTTGAGCGGCGATTCATTGATTCAATGTGCAGGCACAGGCAACATCGGTGATACTCATCCTACAGGCTATGAGTAATGGAGATGGCAAAGAACGCAGAACCCAACAACATCGACAGGATGTTCCGCGAGACTACCGTAGCTAGTGTCGATGAGTTGCTCCAAACGCTCGACCGCTGCGGCGGGCATGTATTCCGTGGGCAACCCAACGCCGAATGGAAGCTGGAAACGACCTTCGAGAGAGCTGCCAAAGGTGTGTCGCCAGGACATTGGCGAAAGCTAGAGTTGAAGGTCATGACCGAATTCAAGCGTCGCGCGCAGCACTATCTGTCGGATTTGCCACGGGCGCGCCTGCATCTTGAGTGGCTTGCCCTCATGCAGCACCATGGATCTCCCACTCGCCTCCTTGATTTCACCCGATCGTCCTATGTCTCGCTGTTCTTTGCTGTTGAGGACTCAGACTCGGCTTCTGCAGTCTGGGCGGTAGACGCCACATTTTATGAGAGCCGTCCTGGGGTACCCTCCTCGGATGATCACCTGCACTCAACATACAATGGATACGCGGAGAAGGAGGCCAATGACACTCTGTCACCGTCGAACCAACAAGACTGCAAATCGGATGTCTTGCTCGTTGAGCCATACAGGATGAACGAGAGGCTCTCAATTCAACAGGGGCTCTTTCTCTTCCCCAAGAACCTGAAAGGCCCCTTCGAAGAGAACCTCTGCAATCGTCACGGAGCGAAGTCGCTGGATGAACTTGCCCAGAAGACTGGCACACCCGTCATCGTCAAGATCATCATTCCCAAGAAACTACATCTGCAACTCGTCATCCTCCTTAGTACGATGAACATCTCAGCAGCGACACTATTCCCTGGCCTGGATGGTTATGCGAGGAGCCAGAAGATACATATTCAGTCAGCCAAGCTCTCCATACAACAACGGTGGAGCCTTGCGAAAGCGTTCCACGAATACGCCATGAGAAAAACAGCAGGAATCAGAGCCTGCTCTCAACTCAAGCCTTAACGGACCAATCACCAATTCACGGAGGTCAATACAATGAGTCCCTCCCATCCAACCGCGGCGGCTACGTGCGGCAAGGCTCGGCCAGGCAGGCTGTCCTTCGCCTTGCGGACACTCCGCTCGCCGCTGGTCAGGTCCCGATGTGGATCGTTCAGCGATTCCCTTTTGCCCCCAAGAGGCCTGCGAGGGGGCCAAAGGGAATCGCCTTGGATACAGGATTGTCAATCAGAGGTAAGGCAGGGTCAGGTAAGGCAGGGTCGGCCCTTAAAAGATAAAATTGTGCCGGAGGCGACGCCGGCAGATGGGAGGTCAACATGACCACACAAGAGATGACAACGTAAATTCAGGATCTTTTATCGCGAGTATCTGGGTTGTCCGTGAAGGCCAGGTCCTTCACTTCAAATAGGAGGTATGAACCATGAATTGTTTCAATCATCGTAGTACCCCGGCAATCGGTATCTGTAAGTCCTGTGGAAGGGCCCTTTGTGGTGATTGCCTGAGTGAGTCACCAAATGGCATTGCCTGCAAAGGCAAGTGTGAACAACGGGTAGATTTGATCAATCGTATTGTTGATACCCAAAGCCAGGTCCGTTCCGCAGCTAACCTACGGATCAGACTCTCTGGAATCTTCTCAATGGTGTTCGGCATCCTGTTCTTCATTCTTGGTGTGGCCTCGTACAAACCGGGGACAGAACTGGAGGGTTGGCTCTTCTGTGTCATGGGATTGGTGTTCCTGGTTGTGGGTATCTATGGCTCCCGCAAGAAAAGCCGGTACTCCAGTCTTTCGAATAAATCGAGTGGATCGGCGCCAGTCGGGTAAGATAGGTTTCAGCCCATGTTGCCAAAATAAAAAGCTGGCCAGCCATTTAACGATTTAACCTTTCACCAACCTCCAGGAGTCCTGCCATGGCAACTGATCTCAACTCATTCGTCTTCGTGGGCCTCAATGCCCGAGTGGCCGCCCTGGACCGCAACACCGGCGAGACGGTGTGGCAATGGAGAGCGCCCAAGCCGCGGAGTGGCTACGTCTCGCTCCTGCTGCTCAATGACCGGCAACTCATCGCGTCGGTAGAGGGGTACACCTACTGCCTGGACCCTCGTACGGGTGAGCAGCGATGGGTCAACGAGCTGGCAGGCTTTGGCACGGGCGTGACCTCGATCGTGGCCTTGGGTAGGCACAACCCACATGACGCCTTGGTTGCTGCAGCCTCCGCAGACGCTGCGTCGCACTCCGCCGCAACAGCCGCGTCCGGCAGCTCGTTCAGCCATTCAACGATTTAACCATTGAACCACTCCGCGAGTGGATCTTCTGGCCTGGGTAATCATGCTGCATAATATGCGATTGCATCGCATATTGTGCGCAGGTAGATTCCACGTGACATTGAGGAGAACGATCACTGGACCTTGCTGAGGAACTCCGCAACCACTGCCGCAAACTCCGCTGGGTGCGTGTGAAAAGGGAAGTGTTCGGCGTTCTCGATGATGCGAATCTCGGCATGGGGCAATGCCTTGACGTACGTTCGGCTGGCCTCCTCCGGCTGGAGATCCTTGGCGCCATGGATGACCAAGACCGGCGCACCCACGTTTCTAAGGATAGGGCGGTAGTCGTGTTGCTGGCCCATGCTGAGGTACGTCGCGTGGGTGATCCAGCCGCCTCCCTTTCCTTGCTCCGGGAATGGCGCAAAGGTGACCATCCGGTAGTACCTGCCAAACTCGTCATTGAGCGCCACCAAGTCTGTCTCGCTCTTCGAGAAGAGGGTACCGAAATCAAAGTACCGCTGCAGCCAATGGTCATAGCCGTCCTGTTGGTCCTTGGGCAGGCGGGATCTGACCTCACCGAAGAGGCCTCCGCTCTGGCTGGGACTGACCAGGACGTCGGCCGGCGCGACCAGAATCATGGCCGCCACGTGTTCAGGGAACTCGGCTGCGTACATCGTTGCGAGAAAGCCCCCAAAGGAGTGACCTATGAGAATCAGTCTCTCCTCGCCCAGGATCTGGCGGATCCGCTCCATGTCGGCAATCTGGGCCCCAAGCCCAAGCGTTCGATCGACCAGCAGTAGATTCTGGTAGTAGTTCCGGGATTCCAGGCGGTCAATAGGGCGGGTCGATTGACCGCATCCCCGCTGGTCGTAATAGATGAATCGGTAGGCATTGGTGAGCGTCTCCAGGCCGGCCCATGGCTTGAGGTGAGGACGCCCCGGTCCTCCGTGGACAATCAACGCGGTGCGTCCCGTGCCCACTGCGAAGTGATAGAGCTTGACGTCAGGCTCCACCGCCCAGAAGTTCGGATCTCCCGGTTGTGCCGGCGGCGTAAGGGGTGCACGGAGGTTCTTGCCCCCGCGTACCATGCCTGGCTCGTACAGCGGCCTGTAGTCTGCGCAATAGGAGAGATCGCTGCTCACGGTGGCCATGCCAATCAGACCAAGCCACATCGTCACCCCGATAAACTTAGGCCTATTCATTGCCATCCCTTTCTTCTTCGTGGCACCGCGCACCCGGCGCAGGCCAAAGACTTCACTTCCCGGGCCTTTCGCCCACTGGTCATCTCTAGCAGTCACTCTACCAAACGGCGAGCGAGCCCGCTTGACCGTTCTTGCGGTTTTGCAGCCAGGCAGGGCCCTGTCTGGACGGAACCCTGGGGGCTTGGCAGCAATGGGACGAGGTCGAGGCCCTCCTCATGGGTCGTGACATTTACAGCGCGGCGGGGCTATTGGGGCTGGCCCTATGCCCCCTGCATGACGGATCTGAAGGGCACCGTCGTGGAGGGCGCGCGATCACTCGTGGCGCAGGGCGATGATGGGATCCACGTTGGCGGCGTTGATGGCAGGGTACAGGCCAAAGAGGATCCCGATGGCCATGCTGATGAACAGCGGCAGCAGGACTCCGTTCAGGGTGAGGATCGTGGCCATCCCGGAGAAATACGTGATCAGAAACGGGATCAACGCGCCTACGCCCAGGCCGATCAGTCCACCTGTGGTCGAGAGCACGACCGTCTCGATCAGGAATTGATAGATGATCTGCCTTCGCTTGGCGCCGATCGCGCGGCGGATACCGATCTCCCGGGTCCGCTCGGTCACGGAGGCCAGCATGATGTTCATGATCCCGATACCACCCACGAGCAGGCTGATCCCCGCAATCGAGCCCAGAACGATGTTGAAGGTACGCTTGGTCTCCTCGGCCTGCTTGAGCAAGGCCAGAGGGACGCTCACCGCATAATCCTTCTTCTTGTGAAACCGCTCCAGCATCCTCTCTATGGCCGCGGCCAGGGCCTCCACGTTCCCCGCGTTGTCCACCTGCACGATGATCTGGTGGAGCTCCACCTTCTCGCGTTCCTGTGTGCCTGAGCTACTCTTCGTATAGACATCGCCGAAGTAGCGACGCATCACCTCGATGGGGATGTAGACGTCCACCTGCTGGTCCGGGATCTGGATACTGCCAGCCTCTCCACTCTCGCTCTTGACGATCCCGACGATCTCGAACTCATCGCTCCCGATGCGGAGGGTCTGGCCGATGACGGCCTCCGTGGCGAGGATCTTCCGCGCGCCGAACTCGGTCAGCACGGCCACGGGCGCCCGTTTGTCCAGATCGGCCTGCCGGATCACCCGGCCGGCCAAGACCTCGCGAGGCACCAACTCGAACCAGACCGGCGTCGTACCCACGACCCGCAGCTCCATCCCCCTTTCCCGCAGATGCGAGTCTTTGCGGTTCAGCTTCACGGGGGCCACCTGCTTGATGTGACTGAAGCTCTCGGCCATGCGCCGGTGGTCTTCGTAGGTCAACCCGTACACACTCAGGAAGGAACGTGTGATGTTGGTCTGGGCCTGCTCCTCCTCCGCGGACTTGACCGACGAGATGATGATGTTGTGGCTGCCCAGCTTACGGATCTGCTCCAGGGCCTTCTTGCTGGCCCCCTCGCCGACCGACAGCATCGCCACAACGCTGCCGACCCCGAACACGATGCCCAGCATGGTCAGGAACGACCGCAGCTTGTGCAGCAACAGGTTCTCAATGCCGAGCCAGATGTTCCTTAGGATATTGCTTTGTCTCATGGGCCCCTGTTTCGATTCTGTCGATCAGACCGTCGATCATGTGCAGTCGGTTTCCGGCATAGGCAGCGATATCCGGCTCATGCGTGACCATAATGATGGTCTTGCCTTGTTCATTCAACTTGGCGAGGAGTTGCATGATCTGGTCGCCCGTGGCTGAGTCCAGATTCCCCGTGGGCTCATCGGCGAAGATGATCTGCGGATCGTTGGTCAGGGCTCGGGCAATGGCCACCCTCTGCATCTGCCCGCCGGAGAGTTCCGTTGGGCGATGGTTCAGTCGGTCGCCAAGCCCGACATCCTCACCCAGCGCCTTCGCCCGCTCGGCACTGCGGGCGGCGTCCCAACCCAGGTAGTAGAGCGGGAGCTCAATGTTGCGTTGCACGGTCAACTGGGGGATCAGATTGAAGCTCTGGAAGATGAAGCCCAGATACCGCAGGCGGAGTTCGCTGAGCGAATCGTCATCGAGTCGGCTGACGTCCTTGCCGTCGAGATGGTAGGAACCGCTCGTGAGCCTATCCAGACAGCCCAAGATGTTCATCATGGTGCTCTTGCCGGAACCGCTCGGCCCCATGATCGCCCAGAAGCTCCCCTTGGTGAACACGATATTGACACCGGCCAGGGCGTGGACCTGTTCGGTCCCCATCTGGTAGGTCTTGCGGGCGTCCTCAAGCCGGACGATCTCATGCCCATTGTCTGACACCGCTTGCGTGCCCATCTATGGATTGCCCTCCGACCTGCGAGATCTCGGTTCGCCTCCTGTGGCCTGATCCCCTCCTTGAACCGGGCCTCCCCCCTGACGCTGGTCCGCTCCCTGCCGCCCTGCCCCTTGGCGTTGCCCTCTTCCCTGCCTGCCACCTGCGCCTTGCTGGAATTGCTGTTGCATCTTCGCCTTCTCCTCGGGTGACATACTCTCGAACTGCTTTCTCATCGCCTCCATCTGCTGTCGCTGTTCAGGCGTCATGTTCTGCATCATCTGACGCATCTGCTCCCTTTGTTCGGGGGTGAGGTTCTGCCCCATCCCTCCTGGTCCCATGGATCCCTCAGGGGCATTGGCATCCGTGGGCCGCCGTCCTTGCCGTTCCCGTGTGGGCCCTTCCTGCCCATCCGAAGTCACGGCGGGTCGGCCCGGGGAGGATCCATTGGCCGCATCGAGTCTGTCCCTGATTCTCTGCCTGGAGGCATCGGCCGCCTCATTGGAGTCGCCCGATCCGCTGAGCATCCTTGAGCCGGCATCGACCGTCGCTTCCTTCAGCGGAGGCGTCATGAGAACGATATCTCCCTCCTTGAGCCCGCTGATGATCCGGACCATGAGGTCGTTGTCCAGGCCAATCTCGACCTTCCGCTCCTCGGTCGTTCCGTCGTCTTTGACCAGATAAAGGGTGGGCTTGCCTTTGACCCTTATGACCGTCTGGACCGGCACATAAATGGCCTCCTCATGCTGCTCCACGATGATCTCCACCTTGCAGCCCATGCCGGTTCGCAGCGACGGATCGTCGGTCTCCAGGTACACGTCCGAGTTGTAGACCTTCAGATCGGGGTTCATCCACATACTCTGGGCGTCGGGCAAGGGCGCGATGCGGGCCAGCGTGCCGAAGAACTTCTTGCCAGGCAGGGCATCGACCGTGATGACCGCGGGCAGCCCCACCCTGACCTTCTGAAGGCTGGCCTCGTGGACATTCACCTCAGCCTTGGACGAGGAGGCCGTGGGCAGGTAGATCAACTCCTGACGCTCAAAGACCGTGACCCCTTCCTCCAACGGCTGGCGGTTGTCCCTGCGGAAGGGCCCCTGCTGAGCACTGGTGGCGTAGATCACCATCCCTTCCCTGGGGGCATAGATCGTGGCCTTCTTGAGCTGGTCCTCGATCTTGGCCAGCTTGTCCTTCTGGCGGTTGTACTCCTGCTCTTTGGCCTTGAGCTCCGCCTCCGCCTGGACCACGTTCGCATTGGCCTTGCGAGTCGTCCGCTCCAGGGCCATCTCCGCCTGTCTGACGTTGCTCTCGAGTTGCGCGATCTGGCGCACGTAGGTATACTCCTCCAGGAGCGAGAGGTCGTTCTCCGCCAGCAGCACGTTGACGTCAGCTCGACTCCTAGTCAATCGATCCCCCTGGACTTCCGTCAGTGAGATGTACTTCTCCGTAAACAACCGTTCGGACCACTCCAGGGTCTGCTGGGCCCGTGTCAGTTCCTCCTTGGCCAGGGTGATCTTGTTCTTCGCCGCCTCTAACAGATTGTGATACTCGCCATTGGGATCGTTGTACTTCTTCAGATCCTGCTTGGCGAACAGGAGAGTCAACTCTGCCACGTTCACGTCACTGACGGCCTGGTTCTTGACTATCTCCATATTCTCTTTGGCGTTGATGAACGAGGCCTGGGCGTTCTGCACGCCGATCTCCTGATCGATCCGCTTGTCCGTCAACGTACTGACGTCCAGTTTGACGAGCAGGTCTCCCTCCTTGACCCGCGTGCCTTCAGGAATGATCTTGACGATCGAGGTCCGGCCTTCCACCTCGTTGTATATGACCTCCTGCTCCCGGGCCTTGATCGTTCCGGCCTCCAACACACTGATCGTCAGTGGGCCTCGCTTGGCCGCAAAGGTGGCCAACTGGGCGATGGGGGATTCACTGCCCCGACCCACCTTGAGCCACACCACGACCACGCCGATGACTACGATGCCGACGGCGATGCCGATGAGTCTGAAAGGCTTGCGCCCGTTACCACCACTGGTCTTGTTGTTGTTCTTAGCTGTCATGCTTGATTTCCTCTGGTGAGAATTCCTGCCACATACCCTGTTCGTTGACCTTGAGCACCTCTAGATCCCGCTGCAGCTCCAGTTCCGCGATCCGGTAGCTGACGAAGGCCGCGGTCAGGGAGTTCTGCGCAGACAGCAGGGCGTCCTGGGCGTCCAGCAGATCACGGATCTGTATCCGTCCCGCCTCCAGGAAGAGGTTACTGCTACGGACACGTTTCTCCGCCACCACCACGGACTGCGCCTGGATCTTGAGACTCTCCCGGGATTCCAGCAGGCTTCGCAGGGCCTCGCGGATCGACATCTTGACCTGATCTTCAAGCGTCTGGACGGTCCTGGTGGCCCGCTCCAGACTGATCAGGCTGTTGCGATAGGCGTTCCGCTCAGCGGTCCTCTCGATCGGCAGATCCAACGAGAGGAGCGCCGCGTATTGCCCCCCCTTGGCGCCCAGGGCGCCGTTGTTGTCATTGCCTGAGAGCCGGGCCGATCCGCCCAGATTCAACCCCGCCCTCAGGGCGTCGGCCCTGACGACCACCTGTCTCTGGGCATCGTAGACCCCCCCGATGGCCACTCGTAAATCGAGACGGTTCTCAAAGGCCAACTTCACGGCAGCAGATTCCTTGATCTCCAGGGGTCCGGCGTCTTCATAGTTCGCTGGTACCAGCTCAACGGGGGCATCGGCCGGAGGGGCCGTTTCCGACGGCTGGTATTGCGTCGTTGCGGCCATCTTCTCCATGAGCTTTGCCGAGCGGGCCCGCAGTTGCACCAGGTCATTCGGGTCCAGCTCAATCTGAGCATCCGGAGGCAGCCCGATCGAAGCCTTGAACGAGTCAATACGACTCATGAGCTGCTCCTGGATTGATATCCACCCGTTGCGGGCACTCAGTTCCCGCTGGATCGCCTGGTCCACCTCGATCTCGGCCATCCGACCGGCGTCGGCCCGCCTGCGTGACCAGCGGGCCGATTGAACCGCACTGCGGTAGTTGGCCTGTGCATTGGCAACGGAATCCATCTGCTGTAGAACGGAGAAGTAGTCGCGGGCAATCGTGACGGCGAAGGTCCGCTTGTATCGCTCGAAACTCCAGATTTGATACACCACGTCCCGTTCGGCCTGGGTCAGGGGCTCGGTGACAATGTCCCGGCCTGCGCCCCGCAGCAAAGGGATCGACACCGACGCATCGCCGGTCAGACCCAGGGTCGAGCCAGCCCCACCGGCCAGCAGGCTCGCCAGGTCGACCGCCAACTTGCCGGTCAGATCCATTCCGTTCTTCAGGGTCCGGCTCACGCTGGCCGTCCCGCTGGTGTCGACACTGGTCTGCGTCGGGTCCATCGTGGTATTGCTGCTCACTTGGCTGGTGGCCTGGGCCTGGAAGATGTTCCGAAAGTTGTTACGCTGCAAATCGAGCGCCAATGCCTTTTGGAACACGGCCTCCTTCTGGGATTGATAGTCGGGGCTGTTCCCGGCCCCGATCCGGAGGACGTCGGTAAGCGAGAGCCGCAGGGCCTGGTTCGGCTCGGCGGGAATATTCACATCCGCAGAGGTGACCGCGTAGGGATAGTCCTTTTCCGGCCAATGCTTGATCGGCTGCAACGCGTCCGTGCCCAGAGAGGCCTGGCTGGAGCGGGGCAGGGACTGCCCGACCAGCAGCCGGCGTCGGAGGATGTCGCTCGGTCGCTCGATCTGCATGTCCTGGGTGCGCCCCAAAGCCTCCTCTTGTTTGTCCGCGATGATCCCATACGCAGCCTTGTCGGCCTTCTGGCGATGCACGGTGGGGCCGTGACAACCGATCGCGACCAGGGTCAGAGCCGACATCAAGACAGTCCCCATCACCCTAGTCCCCGCCGACCACGGCGACGCTGATACGACAAAGCCGTTTTGTCTCATGTCCACTCTCAGAACGCGATTATCAATCCAGTCCCCAGTCCGTCGAGGCATCTACAAGTCCACACCCAGCCTACACCGGTTCCCCATATTGGCCGGCAACCGGCCCTCATTATACTGAAAAGAGCCTTGGCGAGTGCAGGCTGATGCAGAAACCGGCTGTTTTTTCAAAAAAACCCCAGGTTGCAGCCCCGAAGCCCCCATGTCCTCCATGCTACCGCCGGGCTGGGCCACCCATGCGCAAGATCAGTTGTTCGATCGCCACCTCTGCCCTGGCCTGTCCCGTCTTGATCCGGAAGTCGATCTCGCCCAGGGCCTGCAATAGGCCGGCGATCTGCTCCAGGCCGAGCCTTTGGACCTGCGTCATGAAGGCGTCCTTGGCCTTCCAGAACAGACGCAATTCCTTGACCACCGTCGCAGGGACTGCCCCTTTGGAGAGCATCGCCTTGGCCTGGAAGAGCCTTCGGACGTGGAAGGCAAAGGCGCCCACGACCGTGTATTCAGCATCCTTGTCCTGGTCAAACATCGCGCGGAGCTGCCGGATGGCCAGGCCCGTCTGGCCCATCGTCACCGCATTGATGACGTCAAAGGCCCCGAACAGGCGGTTGTGACCTGCCAGTTGCTCGACGTGATCCACGGTGATGGCCTTTTCCTGATCGACGAAGACCGCCAGCTTGTCCAGCTCGTTGCAGACCCGTCCCCAGTCGTCGCCGGTCCACTCCACCAACAGCTCCGCCGCCTCTCTGGCCAACTTCTTGGCATGTCGCTGGGCGGCCATCGCGACGAGCTCCGCGGGCATCTCCCACGGCTTGGGCGGCGAGACGCTGATCAGCTCGCCCACCTGGCCCAGCTTCTTAGCCAATCTGGTGGTGGCAGGCCAGGTCTCTACCGTCATGACCAAGACCCCTGACGCACACGGGGCATCAAAATAGCCTTCCAGGATCGGGCGATTCTTGGACACGAATTCGTCGGCCCCACGCACCACCACCACCCGCCGGGGTGTCAGGAAGGGCAGTGTCCGAAGCTCATCCAGGACCTGGGAGATCGCCGCGTCCCTGCCGTCTACGGTGAGCAGCCCCACGGTCCGCTGCTCGGGCTCCAGCAACAGGTCAACCAGCTCCTGACAGCGACGGCTGACCAGCCCCTCATCATCGCCGCAGATCACGTAGATCGGTTTCATCTTGCACAAATCCAGGACACGTTCCTTAGCGGCTGGGAGATGCAGCTACTGAACGCTGTACGCTACTCCTCGGCTTGGTCCGCCTCGTCGTCCGGCTCGGCCATCTGGCGTTCCACGGGCGTATCGGAATCATCATCCTGGTCTGCCCCGATGGTCTCTGCGGCCACGAGCTTGTCACCCGGCTTGAGCTTGATCAAACGCACCCCCTGGGTGTTGCGGCCGACCGAGCGGATCTCACTGAGGCCGGTGCGGATGACCATACCGCCGGCGGTGATGAGCATCAGGTCGTCGTCGCCCTTGACGGCCTTGAGAGCCACCACCTTGCCGTTGCGCTCGCTGGTCTTGATATTCTTGACGCCGATGCCTCCCCGGCCCTGCTCACGGTAGCTCTCCAGGGCCGTGCGCTTGCCGTAGCCGTTCTCACAGACGGTAAACAGCGCCGCCTTCTCTTCGGCGATGACCATGCCGACCACGCTGTCAGCCTGGCGAAGCTTGATCCCGATCACGCCCCGCGAGGCCCTGCCCAGAGAGCGGGCCTCCTGCTCGTCGAACCGAATGGTCATGCCGTCCCGGGTGCCCAGGACGATGTGGTCCTTGCCGGTGGTCTGGGCCACGCCGATCAGATCGTCGTTGGGATCGAGGTTGATCGCGATCACGCCGCTCGACCGCGGGTTGCTGTAAGCCGCCAGGCGGGTCTTCTTGACCACGCCGTTCCGGGTGGCCATCATCAGTTGCCGCTCAACGCCGCCCTCATCCTCGAAGGAGCTGACGTTGATGATCGAGGCGATCTGCTGGGTGCCCAGGTTGAGCAGGTTCGCGATGCTTCGACCCTTGCTTTGCCTGGACATGCTGGGCACGTCGTAGACCTTCAGCCAATAGCACTTGCCCCGGTTGGTGAAGACCAGCAGATAGTCGTGCGTGGAGGCAACGAACAGGTGCTGGATGAAGTCGCCTTCCTTGGTGTCCGAGCCGATCACGCCCCGACCGCCGCGGCCCTGTTTGCGGTAGGTGTCCAGCGGCATGCGTTTGATGTACCCGGCGTGGCTGACCGTGACGATCACCTCCTCGTCGGCGATCAGGTCCTCGTCGTCCACGACCTCGGCCTTGCTGACGATCCGGGTGCGGCGTTTGTCGCCGTACTTCTCCTTCAGTTCGTGGATGTCCTCGCGGATGATGTCCAACAAGATCTTCTCATCGGCCAGGATCGCCTCATACCCCTGGATCTCCTCGACCAGGTCCGCGTACTCCTTGGCCAGTTTCTCGACCTCCAGGCCGGTCAGACGCTGCAACTGCATGGTCAGGATCGCATCGGCCTGCGGCCCGGTCAGGAAGTGCTCGCCCTGGGCCTTGGCCTTCACGAAGGACTCGGGCAGGATCTTCTTCAGGGTCTCCAGCTCCAACAGGCGGAGCGGCTTGGCCATCAGGTTGGCCTTGGCCGTGGGCGCATCGGGCGACCTCTTGATGATGGCAATGATGTCGTCGATGTCACTGACCGCCAGGATCAGGCCTTCCAGGATGTGGGCCCGATGCTGGGCCCGCTTGAGCAGGAACTGCGTGCGCCGGCGGATCACGACCTTCCGGTGGTCGATGAAGTGCTGGAGCAGGTCCCGAATGGTGAGGGTCTCGGGCCGGTTGTTGACCAGGGCGATGTTGGCCACGGCAAAGGTGCTCTGGAGCGGCGTGTAGCGGTAGAGCTTGTTGAGCACGATCTCGGGATCGGCATCCTTCTTGATCTCGACCACGACCCGCAGGCCCTGCCGGTCGGACTCGTCCCGCACGTCGGCCACCTCAGGCAACTGATTGCCGTGCACGCACTCGGCAATCTTGGAGACGATGTTGGCCTTGATGACCATGTACGGGATCTCGGTGATCACGATCTGGGCCTTGCCCCGCTTGGTCTCCTCCACGTCGGCCTTGCCCCGCACGGTCAGATGCCCCCGCCCGGTGGTGTACGCATCCACAATGCCCTTGCGGCCGCAGATGATCCCGCCGGTGGGAAAGTCCGGGCCGGGCAGGACCTTCATGATCTCCCTGAACCCGCAGTTGGGGTCATTGAGCAACAGCAGCAGGGCATCGCAGACCTCCCCGACGTTGTGCGGCGCCATGTTGGTGGCCATGCCCACGGCGATCCCGGTGGAGCCGTTGACCAGGAGATTGGGGAACTTGGACGGCAGGACCGTGGGCTCCGTGCGGGTCTCGTCATAGTTGGGCACGAAATCCACGGTGTCGTACCGGATGTCCTCCATCATCTCCGTGGCCGGGGCCGCCATCCGGGCCTCGGTGTATCGCATGGCCGCCGGCGGGTCCGCGTCGATGGAGCCGAAGTTGCCCTGCGGGTCCACCAGGGTATAGCGCATGTTCCAGTCCTGGGCCATGCGCACCAGCGTGCCGTACGTGGCCTGGTCACCGTGAGGGTGGTAGTTGCCGCCGGTATCGCCGACGATCTTCGCGCACTTGCGATGCTTGCTGCGGGGACCGAGGTTCAGGTCGTGCATAGCCACCAGGACCCGCCGCTGCGAGGGCTTGAGCCCATCCCGCACGTCGGGCAGGGCCCGCGCCACGATCACGCTCATGGCGTAGTTGAGGTACGAGGTCTTCAACTCATCCAAGATCCGCAGATCTTCAATGCGTTCGACGGGCTTGTCGCCTGGCTGCTTTATAGCGTCCGTTGTCGGTACCTCCTGACCTCAGCCTTTGAAGGCCCTCCCGGCCAGCTCAAAAAGACCGGTTGCTGCTACGTTCCCTTGGGGTGGCCGTTGGCCTTCCCAGGTGCTTCCTAAAAGCGAGAAGGCTAACCGCAAACAGGGTGAAAGTCAACCCTTTAGACGGACACGGCCAGGGCAATCGGAGAGTGGATAGAGAGGGTCTGATCCCTGGCAGCAGGCAAAGGGGAGGCGGCGAGCCGACAGGCTTGGTTACAGCAGCCTGTCGCATAGACGCCCTGGCCCGATAGGCCTGCCGACTGGCGAATTCACCGCTCGCCCTGCGAGAGCAGGCTTGAGCCGGTGATGACTCAGGCATACAACTCTGGAAAACCAGTTGTAGCCTCCAGTAAACAGTTGACAAGTGGCATTGCCAGCCATATGTATTTGTGTACGGTAGGCGTGTGTCAAGGCAGGCGCAAGTCGATCGGCGGTCACTGAATAGAGATTTGGTCCATGGCCCCAGGGAAAGGAATCCTGTTGCATGGCTGTGGGGTCTGACAAACCTGCGGCCGAATTCACCGTCATCACAGACTGGATCTGCATAGAGACTCCGCGGTTCGACTCGACGGCTCTGTATTCACTGGTTTGGTCGCGAGTCCGTTCCTGGCGAGTGGTCCGCAGCCATGAAGGTGGCTATTGTCCCGGAATAACGAGTCGTCGAGTTACTCAACTAGGAGATGGCAAATGACACAAGGGAACCCACCCAAAGGTACCAAACATGAATCGGTTTGGGCAGTCTTGTACAATTTGGTTGCTGCTGTCCTCCTTACTGTCACGTTCTTCTACCAGACTGCGATGGAGAGGACGGTATGCTCTATCCTTGTTCTGGCAGCCTGGATAGTCCTAATCCTGCTGATCCGCCACGGGACAAACCTGAATTGGGATAGAATCATAGATGTCGGCTGTAAGTTCCTACTCACATGGCCCATCTTCTGGGTTATTAGAGAACACCGACGTAGACTCAGGGCTGAACGGGAAGAAGCTCGGCTTAGAGATCTCCTTTCTGCTTGGCCAGACCCAAGCACGATACAGGGACTCGTGGACCCAGAGCAGCAAGAGAAAAGTCTGAAGGTAATCCTCGATGAAATGGGTTCCATGACGGATACACGTCTATCCATCATAGTTGAGAGGATTCAACACTTTCTTGAGGATACCCTCCGTGCGGTACGACATAACGGGAACTATGGTCTTTTCCGGCACCTAATAGAGACTCTATCAACGTATGGTCCTGAAGATCATCCTGAGACGTACACAGCCTTTCTGGGTCTGTTGGAAGAGATCCTTTCTATGAATTCGCCCGATGGCTATGCCATGAAACTGAAACAAGACATTGCCGATCCCATAACTAGCGCCCTGCGACAAGCCACTCCAACACAGTACACTCGCGTGAACGACTTGGTCCACCACGTCATGGATCAAGGAGAAGAAGGGAACGAATTGGCCCGCCGCGTCATTGACTTGCTGCCTGAACTGGATTGGCAGGCGCAGGATCATATCTGCCTACTCCTTTTTGATGCCGCAAAGAATCGAGCCTTTCGCTACCCTCTGTGTCAGAATACATGAGACAGTACCTTGCCATTAATTAAGAATGAGGGCAAGGAGATGAACAGGATGTCTCAGATAACGATGGATCTACCGAAATCAAGGTTGTCATCCCCGCAATGGAGT
>Ga0209777_10000255_pt1 | contig 92146 bp, 79 predicted proteins | sample FrelakmetHBP12HB_FD_187147 | JGI IMG/M metagenome (GOLD analysis project Ga0209777, IMG submission 187147) | Freshwater lake sediment microbial communities from the University of Notre Dame, USA, for methane emissions studies -HBP12 HB (SPAdes)... | ecosystem: Environmental > Aquatic >...
CCCCCCTCCCCTCAATCCCCTCCCACCAGGGGAGGGGAAGTCTCAGAGGTACATTGAAAAGAATTGATGAACATGTTCGGCTATGAAAACATTTATGCCTCACCTTTTGAACGATACTAATAAATTTGGAAAGGGAAAAAGATGAGTCGATGGGTTAAAATTGGGGTCGTTGAGAATCGATTTGAGGGAGACAGGGTTTCGCAGGCCCTGACAGAGGCTGGAATCCCCTTTCTGCTCAAATCGTTTATGGACACGGCCTACGACGGTCTCTATGTTCTTCAGAAGGGATGGGGCGCGGTCATGATTCCGGAGGATTTTGAGGAGGAGGCAGGGAGAATCGTTGGGGAGGTCAAGAAAACATTCGGGGAGGAGGGAAGAGATGAAATTGACGAGTCTTGACGAGATTTTGAGGTTTGCCATCCGAAGGGAGGCGGACGAAGCCGCTTTTTATCAGATGGCGGCCGGGCGTGCAAAACCCGGGGTGAAAAAGACCTTTGAGGAACTCGCCCGAGAAGAGGAGGGCCACAAGAAGCGGCTTGAAGATTTTGACATCAAGAAGATTGACCAGATTGAATTGAAAGAGACCCAAGGACTGGGGATTGCGGAGACGGTGGAGGATGTCCAGTTTGACGCCGACATGAGCTATGCCGATCTTCTCCGAATGGCCATCAAAAATGAGGAGAAGGCCCGGACCCTCTATCGCTCCACGGCCCAGATCGCCAGTGATTCGGGTTTGAAGAAGCTGCTCTTGGTCCTGGCTCAGGAAGAGGAAACCCACAAGGAAAAACTGGAAAAGATCTACGACGAAGACATCCTGAAGGAATTCTAATCTCACCATCGGGACACGGAGGACATAGAAACTGGGGAGATGGAATATCCCTCTGTGTTCTCTGTGCTCCATAGTAAATTGAACCATGGGGTGAAGAACAATGCTTCTCGGACTGATGGGAACTTCGGAGATGATGGTTGAACGGGAGGATCTGGTCAGCCAGATGGGAGGCATCGATGTCGACGTCCTTTCGGCTCCGAGACTGATTCAACTGATGGAGGCCGCTGCGATCCGGTCCATCGAAAATTACATCACAGCGGATCAGTTGAGCCTCGGTACCCACGTGAGAATGAAGCATCTTTCTCCGACGCCTCGGGGCATGAAGGTGACAGCGCATGCGCTCCTCAAAGAGGTGGATGGAAACCGACTTCTCTTCCTGGTTGATGCATACGACGACGTGGAGAAGGTGGCCGAGGGAGAGCACGAGCGGATCCTCGTTTCAAAGGGCCCCTTTCTCGAGAAGGTGGAAAAAAAGAGACAGGGCAAGGAGAGGATGGGATGAATTTGCGATCATGAGAATTCTTGCCATCGATATTGGAGCCGGGACACAAGACATTCTTCTTTTCGATTCTGAAAAGAAGATCGAAAATTCTGTCAGCCTTGTTCTTCCCACTCCATCAACGATTTTTGCAGAAAGACTGAGAAGGATGGAGGGGCATGTCTATATTTCCGGTGATACCATTGGAGGAGGATCTCTCGCCGGGACCGTCGTTCAACATCTCCGGAAGGGGTATCGCGTAGTCATGGCCGAACAGGCTGCCTATTCCATCCGGAATAACCTGGATCAGGTGAGGTCCATGGGAATCGAGGTGGGGGGGAAGCCGGATTCAGATCCTTTCGGGGAGTTGAAAATTTGCGAGATTGATCTTCAGCCTCTTGAAGACTTTCTTTCAGTGTTCGGTGAGGATCTCCGGGTCGATGTCGTCGCCATCGCAGTCCAGGATCACGGTGTTTCACCCAAGGGCGTTTCAGACCGCACCTTCCGGTTTGATCACATGGAGGCGATGCTCCGAAGAGACAATCGTCCTGAAACGTTTTACTATGGGGAGAACACGATTCCAGCCTATTTCCTCCGGATGAGGTCGGCACTGAGGGCTGCGAAACGAACCACCTCTGCTCCCGTTCTGGTCATGGATACCTCTCTCTCGGCGATCCTCGGCTGCGTCGATGAGGTTTCAGGTCCCTCCCTGATTGTCAATGCGGGCAATGGCCATACGATCGCCGCATTGCTGCTCGATAGGAGAGTTGAAGGACTCTATGAGCATCACACCCATGTGTTGACCCCACCGAAATTGGAACAGGATTTGAGGCTCTTTCTCAGGGGCGAACTGAGCAGAAAAAAAGTTTTCGAAGAGAACGGTCATGGAGCCGTCACCTTGACCCCCTTTTACGGAGAGGCAACCGTTGTTGTCACAGGACCGAACCGTGACCTGCTCAAAGGCACCTCGTTACGGATCGTTTACGGCGCCCCGGGGGGAAATACCATGATGAGCGGGCCCATGGGGTTAATCAAAGCGGCCCAGTTCTGGTTAAGAGAGGAACCGACTCACCGCAGAGGCGCAGAGAACACCGAGAACTGATAATTTTCGATCCGGCGGAGAGATCTTGCCGGATCAAAATCGTCTGTCCTTGAGGACAGGAAATCTCGGTTGGGTTGGTGTTTCGCTTACACGTAGGGGCGGCCCCCTGTGGCCGCCCTTTCAGTAAGCTCTTCAGAAATGACAGGAGGTTACGATGGAGAAAATCTATTATTCCTTTATCTCGACGCCCTTATTGAAGAATGTCTTTGTGGCATCGAGCGAAAAAGGGGTCTGTGTGGTCGATTTTCTGAGATCGGAGAAAGATTTCGTGAAAGAGCTAAAGGGTCGATTCTCGGGAGAGGTTGTCAGAGATGATCGAAGGAACAGAAAGGTCCTCTCCCAACTCGAAAGATACCTGAAGGGGAGGCTTCGAGAGTTTGACTGCCCGTTGGATCAAAAAGGGACCCCCTTCGAGACGAAAGTATGGTCCGAACTGACAAAGATCCCCTACGGTGAAACACGATCCTACAAGGAAATCGCCCGAGCGATCGGCCATCCGAAGGCTTTTCGGGCTGTGGGAAATGCGAACGGATCCAATTCCATTCCCTTGATTGTCCCCTGTCACAGGGTGATCGAAACCAATGGTGGCCTGGGGGGCTATGGCCATGGGATTGAGGTGAAGAAGCGTCTCCTGGAGCTTGAGAAGACCCATGGGGTTTGATGAATTTCTCCGGGAAGCGGCACCACTTACCCCACCCTTTCTGTCCCGCTCTTTCTGAAAGAGAAGATCTATCAGAAGTTCCACTCTCAACGGATCCAGTCTCAAGGGCCCGCACCATGACGGCTTGCCTCTCTGCTATTCCTTCATGCAGACGATTGCCACAACCAGAAAGAAGGCCCATTGAAACAATGTCATTAAATGTTCATCCATAGAAGATGCTCCACAAATAAGAAACCGGGCTGCCATTAAGATAAAGCCGCGGCAGTCCGGTTCCCTTGACCCAGCTCGGTAACCCGGCTATCCAGGAGTCCTGCAGTCGCAAATCCACCAGAAATCACCTTTCGCTTCCGGTTAAAGGTGATTTCTGATTTCTCCCTGGACCCGTGCCTGCACGCCGTGGTAGGTCTCTCGGCATACAAGCACTCCCGCGCGCTCTACTCTGTTTCGGCACGCAGGCGTGGCTTTCCGTCCCGCGATTGCTCGCGGTTTGGCTTTATCGGTGGTCTGAAAGTCTGCGATTTCTATTCTTGATCTATTCAAGCAAATTTGATGCCAAGAGCGGATGAATGGTTGAACAGCATGATTCTTAATGGATTTTCTGAAGAGATGTAATCTCGTGAGGCAGAAAGATGTGCCCCTTTTTGTCTGGCGGCAGTCACTTTTTAATGAGGGTCAGGCTCGCCGCAGTTGTCCTATGATCTCATCAGCCTTAAGCACCTGGGCGTAAATGCCGTTTAATGCCGCTAAGAATGAAGCATGCACGTCTTTTGCGGAAATCGTCCGCTCCTGAAAGGTGAGCGCACGAGTCGCACATGCATCAGAGGCTACCCAGCATGGGAAGCCATTGTCAAAGGCCGCTCGCGTCGTAGCATCAATGCACATATGGGTCATCATGCCCGCGATAATCAGTCGTCCAACCTGAGCCCCTTTCAGAAATTCCAACAGCGGGGTATCCCGGAAACTGTTGGGATAATTCTTTTGAAAGACCATTTCCCCTTCCAATGGGGCAACCGAGGGATGGATAGCGGCCCCGCTTGTGCCGGGAAGAAAAAAGGTCGCCCCCGGCCGGGCAGAGAGATGCTGTATGTATACCACCCGAAGCTGAGCGGACCGAAAATAGGCGATTAACTCCTGAGCTTTCAGCCCTGCTTCCACACTTCCTTCCAACTCCATTTTCCCACCGGGGAAATAGTCATTCTGAATGTCCACCAAAACAAGTGCCGTTTTCATTACCCCTTCCTCCAGTTCTCGAAAAGCATGGTACGGTCAACAAATTGCAGTCGCATAGCGACCAACGGGGGGAAAGCTCACACGAGTGGTGCACCCCATAAATAGGACTACATTTGTAAACCGGAAACCATGCAAATCATCTACTCAAGCTCTGTTTGAAATATAGCGATATTTGTGTGGTGCACCACGAGGGTAATATGGGGTAGAAGCCCCGAGTTACTCTCGTCTGCTTTCACGCCCTGGTTCAGCCTGCTCATTTCGTTGTAGCACGGACGACAAGTTGAAGAAGCTCACTCGCCTTTTGAGCAATCGGCCTTGTCACAGGGTCTTGTTGCATGCGCGCAAACGGGCCCTCGACAAAGTAAAGGCCATCGGAAGCAAGGAAAGTCAACCGGATTTTTCCCGCTGTTGGGGGCGATCGCCTTGGCTTTTCCGACGATCCCATGCGGTTCACCGCGACTTGCGAGGCGGATAAAAGCTCTTTTACCTTGGACGAGATTTCGTGCGGTGTTTCCTCAATAACCGCCAGCTTCCCGGTTTGATGAATATAGCGAATTCGCCCATCTTCATACGCAGCCAGAACGTCAAGCCCGCCTTTCTGTGGCACTTCGACAATGACGCCAAGCAGTTTTTTGGACGGGACCTGGAAGTTCTGCTGGCGGAGCCAGTTAAAGGCCAAAAGGCGGCCGCGGCTCTCGACATGAGGATTTTTAGCAATCTTCTCAACCTCCTGCCGATCAGGATTTGGATCGAGCAGGACCCGAAACGGGGAGTCTTTCGGATCCGGCCCCTTGGAACGGAAAAGCCCAAGGTCATCGCAGAACAGGAGGTTGTAGATGAGATTCATCTCCTGCTGCTGGTAAGGGCGCGGATGTTCCGCTGCCCCAATTGGGGTTGCGGCAGTGGCAGCAAAACCGAGGCTGAAAAGCACAAAGAGTTTTCGCAGCACGTACATGCACCTATTCACCGTTACTCTCCTCCCACACCGCCTCACATACGGACGACCGATCGTACTTTGGGATTTCGTTGCACGCCTAACCCCAGAGCTTCTGCAACGGCCCCGTTACTCCGATTCAAGTTGATGTTACGGATGAATTATATCTACGCAAAAGAAGAGTGTCAAGCTGTTCTCAGCGCATCTTTAGCTCAAAACCACGAATATAAGGGAGGAACTTTTGTGGATAGGCCCTAAGCAAAGGCGGGGGATAAAGCTTGCTTGATGACAGGGGTTTAGAACTTGGCGGAGAGGGCGAAGATCAGGACGCCTCCGCCGTGCCTGGGACCGCCGATCAGGATCGTCCTTCCGGAGGAGAGCCTCACCTGGGTATTGAGGACAGGGAGGCCCTCACGGGTGATCTTGATTCTTAATTCGACCATCTTTCCATACTCTCCGACCAGGGTCACCTCCATCGATCTTCCCGCGTGGACCGGAACCTCCACGGGCCGATTACCAGCGAGGTTCAGGTTCACATCCCTCAAGAGACGATAGGAGGAGAAGTTGAAGAGGGAGCCCAGTTGATCGTGGACATCCCTCAAAGCGGGATCGATTGAGGGACCCGCATTTGAGGCCTCAATGATCCTGACCCGGACCTGAACCTGGGCGAAGGCCAGGGAAGGCAAGATGAGAAACAGCATGAGCCCAAGAAGCAGAACGAGGATCTTCCGGTTCACGAGGTGGGTGCCTCCTGGTCGGGTCCGTCGAAGAGCCATATCACCGTCACGTTTCCTTTTTCTTCCTCATAGATCATCACATTATAATCGGGACTTTCGACATATTCTACAGTAGAGAGTTTCGTAGGGGAAGTATTTTCTCTCATGAGAGCCGGAACGACGATCAGGGAGAGGATTAGCATGGCTGCTGTTAGGGCCGGGACCCAGACCTTTTTCCGGAAGAGGGGAGAGACGCCGAGCCGGGACCGGAGGGATTCCCACCAGGTCAGTCGCGGTCTTTCCTGGATCTCTCGCTGTACCTTCTGCCAGACCCAGTAGAAGTCTTCTTTCCCTGCTGCCTCTTCAACCGGGGCCTTCAGGAGGCTTCCGAGTTCCTTCATCTCCGTCGCAAGAACCCGGCACGCGGAGCATTCGGAAAGATGGTCTTCCACAAGCGATCTCTCCTGTTTCGTGACCTCCTGATCATGATATTTTTCAAGTAACTCAGATACGGAAGAGCAGGAATCCTTCATTCCCCTTGTCCCTCTTTTGCCCCACGAAACAGGTGAAGCTGGCCTCAGTCGCGGGGTTTCACATAGTCCTTTAAATATTCCTGGAGCTTCTTTCTTGCGTAATGAAGCCTGGACATCACCGTCCCGATCGAACACTCTGTGACTTCAGCGATCTCCTGATAGGAGAGGCCTTCTACCTCCCTCAGGAGGATCACCGCCTTCTGATCCGAAGGGAGTTTCTCCATCGCCGCCTTCAGCTCCCCTTCCAGTTCCTTCTTCAGAAGGATCCTGTCCGCTCCCTTTTCAGGGTCCTCCGCGGGCTGAAAAGCGTCTTCCCCGTCAAGGCTTACGGGCGGTATCTTCTCTCTTTTCCGGGTATGGTCGATCGCGGTATTCATCGCCATCCGGTAGAGGTACGTGTAAAAATTCGATTTCCCCTTGAAGTTACGGATGGATCGATAAAGCTTGATAAAGACCTCCTGAACAATATCGAGGGCGTCCTCCCTGTGCCTCACCACGCCATAGGCAATTCGATAGACCTTTATTTGATATCGGTCAAAGATTTCCTTGAGCGCATCCTGATCTCCCTGCTGGCACCGGGAGATCAGCTCCGCCTCATCATAACTCATCTATCCTTTACCTTTTAGACGAAAAATCAGCTTAAATATTCAAGCAGTAGAAAATTAAGGGTTGAGGTTGAGGCCTTCGCCCTTTTTGAATGACGATCTGCCATGAGCAATTTCCCCAATTATGCCCTGATGCCCGTAGAAGGGCAACCCGAACGTGGGGCACAACCGGAAATTATCTCTTGATTTTATCAGCCCAGGTTCTATATGATTAGACCGCGAGGCCTTTGATCCTCTGGCTGAGTCCAGACCTTCCCTGTCAGGGCAGGGATAAGGGCGCGCTCGGGGTCAATGCTGAGCCCTCGGCGTAGGCTCGGGGCCGAAGGCAATCTTTGAACTTTAGGCCGGAGTGTTGAAGGGCACCGGAGTGTTGAACGGAGTGTTGAAGGATTGACAACGGGTCTGAAATTGGTTAACCCGTGGGAAGGGGAGAGGAAGATGCCACCAAAGGGGATAGCGTCAAAGAAGATTGATCTCGACGAATGGCTTTCCCATCTCAGAGGAATCGAGACCAGGGTCGAAAAGCTCACGCTCCTGGCGAAGTTGAGCCAAATCCTCAACTCCACGCTCGATCATCTGGAGGTTCGAAGAATGGCCATGGAGGCAGCCTGCCAGTTGATGGAGGCTGAGGTCGCTTCCCTTCTCCTCCTTGATGAAGAGAAGAATAAGCTCTACTTTGAAGTGGCTCTGGGAGATAGCGAGGAAACCCTCAAGACGATCACCCTCGATCTCGGGAAAGGGATTGCCGGGTGGGTTGCAAAGCAAGGCAAGCCCCTCGTGGTCAACCGTCCTGAAAAGGATAGGAGGTTTCTCAAAGAGGTCGATGGCAAGACAAAATTCAAGACCCGGAACCTTCTTTGTGTCCCCATCAAAGCAAAAAAGAAGGTGATCGGCGTCCTGGAGGCGGTGAACAAACGGACGGGAGAAGGCTTCAACAATGATGATCTATCCCTTCTTAATTCTCTGGCCGATCAGGTGGCCATCGCCCTTGACAACGCGAGACTCTACCGCGAGCTCGAAGAGACTTTCTTCCAGACAGCCGAATCCCTGGCGGAGGCGATTGAAAAACGGGACCCCTATACAGGAGGCCACACGAGGCGAGTAGGAAAGTACAGTCTGGCCATTGCGAGGCATCTCAAACTGAATCGTCTCGAGAGGAAGTGGTTGAAAATCGCATCCGCCCTCCACGATATCGGTAAGATCGGAATCGAGGATCGCATTCTGAAAAAGCCGGAGCAGTTGAGTCGCGAAGAGTTCGATGCCATCAAACTCCACTCGAATATGGGAGCCGAGATCCTCAGGCATATCCGTCATTTAAAGGAGATTATCCCCGGGGTGAAATATCATCATGAGAAGGTCGATGGGAAGGGCTACCCGGATGGTCTGAAGGGAGAGAAGATCCCGGTTCTTGCAAAGATTGTAGCAGTGGCCGACACCTACGATGCGATGACGACGGACAGACCCTATCGAGCGGCACTGTCGAGAGAAGCTGCCGTCCTTGAGCTGAGGAGGTGTGCCGGAACCCAGTTTGATCGGAAAGTGGTTCGAGCTTTCATTGAGGCCTATAAGAAAGGTCAGATTGAATGATCAATGATCAATTGTCAATGGTTAATTAGCAGTGGTCAGTGGAGAGTAAGCAATGATCAATAACCAATTGGCATTGGTCGATCAGCAATGATCAGTGATTACTAACCGAAGATATTTAAGATTCCTTAATGACGAAACCGGACCACGTTCCTTTTTTCTTCGGATTGCGTCCCGGCTAAGGCCGGGGCGCCTTGAAAGCGGGAGCAATGCTCTCGCACTCCAAGTTTACCGGAAATGCTCTATTTCCACTCATGGTTGATCATTGCCCATTGATTATTGGTTTTTGAGGTTCTTCTGATGTTTATCGATGAGGTGATCGAATCCTGGAAGCGTTCCCGCGCCATTTCTTCCTGCATTACGGCCATTCGAATTTTTGAGAGGAGAGAAGGAGAGTATCGCCCATTTCCCGATTCCCTCCATCCTGCCTTGAGAGATGTCCTCAGGAGAAAGGGGATCGAGCGCCTTTACTCCCACCAGGCTCAGGCCATCGAGGCGATCCAGGGGGGAAGGGATGTGGTGATCGTAACGCCCACTGCCTCTGGCAAGACCCTCTGTTACAATCTCCCAGTATTGCATGCGAAGCTGACTGCCCCTTTCTCAAAGGCCATCTACCTTTTTCCCACGAAGGCCCTTTCCCAAGACCAGATGTTTGAGCTTCAGAACCTGATCAACGAGACCGGAAAGCCGATCACCACATTCACCTATGACGGGGATACCCCGCAGGATGCACGCCAGGCGATCCGAAGCCAGGGGGATATCGTGATCACGAATCCTGATATGCTCCACACGGGCATTCTTCCCCATCACACGAAATGGATGTCCTTTTTCCAGAACTTGAAATTCGTGGTCATCGATGAACTCCATTCTTACCGCGGCGTCTTCGGCTCTCATATGACCAATGTCCTGAGACGGCTCGACCGGATCTGCCGCTTCTATGGCTCGAGGCCCCAGTTTGTCTGCTGCTCGGCAACGATTGCGAACCCGAAAGAACTGGCTGAAAGGCTCCTCGGAAGGGAGGTCTTTCTCGTCGATCAGAACGGGGCCCCGTCTTCGGAGAAGGTTTTCCTCTTCTATAATCCGCCGGTGGTCAACAAAGAGTTGGGGATCCGAGGAAGCCACATCCATGCGGCCAGACGGCTCGTATCTCCTTTCATTGAGCGGGGGCTTCAGACCATCCTTTTTGCCACGAGCCGACTTCAGGTCGAGGTTCTTACCAAGTATTTAAAGGATCGGTTTGAGAAGAGGCTGGAGGATAAGGGGAGTATCCGGGGATACCGGGGTGGATACCTCCCGAAGGTGAGAAGGGAAATCGAAAAGGGGCTCCGGGAAAAGGAAGTTAAAGCCGTTATCTCCACCAATGCCCTCGAACTCGGCATCGACATCGGAGATCTGGATGTGTGCGTCATTGCAGGTTATCCCGGCACGATCACGAGCACCTATCAGCAGGCCGGCCGGGTTGGGAGGCGTTCGGAAAAGTCGGTAGTGGTGCTCATCGCCCGGAGCGAGCCCCTCGATCAATTCATCATCGAGAATCCGGACTATTTCTTCGGAAGCTCTCCGGAGCACGGGCTGGTCAATCCGGATAATCTCCTCATCCTCCTCAGCCATATCCAGTGCGCCTCGTTTGAGCTTCCCTTTGCGGACGGAGAGCGATTTGGCCGGGAGGACCTGGCCGAGATGCTCAAGTACCTCGAAGAGAAAGGGACGCTCCATCACGTGAGCGGGCACTGGTACTGGACCAAAGACGCCTATCCTGCGGAGAAGGTGAGCCTCCGCTCAGCCTCGGAGGAGAACTTTGTCGTCGTCGATACGACGAAAGCGAAGGAAGAGGTGATTGCAGAGGTTGACTTCATCGGCGCCCATACGACACTTTACGAGGGTGCCGTTTACCTCTGCGAGTCCGAGCTCTACGCGGTGGAAAAACTCGATTATCCGAATCGCAGGGCCTATGTGAAGAAGACGCAAGGGGACTATTACACGGATGCCATCGACTACACCGATGTCTCCATCCTGGAGGGGTTTGAGAGAGACCGGGGGGAGGGCACGGTATTCGAGCACGGAGAAGTGAAGGTCGAGACTCGCGTCGTGGGGTATAAAAAGATCAAATTCTACACCCTCGAAAACCTCGGCTATGGCAAGATCGAGCTTCCCGATCTCCAGTTCCACACGACCTCCTACTGGATCACCTTCCTGAGGGGCCTGGTCGAGAGGGTTCCCTATCATCGTTTGGAGGTGATCGAGGGTATTCTGGGTCTGGGTTATGCATTCCACTCGATCTCGGCACTGCACCTGATGTGTGATCCCCATGATATCAGCCGCTGTGTAGGGGATCGAGGAGCGAAATGGTTTTTGCGGCTGTCGAGAGATTCGAAGGGGCTTTACTCTTCCTTGAGCGGCCCGGACCAGATCTCTGTCGAAGGGCTGGATGTCTTTGAGCCGACCCTTTTCATCTACGACAATTATCCGGGGGGGATGGGTTTCAGCCACCAGCTCTTCGATGATACCAAGAGCCTCCTCGAAAAAACGATGAAGTTGATTTCACGGTGTGGATGCACCAGCGGGTGTCCCTCGTGTGTAGGCCCCACGAAGGAGATCGGAGAGAAATCGAAGGAAGTAGCGTTGGCACTGCTTAGAGAGATATTGAAATAATCACTGCAAAATGCAAAATGCAAAATGAAAAATGAAAAATTGAAAAAAGATGTTCCCATCAATAGCGGGTCAGGCGAACCAATATTGCTGGACCGCTTCGTCGCCAATTTCCTCGAGTGACGATACGGGCGGTTTTTTTAAGATTTTCCATTTTGCACTTTGCATTTTACATTTTCCATTTTGCACTGACTCATTAGGCTTATGGATCTTCGAGAGCGGCTTAACCGTCTCACCTCTATTTCCAAGTCCGATTCGAAGGCTCAGGAAGAGACCCGATCCCAGCTGATCAGTGATCTGCGGCAGAGATTGGACCGGGTCCTCGATCCCCAGAAAACTTACAGGAGGAGAGAGGTCGCCCCGATCGAGGCGCTGATCAAAGGACAAGTCGTTTCCACTCCCTTTGGAGAGACATTCCTTTCGGACGAATACTTTCCGTCCCATTTCCGATGCGGCGAGATGGCCCTCTCCGAAATCCTGAACATTCCCACCTATCCGGCCCACCTCCTGACCAAGGACGAGCGGCTCAAAGAGCTCGATCTCCGCAAGACTCTTTTCCTCGATACGGAGACGACGGGCCTCGCCGGGGGGACCGGGACCTTCGCCTTCATGATCGGAGTGGGGTTTTTCGATGGAGATGGATTTCTCGTCCGCCAGCTCTTCATGAGGGACTATTCGGAGGAGAGGGCTTCCCTCTCGATCCTGAAGGGTCTTCTGGAGTCCTTTCAATTTCTGGTGACCTTTAACGGGAGGCATTACGATGTCCCCCTTCTCGAGACGCGATTCATCCTCTCACGGATGACGTCAAGGGTGAAGGAGGTACCCAATTTTGACCTTCTTCCCCCTTCGAGAAAGATATGGAAAGGGGCTTACGAGAACTGTCGCCTGGTCACCCTCGAATCGAGGCTCCTGGGGATGGGGAGAGAGGATGATATCCCCTCGGAGTGGATTCCGTCCCTCTATTTTGATTATATCCAGACGGGAGATGGGCGAAAGATCCACCGGGTCTTTTACCACAACCAGATGGACATCATCGCCATGGTGGCACTCGCCGGGAGGATCCATCTTGCCTATCACGATCCTCAGGCAACGCGACCCAGAAAAGGGGTTGAGCATTTTGCCCTGGGCCGGCTGTTCTGGGATCATGGATCCATTGAGAAGGCCATTCCCTGTTTCGAAATCGCCCTGAAACGATGCGATGACGATCTGGCCTGGGAGGTGATGCGATGGCTCTCCATGGCCTTCAAGAAGACAGGCAACGGAGAAAGAGCAATATCCCTGTGGGAGGAGATGGTGACCTGGCCTCATAAGAAGGACGCCTTTCCTTACGTCGAGCTTGCGAAATATTGCGAGCACCGCCTGAAGGATATCGAGAGGGCCATCGCTTATGTCGACAAGGCTCTGGTGGAGAGTCCGTCTCGCCAAGTGAAAGAGATCGAACTGCTCCACCACAGAAGACAGAGATTGGAGCAGAAGAGGACCGGCCGTGAAGCTCGATGAACGATATCGGTGGCTCATCTGGCTCTCCTTGAGCGAAATCGGGACCATGCTGGTTCTTATGAATTATTCAGCCCTCCTTCCCATCCTGCAGAAGGAGTGGTCTCTGACAAACGCCCAGGCGGGCTGGATCTATTCGTCCTATCACATCGGGTACATCCTCTCGGTCGTGGCCCTGACTTCCCTCACCGATTATGTCAATCCGAAATACATTTACATCACCACGGCTTTCTGGGGGGGGATTTCAGGAACCCTCTTTTGCGTCCTGGCGAAGGGGTTTGTCTCTGCACTCGTTTTCAGATTACTGATGGGAATCAGCTTTGCAGGAACCTACATGCCAGGCCTCCGCATGGTTTCGGAAAGATTTCCATCTCGTGAAAGAGGGCGGGCTGTGGGAGTGTATGTGGCCGCTTTTACCCTCGGGGCATCCCTTTCGCTGCTTCTGACAGGTTTTCTCGTCTCCTATCTTCCCTGGCGATGGTCGTTCTTTATCACCTCCCTGGGACCCGTTGGAGGAGGGGTCATTGCCATTTTCCAATTGCGGGGGATTTCCGGAGGGAGAACTCCGGAAGTGGAGAAAGTCCCTCTTAAGGAAGTGTTCCAGAATCGACCGGTTCTCATGATCATCGGAGGCTATATCGCCCATATGTGGGAGATGTTCGGGATGCGCGGCTGGCTGGTGACTTTCCTCACCGCCTGTTTCCTGACCCATCAATTCGAATTGTCGAAGGCCCTCCGGCTGAGCACGGTGATCGGCGGAGCCGCGACATTGATGGGAGCGCTCTCCAGTGCCCTCGGCGGAGTCCTCTCGGACCGGTTTGGAAGGGCGAATACGATTATCGCTATTATGGTCGGAAGCTGCTTGATCTCCCTTCTGATAGGATGGACGAGGGAATTTCACCTTTGGGTGATCTTCGTCATATCCCTCCTCTACGGGAGTATTGTACCGGCAGAATCCTCGATACTCTCAACGGGCATTACCGAGCTGGCCCATCCGGGAGTCCTGGGCAGAACCATGGCCCTCCAGTCTCTCCTGGGGTTTGGGGCAGCGTCCCTATCGCCCATCGTTTTCGGATATATCCTTGATCTTACCAATCCTTCGGATGCCCTGGCCCGTTTCGGATTTTTCCCGAACTGGGGCTGGGCCTTCATGATGCTCGGGATCGGGGGGCTTGCCGGTCCCCTCGTCATCTGGAAGGTGAAAAAGAGGATGTCCGATTCCCCCTTATCCCCATCACCCTGACGGGGTTTCCTAAGGGGAGAGGGCAATGTTCTTGCAGCCGCAGCCTTCAGGCTGTGCAACCTTCTTTGGGGTGACTCCCTGCACAAACCATCAACTTCCTCTCCCTCCCAATAAAAATTGTTTATCGCCGCCATAAAATTTATGAGTTTGACATTTGGGCTGGCAACAAGGCACATGTCTTGCGAGGTCAGTAATGGCTTTGAATGCCGGGGGCGGTCAAAATTTTTCAGGGAAAAGTTTTTTGTTGACAGAGTCCCATTGAATTCTTATTATATGTCAACTGCTTTCTTTTCAGAACTTCAGAATCAATCCTCCCTTCATCGAAGGGGGGTGAAGGATTCAATAGAAAAAGGAGGAAGATGAGATGCCCAGCTATGATTATCAATGCGAGAAATGCAACAAGAAATTCACACTCATCCTCAGCATGAAAGAGCACGATGGGAAGAAGGGGAAATGCCCTAAGTGCGGGGAAAAGAAACTGAAGCAGCTCCTTACTCCTTTCATCGCCAAAACCTCTCGGAAAGGCTGATCTCTCTGGTAAGCTTGGAAAGGGGAGAAATGGCGTATTTTCCCGTCCTTTAACGAAACCCCGGCGAGCTCATCTCCCGGGGTGTTCGTTAAAGGACGGGCACCCGGGGACGTAGTTAAATTATTTAAATTACTTGATAAGGTTGGCTTTTCTTGATAATTGGGTGGGGTGGCAAGCGGGCCGGGACTCGGCGGGCGGGGGAACCTGCCCCCGATCATTTTCCCGGAATTGAGAGAAGAGATCTCTTGGGATAACCGGGACCAAGAAGACTTCTCGACTCGAGGGGGGGAAGGGTCCTGCAACAGAGAAAAGCGAGTTGTTCTGCCTGGACATCCTTCCCAAACCATTCAAAAATTATTTAAATAAGTTAACTACGTCCCCGCTACGTCACCCGGCGATGGCGGGTCGCGAATGGCATTGCCGAGGCCGTTAAATTCTCCCATCTTAATGCCTTATCCTCGCCTATCCTGATCAAAGTCCATTTTGATGTCTTGATGACCATGATGGCGGATACCCTTTATACGATGTTAGCCCGGCATTTGCGCGGTTTTGAAGAGTGCGATGCCCGTACTCTCTACCGCCATTTTATCCAGGGAAAGGGAACCCTTGAAGTCAGTCAGGGTAAAGTGAATCTCTTTTACCCTCGCCGGGCTCATCACCCCATCCTGCGAGCCGTCCCCTGGCATCAGTTCCCTCGTTCCCTCCCTGGCCTTAACCACGCTGAACTGGCACTCCATTTTGAATGAAGCTTGCCGTCCCCCATGTTATATTTATGTGACGCTCAGCACTCTGCGAAAATCGGTGTTGATCCTAAGACAGGAGATTACATCGGAGTTGTGGGAAATTTTCATTCATCCCAATACGTCTCTTTTTTCAAGAGAGGAATAAGAAAACACTCTAATATCAATCCAAGGTCCTTGACAGCACCAGAATGTTTTGGAGGCATTAACCTTTCGGACAACTCCTCATTCTGGCATCATGGATACAGAGCCGTCATGGTCACAGACACCTCCTTCTTCAGAAATAGACATTACTACCAGGAGACCGATATGATTGAGACCCTCGATTTCGACAAAAGGGTGGAAGTGGTTAAGGGGATTATATTATACATTCTTAGAGTTGTCGTAGAATAATCGCTAGGAAAAGAATTGATCACACTTGGCGCCGGGTTCCAATTTCGTGGTCGATGGATCAAGAGCCAAGTGTCAGGCCTTGTGCATCCACATGGAATTCAGGCGGTTGAGGCGATGTTTTTAACAGAATTGCCATTTCATTTACCCGGGCGTATCTTTCGGAGTCCGATGCCTTTTTCGGTTTATGACCCTCAAGGGGATTCTCTTCTCCAATTTAAGCGCGAAAAGGGTTCGCTTATTGTTCTTCTCGCTGAAGAGGAAGAGTGCCTGGAAAGGACCGGACGGAAATTGAAATCTCTCTATCGCCAGGAAGGGTTTCAGGTGATTCATCTCCCCATTCCTGATTTCGATGTGCCTTCAAAAGAAGATCTTGAAGAGGCCATCAAGAAAACGGTCAAGCACGCACAAGCAGGACAGAATATTGTGATTCACTGCCATGCTGGGTTGGGAAGGACAGGTCTGTTTGTGGCTTATCTTGCCAAGCAGGTTTTGTGTTTATCGAGTAAAGAAGCGATCCATTGGACGAGAAAATATATCCCTCATGCTTTGGAAACCCATGAACAGGAAAAATTCGTTATCGATGATGGTCCGTAAAGGGGAGCAGAAGGGCGCACCGTTCATTCTTCCACCCAAGGTGAATCCATTTTTCGGCAGGTTCTTGGCGGCACCGGGTTACACTTTTTATCCTGGATAGATATCATCCATGTGGAAATCGGGTGAAATTGTTACTTTGGAGAGTTTTGAAAGCCTTACATCTTATTGGCGCAAGTCCCAGGACCCCGCGATGTGGGGCTGTATCTTCGTTTTGCCACCTTGGCTCGAAGTCTGGTGGCACGAATTCGGATTCGAAGCCGAGCTATATTTGGGCGCTGTCAGAAAAGAGGGTACGGTCATCGGCATTGCGCCACTTCTATTAAGGGGAGCAGAGGCCTCTTTCATTGGTAGCGCTGAGGTTTGTGATTACTTGGACTTTGTTATTGTTCCAGGAAGGGAAGTTGAGTTTTTCAACATCTTGCTTAATGACTTGACGGGGAGGGGCATCAGCCGGCTCGATCTGAGGCTCTTGAGGCCTCATTCGACCGTGTTCTCGCATCTTATAGATATCGCACGAGATTTGAAATATGAAGTCTCTTGCAAAGTGGAGAACATTTCTCTGGAGGTGGATTTGCCTCCTATCTGGCAGGAATATTTGGGAACATTGACCCAGAAACAGCGACATGAAGTAAAGCGCAAATTGAGAAGATTGTGGGAAGCGGGTGACGTAAATTACCGCATGCTTGAAGAGAACGAATCTGCCTTCCAGTCCATGGGCACCTTTCTGAAGCTGTTCCGGGAAAGCGGGCAGGATAAGGCGACATTTTTGACGGCACGGAGGGAATCCTTCTTCACGTCGCTGGCCAAGGCTATGGCTCAAGCAGGGCTCCTGAGACTTGGCATCCTGGAACTCAATGAATTACCTGTAGCCGCGGTGATGTGTTTTGACTACAATAATACGGTGTTTCTCTATAATAATGGTTATGATCCTGAGTATAGTTTCTTAAGCGTAGGATTAATTTCAAAGGTCTTGTGTATCAAAGACAGTGTCGAAAGAGGAAGAAGTAAATTCGACTTCCTAAAGGGAGCCGAGGAATACAAATACCGTTTGGGAGGGAAAGAAGTTAATCTATACGGTTGCCAGATATCTTTTAAATAAACAAACCCACAGACAGCAGGTTCGAACGGCCAAAGGAGATGGAAGGACATCGTAAATTGAAGATAGCTGTGCTCAGCATTCATAGTTGTCCCTTGGGTAACGTGGGTGGGAAAAATACAGGAGGGATGAGCGTTTACATACGGGAGCTTGCTCGCGACCTCGGGAGGCGCGGTCATATCGTTGATGTCTATACGCGCATTCATGAACCGATACATGATCCGGTTGTAGAAATAGGGCAAAACGCACGACTGATCCATCTCAAGGCAGGAGAAGAAGGGATACAAAAATCGGCAATTTATGATCACATTGTTGATTTCGCCCACGACTTGGAAAATTTCAGGAAGCAGAACGGGCTTCGATACGATTTGATCCATAGCCACTACTGGCTTTCGGGGTTGGCTGGGAAACGGTTACAGCAGTGGTGGGATGTTCCCCACGTGATGGGGTTCCACACCCTAGGGGCGGTTAAGAACGCAGTCGGTATCGGTGAGGATGAACCTGGGCTCCGTATCAGCGCCGAAAAGGAACTGGTTAAGGATTGCCACCGTATTATTGCCTCTACCGTAAAGGGAAAAGAGGATCTCATCTCCTATTACGATGCTTCCCCTGAGGCTATTCGTGTTGTTCCCTGTGGCGTGAATTTGGATCTGTTTCGACCCATCAAGAGAGAAATTGCGCGATGCTATCTTGGTTTAAAGGGCGAAAGTATCATTTTGTTTGTTGGAAGGATTATTCCACTCAAGGGCATAGACAACTTGTTAAAGGCTATGAGCTATTTGAAAGGGAAGCAAGGAACCAAGCTTGTGGTGATCGGCGGCGACGAGCATTCCCAGGCAGAAATGGAAAGGTTGAAGAACCTGTCCCGGAGTTTAGAGATCCACGAGTCCGTTATTTTTCTTGGCCTGGTTAAACATGAAATGTTGCCCTTCTTTTACAGTGCTGCGGATTTATGTGTTGTTCCATCTTATTATGAAAGCTTCGGACTAGTGATTTTGGAATCTCTTGCCTGTGGAACACCGGTCGTAGCCACGCAGGTTGGGGGTGCCGAAAGTGTTATTCGTGATGGTGAGACGGGATATGTTGTGACAGATAACCAATCCTGTCATCTTGCGGAGAAGATAACACTGCTTCTTTCAACGGCAATGGGGAACACAGAGTTTGTTGGCTCGGTCCGGGCATCCGTAACCAAGTATAGCTGGTCAAACATCACCGAAGCGATCATTGCAGAGTACCGGGACGTCCTGAGGGATTTTTCTGCGAAGGCCCGGAAAGGAATACAAGAGTCTCAAGTTTAGCAGAATGGATCGATAAGCCATAGCAGGCCTACTCCAGCCTCTTTTCATACCAAAGGCTGCTTGTCCAGAGCTTAAATCCCGCCGACTTGTAAAGGGCACAGGCTACTTTATTCTCACGATCCACCGTCAATTCAACAACTCGAAGACCTTTGCCCTTCAAATACGAGAGTCCAGCGAGTAGAAGTTGCCTCCCCAACCCTCTCCCTCTGTAATCTGGATCCACGCCCAACATGTAAATACGACCCATCCTTTCGCTCATAGCTTTGTTTTTCCAAAAGTTTATCCTTGTCCAACAATAGCCAATGGGCTGACCCGAATCGAAGGCCAAAATGATATCCTCCGGGGAGCAGTTGGGAAGATTGATGCGGTAAACCATCTCTTCGACCGTGTTGGCATTGTATCCCCAACTGCCCATGAAGGAACGGTTTTGAAGTTGAGTCAGTCTTTCTACCTCGCCAGCCTGTAATGGGGGGCATCGAGAGGCAATCTTCCTGATCTCCGGCAAAGGCGTCTTGGAAAGATCCAACCTGAGTTCAAGAAATCGGCGGACGAATGTAAAACCCATCTTAGTGAGAAGCTGTTTAGCCATCGGGCTATCCCGCCAGATATTTACATGGACAGTCACTATACCCAACTCGCTAGTGCTAGAGATGGCCCGATCGACAAGCTTTACGGCTAACCCTGTTCTGCCATGTTTGGGATGCACCAGCCATCTGAGAACAACCCGCCTGATGCTTAACTCCGGCCTCACGTCTGCATAGCCAACAATTTTTCCTGCCCTCTCCGCTACAAACAGGTTACACTGAGAAGAATGATTCGGTTGACCCACGCTCTCGATTAATTCTAACGGTGAGATCACACACCCGATTTGCCCTCGCTCCTGGACTTCCGTCCCCAGCTGGGCCAATTTGTCGAAATCCTCAAAATGATAATTTCGGATGATATAAACGGAATTGCTCATTTTTGGCTAAAATACCTTTGATGAATTCGTAAAAAGTAGAAAAAAAGAAAAAATGTCATGCTGAACTTGGTTCAGCATCTAACAAAATCAAGGACTTGCGAGACCCTGAAACAAGTTCAGGGTGACAAATCAGGACTTTTTACGAGACCATCCCCTTTGACTAATTGTAACAATCGGCTTGATATTATACAATTTTTTAAATGTCCATGTTAAGGAGATCTGTTCATGAAGACAAAGATAGCTCACGTCATGGTGGTTACGCCTCATCCAGATGATGCAGAATATGGAGTTGCCGGAACCGTGGTCCACTGGGTCAATCAGGGCAAAGAGGTTATTTATGTGGTGTGTACCAACGGCGACAAAGGTACGGGTGATGCCGGTGTCAAGCCGGAGGAACTGGCCAAAATTCGAGAGGAGGAACAAATTGCTGCAGCCAATTTCCTCGGTGTGAGGGAGGTCATATTTTTGCGTCACCCCGATCAGGGTTTGGAAGATACATCTGAGTTCCGTAAGGAGATCGTCCGGCTTATAAGGACGTATCGGCCAGAGACCGTGGTAACTGCTGATCCTTATCGACGCTATATTTGGCACCGAGACCATCGAATTACCGGGCAGGTTACCCTGGACGCCATCTTCCCCTATGCCAGGGATTTCCTTTCTTACCCGGATTTGATGAGAGAAGGACTTTATCCTCATAAGGTCAAGGAGGTATTGTTCTGGGGGACGGAAGATGTGAATTACCGTTCCAATATCACCGAAACGTTCCATGTGAAGCTGACCGCATTGAGGTGTCATAGAAGTCAGGTGGGATACATCCCACCCCGAGAGCTGGAAGAACGGCTAAGGGAAAGACATGGGTTGTCGGCACAGGGAGAGGATTTCGAGCTGGCGGAAGCCTTCCACCGGGTAGAGATATTATGGTAGGCTCATTCAACAAATGGTTAGGATGAAAGCCAAAGCACGTCCCCGAACAGGTTAGGATCATGGGAACGGGAGGAAAAGATGGCAAATTCCTTCTTTTCTTTCCTTAAGACGGTGGAATCGCCGTGACCAGGGTATACCGTAGTATCATCAGGTAAGACAAAGATCTTAGTGGTTATGGATTGGATGATTAGGTTTAGATCAGTCGGCGACCTGGTCTTACCCGGACCGCCGGGGAAGATCGTATCTCCCGAAATAAGGTCTTTTCCCGCTAAAAAGCACAAACTGCCAGGGGTGTGACCGGGTGTATGAAGGACTTTCAGGCTTATATTTCCGCAGGACACCTTTTCACCATCTTCAAGCAGAATGTCTGGTCTTAGAGGCAGCCCTTTCGTGTCCAGGCGATGGGCGCCAATGGGAATTCTTAGCTCGGACTTTAGCTCGGTGAGTGCGGCGATATGATCCAGATGGTTATGAGTTATTAGTATATATCTGGGATGGGTTCCTTTCGACGCCCTCAGAATTTCCGAGGCTTCCGCAGGAGCATCCACCAGAATGCTTTCTCCAGTTAGGGGACAGGTCAATATGTAGCTGTTGGTATCGAAGGGTCCCAATTTAAGCCTATCGATCTGTACGTACTCATTTTTTGTTACACGTACCACTTTATCCCCTCAGTTGGATGATAAATTGTCCTTTTCAGCATATGCCCGGACCAATTTAGTATATTGATATCACATTAAGGGGAGAGGTTCAAGGCAATCCCTTATTTGGTACAATGCACCTTCATATACGATGCGAACAGGGATGTGGGGCTTGCAAAGCTGTAATTTTGTTGAATTGACCCCATCTCTCCTTCCTCTCTCAGAAAAATGCTTTGGCTCGACTTTTTTCATAAAAACATTCCCTTTTCGGTTTTTTTGGGTCACAATTTTGTCACACTTTGTCTGGTATTCCACCCCGACGGTCATTCCCCACCCTTTTCCTCCGGGAAACATCCAAAGAATCAAATAATTGAATTCTTTTTTTAATTCTGATAGATTAAGTCCATCCTCACCACATTTGAACGAATTCTGCATGGGGGTTGAGCCAAAAAGCTCTATTCCGAAAAGAATGGGCTGTTTGATTTTTCAGCCAAATTGATAGCATTTGGAGAAGGTCATGCCAGCGATCGCACCCCTTGAAGATCTGAAGGCAACTCAGAAGGATCTCCGGGAGGAGAGATTGAAAAATGGCCAGACTTGAAGACCTGAAGAGAGGTGCCTCGGTTAAGGGAATCCTATCTGATGGCCTCGTAACGATTATAGATGTGAAATGGCATGGTTCTGCTGTGGTGGAGCTGACCTATAAGGACGCTTCTGGGCGGCCAGCCAATGAGCTCCTCTACCGCGACCGCGAATCGTCTCTGGAGGTTGAGACCCATGGGACGCCCTTCAGCTTCGACGGCGACGGCGCCCTGTTCCGTCTGGTTTCCGAAGCACATCGCATCCTCCTGGCATACCTTTTTGATCCTCTCCTGGCGGTCCATACGTCATTGGTCGAACCCCTGCCGCACCAGATCACAGCGGTCTACGAAACCATGCTGCCTCGGCAGCCGCTGCGCTTTCTACTCGCCGACGACCCGGGCGCTGGCAAAACCATCATGGCGGGGTTGCTGATGAAGGAGCTGATCGCCCGTGGCGATTTGCAGCGCTGTCTCGTCGTCTGCCCGGGTAGCCTTGCCGAGCAGTGGCAGGACGAGCTCTACCGCCGTTTCCATCTGCCTTTCGAGATCCTCACCAACGACAAGCTGGAGACTGCGCGCACGGGCAACTGGTTTCTCGAAACGAACCTCGTTATCGCCCGTCTCGACAAGCTTTCGCGCAACGAGGACGTGCAGCAGAAGCTACAGGCACCGGACTGTCGCTGGGACCTCGTGGTCTGTGACGAGGCCCACAAGATGTCGGCCACGGTCTTCGGCACCGAGACGAAGTACACCAAGCGTTACCGTCTCGGTCAACTTCTCTCAACTCTCACGCGGCACTTCCTGCTGATGACGGCGACACCGCATAACGGCAAGGAGACGGACTTCCAGCTCTTCATGGCGCTACTCGACGGCGACCGTTTCGAGGGCCGATTCCGGGACGGGGTCCATGTGGTCGAGGTTTCGGACCTGATGCGCCGTATGGTGAAGGAGAGCCTGCTTAAGTTCGACGGCACGCCGCTTTTCCCGGAGCGGATCGCCTACACCGTGCCATACAGGCTCTCGGAGGCTGAAGCCCAGCTCTATAAGGCAGTCACCGACTACGTGCGCGAGGAGTTCAACCGCGCCGAGGCGCTTGAGAACGACAAGCGCGCCGGAACCGTCGGCTTCGCACTCACCATCTTGCAGCGCCGCCTCGCTTCCTCGCCCGAGGCGATCTATCAATCTCTTCGCCGCCGTCGCGAACGACTGGAAAGCCGACTGCGCGAGCTGGAAGTGCTCCACCGCGGCGGCTCACCCGGGAGCGCGGGCATCCTGCCCGCATTGCTTTCACCCGGGAACGTGGGCATCCTGCCCGCATTGCTTTCACCCGGGAACGTGGGCATCCTGCCCGCATTGCTTTCACCCGGGAACGTGGGCATCCTGCCCGCATTGCTTTCCGATCTTGACCCCGAGGACGTAGAGGACCTTGAAGACGCGCCCGACAACGAAGTCGAGGCCGCCGAGGAAGAGATCCTCGACGAGGCGACCGCCGCCCGCTCCATCGTCGAATTGAAAGCCGAGATCGAGACCTTGATAGGTCTGGAATCGCTCGCGCTCAGGGTCCGTCGCAGCGGCGCCGACACCAAGTGGCGCGAGCTGGCGAGCCTCCTCGGAGAAATCTTCACCCCCACCGCCATCGTCAACCGTGTGGCCGAAACGATCGCGCCCTACGGCGCTGGAGAGATCCCACGGCCCACACCCTCGCCGCAGCAGAAGCTCGTCATCTTCACCGAGCACCGCGACACGCTGAACTATCTTGAGACTCGCATCACCACGCTGCTGGGCCGCAAGGAGGCCGTGGTCACGATCCACGGCGGCATGGGCCGCGAGGAGCGCATGAAGATGCAGGAGTCGTTCAAGCATGACCCCGAGGTGCAGGTGCTGCTCGCCACGGATGCCGCCGGCGAGGGCATCAACCTTCAGCGTGCGCACCTGATGGTGAACTATGACCTGCCATGGAACCCCAATCGCCTCGAACAGCGTTTTGGCCGTATCCACCGTATCGGCCAGACCGAAGTGTGCCACCTCTGGAACCTGGTGGCTGAGGAAACCCGCGAAGGTGATGTTTATCGCAAGCTCCTGGACAAGCTGGAGCAGGCCCGTCGGTCCCTCGGCGGCCAGGTATTCGACGTTCTCGGAAAGCTCCAGTTCGAGGGCAAACCGCTGCGCGATCTTCTGATCCAGGCCATCCGCTACGGCGATCAGCCTGAGGTGCGCGCTCGCCTCATGACGGTGGTGGAGCACGCACTCGATCGCGTCCGGCTCCAGGAACTACTCGAAGACCACGCCCTTGTACAAGACGCCATGGACGCGAGCCGCGTCCACCGTATCCGCGAAGACATGGAGCGCGCCGAGGCCCGCCGCCTGCAGCCGCACTACATCGAATCCTTTTTTCTCGAAGCCTTCCGCCATCTCGGCGGCTCGGTCAGACAACGCGAGCCGCGCCGCTATGAGGTCACGCATGTTCCAGCTCCGGTGCGCAACCGCGACCGCCTGATTGGCATCGGCGAACCGGTGCTGCCGCGCTATGAACGCATCGCCTTCGAGAAGTCGCTGGTGGCACCGCAGGGTCAGCCACTGGCCGCCTTCGTATGCCCGGGTCATCCGCTGCTCGATTCGGTTATCGACCTCATCATCGAACGCCACCGCGACCTGTTGAAGCGAGGCGCTGTGCTGGTGGATGAACGTGACACAGGTACCCAGCCGCGTGTGTTCTTCTATCTCGAACATGCGATTCAGGACGCGAGTATCACTCGCTCTGGCGAGCGCCGCGTCATCTCAAAGAGGATACTCTATGTCGAGCTCGATGCCGAAGGCGCCACGCGCCACGTGCACTATGCACCCTATCTGGACTACCGGCCTCTGGGAGTGGGTGAGCCGGGAGCGGACGAAATTCTGGCCCGGCCCGAGTGTGCCTGGATCACCCGCGAGCTGGAGCAGAAGGCGCAGGGTTACGCCGTGGCGCAGGTAGTGCCCGATCACCTGGCTGAGGTCCGGAAACGCAAACTGGATCTCGTCGCCAAGACCGAGGCGGCGGTGAAGGAGCGGCTGACCAAGGAGATCACCTACTGGGATCATCGTGCCGAGGAGCTCAAGCTTCAGGAGCAAACAGGCAGGACAGGTGCCCGGCTCAATTCGACTGAGGCCCGCAAGCGCGCCGACGCATTGCAGGCGCGGCTGCAGAAACGGCTGGAGGATCTGAAACTCGAAGCCCAGATCTCGCCCCTGCCGCCAGTGGTCCTCGGTGGCTTGCTGGTGGTGCCGATGGGTCTCCTCGCGACCATGACGGGCCGTGCGGACGTTCCGTCAGCAGAGGAGCAGGCAAGATGCCTGCGCTCCCAGGCCGATACGCAGGCCAGTGCCGCGCGGGCTCGCGCCATCGTCATGGAGATAGAGCGCCGCCTCAGCTTCGAACCGGTCGACCGCGAGTTCGAAAAACTCGGCTACGACATTGAAAGCCGTGTTCCGGGCACCGGCAAGTTGCGCTTCATCGAGGTCAAGGGTCGTGTTACAGGCGCGCCGACGATTACAGTGACTCGCAACGAAATCCTTTACTCACTCAACAAGCCCGACGACTTCATCCTCGCGATCGTGGAGTTCCTCGACGGCGACTCACACCGCGTCCACTATGTGCGCCAGCCCTTCCAGCGCGAACCCGACTTCGGCGTGACGAGCGTCAACTACGATTTCGCCGAGCTACTTGCCCGGGCGGTGGCGCCTTCATAATTCTTGACAGGGAGCGACTTATTCCTTACAATTTCGGTAAGGACAATTATTCCTTACCTGTAGAGGTGAATCATGATCATTGCAAGAGTAACATCCAAGGGCCAGGTCACCATTCCCAGGGAGGTCCGGGAAAGGCTGGGAGTCCATCCGGGTGAGGATGTGGGCTTTGAGGAAAAAGGCGACCTGCTGGTCATCCGCAAGGTGGTCACCAAATCTCCATTCGACAAATGGGTAGGCAAACTGAAACATCTGAAAGGGCAACGAAGCGACGACCTGGTGAGGGAGGCCCGAGGGCATGATAACCGCCGTTGACACGAACATCATCCTGGATATCTTGATTCCCGATGAGCCCTTCGGCGAGACCTCAAAGAGGCTTCTGGACCGCCATCTATCAAAAGGGAAGCTCATCATTTGCGAGGTCGTTTTCGCCGAACTGGCGGCCCGGTTTCCCTCCGAAGAGGAACTTGCGTCGTTTCTCGCCGACACCAGGATGAACCTTGTCCATTCCAATGAGAAATCCCTCTATATGGCCGGTTCAAGATGGGCGGAATACGCAAGGAAAAGCGCGAAGAACCGGTTTTCGTGCAGCAAATGCGGCCATGCCTTTGAGGCGACCTGCCCCCAGTGCAAGGCGGTCCTGACGAAGCGGCTCCATGTTCTGGCCGATTTTCTGATCGGCGCCCATGCCCTTGTCCAGGCCGACTGTATCCTATCACGGGACTTTGGAGTCTACAAAACCTATTTCAACGATCTCAAGGTGGTCGGTTAGAATCGATAACCATCTGGGGATAGGATGACCTACAAGAAGAAACTCATCGAAGTCGCGCTGCCGCTGGATGCCATCAACAAGGCATCGGCGCGGGAGAAGTCCATCCGCCACGGGCATCCGAGTACGCTGCACTTGTGGTGGGCGAGACGGCCCCTGGCTGCGGCGCGGGCGGTGATCTTCTCGCAGATGGTGGATGACCCTTCGGCACATCCGGATCTTTTCCCAACCGAAAAGGCGCAGGAGAAGGAGCGACAGCGGCTGTTCCGCATCATCGAGGACCTGGTCCTGTGGGAGAACACGACCAACGAGACGGTCTTGCAGCAGGCGAGGGACGAGATCTGGCAGAGCTGGCGCTACACCTGCGCGGAGAACGCCGACCACCCGCGCGCGAAGGAACTGTTCGATCGCCACAAGCTACCCGCCTTCCACGATCCCTTCGCCGGTGGCGGCGCGCTGCCGCTGGAGGCGCAGCGACTGGGATTGGAAGCCTACGCCAGCGACCTGAACCCGGTGGCGGTCTTGATCAACAAGGCGATGATCGAGATCCCGCCGAAGTTCGCCGGCAAGCCGCCGGTGAACCCCGAAGCGCGGGGGAAGTTCCTGGGAACGCGGGCGTCCCGCCCGCAAACAGGATGGCATTCCCGCGGCTACCTACCGCACTTTGACCAGCCGGGCCTCGTGCAGGCGATCACCTTCCGGTTGCACGAGGCCGTACCATCGGAGGTGGTGCAACGGTGGCGAACCGAACTCAAGTGGCACGATGGGCTGCCTGCGGACAACCCCGTGGCGGTGGAGCTCCGCGAGCGCATAGCGCGGTACGAAGACGCCGGACACGGCCAGTGCTGGCTTGGGCAGGAAGAGTTGGCCCAAATCGTCGAGGATGCTCTCCTTCACTTCGACGGGCAGCGCTACCGGTTGCTCGCGTGGTGCGTCATGCCGAATCATGTCCACGCCGTGATCGAGACCGTGGAGGGGTCCCCAGTCGCGGACGTCATCCACTCCTGGAAGTCATACACCTCGAAGGAAGCAAACAGAATCCTGGGCCGAAGCGGCCCCTTCTGGATGGCCGACTACTTCGACCGGTTCATCCGCGACGAGAACCATCTGCGGCAGGCGATCGCATATGCCGAGGAGAACCCGGTCAAGGCTGGCCTAATTGCCCAGGCGAAGGAGTGGAAGTATTCAAGTGCATGGCACAGCAAAGACCCTGCGGGCGGGACGCCCGCGTTCCCAGGGTACAGCAAGGAGGACCCTGCGGGCGGGACGCCCGCGTTCCCAGGGTACAGCAAGGAGGACCCTGCGGGTGGGACGCCCGCGTTCCCGGGGCACACCAAGGACTCTGCGGGTGGGACGCCCGCGTTCCCAGGGTTTTGGCGCGGCGCGCAGGGCCTCGCCGAAGATGTGCGCTACTACGGCAAGTGGATGCGTGACGAGGCGGAGAAGCGAATCGGCCACCTGTATCCGAAGATTGAGATCACCGCGGAGATGGCCGCTGGGAGCGAGGGCGTCTCGCCCGCCAGACCAGACTTGAAGCCGTATGTCGGAAAGAAGCTCACCGTCATCGCCTGGCTTTGGGCTCGCACGGTGAAGAGCCCGAACCCGGCCTTCGCCAATGTGGACGTGCCGCTCGCTTCCACCTTCATGCTCTCCACAAAGCCGGGTAAGGAGGCGTACGTCGAGCCGGTAATCGTTCCTGGGAGCGCGGGCTTCCAGCCCGCTAAAGATGCGGGCGGGACGCCCGCGCTCCCAGGCAAAGATGCGGGCGGGACGCCCGCGCTCCCAGGCAAAGATGCGGGCGGGACGCCCGCGTTCCCAGGCTACCGCTTCACTGTGAAGGTGGGCAAGCCCAAGGACGCTGAGGCGGCGAAGAAGGGCACCAAACTGGCACGAGCAAACTTCCTCTGTCTCATGTCTGGTTCACCGATTTCGGGCGACTATATCAAGGCCGAAGGAAAGGCCGGGCGTATGGGCGCCCGGTTGATGGCCATCGTCGCAGAGGGTGAGCGCGGGCGGGTGTATCTCTCGCCAACGCCAGACCATGAGGCTGCGCCGCAAAAGGCAAAACCGACGTGGTGGCCAGAGGGAGAAATTGCAACCCGAATGACTGGCGGAAATTGCACCCCCTACGGGCTTACGTCGTGGGGCGATCTCTTCTCGCCTCGCCAGCTCGTGGCGCTGACGACCTTCTCCGATCTGGTGCAGGAAGCGCGCGAGCGGGTGAAGCGCGACGCCATCAAAGCCGACCTGCCCGACGATGGCAAAGCCCTGGAGAAAGTCGGCGCTGGCGCCACGGCGTATGCCGATGCGGTGGGCGTGTACGCAGGGATCACCGTCAGTAGGCAGGCCAATCGCGCTTGCACGATTTCGTTTTGGGACAACACAAGCCAGAAGATTCAACAAGCCTTCGGCAGACAGGCGCTACCGATGACTTGGGATTTCTGTGAGTCCAACCCTTTCAGTAACTCGAGCGGGAACTGGCTCGGTCAACTCGATTTCCCCGCGAAGTGTATTGACGCCGCGCCAGCCAAGCTACCGGGGTTCGTATTGCAGCAGGATGCTCAGCAACAGGGTGTCTCGACCGACAAGGTGGTCTCTACTGACCCCCCTTATTACGACAACATTGGTTACGCCGACCTCTCGGACTTCTTTTACGTCTGGCTGCGCCGCTCGCTGAAACCCGTCTTTCCCGATCTCTTCGCCATGCTCGCCGTGCCCAAAGCCGAAGAACTGGTGGCCACGCCCTACCGCCATGGCAGCAAGCAAAAAGCGGAGGCGTTCTTCCTCAACGGCATGACGCAGGCCATGCATCGTCTCACCGAACAGGCCCACCCGGCCTTTCCGGTAACGATCTACTACGCCTTCAAACAAGCCGAAAGCGATGGTGGTGACGGCACGACCAACACCGGCTGGGACACCTTCCTGGCCGCCGTCATCGAGGCCGGTTTCGCCATCAGTGGCACTTGGCCGATGCGCACCGAATTGACAGGCAATCTCAAGAAAAATGTCGCCGCCCTCGCCTCCAGCATCGTCCTCGTCTGCCGCCCGCGCGCCGCCGACGCTCCCACCGCCACTCTCCGCGAGTTCGTCACCGCGCTCAAGGCCGAGTTGCCCTCAGCGCTTGCCCACTTACAGCGTGGCAACATCGCGCCGGTGGACCTGGCGCAGGCGGCCATCGGACCGGGTATAGCGGTCTACACCCGTTACGCCCGGGTGCTCGACGCCGAGGGGAAGCCGCTCTCAGTGCGCGATGCGCTCTCTCTCATAAACCAGACCCTCGATGAGGCCCTGGCCGAACAGGAGGGCGACTTCGACGCCGACAGCCGCTGGGCCCTGGCGTGGTTCGAGCAGTCGGGCTTCGCCGATGGCGAGTACGGAGTGGCCGAGACTCTTTCCAAGGCCAAGAACACCAGCGTCGCCGGCATGGTCGAGGCGGGCATCCTGGCATCACACCGCGGTAAGGTGCGTCTGCTACGACCCGACGAACTGCCCGGGAGCGCGGGCGTCTCGCCCGCATTAGAGAGGAAAATCAGCGGCCAGGATGGCCGCGCTCCCAGGTTTACCGCGTGGGAAGTGGTACATCAACTCATTCGCGCGCTCGAAGCAGGCGGCGAAGGCGAGGCGGCGGCGCTCGCCGGTAAGCTGGGATCTAAAGCCGAGATCGCCCGCGAGTTGGCCTACCGCCTGTACACACTATGCGAGCGCAAGAAGCGCGCTGCGGAGGCGCTCTCCTACAACAGCCTGGTGCAAAGCTGGCCGGAGATCACGCGGCTGGCACGCGAGGGCGACAAACCCCGAGAAGCGCAAGGCGGACTGTTCGACAGGAAAGAGGAGGAGTAAGCTATGGCGATCACCAACCACGAACGTATCGGTAAGGCGCTCGATCTGCTGAAGGACGGGTTGCGCCCTTTCATCGAACGCGAGATGAAGGCTCAGTACCAGCAGGCCTGGTTTGAGGAGTTCCGGCAGACGTTGCCCCCGCAGCAGATGAGCTTCTTTCCCGATGAGGCAGGGGCTCGGTGGGATGCGGCGGCTGTTCTTTCTGCAATCTGGAGCCGGTGGAACGAGGTCTTCCGAAAGACGCTGGGACAAGCCGAGAGAACGTTGGTAAGCGAACTGCGGGAGGCTCGTAACAATTGGGCGCACCAGTCCCCATTCTCGACCGATGATGCCTACCGGATACTCGACTCCGCCGGACGTCTGCTCACAGCCGTTTCCGCGCAGCAGGCGGACGAGATTGAGAAGATGAAGATGGAGCTGCTGCGCTTGCGGTTCGATGAGCAGGTAAGAGGCGAAAAGCGCAAAAGCGCAGGCACAGCCATAGAGAGTGCTGCGGCGAGCAATCTGAAGCCCTGGCGCGAAGTGATCACGCCCCACAAGGATGTGGCGAGCGGACGTTACCAGCAGGCTGAGTTTGCCGCAGACCTCTGGCAGGTGCATCTGGGCGAAGGAACGGACGAGTACCGGGACCCGGTCGAGTTCTTCCGCCGCACCTATCTGACCGAAAGTCTGAAAGGGATACTGGTCGGCGCAATACAGCGCCTCGCCGGCAAGGGCGGTGACCCGGTGGTACAGCTCCAGACCAACTTCGGCGGCGGCAAGACGCACTCGATGCTGGCGCTCTATCACCTTATTTCCGGCGTCGCGCCAAGCGAGCTGGCGGGCATCGACGCGGTGATGCAGGCTGCAGGGGCCAAGACCCTGCCGGCCGCCCGCCGCGTGGTCCTGGTGGGCAGCAAGATCTCACCTGGCAATCCGGTCACCAAGCCTGACGGCACCGTGGTGCGCACGCTTTGGGGGGAGCTGGTCTGGCAGCTCGGCGGCAAGAAGGCCTTTGCCCGTATCAAGGCTGACGACGAGAAGGCCACCAGCCCCGGCGATGTCCTGCGCGAACTATTCAAGGAGTATGGACCGTGCCTGATTCTGATCGACGAGTGGGTGGCCTACGCTCGCCAGCTCCATGACCAGAGCGACCTGCCGGCGGGCAGTTTTGAGACGCAGTTCACTTTCGCCCAGGTGTTGACGGAATCGGCGAAACTCGCCAGGAATTGTCTTCTGGTGATCAGTCTCCCTGCCTCAGATACGACAGGCTCGCCGCATACGCAGGCAGATGATGTGGAGGTGGGCGGTCAGCGAGGACGCGAGGCCCTCGACCGGCTCAGGAACGTGGTGGGGCGTGTCGAATCTTCGTGGCGTCCCGCGAGCGCCGAGGAAGGCTTCGAGATCGTCCGGCGACGGCTCTTTGAACCGCTGGCCGATCCGACCCAGTTCAAGAACCGAGACGTGGTGGCGCGTGCCTTCGCGGACCTCTACCGGACGCAGCAAGCGGAGTTTCCGCCCGAGTGCCACGACGCCGACTACGAGAAGCGCATCAAGGCAGCGTACCCCATTCACCCCGAGATCTTTGACCGGCTTTACAGCGACTGGTCGACGCTGGTGAAGTTCCAGCGCACCCGTGGTGTGTTGCGACTGATGGCGGCAGTGATCCACAGTTTGTGGGAGAAGGGGGATAAGAATCCGCTCATCCTGCCGGCGAACGTTTCGATCGACGACACGCGCGTGCAGTTCGAACTGACGCGCTACCTATCGGACAACTGGGTCCCCGTGATCGAAAAAGACGTGGATGGCCCGAGCTCGCTGCCGCTGCGACTGGATGGCGAGGTACCGAACCTCGGCAAGTTCGCAGCGTGCCGGCGCGTTGCGCGCACCATCTACATGGGTTCGGCGCCACTCACGAAAGCCGCTCATCGCGGAATCGAGGACCGGCGAGTGAAGCTCGGCTGCGTGATGCCAGGCGAGTCGCCAGCAGTCTTTGGCGATGCACTGCGGCGGCTGGCCGGCGCTGCCACCTACCTCTACCAGGACGGCCCGCGCTACTGGTACTCGACCCAGCCCACGGTCACTAAATTGGCCGAGGACCGTGCCGAGCAGCTCAAACGCGATCCGGACAAAGTCGTCCACGAGCTGGACGGGCGTCTGCGCAAGGATCTGGAGCGCATGGGCGACTTCAGCCGCATCCATCCCATGCCGCAGTCGGGGCAGGACGTGCCCGACGACCTCGACGCACGACTGGTCGTGATGGGAATCGATCACCCGTACAGCAAGGAGCAGGGAAGTGCGGCCGAGGCTGCCGCGAAGGCCATTCTTGAGTCGCGCGGCAACACGCCCCGGCTCTATCGCAACACACTTGTTTTCCTCGCGGCTGACAAGATAAGGCTGCAGGACCTCGACGAGGCGGCACGGAAGTATCTCGCTTGGGAATCGATCCTGGCCGAGAAGGTGACGCTGAATCTTGATCCGCAACAGGTGAAGCAGGCCGAGACCCAGAAGGCCGCGGCCGATGGCGCCGTGACCGCACGCCTGCCGGAGACGTACCAGTGGCTGCTGGCGCCCGTGCAGACGACGCCGCAGGCAGCGATCGAGTGGCAGGCATTGCGGCTCTCGGGACAGGACGCGCTGGCCGTCCGGGCGAGCAAGAAGCTCAAGAGCGACGAATTGTTGATCACCGGTTTTGCTCCCACCCGGCTGCGGATGGAACTGGACCGTGTTCCGCTCTGGCGTGGGGATCATGTAGCCATCAAGCAGCTTGTTGAAGACTTCGCTCGCTATATCTACCTGCCGCGACTCAAGGGTTCATCTGTGCTCGTTGGCGCGATCCGCGATGGGCTGGCGTTGCTGACGTGGATGCAGGACGCCTTCGCCTTTGCCGACAGTTTCGACGAAAGCGCTGGCCGGTACCGCGGCTTGCGCGGTGGGCAGATCGTGACGCTGGCCGACAGCGATGCGCCAGGACTGCTGGTGAAGTGCGATATCGCACGCAAGCAGATGAATGCCGAAAGCGCGAAACCAACTGTGGACGGGTCGATTGGTGGGCTGACCGTCGGTGACGAAGGAACGACAGCACCGATAACGGGTGGAGGCATGACCCGAAGTCCTGCCCCCGCGCCTGCGGCGGCACAGCCGAAGCGCTTCCACGGCACGGTCACCCTTGACGCTACCCGCGTCGGGCGCGACGCCAGCCGCATCGCCGATGAGGTGATCGCGCATCTCTCAGGTCTGGTCGGAGCGACAGTGACTGTCACCCTCGAAGTGGAGGCCGAGATTCCTTCCGGCGCTCCGGATCACGTTGTCCGTACCGTCACCGAAAACAGCCGGACACTGAAATTCACAAGCCAGGGGTTCGAGAATGAATGATATGGCGGTGCAGAAAACAGGGTCAGGATGTGGGGCTTGCATAGTTGCAATTTCCTTGAATTGACTCACACTTTCGGCACATCAACGGCCCTGAGCGAAGGCACGAGAATGTTGGCGTGGCCTCACCTCTTCGTCAGGCTGAATCTCGCCGCGAATACCGATCTTCACCTTTTTAAGAGGAATATTTTTCCCTGAAGCAGCGAGGGCGTCTTCGACAGCCTTGACCAGGCCGAAACAGCAGGGAACCTCCATATACGGGACCGTCACGCTCTTGATCGAATTCGTCTTGAAAATTTCGGTCAGTTTTTCCCTGTAATACTGGACGTCGTCCAGTTTCGGACAACCCACCACGACCGCTTTGCCTTTGAGAAAATCCCGGTGGAAGTCAGGATAGGCAAAGGGAACACAATCGGCTGCGATCAAAAGGTCCGCATCCTGAAAGTAGGGAGCGTTGATCGGGACCAGCTTCAACTGAACCGGCCAATGAGAAAGCATGGAGGAGGAGGGGCCCGTGGAAACCTGTTCTGAACGACCCTCATGAACTTTGAAATGCATTGCCCTTGAGGAAGGGCACCCTGTAAAGGGAGTCGGTTGAGGTCTTTGCTGGGATTCAGGTATGGGCTTGACGGTTTCTTTCTCATGGAGATGAGCTTCTACTGCCTTCTCATCAAACTCCTCCGCATTTCTCTCGATGACGGTAAGGGCATCCTCGGGACAATGTCCGAGACAGGCGCCCAGTCCATCGCAGAACTTGTCGCTCATGAGCTTCACCTTTCCGTCGATGATCTGCAATGCTCCTTCCGCGCAGTTGGGGATGCAGAGCCCACAGCCATTGCATTTCTCCTCGTCAATCCTGACAATCTTTCTTGTTGCCATCGCTGGTCCTCCTTCTTCTATCTCTTATTTTACTACCCGGAGCATAAAACAGATTGCATTTCGTAGGGCAAGGCTTCAGCCTTGCAGAAGCAGGCCTGAAGGCCTGCCCTACATGTTTGGTTATGGCGAATGCAAACTATATTATACTCCCCACAGTAACTCAAGGATAACTTCTTTTCAGAGCCCTTTCCTTGATCTAAGTCAAAAGGCCAAATGATCATTGTGAATCAAGAGACGTAGGGTGGGCACCGCCCACCATGGATTTGGACCTCTTTGTCCTCTGGTGGGCGATGCCCACCCTACATTTTTCCTACATTCCGCCCTTTCGGTTTTGTAGTAAACGTATTTCTTTTCGAAACTCTAAATGGTTACAAAAAAGGAATGATTATGATAGAATGCGAGAATCAAAAGAAGAGGAGGAGGCTCCTTTGTCCTGGCCGGCTCTGGCAGCAGTGATCTTCTGGGGATTTTCGTTCATCGCAACGAAAACGGTCATCCGCGAACTCCATCCCTTCACGCTTCTGGTCCTGCGTTTTGGGATCGGCGCACTTCTTCTTTTTCTGGTCCAGATCTGCCGAGACAGAAAGTTCTTAAAGGCCTTCTCGTTTCGGGACTGGATCTCCATCCTCCTCTTAGCCGCAATCGGAGTCGTCGCGGTCACTGGCCTTCAGGCCTACGGCCTTCTTTACACCACAGCCATCAATACGGGGTGGATCATCGCAATCAACCCCATCCTGATCACCATCGCAGCGCGCCTTTTCCTCGGGGAATCTATCACCCTTAGAAAGATCTCAGGGATCCTCCTCGGTTTCCTCGGGATTTTTCTGATCATCTCGAAGGGGATATTTTCCGTCTCGATCTTTCGATTCGCCTCAAGCTTTGGAGATCTTCTCGTCTTCGGGAGTGCCGTGGCCTGGACAACCTACACCGTTGGAGGCAGAGGATTTCTTGCACGATTTTCTCCTCTTGCCGCGGTTACGGCCATCGTGATCGTAGGGTGTCTGATGATGTTCCCTGCGAGTTGCCTCATGGGAAGATGGGATACCGTTTTGCACCTATCCTTTTCCGCATGGACAGGAGTTTTCTTTCTGGGAATTTTCTGCTCCGGTCTGGGTTATCTCTTCTGGTACGCTGCGCTCCAGAAGAAGGATTCGAGCGTGGTCGGGATGTATCTGTACCTCGAACCCTTTGCAACGCTGATCGCCGCGATCCTGATCCTGGGTGAAGAGGTTAACTGGATGACGATGCTTGGAGGCGGGATGACCCTCCTTGGTGTCTACCTGGCGACCTGGAAGACGTCGAAAGATGAAAGTTCGGAGTGATGGGTTCGGGGTTCGGAGAAGAAGGGCGGGGGCAATAAAAAACACTTGACAAGCCTTTTGATTAGTGATACCAAATGCCCTTGAAAAGGCTGTTCCTCTCCGGGGAGCAACAACGTTAGAAAAGGAGGGCAACGGAATTGGCTAAAGGGTCTGTAAAATGGTTTGATACGAAGAAGGGGTACGGATTTATCGAACAACCAGGTGGAGAAGACGTTTTCGTGCACTATTCAGGGATTACAGGTGACGGATTCAAATCCCTTCGTGCAGGGGAGGAGGTTGAGTTCGAGATTACCACCGGACCGAAAGGCCCTCAGGCAACGAGAGTGGTAAAAGCCGATTAAACAGTCTTTTCGAAGTCTGCAATCAATCGTTTATCCTGTCGACAAGGGGCCGCGGCCCAGGCTGCGCGGGAGTTCGCCATCGTCTCGGCGGGGTGGTTGAAGAAACGCTTTGCACCTCCAAGGGGAATGGTCATCCCGCATGGAGAGGTGTTGGCGTTTCCTCCCGTTCTTCAATTCGCTTCAGCGCGTCTTTCACCCTTGAGGCCAGAGGCCCTTCCTCAGACTTGACGAGTTTTGTCAGAGCCTTCATCGAATCTCTTGTGCCGATCATACCGAGGGCATCGCAGATGGCCACGAGGGAAGGTTCGGACAGGGGATTCTTCTGGAAAAGGCCCCACAATTGTTTAAAGCCTCTCTTGTTCAGCACCTCCAGGAGGATCTGCTCGATCGTTCTCCCGGAGACGGTGAGATTTCCGAAGAGACCCAGGGAGTGGTAGATCTGTGTCTCGAGCTGATCCGTTTGCGGAGAGGGAGCCGCAGCGATGCGGTCGAGGATGCCCAATATCTTCTCTGCACCCCTGACACTTTTTACCATGCCCAGGCACCAGGCCGCCTTCTTCCGAACATCCGGATTCGCATCGTCCAGACTTGAGAGAAAGAGCGCTTCTCCATCGACGCCGGCAATCTGACATAGACCGTGAAGGGCTTGTTCTCTCAACCTGGGGTCTTCGTGGGTGACAAAGCGTTTAAATACCTCCTGAAGAGGTCGTTTCCATTCCTTCGATTTGATCTCTCCGAGAACCCTGAGGATATCACAGGTCGTTTCCGCGGAGGTCTGCTGCTTCTCAAGCTCCCTGAGCAGATGGGCCGCTGCGACGGGGCCGATCTTGATTAATGCTTCACAGGCGTTTTTCCTCACCCATTGATCCTCGCTCGCCCTGAGGATGGCGAGAAGGTGTGGAATGGCCCCGATCTCAAGGGAGATGAAGATGGGAATGATTGCTGTCCTCGCCTCCTTTTTTGCCGCCAGAAATTTCTCCTGGAGCATCAGGGGGATGGTCCCGGTGCCGATCTCTTCAAGGACCTGGCCTGCCAGAAGAGACCACATCCTCCTTTCATGAAAATGTCTCTTCACTGTTTCCAGGATGCGAAGAATCTCGGGATAACGATCCCTTCGGATGAGCTCCGGGATGATCTTCACGAAGGAGAGGGCAGTCTTTAAGAATTTTTCTTTCTCTTTGGCCTGATCCAGTTGCTGGAAAAAGCCCTCGGTATAATTGAGAAACTTATCCGTCAGCCTTTCGATCAGAATCTTGTCCTGCAGGGCCGGGGTGAGGTCATCGAGGCCGATGAGTTCATGGCGAAAATACTCCTCGAGAAGGTTCTCGGCGTCTTGAGTTCCTGCCCCCTTCAGTTGATGGCAAATCTTCTTGACCAAACGGTCCGATTTTCGTTCAAAGGCGTCCTGCTTCCGGAGCCGTTTTAGATCGAGGTGATCCCTGAGAAAGATCTTACTCGTGCCGATAAGAAAATGTTTTTGTAGAAACGATATGATTTCGTTTTCGATCACGTCCTCCCGATTATCCGGGGTCGCCGCGAGATCGCTGTTTCTGAGAACGGCACAGAGAAGATCGGACTGCCGGATGGGCCGGAGGGCATCCCGGAGAAGATGTTTTCGAATCTCCAGAAACTCCTGGCCCCAGGCCTTCTGAAAATAGGGGATCATTCTCATTTCCTTTCTCATTCGGGAGAGGGTAATCCGGGCCCTCCAGGGCATCTCCCGGTCCGAACCGAGGAGCTCGTCATTAAAGACATAGGAGATGTTAAAGATCCCCCGGCTCTCGAGGGCCTGGGCGAATCGGTCCTTGTCCTGCCTCCGGCGGGTGTCAACAAGGCTCGGTTCACTCATGATATCGACAAACCGGGTAAACTCCGTCTGTTCCATCCGGCTTTTAAGGGTGAGGCTGATCAGGTCTTTCCTCTCGAGGTATTTCACAAATTTTGGAACATAGAGTTCACCCATTCCCTTGACCATCATCCGGCTTAATCGCTGTCCTTCGGGAAGAATTCCTTCCACAAAAATTTCTTGCCTTTCCTGTTCTTCCCGGATCAGGAAGGCAAGCTCGTCCTCTCCTTTAAAGAGGGTCTTAAACTGCTGGTAAAGACCTTGCTTGGACTTTATCGACTCGGGGTGTTCGGGTGTGTAATACCCTGTTCTCAGAAAGGCCTGGATGAGGTGAAGGACGAACTCCGTTAGCTTCGCCAGAACCTTGAGGAGACGCTCCACCTCTTCCGGAGGGAGGCCCTCTGGAATTCCCTCGATCTTCTTCGCAGGAATCGGGCTCATCGTGATCGGTCTGTCCACAAATTACCTCCTTAATTGCTAATGTCACAAAACCGCTGGATTTGTCAACCCTAAAATAGGACCTAAATCCTGATTTAGGATTTGTCATTGCGAGTGATTGGAATTTGCCCTTGCGGGCATTGTCAAATCAGAGAACGCTACCTTCCCGATTCGAGGTCTGGCAGGTATTCATAGGCTATGTTCAATTTACGCATGCTGCTGATGCCAAACTTTAAGGTCACTTCGCCAACCACGTTTCTTTGATTAAGGGGGACCTCTGTCTCCCTCAACTTGCCGATAATCTGCTCCAGTGTAGCCCCTTTCTTTTTCATCCCTGCCGCCCTTACAGAACCTCAAACCTTATTCTTACTCGTCCCCTGGAGGGGTTTTCAGGGGCAGGCACAACCTCTTCGGGTAAACATTAAGTCACTAAGTTACGTCCCCTTCGTCATCCCCCTTCGCCATTTTCCTGAAAGGAGGGAAAACAGCCAAAGCAAAGATAATCGGGTCATTGGAGGAATAATATCTTATAATTCATAAGGCTTTTTGTTGCAAAAGCGCTTTTTAATTTAAGCAGAAAGTAGATTGTGGATAGAGCGAATGGCTAATAGTGAAAAAAAGTTTGTCTATGAAGGTGGCGTGCGTTTTGAGGTAACGGTCTACGGACTCCTCTGTTGTTTAGAAGAGACCAGGAATAAAAAGCACGAATGCCTTGACTGCAGGTTCTGTCAATGGTGTTCTAATTTGCGATGCAGCGGTTGTCTTGATCAGGGGAGATACAACCGAGAGGGCAACAAAAGAACCTGATCGAAAGGGGAAAATGTATCTTGGATCTATCCCACAGCAGTCAAGCCGGTTCCGAGGAGCTGCGTGGTACACTATCTGCTATCGACCTTCGGTTTCCCGACTATCGAAAATATCTTGATATGATATCCGTAGGCTCGCCCTGAGGGAGATGGAGAAATCGGGCTGTTCCAGGATCCTTATGGCTCGGTGCCATTCATTGTTGACTGACATCTCCCCTGGGCTTCCGCATCTGCCTTCGGAGATGCTGCAGAAAACGTTGTTAGCTTCACCTGCAGAAACCCTCCTATCTCCTTTCGGCAAAGCCGATTAGCAAGCCTCCAAAGCCAAACGCTGCTCCGTTCTCAAAAGATCGCACGCCGAATTGAGGTCACGGCTACAAAAATCGTTCAAATTAGATTAGATTATATGCTGGAGGAAGCGAGGGGCTGTGAGATCGTTTAAGACGCTCAAGCGTGACTTTATCGAGAACCGAGGGCGAATTGCTGCGGGGCTTTCGGCCCTTCTCATGGTCGACGTCCTTCAGCTTTTCATTCCGAGGGTGATCAAGCATGCCATCGACGATCTCACCGCAGATGCCGCTTCCTCATCAGGCCTCCTCCTCTACGCGGGAGAGGTTCTCGCCCTCGCCCTTGCCATCGCCGGTTTGCGATATGTGTGGCGATACCTTCTCATGGGGGCTGCCCGGCGGATCGAAAGAACCCTTCGGGACCGTCTCTTCAGCCATCTTCAGACCCTTTCTCCTTCCTATTTCTCCCGATCGAAGATCGGAGATCTGATGGCCCATGCCACCAATGATATTGAAGCGGTGCGCATGTCCCTCGCCATGGGATTCATGTTCCTGGTGGACACGGTCATTCTCGGTCTCCTGACCCTCTCTTTCATGATCTATATCCATCCCACTCTTACGCTCTATGCAATCCTTCCCATGCCCTTCATCACGATGATCACGCTGCTCTTCAGCCGGCTCATCCATGAGCGATTTGAAACCCTCCAGAAGACCTTTTCCTCCCTGACCGAGCGGGTCAGGGAGTCGATCGCAGGGATCCGAGTGGTCAAGGCCTATGTTCAGGAAGAGATGGAAACGGAAAAACTCTCTGCCATCAGCCGGGATTACATTCGGAAGAATATCGATGTGACAAAGGTCTGGGGAATGTTCTTTCCCCTGATCCTCCTCTTCTCGAACTTTTCTCTGGCGATTGTCCTTTACGCGGGCGGGAGATTGGCAATTCTTCGGTCCATCTCCACCGGCGATTTCGTGGCCTTTATGAGCTACCTGGGAATCCTCGCCTGGCCCATGATGGCCCTGGGATGGGCGGTCAATGTGATCCAGCGCGGAGGCGCCTCCCTCGATCGGCTCAACCGGATTTTCGCGGAAACTCCGGAAATTTCGGACGCCCCGGAGGCCATCGCTTGCGGGCCGTTGAAGGGGAAGATCGAAATAAAGGGTCTCACCTACCCGTGGAGAAACGGGGCGGCTCCCATTCTCCAGGACATCCACCTGACCATCCGGGAAGGCGAGAAGTTAGTGGTTGTCGGACGAACCGGATCCGGAAAGACCGTCTTATGCAACCTTTTGGTTCGCATTCTGGAGCCCTCCGGGGGTTCTCTCTTCTTCGATGGAATGGAAGTCCATCGAATTCCTCTTTCGGAACTGCGAGGGTCGATCGCTTATGTCCCGCAGGATACCTTTCTCTTCTCCGATACCTTGCGGGAGAACATCGCTCTCGGAAAACCCGGTGCGAGTGATAAAGAAGTGGAGGCAGCGGCCCGGATCGCCCAGATTTATGATGAAGTGATGGATTTTCCAGAGGGGATGAAAACGGTGATCGGGGAGAGGGGGATCACGCTCTCCGGGGGGCAGAGGCAACGGGTTGCCATTGCGAGGGCGCTCCTGACGAATTTCCCCATCTTCATTCTCGACGATGCCCTTTCTTCAGTGGACATTCAGACGGAGGAGCGGATTCTTGAAGGACTGGAGAAGTTTCTCCAGGCGAAGACGACCATTCTCATCACCCACCGGATTGCTCCCCTCCGGAGAGCCGATCGAATCATTGTTCTGGATCAGGGCAGAGTGGTGGAGGAAGGGAATCATGCGGCGCTGATCGCCCAGGGCGGAATTTATGCCGATCTCTACTGGCGAAGACAACTGGAAGAGGAATTGGAAAAAGCGTAAAGTGCCATTGCGGATTGCGAATTGAAAAAGGGAAAAAGGACAACTGAAAGTCAATACGATCCAAAGATAGAGTCGAACCTGTGTAGAAGCGTTTTGAAAATTCGGTTGTTTGGATTGTTCGTATTTCGAATTTGTTTCGAGTTTCGAAATTCGAATTTCGGATTTTAGACTATGTACACTGATTACGGATACATGGAAGAGGGAAAACTGGGAAAGGCCTACGACATCAGGTTGATGGCGAGGCTCTGGACCTTCCTCAAGCCGTACCGTGGGCTGATGGCCCTTTCACTGCTCTTCGTACTGATCATGGCAGGCCTGGACCTGTTTATCCCTTACCTGACAAAGGAAGCGATCGACCGGTACATCATCCATTCTGCGAGGGAAGTTGTTCTGAAGGGGGATGGATCTCCCCTTGAAGAAGGCTTCCGGAGCCGGTATGGCAAGGATCTCATTCCTATGGGAGAAAAAGGGAGATTTCTCCTCCCCCCTGAAGGCCTGAGATCTATGGATCCGAGAGAGGCGAACCTCCTTCAAAGATCGGGCATTCTCACTGAAAAGAGGTATTATCTATTCGTCGTACGGAATTCCGGGGAAGAGGAGATGATGAGAAAATATCCCTCTCTTTTTGAAAAGAGTGGGGCTTTTCTCTTCATTTCCTTCGACCGGATGAAAGAGTTGAAGCGTGAAGACCTTCTCATTGTGAGGGGGAGAGATGTGGGAGGCGTGTTCACCATTGCCATCCTTGTCGCCCTCATCCTCGTCCTCAATTTCGGATTGAACTTCTTCCAGGTCTATGTCATGGAGGTTGCTGGACTGAGGATGATGCACGATCTCCGGATGAAGACGTTCACTCATCTCCAGAGCCTCTCGCTCTCCTTTTTTGACCAGAATCCGGTGGGAAGACTGGTCACCCGTCTGACGAACGATATCCAGAACGTCCACGAAATGTTCACCTCTGTCACCATCAATCTCCTCAAGGATATTCTTCTTCTCGCCGGGATCGTCATCATACTTCTCAGTTTCAACCGGGATCTTTCCCTGATCTCTTTTGCGGTCCTTCCGTTGATCTTCATCACGACCTTCTTTTTCAGCAGGCAGGCCAGAGAGGCATTCCGCGAGATCCGCTACAAGATTGCCCAGATGAATGCCTTTCTTCAAGAGAAGCTTTCAGGGATCCGGGTGGTTCAGCTCTTCCGGAGAGAAGGAGAGAATAACCGGCAATTTGCGAAAATCAACAAAGGGTATTACCTGGCCAACATGAAGCAGATTTCGATCTATGCCCTCTTCGTTCCTCTCGTGGAGGTTCTGAGCTCAGGGGCCATCGGCTTTCTCCTCTGGTATGGAGGTGGAAAGGTGCTCCAGGATGCGATCACTCTGGGAGCCCTGGTTGCCTTTTTAGCTTACATGAGGATGTTCTTTCAACCGATCCGGGACCTTTCCGAGAAATATAATATTCTCCAGTCGGCGATGGCTTCCCTCGAAAGGATTTTTTCCCTCCTCGATTCGAATCAGAAGGTTCCTGAACCCCTCGCGCCCCGAAAGGGTGAAATACGGGGGAACATTCAATTCGACCGTGTCTCTTTCTCCTACAATGGGGAGGACAAAGTCCTGAAGGAGGTTTCCTTCTCGGTGCAAGAGGGAGAGACCGTTGCGATTGTAGGTGCAACCGGAGCCGGGAAGACGTCGCTCCTTCATCTCCTCGAACGTTTCTATGACGGCGAAGAAGGGACGATTCTCGTCGACGGGGTCCCTCTCCGGGAGAGAGATATCTTTCATCTCCGATCTCACTTCGGACTGGTGATGCAGGACACCTTTCTCTTTTCCGGGGACATCGAGGAGAATATTCGATTGGGAGATCGGAAGAGGGATGGATCACGGGTTAGAGAGGTGGCCCGGCTGGTGAACGCAGATCAGTTTGTGAAGAGGCTGCCCAATGGGTACCGGACGAACGTGGGCGAGGGAGGGGAGGAGCTTTCCGCAGGGGAGAGGCAGCTTCTGGCCTTTGCCCGCGCCCTCTATCGGGAACCCACCGTCCTCATTCTGGACGAAGCCACATCCCACGTTGACCCCGAGACGGAGCGATTGATTCAGGAGGGCCTGGAAAAACTGCTGAAAGGAAGGACAGCAATTGTCATCGCTCATCGCCTCTCGACCATTCAACATGCTGACCGGATCATCGTCCTTCACAAGGGAAGGGTGCGGGAGATGGGGACCCACTCGGAATTGATGGCAAAAAAGGGGCTCTACTACAGGCTGTATCAACTCCAGTACCAGCCGCAGTAAGGGAATGGTGGAATATTGGAATATTGGATAAAGATGTTTCGTCCAGATCTCCTACCTATTCTTCCAGTATTCCATGATTCCATTGTTCCAGTGGATTGCGTTGGGGTTGACAAACGTGCAGGGGCTGGTCTATATAGGAGATGAGATGGCAGAAGAAAGGGAAGAGAAATCCGCCGGGGTTCCGGGAGAGGAGACGAAAAGAGAGGTCGATCTTAACGCCCTGTATCCCGGGAAAGCATTCGATCTGAACAGGCTCTTTCCGGACGCAGGAACGAGAAAGCTGCTCCACGATGTCAAGCGTAACAAACGGGAGATCGAGCGATTCGTCAGGAATCTCAGTATTGAGGAGGAATGAATGAAGTGCCCTCACTGTGGTGAAGCGATGCCTGTCGTGCTCTGTGCGGAGTGTGGGGTGGAGACCCCTGCCGGGAGCCTTTATTGCTGCCAATGCGGAAGACCGGTGAAAAAAGAGGAAAAAGTCGACTCCTCGGAGCGTACGTTGTGCAGCGACGGAAATTGTATCGGGACGATTAACGAAAACGGGATCTGTAACATCTGCGGGAAACCTTACGCAGGGGAGAAGGCGTAATTCGCGGGAGACCCGATCGCTTCCGTGGGTCCGAGAGGTTGCCTTCTCTCCAATGACCCATTTTACCCTGTAACACATCTGACCCTCCCCAAAGACCAAGACTCCCCGCTCATCCTGGCTATGGCGAGACGGGGTATATCAAAAAGAGCTTTAATATTCTGGTGATACGTCACATTGACAGCGAGGGGAGTAATGATTATGTTAACAGGAAAGCCCTAAGAGATAAAAAGGAGGTAAGTATGGTTTTTCTGCCCAGAGGGGGTGCTGATAAAGAAGAGAAAGGGAAAGACGAGAAAATCATCGTTCCGGGTGAACTGCCGATTCTTCCTCTCAGAGGAACGGTCCTCTATCCTGACCTGATCCTTCCGATCATGGTAGGCCGGAAGAGGTCGGTGAAGCTGGTCGACGACGCGATGGATTCAGACCGGATTATTGGGGTTTTGACCCAGAAACGGTCCGAGGTGGAAGACCCAAAGGAAGGTGACCTCTATTCTGTCGGGGTGGCAGCCCTGATTCTGAGAATGATCCGTGAGCTGGACGGGAGCCAGCGGGTGATCGTTCAGGGCATCTCAAGGGTGAAGATCAAGGAGTACCTTCAGAGGGAGCCTTACTATAAGGCGAGGGTAGAGACCATGGAAGACCAACCTACCCTGGGGGTGGAGATCGAGGCCCTCATGATGAATCTGAGGAACCTCTTTCAACGGGCCGTAGAACTGGCTCCGTACCTTACAACAGAATTGGGAAGCATGGTCAGCAATATCAGGATGCCTCACATCCTTGCCGACCTCATCGGCTCGAACCTCAATATCTCCACCAGCGAAAAACAGGCCATCCTCGAGATCTTCGACGTGCGGGAGCGCCTTGCCAAAGTCCATCTCTTCCTGAACAAGGAGGTTCAGGTACTGGAACTTGGAAACAAGATCCAGTCCCAGGTGAAGGAGGATATGGATCGTACCCAGCGGGAATATTACCTTCGCGAGCAGTTGAAGGCGATTAAGAAGGAGCTGGGGGAGCTCGACGAACACTCGGCGGAGATCAAAGAGCTCAAAGAGCGGATCAAGAAGGCGAAGATGCCGGCCGAGGTTAACCTCGCTGCCGAGAAAGAGCTGGAGCGTCTGGCCAAGATTCCTCCTGCTTCTGCGGAGTATACAGTTGCGAGGACCTATCTCGATTGGCTGGTCGAATATCCATGGTCGGTGATGACCGACGACAATCTTGACATCGCCAATGCCCTGAGAATCCTGGACGAAGACCACTACGATCTGGAGAAGGTGAAGAAAAGGATTCTTGAATACTTAGCGGTGAGGAAATTGAAGGCGGACATGAAAGGGCCCATCCTCTGCTTTGTGGGACCGCCGGGTGTTGGCAAGACCTCTCTCGGCAAATCGATCGCCCGGACCATGGGCCGCAAATTTGTTCGCATCTCCCTTGGAGGCGTGCGGGACGAAGCCGAGATCCGGGGACACCGAAGGACCTACGTAGGAGCCCTGCCGGGCCGGATTATTCAGGGGATCAAGAAGTCGGGAACCAATAATCCGGTTTTCATGCTGGATGAAGTGGACAAGATCGGAATGGATTTCCGGGGAGACCCTTCTTCCGCGCTTCTGGAGGTCCTCGACCCGGAGCAGAACTTTTCGTTCTCCGATCATTATATGGATGTTCCCTGCGATCTGTCAAAAGTGATGTTTATCACTACGGCCAATGTTCTTGACACGATCCCTCCTCCCCTTCGAGACCGAATGGAGACACTGGAACTTCCGGGATATAGCGAAGACCAGAAGATGATGATTGCCATACAGTTTCTGATCCCAAAGCAGATCAATGAGCATGGGCTAACCTCCGAATACATAGAGTTTCAGGACGGTGCCCTGCAGGTGATCATCAATTCCTATACCCGTGAGGCAGGGGTGAGGAATCTGGAGCGGGAGATTGCCGCGACCTGTCGCGGCGTTGCAAAGGATGTGGCACAGGGCATCAAGGAGAAAGTGGTGGTCGGTCCGGAGCAGTTGCATAAGTTTTTGGGCCCGGTCAAGTTCTTTCCTGAAGTCGCGGAACGGACCTCCGAGCCCGGAGTGGCGACGGGATTGGCATGGACTCCCACGGGCGGAGATATCATCTTTGTGGAAGCGACGAAGATGCGGGGAGAAAAGGGGCTGACCCTGACGGGGCAGTTGGGCGATGTGATGAAGGAGTCCGCCCAGGCTGCGCTGACTTACGTCCGGTCCAAATCAAAAGAGCTCGGTGTTGAAGAGGACTTCTTCCAGAAGACTGACATCCATATCCATGTTCCTGCCGGGGCCATTCCCAAGGATGGTCCTTCAGCAGGAGTGACCATGTTTGTCGCCCTCACATCCCTTCTAACGAACAAGCCCGTTCGAAACGACGTGGCGATGACAGGAGAGATCACGCTCCGGGGCCTGGTCCTTCCGGTGGGGGGAATCAAAGAGAAGGTCCTGGCCGCAACGCGGGCAGGCATCTATACGATCATCCTTCCCAAGAAGAACGAGAAGGACCTGGAAGAGATCCCTGAGCGAATACGCAAGGAGATCCAATTCCTGTTCATCCAGAGGATGGACGAGGCCATCGCACTGGCCATCAAGAACTGAAGAAATTCGAAGCACGAAATCCGAATTCGGGTTCCCCGTTCACCGTTCAGAGGTTTAACCCTGAACCTTTGAACCCTGTTTTTGTTTTAGGTTTATGGATTATCCAAAACTTCGCAGCGTCAATATCTTTCCGGTTCAGATGTCCGGCAAGACACTGGTTTGCCTCCAGGACCCCCTGAACATCGGCGAAAAGGCCCTCTTTTTGCCTTCTATCCTTTATTTTATCATCTCCCTTTTTGATGGGCGTCACTCCGTTCTGGACATCCAGGCCGAGTACATGAGGAGATTCGGGGAGATTCTTTATACCGATAAAATCAATGAGATCATCGGCCAGCTTGATGAAACCCACTTTCTTGAAGGAGATCGGTTCCAGGAGGCGTTGAGGCATAAAGAAGAGATTTTTAGGAAGGCCCCGGTGAGAGAAGCGGCCTTTGCCGGGAAGAGTTACGAAAGCGAGCCGCAAGATCTCATGGCCCAGATACGAGGATATTTCACCGGCCCGGAAGGTCCCGGGGCTTCTGAAGAAAAAGGCGCGGTGAACGGGGTAAGGGGGATCGTCGCACCCCATATCGATTTTCACAGGGGCGGTTTCTGCTATGCCTTTGCGCACCGGGAGATGTGGGAGAAGAGCTCCCCGGATTGTTTCGTCATCCTCGGAACGGCACATATCCCGATGAAACATCCCTTCTGCCTGACCCGGAAGGATTTCCTGACGCCCCTCGGCCCTCTTGAAGCGGACAGGGAGATGATCGATTCGATCCAATCCCGATGTTCTTATGATCTCCTTTATGACGAGGGAGTCCATCGCAGCGAGCATTCCGTCGAATTTCAATGTGTCTTCCTCCGGTTCATGAACCCGGACCCGAAGCCGCTTCGAATCGTTCCCATCCTCTGTGGCTCTTTTCAGGAGGCCGTAGAAAGGGGAGTTTCACCGATGGAGCTCGAACCGGTCCGGGAATTCGTCGAAGCCCTGAGGGACTATGTTGCAGCCTCAAAGAAGAAGATTTGCGTGATCGCCAGCGCTGACCTTGCCCACATGGGCCTTCAGTTTGGAGACCGCGATGGAATGAGCGAATATGGTCTCCGCATCCTGGAGGAAGAAGATCGGAAGATGCTCAGGCATGCGGAAAGCGTGGATGGAGAGGGATTCTTTTCATCCATTGCGAAAGAACAGGATCGGAGGCGAATCTGCGGTCTGCCTGCGATCTACACAATGCTTCACGTCCTCGGTGCAAGAGAGGGAAGGCTTTTGAAATACGGTCAGGCCTTCACCCGCGAAAGCCAATCCGTCGTCTCGTTTGCCAGCCTCGCCTTCTACTGAAAAATCGTTTCACTCGCAATGACCATCTCCTGTCTCGGGATTCGGGACTCCTCTTTTGTTGACAAAAAAAATTTTGTGTAGTATGAATGGCTCATCTCGTCGTTGTAAGAAGCCTCGCCTCTTCCGATGGTTACAAGCTTTACAGAAGGAGAAAGTTTGACAAAGGGTTCTCCGGAGCCGGAAAGTCACCTGCCCGTAGAGGTGAGAATTTCTCCAGGAAGAAGTTCTCCATGGCACGAAATGACGAGAAAGGAGGAGATCATGAGAAAGACAGCAGGATGCCTTGTTTCCTTCATTGCCCTCGTACTGGGTTTTACGCTCCAGCCTGTTTATGGAGCGGACGCTCCCATCGTCATCAAATTCGCTCACCAGCTCCCTATCACCGACCACGTCTCCATCGGAGCCGACTATTTCGCCAAGCAGATGGTTGAGAGGACGAAAGGGCGGGTGAAAGTCGACCTCTATCCCGCATCAATGCTTTATAAGGATACCGAAAACATCCCGGCGGTAAGAGATGGGGCGATCCAGATGGGGTTTTGCCCTATCAATATGGTGGAATCTTATATCCCGATAGCGGAGGTGATCAGCCTGCCATTTCTGTCTCCGACCCAGGAAAGCATGAAGAAAATCAAAAATGGAAGACCCGGGAAATTGTTGATCGAAAAGATGGAGCAAATTGGAATTAAACTTCTATATTGGGGTGATTATGGGATGGTTGATTTATTCACAACTAAAAAACTGGTGAAGAGACCGGAGGATCTTAAGGGCCTGAAGATACGAATTGTGGGCGGGAAGATGACCACGGAGACGTTCAAGGCGTTGGGGGCGTCTCCGGTCTTCATCACCTCGACGGAGGTCTATATGGCCCTTTCCAAGGGAGCGACGGACGGTCTCATTACCGGGATCAATAGCGTCTATTCCCGGAAATATTATGAGATCTCCAAATATGGCACGAAACTAAACCTGTTCTTCTCCCTCTTCCCGACCATTATGAACATGAAGTTCTGGCAGTCCCTTCCCAATGACGTCAAGGGGATCATCCAGGAGGTCGGAAAGGAAGCGGAGGAGAAGATCGAGAAGTTGAGCCACGAGCAGGAGATCGACTATGTGAACAAGTGCAAAAAGGAGGGAATGACCGTCTATTATCCGACCCCTGAGGACCGGGTTCTCTTTCTTGACGCTGTCAGACCTGTTTGGGACGATTTCGCAAAGCGGTACGGTAAGGAAGGGGAAGAGCTTCTCCAATGGATCCGGGCCAATCCTTAGCAGAGTGCTGAAAAAGTAATCTTTCCCAGGTTGCTCAAAAATGGCCAGATGCAAGGCACCCGAAATCCTGAGGAATGAGGCGTACCTGACAGTACGCTGCAATGACGAAGGATGAGGGAAACGCAGCAGATGGCCGTTTTTCAGCAACCTGTTAGAGTGAGATTTTCGAAAAGTCGAGAGGCAAAGATGTTTCGATCCATTGAGCGTATCATCAATCGCGCTGTTGACGTATTCGGGCTGGCGGCCGGATGCCTCCTCTGTCTCATGATCTTTATGACGTTTTTTGAGTCCGCGGCCCGGTATTCAGGCCATCCGACAACGTGGACCATGGAGTTCACGGAATATGCATTGGTTTATCTGGTCTGTCTGGCCGTGAGCTATGCCGAAAAATATGGCGACCATATCCGGGTCGATTTTTTTCTTAACCTCCTGCCTGCAAGAGTGAAAAATTATGTCGAGATCTTCAACTACCTCTGCACCCTCTTACTGAGCCTTGCCCTGACCTATTACGGGGTCAAACTCACCCTCCGATCCTATGCCTTCAATGCCTTATCTCCTACACCCCTCCGCGTTCCACTCTTCTGGGTGCAGGGTATCCTGCCGGTAGGAATGGCAGTGATGTCTCTGAAAAGTTTTCTTAAATTTGTCTCGCTGATTCGGGAGAGGTAGGAATAGGATGCTCCTTCTCATGCTCTTTCTTTTTGTTCTGCTCCTGGTCTCCGGAGGCCCTGTTTACCTCTTCATGTTCTTCCCGGCGGTCGTGGCCATCTTCTTTACCCTGCCCGAACCCATGACCATTGCCAACATCTTCATCCAGAATATTCAGAATTTCAGCCTCATTTCGATCCCTCTTTTTATCTTCACAGGAAGCCTTTGCTCTCAGACGGGCATGGCAAAATATCTTGTCCGGTTTTTCGATAGCCTGATCGGGCATCTAACGGGGGGGATGGCCATTGCTGCAATTCTTGCCGCCGTCTTCTTTGCGGGGATCACCGGGTCGAGTGCAGCGGATGCTTCTGCGATTGGCCTGCTCTTAATTAAGCCCATGGTGGAGGCAGGATATGAAAGAAAGTTTGTGACCGCCCTCCTGGCGGCCGGGGCGACCATAGGACTCATCGTTCCTCCAAGCATTCCGTTGATTCTCTATGGATTCCTGGCAGAGGAATCCGTAGAGAAGCTCTTTATCGGGGGCTTACTCCCTGCCCTCATGATTGCCATTGCCCTGGTCATCTATTCAGTTTGGTATTGTAAAAAGAAAGGGTATGGACGCAAGGCAAAGGCCACATGGGAAGAGAGGATCAGAAGCTTCGTTACTGCGCTGCCCATCTTGGGAGTGCTCGTCATCGTGATGGGGACGATCTATTCCGGTATTACGACTCCAACCGAAACCGCGGGCATTGCATCCGTGTATGCCCTGTTCATCAGTGTTTTCATCTATAAGACTCTGACCTGGGCCCTCTTCAAAGAGATTGTCCTCAGGACCGTCAGATTCTCGGGCATGATCTTTCTCATCATTGCGGGGTCTCTTGTGATGAGCTTTTTCTTGACCTATGATCAAACTCCCCAGAAGCTGACGGAGTACATCATCTCCCAGAACCTCTCTCCCGCTCTCTTCCTGCTCGCGATCAATATCATCTTGCTCCTTTTGGGCATTCCGATCGAGCCCCCGCCGCTTATTTTCATGATCGTCCCCTTGATTGCTCCCATTCTGGGGACCCTCGGGATCGATAAGATTCACTTTGCGATCATCTTCATGATCAACATGCAGATTGCCATCTGCACCCCACCCGTTGGGATCAATCTGTTCATCATCAGCGCCATTGCGGAAGCACCCACCCATGAGATCTTTAGAAGCATTATCCCTTTCACCATCATCCTGATCGTGATGCTTTTTGTCATCACCTATGTTCCCTTTCTCTCCCTTGTTTTTGTCAGGTAGAGGTATTAGATTAAGAAGATAAAAACAGGTCAGGATTCAACATTGTCAGATTCCCATAGACGAACCATCCCATACCAGTGGGCTGTTGTTGCGATTCTCTGGGTCTCCCACACCGTCTACTTCCTGAATTATATGACCGTTGGGACGCTCGCTCCCTTCATCCAGCCCGAATTGGGGCTGAGCTCTGCCCAGGTGGGCCTGCTCTCCAGCGCGATGACGATCGGTACGATCCTCATCCAAATCCCTGCAGGGGTCCTGTGCGATCTCTTCGGGACCAAATGGGTAATGGGACTGGGACTCATCCTCACCGGGGTGGCTGGTATCTCGATGTCCTGGGTTCAAACCTATTTGAGCGCATTCTTCCTATTAGTCCTGGCCGGTGTGGGCATCGGCTGCAATCAGGCTCCCGGAAGTAAATCCATCATCATGTGGTTTTCCTCAAAAGGGAGGGCCACGGCCATGGGAATCAAGCAGACGGGGATCAATATGGGCGGGGTATTGGCCTCGGTCTTATTGCCTGCCATCGCCCTCCAGTTCAAGGATTGGAGGTTTTCATTCAAGGCTGCAGGACTGGCCGCATTTCTTTCCGCGGGCTCTATTCTTTTTTTATTCAAAGATCCTCCGCACCAGGCGGATCCAGCCTATCCGCATCCCCAGTCAAGAAAGGGAGAGATCCGGGATCTGATTCTCAATCGCGATTTCTTATTGATCTGCCTGTATGGGGCCCTTCTGATGGTCACCCAGTATTCGTTCGCAACCTACTTCTTTCTCTATGCCACGCGGGTTTTACACCTTGCGATCAAACAAGCCGGGGTCCTCCTGGCCCTGGCCTTTGGCGTCGGTGCCTTTGGAAGAATTGGATGGGGCCTGATCAGCGATTATCTCCTGGGAGGGAGGAGAAGACCTGTTTTTACCCTGATCGGAACGATCTGTGCCGTCGTCTCGGTAACGTTCGTCTTCCTCAGAAACTACCCTATGATGGGGCCGATCTTCCTATGCGTCACCTTCTTCGGCTTGACCGGGATGGGCTGGAATGCCATCTACCTGACCCTCGTCGGAGAGTTTCCCAGGAGAGAACTGGCCGGGCTCTCGACAGGAATCGCCTTCGTGATAACGAATGCAGGAACCGTTCTGGGTCCCCCGTTTTTCGGATACTTAGTGGATCTTACGGGAGAATACACGGTTTCATGGTTCTTTCTGGCCGTTTGCATGCTCATGGTCGCCGTTTTGAGCAAGATTCAGAGGCACGACCGGATGGCGTCATTGGAATAATGGAATGATGGAATAATGGAATCTTGGGTAAAGAAGAAATAATTCCGGGGTGATGGAATAGTGGAACGATCAGAAGGCCAAAAAGCAAGACCTTACCATGATGTGATTCTTCATCCATTGATCTTTATTGTTCCCAGTATTCCAATATTCCAGTATTCCATTATTCCGGTTTTTCAGGAGGGTTTCTGTTTGATTCTGTTCAGGGCGGGATAGAGCTCTGAGAGCCTCCTCTCCACTTCAGGAGGGAGATCGACCTGGAGATCGAGAATCTTCTCTCTGAGAAGGGCGAGACTGCCCAGTCGTTCAGTGACTTCCCGGGGAGTGACCCGGCTTAACCGCTTGGAGACCTCTTTGATTTCTTCATTGAGAAATTCAGCCAGCTTCATGACCTCTCCGATCTTCTTTTGAGTCATCTCCATCTCTCTCCCTTCGATCACGTCTCTACAATATCCGATTTGAGGTGAGATTTCAATGCCTTTTTTCGTTGACCCGCTGACTACGCGATGAAAGGCAGAGCTGTTCGTTGAGATTCTTCGCCGGATGTGGTATGAGAAGTGGAAACTCCGCATCGATTCGTAGAGATGCTGCACGCAATGTCCCTACACAGGATTGAGAGAGGATATGATGATCCAGACGTTTCAGGTGAAAACCTCGGCACGGAACGAGTTCATTGACATCACTCCTTCTGTTGGAGAAGCTGTCCGGAAGACCGGAGTGAAGGAGGGAATCTGTTTCGTATTTGTCCCTCACACGACGGCTGCGATCACCATCAATGAAAACGCAGATCCCTCTGTCACGCAGGATATTCTGAATGAGCTGAGCAAGATCGTTCCCTCCCATGATCGGTATCACCATCTGGAAGGAAATTCTCCGGCCCACATCAAGGCAAGCCTCCTGGGCTTTTCTGTGACGGTCTTCGTCGAGGCGGGGAAATTGGTTCTCGGAACATGGCAGGGGATCTTCTTCTGTGAGTTCGACGGCCCGCGAACCCGCAAGGTCCATGTGAAGGTATTGAAGGCGGAGGGAGTGTGTTGAAAAGAAACGCTAAGTTGTTACGACTATGAACTTAGGTGATCTTTTCGAGAAGGTTGAAAGCGTCCTTGAAGGCGAGCCGAGATTGATCCGTCTCCCCCCGGAGGGGAAGGTGGTCTTTGTCGGAGATACCCATGGGGATATTAGCGCCAGTCAAGAAGTGGTCCATCGGTATCTCAAAGCCCCCTATCGTATCGTCTTTCTGGGAGACTATGTAGACCGGGGGACCCGATCTGAAGAGAACATCCTCTATCTGCTTCAACAGAAAGTCAAGCGTCCGGAAGAGATCTTTCTTCTGGCAGGGAATCATGAAGGCTATATGGCGAAGCAGTTCTCCCCTGTCAATTTCTGGGAGTCCCTCTCGATGCGAGAACAGGAGACATACGGCCATCTCTTTTCAAAGTTTCCTCTGGCAGCGACTTCTTCCAACGGGATTCTGGCTCTTCATGGGGGGCTTCCTGATCTGAAGTCCCTTGAGGAGATCGACCGGATCGGATGGGGGGATGATAGTTGGGACCGGATCGTATGGGGAGATTTTGTTGAACACGAAGGGGATGAATTGGGAGACTGGAGAGGCAGGCCTCAATTTGGGCGAGAATACTTTGAGCGTACGATGAAACGATATGAAAAGACTGTCCTCGTCCGATCCCATCAGCCTTATTCTCCTGCTCTCATGTTTGAAAAAAAATGTATCACGATTTTGACCTCGTATGCCTATTTCCCGGTCCGCACAATCGTCATTGCCGACATGGAGAAAGACGTGAAGACAGGGGAGGACGTGACCATCGGGAGGATTTAGAGAAAATGATTACACAGATTTGAAGAACGATTACACCGATAATAAATAGTAGAAGTAGGGTGGATTAAGCGAAGCGAATCCACCTTTAGAATCTGATGATGAACGATTCCATTCGAATTTCAGGCTGATAGAGGTTGGACATGGTGAAGTTTATCTCTTTTGACATGGATGGGACCTTGATTGATTCGGTGTTCACGGACTGGGTATGGAGCCACGGGATTCCCACACTCTATTCGGCCAAGACCGGACTCTCGTTCGACGAGGCTAAAACCTTCGTGGAGGGAGAGTACCGGAAGGTGGGGGAGGGGGCCATTGAATGGTACGATATCAAGCACTGGTTTCGGCTCTTTCAGCTCCAGGAGGACTGGAGAACATTGATGAGACGTTACGCCGATAAGATCAACGTCTATGGCGATGCCAGCCGTATCCTGGAAGGCCTGAAAGGTCGTTTTCCCATGGTCCTCACCTCCAATGCGGGAAGGGAGTTCATAGAGATTGAGCTGGGGGCCACAGGCCTTGGAAGATATTTTGATCGGATTTTCTCAGCCACTTCCGATTTCGGCGAGGTGAAAAAGACAGCCGACTTCTACCAGCGCATCTGCCAGATCCTGGAAGTTTCGCCCGAAGAGGTCGTCCATGTCGGTGACCATTACGACTTCGATTACCGCGTGCCCCGGGTTCTCGGCATTCAGGCCTTCTATCTGGACCGGACCCGCCAACGAACCGGGGATTTCATTCTTTCCGATCTCCGGCAGCTTGAGGAGAGGCTTCCGGAGAGGACCTGATCGATCCGGGCTAAAGACAAGTGCCGGTGATGAATACAAGCGCAATAAAACGAATTTATGTTTGATGTAAGGAGCGCTCCATAGAATACGGCCGGCGTTGATACGGCCTTCCTCTTCGACATCTTGCAGAGTCCTGCAATCAGCCCGATGATGAGCCCGATCGCCAGAGCGATGGCGGTAATTCTGAGGGTCATTAGAATTCCCTCAAGCACGAAGAACCGATTGCTCCAGACACCTTCGAAGTTGAAATCGTATTTCATGACGAAATCTTTTCTCTCTCTATCCAGGGCTCGTTCAACGCCGCACTCGCACCGCTTGTGAAAGTCCCTCCACAAATTTGGTTAAGGTTAGGGTAAGGAAACCGGTTTGGGTCAGGTGTTGAGGTAAGGGTTGAATTTGGGTGGACCGTTAACTTTACCCTTGACCAAACTGGCATCTTTACCTTTACCCCTTGACCAACGCCCCTTCTTAGAGGACCTTGCTCAGGAAGGACTTAGCCCTTTCGCTTTTTGGATTGATCAACATTTCCTGGGGAGTTCCTTCTTCCAGGATGACCCCATCATGCAAAAAGAGGATTCGATCACCGACCTCCCGGGCGAAGCCCATCTCGTGGGTCACCACGATCATGGTCATTCCTTCCTTGGCCAGGGTGGTCATCGTTTCCAGGACTTCGCCAACCAGTTCCGGATCGAGCGCGGAGGTGGGCTCATCGAAGAGCATCAGCTTTGGCTGCATCGCCAGGGACCGGGCAATCGCAACCCGCTGCTGCTGCCCTCCCGAGAGCCTCGATGGGTAGGAATCCATCTTGTCTTCGAGACCCACATGTCTTAGCTGTTGAATGGCAATCTCCCTGGCCTTTTCCTTCGACAATTTCTGGACGGTTGTCAGGGATAACATCACGTTCTCCAGGGCGGTCATGTGGGCGAACAAGTGAAATTTCTGGAAGACCATCCCGATCCGGGAGCGCTTTTTATTCAGGACCCGTTCCGGATCCCGGCATCGGGCTCCCTTTTCATCCACCCAGCAACCGATCGGTTCTCCATCGACATAGATGCACCCGCTGTCGATCGTCTCGAGATGATTGATGCATCGAAGGAGAGTCGTCTTGCCCGAGCCACTCGATCCGATCAGCACGACCACTTCTCCCTTGTGCACCTCCAAATTGATGTCGCGCAGGGCATGGAGCTTTTTGAAGAACTTATTGACCTTCTCAACCTTCACCATTACTTCTTTCTGCTTCATAAAGAGATCCTCTTGTCCTCTCAATACTTCGTGGCCCAGCGCCTCTCAAAGATCCTGACGATATACGACAGGGTCATCGACATGGCAAAATAGACAAGTCCCGTTGCCGTAAATATCTCCACCGGCCTGATGTTCAATATGAGAGGAGGTTTTCGCAGGAAGGACGATCACCTCCCGCCATGCTAAGTGGTTTGTTATTTTGCAAATATCTTCTTTGCTTTCTATTGTGTAACGATTCATATATCAAAAAAATGAGCAATGGAAAATTGGCACTGCAAATCGGTCTTTTCTGATCATTGCTAATCCTGCGTATCCTCAAACTATTAGGATATTGCGGTCGGCTTAATTTTGTAGGGCGCAGCATGCTGCACCCAGGGTCTATTTGTTATCGGTGTAATCTTTCATTAAATCTGTGTAATCAGGAGGGAAAGCCCCCTCTCCTTGAAATCAGATGGGCCAGGTCTTTCAGACTTGAGAGGTTGTGATAAGGCATGAAGCGGTCGAGATAAGGAAGCGCTGTTGACATCCCCTTGCATAAGGGTTGATAGTTTCGGCTGCCCATGAGGGGGTTCAGCCAGATGACGCCTCTTACCTGTCCCTTAATGTATCGCATCTCTGAATCGAGAAGGCGGGTATCTCCCCGGTCCCACCCATCACTGAAGATGAGAAGGAGGGTCCGATTGCGGCGTAGAAGTTCGGAATGACGGAGATGGAATTGATGTAAGGAAAGGCCGATATTCGTCCCTCCCGCCCAATCCAGAACCTTCTTGGAGATCAATCGGAGGGCTTCCTCGAAGGTTCTTCGCCTGAGAAGAGGGCTGACATGGTTCAAACGTGTGCTGAACGTAAAGGTTTCGCAGTGGGGGTAGTAATTCTGTAATCCGAACATAAAGAGAAGAAAGAATCGACTGTAGATGTCCATGGAACCGCTCACATCGCAGATCAAGACGAGGCGAAGGGGTCTCGGCTTTGGCTTCCTCATTCTGAGTTCGATCATCTCGCCGCCATATTTGATCGACCGCCGCATCGATCTCCGGAAGTCGATTTGATCTCCCCCGTTTCCCCTTTTCCACCGTCTCGAGAGGGTTGTGGATACTTTCCTGGCAAGTTGGAGGATGGCCTCTCTGATCGTTTTCAGTTCCTCCACTCTGAGGCGGGCGAAATCCTTTTCGCTTAGGGTCTCATCCGGGCTGTATGCCAGCACCTCTTTTTTTTCAAGGGATGTCTCCTTTCCTCCCGGAGCATCATCCTCTCTGGAAAGGAATTCTTTTCTCTCGTACCCGGACGACGAATTCTCTTCCTGCTCTTGAACGGTGTGAAGCATTTTCTCGGAGGGCTTTACGCGAGAGGGTTTTCTCTCCTCTTCAATAGACCAGAACGCCTCAAAGAGCTCATCGAACGGCTCCATCTCCTCTTTCCTGGAGACGAAGGTCGATTTCAGCAGGCAGTGGAAATCCTCCTTTCGCTGGAGATCGATGAGGGGGATCCCTCTTAATACGTCAACCACATTGTTGATCGTTACGGGGAGTTTTCGATCTCTTAAGGCGTGTGAAAAGAGAAGGATATTTTTCAGGAGATCGGAATCGCGCTGAATCATGGGATCTGCTCCAGGAGACTGAAGCAACTGTCCAGATCTTCCTCCTTCATCTTCTTCACGTCCTCGAAGTGCTTAAAAATACAGCCGAGCGTTTCTTTCACGACCTCTTCGTCCAGGTGAGTCTTATGGAGGTGGATCAGCGCATTGGCCCAGTCCAGGGTCTCCGCGATTCCAGGCCTCTTGTAGAAGTCTTTTCCCCGGATGACCTGCATGAACGAACAGATCTGCTGGGCGAGGGTCTCCTGGATCGCCGGGACCTTGGAGGAGACAATCCTGTATTCTTTCTCGAAAGAAGGATAGTCGATCCAGTGATAGAGACATCTCCTTTTGAGGGCGTCATGGATGTCCCGGGTTCGATTGGAGGTAACGATCACCAGAGGACGGTATTTGGCTTTGATCGTCCCAACCTCCGGTATGGTAATTTGAAAGTCTGAGAGAATTTCCAGGAGAAAGGCCTCAAACTCCTCATCGGAGCGGTCAATCTCATCGATCAGAAGGACGGTATGGCGGTTCTCCGATTCGTCTTGGATTGCCTGGAGGAGCGGCCTCCGGATCAGGAACTCCTCGCTGAAGATATTGAGCGCCTCTGGAGCCTGCTGCCTCGATTCGCTCATCTTGATGCGAAGAAGCTGCTTGGGATAATTCCATTCGTAGAGAGCGGAGGCCGCATCCAGGCCTTCATAGCATTGTAACCGGATGAGACGCCGTCCCAGGACCTCGGTCATCACCTTCGCAACTTCTGTTTTGCCTACCCCAGCCTCTCCTTCAAGGAGCAGGGGTTTTTCCAATTTCAATGCGAGGTAAAGAACCGTTGCGAGAGGCCGGTCGCAGATGTATTTCTCCTTTTCCATGGCCTGCTGGATCTGTTCGATCGAATCCAACATCTTCCCCCTCCGGTAGAACCATCAACTCAATACTAACATAGAACAGCTCTTGTCGAAAATAGGATTTTCACCACAGAGATACTGAAGGCATACCGCGGCATAGCCGCAACCAAATCCGAAGCACGAAATCCGAAATTCGAAACAAATTCGAATGACCAAAATTCGAGTGATCTAAACAATTTAGAAAAAGGGCTACGCAAAAATCTTAGAGCTTATCCTTAAATAGCTTGCCCCCCTTTCGTAAAGGGGGGCGAGGGGGGATTTAATACAGCTACAGGGGGGAAATCCCCCTAAATCCCCCTTTTTCAAAGGGGGACTTTGTCAAGCGGAATTATTTGCGGATAAGTTCTTAATAGAATTTCAAGAAATTGACTGTGAGTAGTACAGAGAAGGTAAGGCCGATTTTGGCATTAACTCGATTCGGGGGTTATAAGGGGTTGAAAATGTTTTCGTTATTGTGATACTATAAAAAACTGTTGCGAGAGAGTGGGGAGGAAGAGAAGGTGTCCCAGCAGCGTATCTTAGTCGTCGACGATGAAATGATTGTCTGTGAAAGCTGCCAGCGCATCCTGGAAGAGGAGGGTTATGACATCGACATTGCCCTCAGCGGGACGGAAGCCTTCCAGAAGATGAAGGAGAATCCTTTTGACATCGTGATCACCGACCTTAAGATGCCGGGGATTGATGGCATGGAGGTTCTTCAAACCCTCCGGAGGGATTATCCGGATGTGATCGTCATCATGATCACGGGGTTCTCCACGGTGGAGACGGCTGTGGAGGCGATGAAGCAGGGGGCTTTCGACTACATTCCGAAGCCCTTCACTCCAGATGAGGTCACGGTCGTTGTGAAGAAGGCCCTCGAAAAGAGAAGCCTTCTCCTGGAGAACATCTATTTAAGACAGGAATTGCAGGTGAAGTATGGTTTCGGCAACATCGCAGGAAAAAGCAAGAAGATGCAGGAGATCTACCGGATCATCACAAAGGTGGCCCCCACGGACAGCACGGTTCTCATCTACGGTCAGAGCGGAACGGGAAAAGAGCTGATCGCCAGGGCCATCCACTTCAACAGCCTGAGAAGGGACAAGCAATTTCTCCCGGTAGACTGTGCCGTCCTTTCAGAGAACCTCCTGGAAAGTGAACTGTTTGGCCATATCCGGGGCTCTTTCACCGGTGCTGTGACCACAAAGCCCGGCCTCTTTGAGGTGGCGGATGAAGGGACGGTCTTTCTCGATGAAGTGGGAAATATCAGCCTCTCCATTCAGGCAAAGCTCCTGAGGGTATTGCAGGAAAGGGAATTCACCCCGGTCGGAGGGACGAAGTCGAAGAAGGTCGATATCCGGCTCATCGCTGCCACGAACAAAGATCTGGAAAAAATGATCAAAGAGGAGACGTTCCGGGAAGATCTCTATTACCGCATCAACATCGTGCCCATCTCTCTTCCGACGCTCAAGGAGCGCCAGGAAGATATCCCCCTGCTGGCAGCCCATTTTCTCAAGAAATATTCCGAGGAGATGGGTAAGACGATCAAAGGGTTTGGCCCCGCAGCGATGGAAAAACTGATAAAATATCCCTGGCCCGGAAACGTGCGGGAACTGGAGAACATCGTCGAGCGGGGTGTCGTGATGTGCGAGGAGGATATGATCGGGAAGGAGCACCTGATCCTTCCCGGCCAACAGGAAAAGGAAGAAGCAGCCATTCCGATTCCCTTTACGAGTGAAGGACTGAAGGAGATCAAGAAGCAGTTGAGGGAAAAGGCAGTCGAGGATATCGAAAAAGCCTTCGTCATCAACGCTCTGGAACGGAACCACTGGAATGTGACCAGGGCATCGGAGGAGGTGGGAATGCTCCGGCCCAACTTCCAGGCCCTGATGAGGAAGCATAACCTCCGGGCAAGAGAAGAGTAAAGAGATCAAAATTTCCGGAAGAATGGAATATTGGAATATTGGAACGCTGGGTAAAGAAGATCTCAGAAACGGACTTCATTTTCTTAGCCCATTATTCCATCGTTCCATCATTCCATTATTCCTTTTTTTGAAGGGGTTTGTGTGCCTGATTTCTTCAAATGGTTGATCGTCGGATGGTCCATTGTTGTGGTGGGGATTGCTGCCCTCGGCACCATTCTTGTGGTGAAATACGGAGAGGTGAAGAAAATCGAGACAGACGACGTCAGCCTTTGTTTCATCATCGCCTTCTTCTGTTGGCTTATCCCGATCATTGCGTTCACCATCCTGGCCCGCACCCTGGGCTTCTGATCCATTCTCCCATCCCCTGAAAGGGACGATCCCATGTCCTCCATTTCTCTCTTATTGTTGTAGAGATTTCCTGAAAATGTTAAGATATCTCTAAATTTCAGAGGGCAGGATGGTATTTCGAAAAAAGACTTTCCATTGGATCCTATCTCTCCTTCTTCTCTCCTATGTTGGAGGTTTCATTAGGGAGGCCCATGCCTTGACCGTGGAAGACGAAAAGGGCATGGGGAAGAAGATTATGCAGGAGATGGAGGGGAAGGTTGAGTTCGTAAGAGAGGTGGTCCTTCAGGCTTTCATAGACAGGATAGGCCGCTCTCTGGTCGCCCACGCCGGCCCGACTCCGTTCGATCTGAAGTTCTACGTGATCAAGGGACAGGATCCCAATGCCATGGCCATCCCGGGGGGGTATGTCCTTGTCACAACGGGTCTGATCGTGCTGGCGGAGAGCGAGGCTGAGATCGCCGGGGTGATCAGCCACGAGATTGCCCATGTCAGGGCGAGACACATCGCCCAGATGATGGACAAGATGAAGACGCTGAACATCCTCAGTCTTGCCGCCATTATCGCCGGCGCGATCGCCGGAGGAGGTGGAACAACATCCCAGGCTGTTGCCACAACCGCGATGGCGGCGAGTGAAACCCTTGCCCTCAAATACACCCGGGAAATGGAGCAGGAAGCGGATCAGAACGGTCTGCATACTCTCGTCAGGGCAGGCTATGATCCGAACGGATTGCTCACTTTTCTGAGCAGATTGAGTAAGATCAGTGGCTCAATGCCGAAAATTCCAACCCATCTTGCCACACACCCCGATACGGAGAATCGAATCGCCTTTCTCCAGAACATCCTTCAGATTGAACCCAGGCCCGAGGTTTCACTCAAACCCACCGCAGACTTCAAGAGGATCCAGATGAGGGCCTTTGTCGAAGAGCGGGAGCCCCATGTGGCGGTGAGCCACTTCGAATCGGTCATCAACGCGAACCCTCAGGATGTGAATGGATACCTCGGGTTGGGGCTCGCGCTGCAGAAGATGGGGCGATTAGATAAATCCGTGGAGGTCTTTCAAAAAGCCCTCTCCATTTCACCGAAGGAACCGGAAATATCGAGGGAGATCGGGGTTGCCTGTTTTCTCTCGGGGAACTTGGGTCAGGCGATTCAAATCCTTGAAGCTCTCCAGTCCCTTCCCGTTGAGAAGAATTCGTGTGAGGACCTCGAGGGGCTCTATTATCTGGCGAGGGCTTATCAGGAGAAGGGGGATGCGGTCCAGGCCCTGCCTCTCTTCCTGAGGTTCCGAAAGGAGATGGCCGACTTCCCTGGAATTGATAATCATCTCGGTTCGGTCTACGGAAGGATGGGACAGAAGGGTTTATCCCATCTTCTTTATGGGCGGTATTTCAAGTCCCGGGGGGACAGGGAGAATGCACTCCTTCATTTCAATACGGCCCTGAAGTGGCTTGAGAAGGGAAGCCTGGAGAGAGAAGAGGCCGAGCGGGAGATCAGAGAGCTCACAAAGAGAAAAAACGAAAAACCGAAGAAATAGTAGAAAATGATACCACAGATTCAAGGAACGATTACACCGATAATTGGAGACAGAAGTAGGGTGGATGAAGCGCAGCGAATCCACCCTTCGGCATTCGGAAAGTCCGCAGGGAACGGTTTCAAACCGTTCCCTGCAATGAAGCGAAGAGGGGAATTCGGAACATGAAACCCCCGGAAGCGTATTGCGAAAAAGCTATAGAGATGGGAGTGACCGGGGCAAAGGTGATCGATTCTTCGTCCGTCGTCATGGCAGAGTGGGTCAGAATGAAATGCCAGTTTGGATGCACGGGATTTGGACAGAGTCACTGCTGTCCCCCTCATTCGCCGACTCCGGATGTCACGCGAAAAGTCATTGATGGCTATCGGAAAGGCATCCTGCTCCACAAGCGATTGGGAAAAGGGGAGAGAGGGAAGGGGTTTAACGCGGTCGTTGTCAATCTCGAAATCGAGATGTTTCTCGATGGCTATTATAAGGCCTGGAGCATGGGGTCGGGACCCTGTCGTCTCTGCGAAGAGTGCGACCTTACAAACCCCTGTAAAGAGGGATACAAAGCGAGGCCCGCGATGGAGGCCTGCGGGATTGACGTCTACAAGACGGCGAGGGATAACGGATTTCCGATTGAAGTTGTGAGAACCCATGGGGAAGAGAAGAATATCTACGGGGTCATCCTCGCGGAATGAGATCCTGGAATAATGGAAGAGGAAAACTGGAATGATGGAATACTGGAATAATGGAAAAAAGCAAAGATCAAAGGACGAGAAGGTAAAATTGTTCCAATATCTCAGGTCTTTTGTTTTCTCATTATTTCATTGTTCCATTGTTTTTTTTGGGGTTACCCAGTATTCCAGTATTCCAGTATTCCAATATTCCAGCTTTTAGGGACCGATTCGATGAGTGAAGATCACGAGAGGTCAACCGAAGAAATACTGAGGCTGAACCGGGAGCTTTCCATCCTCAACGCCCTCAGCCGGATCGTGAATCAATCCATCGACTTTGATGAGATTCTGAATAACAGTCTCGACAAGATCATGGAGATCACAGGCGTTCGATCTGCCGGTATTTACCTTTCCGATGAGAGAAATCAGGAACTGGTCTTTGCCTCCCATCGTGGATTTTCCAGCGCCTTTGTAAGAGGGATGGAGCGGTTGAAGCTGGGGGAAGGGGTGACGGGGAAAGCGGCCCTTTCGGGTGAGCCCATTTTCGTCGATGATTACTTCGTCCATCCGGATGGTCTCACCCTCGGGATTGAAGAGGGCCTGAGGTCGCTCATGGTCATTCCGCTCAAATCGGGGACCAAAAGCTTTGGGACCTTAAACATCGCGCGGAAGGAACTTCATCGATTCAGCCCCTCTGAAAAGGACCTCTTCAATTCGATCGGCCAGATCATCGGCGGCGCCATGGAGCGGGCATCCTACTATGCCGAAAATGTGAGACGGCTGGAAGAGCAGAAGACCCTTTATGCGATCAGTCAGGAGATCGCCTCGCGGCTCGAATTGAAGGAGGTCCTCCAGAAGATCATTCAAAGCGCGGTCGAGATTCTGGCGGCAGAGTCGGGAGCCATAGCCCTCTGGGACAGAAAGAAGCAAGCCTATGCCAACTCGGTAATCCATCATCTGCCTGAAACGCTGATCGGAAAAGAGTTATCTTCTCCTTTCGATGGGATTGTGGGGGAGATTATCACCAGGAAGACGCCCGTTCTCTACGAGGATTACGAACATCACCCCAAGAGGATAAAGGACCTCGATTCCTACCATTTCAAAGAGGTCGCCGGCCTTCCCCTTATCGTGCGAGAGATGGTGATCGGGGCAATGGTGGTGGGAACTTCCGATCCGAGAAAGCATTTCCAGCAGAGTGAAATCGACCTCCTTTTCAACTTTGCCCACCAGGCCGCCATTGCGATTGGAAATACGATCCTCTATGAAGACTCTCTGGCAAAGATCAAACAGTTGACCACCCTTTATGAGATTGGGAAGACCCTCTCCTCGACCCTTGACATGGACGAATTGCTGAAGCAGGCCCTGGAGCTTGTCAAAGAGCAATTCAACTATGCATCCTGCTCCATTCTTATTCTCGATAAGGAGAGGGATGAACTCTATGTCCAGCAGGTGATTGGTCGGGACCTGGGAAAGCTTAGGGAGTGTCGATTCAGAGTTGGACTTGATGGGATCGTGGGATGGGTTGCCAAGACTGGAGAACCTTATTATGCTCCCGATGTTTCAAAAGATCCCCATTATTTTCAGCATATTCCTGAGTCGGAAGATATCAAATCGGAGGCGGCCTTTCCCCTGAAAGCAAGGGATGAGGTGATCGGTGTCCTGAACGCGGAGCGCTATGAGCTGAGGGGATTTGGAGAGGAGGATTTGAGGGCCCTTTCTTCGTTTGCGAGCCAGGTGAGCATTTCAATCCAGAATGCACGGCTCTTCGCCGATTTGAAACAGACGCTGCAGAATCTGAAGCTGGCCCAGGATCAGATCGTCCAGGCCGAGAAGCTGAGGGCCCTGGGAGAGATGGCAAGCGGAGTGGCTCACGATTTCAATAACCTCCTCGCAGTCATCCTCGGAAATATCCAGCTCCTCTCTCATCAACTGGACGATCTGAGCCAGGACGAGATCCGCCAGCGGCTGAAGACGATCGAGCGCGCGTCAACGGATGGGGCTGAAACGGTTCGCCGCATCCAGGAATTTACAGGGGTGAGGAGGGATAAGGAGTTCACCCATCTTTCCATCAACGAAATCGTCGAGGGAGTGGTGACCGTCACCCAGCCGCGGTGGAAGGACCAGCCCCAGAAAAAGGGGATTCAAATCGAATTGTCGACGAAACTGGATGAGGTTCCACCCGTTTCAGGAAATCCCTCGGAGCTGAGGGAGGTATTGACCAATATCGTTTTCAACGCCGTCGATGCCATGCCGGAAGGAGGAAAACTGAATCTTTCGACCTCCGTTCGACCGGACTGGGTCGAGGTACGGGTTTCGGATACCGGGACCGGCATGACCGAAGAGGTGAAGCGAAGGATTTTCGATCCTTTCTTTACCACGAAAGGCGTGACCAATTCCGGTCTGGGACTCAGTGTTTCCTACGGGATCATTCGACGCCACGGAGGCGAGATCCTGGTGGAAAGCGAGCTGGGGAGGGGAACCACCTTCCTTCTTCATCTGCCCATCAGTTATGAGATCTCAAAGCCGCGAGAACGAGGGATCGCAGACGGCAAGAAGGCCGAGCCAGCGCGGATACTGGTGATCGATGACGAAGATTCGGTCCGGGAGATCCTCTCTAAGATGCTCAGCATAAGAGGCCATGAGGTCTCCGTGGCTTCGAATGGTGAAGAGGGCGTCGAGCGGTTCAAATCGGAGCCCTTCGATCTGGTCTTTACCGATCTGGGAATGCCCAGGATGTCGGGTTGGGAAGTCGGAAAGGCGATCAAGGGGCTCAGCCGCACAACGCCGGTCATCATGATCACGGGCTGGGGAATGGAGTTGAATCGCGAAAAGATGAATGAGAGTGGGATCGACCTCGTCGTGACCAAACCCTTCAACTTTGAGCACCTGAATCAGCTTGTCCTGCAAGCGATGGAATCGAGAGTTCCTGCCACGGGCACCGCAAAACCGTAACCAAATACAGTAAACGGCTTAAGTCGGTTGACATTGAATAGAGTGTCATTGCGACCCCGGACCTGATCCGGGGGAAGCAATCTCATGAGATTGCTGCGCTTGCGCGCCGAAGCCTGTCAGGAATCTATCGTTATCATGGGCGCTACAGCACGCAGGCGCGTCGTCCCGCGATAGGCGGGACTCCCCGCAATGACCATTTTATTAGGCCGTCCACTATAGACCTGAGATTTCCCAAATCAATCCTTTTTCCCTGTAACTTCCTCTTTTCGTTCTGGTGGGCAATGCCCACCCTACGTTTTTCTCCTGAAAAGTGTTTACGTCTTTAGTAGGGGCGGCCCCCTGTGGCCGCCCTTGTTTTTGCTGCGAATGAGTTATGGCGCAAAGACCTTGTCCGCCACGTGAGTGTCAATCGTATAATTTCGGATGACCGTCGTTTCAAGGGGAACGCCTTCTCTCGAGTACCGTTCGATACGGACGGGAAGCCAGTGCTTCGTTGAGACAGAGATCCGGTATTTTTCGAGCTTCTTTTCTTCGATGTAATCCATGGCCCAGAGGCCGAATTTGATCTGGTCACCCTCCTCGTGGAACTCGTCTTCCTTCTGAACGATTTTTCCGAGATTCTTAAGCAGAAAATCGATGAAGTGGCCCATGTGTGCCTGATCGATTCGTTGGCCGGCGATCGATCTCAGACGCGGATTATCGATGGAGAGATGAAATCTCACGGCAGGGAAAAAGCGAAAGGGAATCACGATGGCCTCTTTTTCTTCTTTACGGTAGAGAACCGTCATGGAAGGATAGGGGGAGGAGAAATCAATCCGGATTCGGTAATCCCTTTCGTAGTAGAACTTGAAACGATGGCGCTGGCTCTCGGTTCCCTGCTCGTAAAGGGTCTGTTCCACTTCGCACGTGTAATCCTGGAGTGCCTTGAAGGCCAACTCCATTTTCTTCACCATGGCCAGGAGGCGATTTTCATCGGACCCTTCCGAAGCCGTGGCAGGGTTGAGAAAAAAAAATGAAAAAACAAAAATTGAAAAGAGAAGTACGTGTTTGACACTCTTATTACTTCTCCCTTTAAAGTCTGCCTTTAAAAAATCCCTCCCAACCTCCCTTTGCCAAAGGGAGGGGTAATTATAATTTCCTTTGAAAAGCGGTTCCTTTCTATTTGCCCTTCTGGACAAGGCCCCCTTTCTATTTCCCCGTTTGTAAAAGGGGCTCTCTCTCCCCCCCTTTGGAAAAGCGCTCCTCTCTGTTCCCCCCTTTGGAAAAGGGGGGTGAGGGGGGATTTTCGACGTTATAAGTTCTCCCATATCTTTTCCAGTACCCCGTTCAGATTCTCAAAGACTTCCCGGTCTGAAAATCTTGACACTTTGAGCCCGAGACTGACCATGGCATCATCTCTCTTTTTGTCTTTTTGCTTGCTCTGGTCGCTATAATGTTGACCACCATCAAGCTCGATAACGAGGTCCGCCTTGGGACAATAGAAGTCTACGATGTAATTGCCTATAATTTTCTGGCGATAAAACTGATGGCTCTTAAGTTGTCTTCGTCTCACCCTCGACCATAGAAGGTTTTCCGCATCGGTCGTGTTCCGTCTGAGGTTTCTGGAGTATGCCTTTAGCCTCCTGTTGTATGGCAGCATAGCTTTCTTCCGAAAACCTAAATCCCCCCTGGCCCCCCCTTTTTCAAAGGGGGAAATGGAGAGGCCGCCCTTTTCAAAGGGAAAAAAAAGAATTTAACGAAGTGGGGCGTAAGTGATCGGCGGATATGATTACCGCACTTCGAATTTTCATCGCGGAGGCATCTTTGGAGTCCCCCTTTGAAAAAGGGGGATTTAGGGGGATTTTCAATTGCCTCCTCCCTTTGCCTCCTTACCTCCACACGAAACTCTTCTCAAACAGGTACGGGTCGTCGAAGTGGGCACGGCCGATCAGTTCAACGGCATGGTGACCCCTCTGTCGCATGCTGCCGATGGAAGGAATACCCATGGAGAAAAGAATGAACCGCTCGGTCCGGCACTGCCGCATCCTTCGCCATTAAAGAGAGAACCTTTTCATCCGGAAGATTCTCTATTTCTTTCTTCCTGGAATCGAGATCCAGTCCCCGCATCAGCAGGCTCCACTGCTTCCTCTTTTCATCGTCTTTCAAAGCATTCTTCAACGCCGATAAGAAACGATTCGTCCGAAGGTGGGGAAAACCTGGAATGGAAAAAGAAGAGGCATCCTTCACTCCGGCCTTTTCGACCGCTTCGTCGAGCCGGTCGAGAAGTTCCTGGCATTGCCGAGGCCGCTCAAAAGAGACGGGGATCCGTGAAACCCAGAGTGGAGCACACCCCGCGAGAAAGAGAAAGATTAAGATAAAGAAAAAAGATCTGTACCTTTTCATGTAGAAGTTCTCTGCCATTGTCCTCTGACTTCCATACAGAGACGCAGAGGTTACAGAGGCTGAATAAATTGAGTCCGGAATGATAGTATATTGGAATAATGAAATAATAATGGTCTCGTAAAAAGCCGTCTCATCGGTGAAAACCGGTGTCCAGTATTTTCATATCTACCCAAGATCACTGGATTCCGGCTTTCGCCGGAATGACGACCCTTAGCCCCTTTCAACTTTTTACGAAATTATCACAATTCAAAATCCGCAATTCCAAATTCGCAATCAATTGATGGGCCAGGAGGCGCTGATCTTGGTTCCTCCTCCAATAGAGGAGGTGATGGCAAAGGCTCCCCCAGAAAGCTCGGTCCGTTCTCTCATGCTTGAAAGCCCTACCCCGGTTTTCTCGTTTCTTGAAGAGACCATTGTTTGGAAGTCAAAACCGACACCGTTATCTTCAATCCTCAGTTCAACCGTGCCCTCCCTCTGCCGGAGAGAGAGGCGGACAAGTTTCGCCTTGCTGTGCTTGGCGATATTGTTGAGGGCTTCCTGCGCGACCCGATAGATGGCGGTCTTGACCTGGGCGGATACCTTCACCTCCTCGATATCCATCTCTTTCTCAATCCGGATGTGGGAATACGTCTTCTGGTACTCCCGGACGAACCAGTTGATTGTCGGCATGATTCCGAGATCATCCAATGTCGGGGGCCGTAAATCCATCTGAATCCTTCGGACCTCTTCAATGCTTTGCTGGATTGCGGAGATGATGGTTTCGAGGGATTCCGCCGTCTTCCCGGGTTCTGCTGTGCCCTGGCTCAATTGATAAAGAGCAGCCTCTGCACCGTACTTGACGGCTGCCAGGGAAGCGCCGAGGCTATCATGGACGTCCCGGGCAATCCGTCTTCGTTCGTTTTCCTGGACGGTGAGAAGCTGAGAAGAGAGAAATCGAAGCCGGTTTTCCGAATCCCGGATTTCTTCTTCCAGGTTAAACCTGTTAATCGCCTCTCCAATGAGAGGGGCCATGGACTCGATGAACTCCATTGCTTTGAGGGGAAGATGTCTTTCTTTTTCATCGGCGAGGTGGAGCGCCCCGAGTACCTTGTCCCGGTAATGGATCGGAACAATGCTGACGGACAAGAATCCATTCTGAATGCAAACTCCTCTAAATTTAGCCTTCTCCTCTTCGGACAGTGTCCCGAGAAACTCGAAGGTGTTGTCACAGTGGAAGGACCCGGCGCGTGTCATCACCGAGAGGTCCTGGGGATCCGGTTTTCCCGTGACAACCCGAATACACGCACACTGATCCTTTTGGACAGAAATCCAGTTCTCCTTTTCCCAGAATTCCCGGCTGAAGCCGACATAGGACTCATAGGGAATGTAACCCCGTTCATCCAGTATCCTGATGCCCACACAACGGCAGCGGCACCATTGTTGAATCAGATCAACCACTCCGTCCAGGTATTCCTCTCTCACAAGCTTTTTTGAGAACAGGCTGAGCAAGACATTGGTGGCGTTGATGCGCCTCTCTGTTTCGTTTCGCTCGGTGACGTCACGAGCAGCCGCAAAGACCCCCTGGACTTCTCCGGCTTCGTTTCGATAGACCGTCGCATCGTATAAGACATCGGTGACCGTTCCGGATCGATGCCGAATCGAAAGGGGATAATCCCGGACCGATCCCTCTGAGAACACCTTCTGGTACCCTTCTTTGGCCTTCTCCGTTTCGATGAAGTAATCTGAGAAGTCGCTTCCGATGAGGTTTTCGCGGGAAGCACCGGTCACGACTTCGGTAGCCCTGTTCACGTCTGTTACTTTGCCCGCAACATTAATGGTGACAAGAGGGTCAAGGCTTGCCTCAATAAGGCTCCGGGTGTATGAAGCCGAAGCTTTCAGAGCCTCCTCTTGTTCCTTCCGGACAGTGATATCGCTGTTAATCTCCAGAATATTTGTAGGTGTTCCATTCTTATCCCGCTGCAGTGCCCATCGGCTGGAGACAACGATCCTTTTGCCATCACGCCGCGTCTGGATGAGTTCGCCTTCCCATCGCCCTTTGGAGATGAGGTCGATCATGACCTCTTCCATCGATTTTGGGAACCTGTTCTTCAGTAATGTGTACGAATTCTTACCAAGAGCCTCTTCTGTCGACCATCCGTACGTTTGCTCAGCGCCCCGGTTCCAGAACCGGATGGTCCCCTCCATTTCGCGCACCATGATCGCATTATGGGCAAGGTCAAGAAGAGCGGCCTGTTCGGCCATGACATGGTGGGCCCGTGTCGGTTCGGTTACATCGTTGAGAGAAAAAACGAGGTATTCCACTTCACCGGTGCCGTCCGAAATGGGCGTCAGGGTCCAGTCCCAGTAAGTCGTTCCCCACTCAGGATGATCCGGAAAGGCAAACGGCTTCGCAAAGGCCTGATATGCCATCTTGGTCTCGGCCACGCGCCTGAAGATCGCCTCGTTTTCCTCTTGGGGGTAGAATTCAAAGTAGTTATGCCCGGCAAATTTCAAAATGTCACGCTGACAGCATCTGGCATAGGCTTCGTTCACTCTGATAAAATTAAAATCCTTATCAAGAAATACAAGAGGAGTGATCGTTGAAGTGAAGAACCCTTCCAAAATCCTCGATTGCTCTCTCAAGGCTACCTCAGCCCGCCTACGTTCAGCCATTTCGTTCTTCAATGCCTCAACAACCCTTATGAGTTCTGCAGTTCGTTCCTGAACCCGTGATTCCAACTCGTCATGTGATCTTCGAAGTTCCTCCTCCATCTGTTTCCGCTCAGTGATGTCAAGGCCGTAGATCCGCAGCCGTTTCCCCTCAATCACGGAGTGAATCCTCTGTTCGTACCAGTTGCTTCCCAATTTCAGCTCACGGATACATGAGCGGTTCTCCTGGGATTCGAGCATCGCAGCCAGCTCTTTCAAACCTGCCACCCAGGGATGACCGTTCCCGGCCATCTGGAGGTCGGGGAACAGCCTTTTCGCTGCCGGGTTGAGATAATAGATGCGTCCGGTCAGATCGACCTCCACAGCTGGGTTGGGATTCAGATCAGGGAAGGAGGCAAGAAATCCAAGGGCGGACACCTTTTGTTCAGTTTCTTGAAGCCTTGCCCGAAGTTCTTCGACCTCCTGAAGAAGTTTTCCCTTCGTCTTCGTTTTCATAATAAAAACTCCCTGATAAGTTCTCCTTCTTTGCAACAAGAAGGAAGAGGATCGAAATCGATTAGGTCTGAACAAAAAGGTTATCTATGAGTTTACCATAAAAATAATGGAATTAACCGTTATTTGTTGAATTTTCCGTTCTTAATGATTACATGTAATTCGTAAAGATCTTAAGAAATCGCAAGCGTATTCAATCACGAAAGGAGGATCCGTAATGTTGGTCCTTAAAAAGTCGATGTTTACCTCGGTTGTTTTCATAGCGTTGGCCTTAGGTTGCGCAGCCAAGCCTCAGATACCGTTCGATTGGGCCTCGGTTCAGCCAGGGACACAGGTGACTCTGAGAGGTAACACAGTTAAGCTTCTCGGTACGGCTGTGTCCGTCGGGAAACCGCTGCCACCGGTTGAATTGACGGATTCGGCGACAATGAAAGGGGTGGATCTGGCGAAAGAAAAAGGCTCCGTACTCCTCTTAAGCATTGTGCCCTCTCTCGATACTCCGGTTTGCGAAGCACAGACCCACTACCTGGGAGAAAAGGGTAATGGGCTACCCACGGTGGTCAAAAGGATCGTCATCAGCCGGGACACACCGTTTGCGCAGAAGCGTTTTGCCAGAGAGGCAAAGCTTACGGATCTTCAATACCTGTCCGATTACAAGCAGGGTGATTTCGGACGGTCAATGGGTCTTCTCACAGAAGGTTCGATGCTCCTGGCCCGATCCGTGATCATCGCGGATAAGCAGGGTATCGTACGGTATATCCAGGTGGTTCCGGAGATGTCTCATCTCCCCGATATGGACAAAGCATTCCAAGTAGCCGCAGGGCTGACGAAAGAAGGATAGACCGACGTTGGAACTTAGATTCTTCAGGGGAGATGGGAAGGTGGGGTTTCACTCCATGGAATAGGGTAGGGAAGTTGGTAGCCGCAGCCTTTAGGCTGCGATGTTCTGATGTTCAATGGCTCCGGGATTCGCAACCTGAAGGTTGCGGCTACCAAACCCTCACAATTGTTTTTCTGGTAGCTGCGCCTGGCAGTCTATTTCACGATGAAAAGATTCTTTAAGGTTTGCCATTTCTTCTCCCCGATGCCTTTTACATTCCTTAGTTCGTCAACGGAACGGAAGGCCCTGCGCCTCTCGCGATAAGCCACGATCTCCCGGGCCAGGGATTCACCGATTCCGGGAACAAGGCGGAGGTCCTCCACGGATACCCGATTGAGGTCGAGGGGGATTAAGAAAACGAGGAGTTTATGGGCCTCCATCCTCTCCAATTTCACCTTGATCTCCGTGGGAGATTCCTTAACAACGTTGAGTAGAGTCCCTGTTTCCATGACTTGCGAGGATGAACTCCCATCGAACAGGGCTTCTTCCTTCAGCCCTCCTGCTTTTTCAATGGTTTTTTTGAGAGTGGGCGGGTCATGCTCTTGATAGAAGTATATTCCGGGACTGCGAACCTCTCCCGTAACCTCGATTACAATCTCTTTGGCAGGCTTCTCTGAAAAAGAAGGACTGGAAGGGTGATAGAACCTGAAATAATAGAGAGCGAGGATGAGAATGGCGAAAAGATAAAGAACCTTTTGCTGACCCAAGGAAAAGTATTTCATCAATTTCGGATTGCGAATTTCGGATTGCGAATTGAGCCAATTGCGAACTGCGGATTGCAAATTTCGGATTGAAAAAAAAGGGGGATAAATGCGAATTTTCACGACACGATTCTCAATGGCAATTGCAGATCTATGGAATATGCATACGTCATAAGCGAATCTGCAGTCCGCACCTGGCAATTCCTTGCGGATTCATCGTTTCCCTTTTCTCGCGGTCTTGATCGATGAAACCGCAATAGCAAGAAGCTCATGGCCTTCTTTCATGTGCGTCTGAAGATCTTCGGAAGGGACAATTCCGGATTCTTCTAACAGCTCCATCCAGTAGATTGATTCATCGGCCTCTTCTTCAACAGTGCCCATCTTTGAGATAAAGTCTGCAGCCGATTTTGCACGGCACGCTGCCCGGTAGTTTGCCCCGACGGAGGTTCCTGAGCGCAGGAGTTGTCCTCCCAATATATCAGCGGTGCGTCTTCGAGGAAGCAACTCAACCAGGCCGATGATATCAAGAGCAAAGCGTTTGGTCCTTTGTTTCAGTTCCTCCTGATTCATATCGCACCCCCTTTGTTTTTTTGCGGATTGCAACTTAAACCAATTGCGAATTTGCTTAACAATTGTTTCAATCTTTAATTGGCAATCCGTAATTATGAATTGTTTTCTTCTGTATTCAATTCGCAATTCGAAATCCGCAATTCACAATCATTCTTGCTCTTTCTGTTCTTTTTTGAGGAGCTTGTAGTCGATGGAGTCGACGAGGGCCTGCCAGCTTGCCTGGATAATATTCTCGTGGACCCCTACGGTCCCCCACTTCGACTCGCCGTCACCCGATTCGATGAGGACTCTGGTGGGGGCCGCGGTCCCGTCTTTTGTGGAGAGGATTCTCACTTTGTAGTCCAGAAGCTTCACCTCTTTTAACTCCGGATAGAACTTTTCCAGGGCTTTACGGATGGCGTTGTCGAGGGCATTCACCGGGCCGTCTCCAACAGCGGCGGTGTGTTCGACACGGTCTCCCACGCGGACCATGATGGTCGCTTCAGAAAAGGGCGGATCTTCGTCCGTCATCTTTTCCACGATGACCCGAAATCCCATTAATTCAAAAAATTTCTTATGCTGCCCGAGGGCCTTCTTGACGAGGATTTCGAACGAGCCTTCTGCACCTTCGAATTGAAACCCTTCGTTTTCCAATCGCTTGAGGTCATTGAGGATCCCCCGGATCTTCGGGTCCTTGCTCTCGATATCGATCTCAAATTCAGCGGCTTTCTGAAGGATATTCGATTCGCCGGAGAGATCGGAGATCAAGACCCTCTGGCGGTTTCCGACCCTTTCCGGTTGCACGTGCTCATAGGTCGTCACGTCCTTCCGTATGGCGCTGACGTGGACCCCGCCTTTGTGGGCGAAGGCGCTGTCACCCACGTAGGGAAAATACTTGGGATGGGGCAGATTGGCCAGCTCGGCGACGAAACGAGAGACCTCTCTGATCTTCTTGAGCTGATCATCCGTGATGCAATCGATTCCCATTTTCAGCTTCAGATTGGGAATGATGGAACAGAGGTTTGCATTGCCGCACCGCTCTCCGTAGCCGTTGATGGTCCCCTGGACCTGAAGGATGCCCTCTTTCACAGCCATGATCGTATTGGCCACCGCCATTCCCGTATCATTATGGACGTGGATGCCGAGAGGAGCGGTGATTTCTTTCTCCACCCGGTTGACGATCGATTGAATCTCGTAAGGGAATGTCCCTCCATTCGTGTCGCAGAGGACAATCCAGTCTGCCCCTGCCTCCTCAGCAACCTTCAACGTGGAGAGGGCATATCGCGGATTGTTCTTGAATCCGTCGAAAAAATGTTCGGCGTCAAACATCACCTCCGGGACCCGGCCTTTGAGGAAGCGAATCGATTGATCGATGATCTCAAGATTCTGGTCGAGGGTGATGTTCAAGGCGACCAGGGGGTGGATATCCCATGATTTCCCGAAGATGGTAATAGCCTCTGTGCCGGCCTCGATCAGGGCCTGCAGGTTCGAATCCTCCTCCGGGGGACTGCCCGCACGGCAGGTGCTCCCAAAAGCAACGATCTTCGCATGGGGAAGGGAAACCGTTTTGATCTCCCGGAAGAACTGAAGGTCCTTCGGGTTGGAACCGGGCCAGCCGCCCTCGATGTAATGAACGCCCAGCTCGTCGAGCTTCTGGGCAATCCTGATCTTGTCCTCTACAGAGAAAGTGATATCCTCTGACTGAGAACCGTCGCGAAGCGTCGTATCGTAGATCTTTACCGGCCCCATAGCACTCCTTCTGGAATATTGGAATAATGGAATACTGGAAAAATGGAATGCCGAAACATCGACCAATATTGGAATATTGGAATAATGGGTTCAAAGATTGAAAAAGAGATACAACCCAAAACTCGCTTTTTTGTTTTTGCAAAGTACCCAATATTCCATCATTCCAATATTCCAATATTCCAGTTGTTCATTTCTCTTGGGTGATCGGGGGCTTATCGAGCTCGAAGGCATCATGGAGAGCCCTGACAGCCAATTCCGTGTACTTCGAATCGATGACGCAGGAGATCTTGATCTCGGAGGTCGAGATCATGTGAATGTTAATCCCTTCTTTGGCCAGGGCAGAAAACATCTGGCTGGCCACGTTAGAGTGACTTCTCATCCCCACCCCTACGATGGAGACCTTCGCAATATCCTGGTCGCCGGTTACCTCCTGGCCGCCGATCTCCTTAAGGTTTCCTTTCATGAGCTGAAGAACCTTTGCATAATCGGACTGCGGGACGGTGAAGGCGACATCCGCGTAGCCCTTCTCGGTGCTGGAGGTCTGGATGATCATATCCAACACGATATTGGCATCCGCAATGAGCTTAAAGAGCTTGGCCGCGACACCGGGATGATCGGGGACGTGCATGACCTCAATCTTTGCCTCGTTCTTGTTATAGGTGACGCCGGATACAACAACTCTTTCCATCTCTTCGTCCTCCTTGCAAACGATGGTCCCTGGATTATCATTGAATGAAGACCTGACATGGATGGGAACATCATACTTTTTTGCAAACTCAACCGAGCGGATCTGCAGTACCTTTGCACCCAGGCTCGCCATCTCCAGCATCTCGTCATAGGAAATCCTGGAGAGCTTTCTCGCTTTGGGGCAGATGGTGGGATCGGTTGTGTAGACTCCATCGACATCCGTATAGATTTCGCAGACGTCAGCCTTCAGGGCTGCGGCGACGGCTACGCCTGTCGTATCGGACCCTCCACGGCCGAGGGTAGTGATGTTATCGGCTTCATCTGCGCCCTGGAACCCTGCCACCACCGCGATCGTTCCGTTCTTGAGGTCGCCCAGGATCTTCGCGGAGTCAATGCTTTCAATTCGGGCCCGCCCAAAGGCACTGTCCGTGGCGATCTTGATCTGGAACCCGAGATAAGACTTCGCACTGCAGCCCATGCTCTTAAGGGTAATGGCGAGCAGAGCGATGGAGACCTGCTCTCCTGTTGAAATCAGCACATCGAACTCTCTCTCATCGGGGGTAGAGGTCACCTGGTGGGCAAGGCGAATCAGTTTGTCCGTTTCACCCGCCATGGCCGAAACGACGACGACCACCTCGTTGCCTTGATTCCTGGTCCTGATGACTCTCGAAGCGACGTTCTTGATCCGCTCGATATCCCCCACAGATGTTCCCCCATATTTTTGAACCACCAAGGCCATCCCCAGTCCTCCTCATTGATTTTGACCAGGATAACACATCATTGCAAATTGTAAATTTAGCAATTAGCATTTAGCAATGCCCAAAAGCGGTCAACATCAGTGCAGAAATAGAAATTCTTGACTTGTTTTTTCCAATTTGAATTGCTAATTTTGCAATGCTAACTTTGCAATGATCTCTTAGATGCCGTTATCTCTTTTACCAATTGATCGTATCGCTTTCCTCTGCCGGTCATTTCGATCGTGCGGTCCTTCTCGCCGGCATATTCGATCTCGATCCAGAGAGCCTCTTTGGGGATCAGAGAAGGGATCCTGTCCGCCCATTCGATCACCGTGACCCCCTCGCCCTGAACATACTCCTCGAGACCAAGATTCTCTGCGTCTTCCCGGGTCTCCAGACGGTAAAGGTCGATATGATAAAAGGGGATCTTTCCCGGATACTCGTTCACCAGGGTGAACGAAGGGCTCGAAAGGTACTTCGATTTTTTCACCCCCACCCCGGAGGCCAGTCCCTTGATGAAGTGGGTCTTCCCGGCGCCCAATTCCCCGATCAGGGCCACCACGTCTCCCGGGCGAAGGCGATTTCCCACCTCTTTTCCGATGCGAATGGTCTCTGATGCACTCCTGGAATCGAGAATGATCTTCTCCACGGCGTTTCAAATCACAAGTTCCAAATAAATTCCAAACACCAATTTCAAATGGCCCAAACTCGGAGTTTTGAAGATTAGGCAAAAATCAGGGCAAGGATGCCAGTTTGGTCAATGGGTAAAGTTGGTGGTCCTGAGGAATTAGCCCTTACCTCTAAACCTATCCTAACCCGGCTTCCAAACCCTAACCGTAACCTGCAATGATTTTCATGGGTCGCGGATGACGAACCCGGCATGTAAAATTTGCTTGGAATTTGGCGTTTATCTTTCAGGCTTTGTACTTGAAGTCGTCTGGACCGAGATTCTCAAGCCATTCCTGCAGTTGATCTCCTTCTTTCTCCAGGTCGATCGTCTTAGCCAATTCGATGACCCGGTCCGACACGAAGATCGGAGCGTCCGCACTCAGGGCAATGGCAATCGCATCGCTCGGCCGCGAATCGATCACAATCTCTTTGCCCCGCCGGTTCAGATGGATCAACGCATAATACGTATTCTCTTTCAGATCATTGACGACGATTTTCGCGACCTGAGACTCAATGGACCCCAGGAGGTTATGGATCAGATCATGGCTCATGGGCCGATGGGAGCCGATCTTGCGCAGCTTCATGGCGATGGCGTTGGCCTCAAAAGGTCCGATCCAGATCGGGAGTCCAATCTTATTGGAGAGGTCCATGAGGAGGACGACGAACCCATTCGATGTGGCATCAAAGGTCAGGAATTTCACCTTCATCTGGACAAACATCTTCTTTTCCCTTCTTCTATTATGCAGAAAATAGCAACTCTTGGGTTAGGGTTAGGGTAAGGACGCCAGTTTGGTCAATGGGTAAAGTTGGTGGTCCTAAGGAAATGAGCCCTTACCCCAAGACTTAACCTAAACCGGCTTCCTAACCCTAACCGTAACCTGCAATGATTTTCATGGTTCGAGGGTGCCCTCCGGGCATGGGGCATTACATAGAAAATGATTACACAGATTCAAAGAACGATTACACCGATTCATCAATGCCGAATTCGGACAATCGGGGGAAACATCTCTCTCCTAACGGGATAGACGAAATCTCAGGGAAGCGCCCACCCCGTCATGTTCCTTCAGGATGGCGTTTTCCTCAACCCATTTGACGTCTCCATCCTGACGAAGGGCTGCCTTCGTCAATTCCTCACTGAGATCAATGGCTCGGGTCTCCCCTACGCAGAGCGGACAGGGAGGGGAGCCACCCTCCTTTGCAGGAGCAAGGAGGATGAGGGAGCCGCAGTGACGGCATTTCCCTCCTGAAAGAGAAAATTCCTTCAGAAGATAGAGAGTATGGATCTGCCCTTTATTGATCGCCTCCAGCGTTCCATTCAGACCGAGCGCTACTGAACCAGCCTTCAGCCCCCGTTCCTTCAAACTCTTAATCTCCTCGTGAACCTCTTCCCGTTCCTTCAGGAGAAGCCGCTCGAAAAGCTTTTTCAGAACCCTCGAACGTTCTTCGGAAAAGTCCATGGGAAAAGTGTCGACGATATGCTGCCTCACCCGCTCCGGGAGGAAAGCCCTGAAGTTCGCAACGATCCGATCTTGGCCGATGAGGACGACCTTCTTCCATTTTCCCGAGTCGAAGAGGGTGACGAGCTGCTCAGCCACCTCCTTATGGTGCCTGTCCATGTGGTCCTTGATATGGCGCTGGTACCTCATCTGGGCGGGCCCACCCTGGTCGTGCCGGCCCGGGACGTAGTTTTCGATCGAGGATTCAGCCAGGATCCCTTCGAAGGAGATCTCAAAGAGTCTCGCCGAGTCCGTATCGACCATCACGGAAAGGGTGTTCAGGTATTGAGATGAAAGCCGGACGAGCGGTTTAAGAGTGGGGAGGCCCTCAATGAAGAATTCGTTCTCAAAGGGGATGAATGACGGATAGGTGAGGAAGGTCCCCGTGCCACTGCAGGAGAAGATGGCCATACCGTTCACGTCTTCGTCGTAGTGACGGCGAACCAATCCATCGACATATTTTTCAATCTGCTGCTGATCCTGGGGAAAGGCTTTGCGCCACGCCTCCCCATCTTTGAGCTGATCGTAGGCCTTCTTCAATTGGTTTTTGGTGAAAAGACGAATGCGTTCCCTCTGTTGCTCATCGTCCCATTTTGTGTTGAGATAAAGGGAGAGGAAGGGGTAGGCTCCTTCTTCGATTCGGGCTAATTTCCTTATCTCGTTCCTCATATCCATGGCAAACTCCGATTGGTTGCAGTAGGCCTTTTCTTTAGGGAATCTTAACAGACTTTTATAGGGTAATCAATCAGTCATGGCCGCTGATTCAATGGTCTTTGGGTCAGGGTAAGGACGCCTGTATGGTCTGATGTCAAAGGGGCAGGGCGAATGATTCAAAGCCCATCGACCTAACCCAGAGACAAAACCGGCATCCTTGCCCTCACCCTCACCGGTTAATGACATTGGTCATTGATACTTATTCTGAAGGACGTCGGGGATTTTTTTAACCATGTCCATGGCGAGGAGAGATCTTTCCCCTTTCTCCGCCGCCACCCGGTCTCCAGCCAGCCCGTGGAGGTAGACGGCTGTCTGCAGGGACATCAGAATATCGATCCCCTGGCAGACAAGACCGCCGATCATTCCCGTGAGCACATCTCCGGTCCCTCCGGAGGCCATCCCGGGATTTCCTGTGGGGTTGATAAAGACCTCCCCTTCGGGAGTGGCGATCAAGGTGCGGTAACCTTTCAATACGAGAAAGGCACGCCTCGATTGAGAGAACTCTCTGCTCGCCCCGATCCGGTCTTGCTGGATTTCCTTCACCGTTGAGCGGACAAGCCTTGCCATCTCTCCCGGATGGGGGGTCAAAATGAGAGGGTGTTTTGCAGAAGGAAAGGCCCCAGCCCGGGCCGCGAGGGCGGTCAATCCATCCGCATCGAGGATAATGGGAAGATCCAATGTCTTAATCAGTTTGGCGACAAGGGACTGCGTTTCTTTCACCGTCCCGATCCCGGGGCCGATGATGACGGCCTTCTTGTTCTCACAGAGGCGAAGGATGGGGTTGAAAGCCCGAAGAGCGAGGGTCTTCTTCTCGGTTTCCGGAAGGGGCTCGGTCATTGCCTCGGTCAACTTCACTTCCATGATGGGATTGAGGCTCTCCGGTATTCCGAGGGTCACCAGGCCCGCTCCCATCCTCAGTGCGGCTTCGCAGGTCATTGCCGCTGCCCCGGTCTTTCCGACCGACCCGGCAATGACGAGGAGGTGGCCATAGTCACCCTTATGGGTGTTACGACCCCGGGGCAGAGAGAGCCGGTTCCGGATTTCCTGTTCCTCGAGGAGATGAGTCTTGATTCTTTCCTGTTCGACCAGGTTTCCAGGGATGCCGATATCGACAATTCTCAACTCTCCGGTGTAATCGGGTCCCGGGGCGATCAGATGGCCCACTTTAGGAAGGCCGAATGTGACGGTGAGAAAGGCCCGGATGGCCGTACCGAGAGGTCTGCCCGTGTTGGCATCCAATCCCGAAGGGATGTCCACAGCAACAATAGGTTTCTGGAGGCTGTTCAGGTGCTCGATGACTTCCCGATAGAATCCCCTTACTTCCGAGTTGAGGCCTATTCCGAATATGGCATCAACGAGAATGGCCGCGCTTTCAAGATCCTTCTTCAGTTTCTCAAGCTGATCCGATCCGGAAAAGAAGAGGACCTCTCCCCGCATGCGTGAAAAAATCTCGAAATTGATTTTGGCGTCTCCCTGGAGAGACTCGGGGTGGGTAAGAAGGAAGACTCTGACCGAGAGGCCGCGATTCAGGAGATGGCGGCCCATGACAAACCCGTCTCCTCCATTGTTTCCCTTCCCGGCAACAATGGCGATCTCCTTCCGATGGATATCCGGAAAGGTGCTGCAGAGGATTTCCGTGGCCCCTCTGCCGGCATTCTCCATCAGGACAATCCCCGGGATTCCAAAAGTCCCGATGGCCTTACGATCAAGATCCTGCATCTGCTGAGCGGTTGCTACTTTCATCGTCCTTTCCTTCCAGAATCACATGGGCCAGAGCATAGGGCCGTTCGTCGGAGAGGGTGAGGAGGACCTGGTCAACCTTCCGGGCTTCCATCACTTCCTGCGCTTTTCCGCGCAGGGTGAAGAGGGGTTTTCCCAGAGGATCGCTCCGGACCTCCATGTCGGTCCAGCGTATCCCGTTTTGATATCCCCACCCGATTGCTTTTAGAAAGGCTTCCTTTGCGGCGAATCGGAGGGCGAGACAGTCGGAAAAGCGGACTCGTTTCTGGCACCAGGCGATCTCTCTCTCCGTAAAAACCCGGGTGAGGAAACGATCCCCCCAGCGGGAAATCAACCGCTCGATTCGCTCAACATTGACGATATCGATGCCAGTGCCTAAAATCATCTTTTCATACACAGGTTCAGAAGTCTATGGGGCTCATTTCCAATCAGCAAGTATACCGGGAATTAGGGAGATCGGGAATTGGGGAGATTGGGAGACAAAACAAGAAATGAATAAATCAAGGACAAGATGCACAATCACATTTTTCTTTTTCTCCCTAACTCCCCATCTCCCCAACCCCCCACTTTTACTTGAGGAGTGCGATCATTTCCCGGATGGCCCGATCGAGGCCTACCAGTACGGCGCGGGCAATGATGCTGTGCCCGATGTTCAGTTCTTCGATCTCCTCGATCTCGACGATTCTTCCGACGTTGACGTAGTTCAAGCCATGGCCGGCCGCAATCCGGAGATGATGATGGGTAGCCTCTTCTACGGCGCCGAGGACCCTTTTGTACTCCTCTTCCATCTGAGCAGGGGTTGTCGCGTCGCAATAGTGGCCGGTATGAATTTCAATCGCATCAGCCCCTGCTCTTTCCGAAGCCTTAATCTGATCGGCCGAAGGATCCACGAAGAGGCTTACGGGAATCCTTCCCTGGTGGAGACGCTGAATCGCCTTTTTCAGGGGCCGAAAGAGCCGCACCACATCGAGACCTCCTTCGGTCGTCAACTCCTCCCGTTTTTCGGGAACGAGGGTGACGATGTCGGGTTTGGTGGTCAGGGCGATGCGGACCATCTCACTGGTTGCTGCCATCTCCAGATTCAACCGGGTCTGAATCACCTCCCGCAGGAAGCGGAGATCCCGGTCCTGGATGTGGCGTCGGTCCTCTCTGAGATGACAAACGATCCCGTCGGCACCGGCCAATTCGACGATTCCGGCGGCGGTGACAGGATCTGGATAGGCCACCCCCCGTGCCTGTCTTACAGTCGCCACATGATCGATATTGACTCCTAATCTCGGCATGAATCCCTCCTCAAATCTACCCTTTACTCTCTTCTTTTCCCATGCGTTTCTTGACCAATTCGACCAGCGTCTGGGCATAGTGGTGAAGCTTCGTTTCGTCCTCCCCCTCCACCATGATGCGAAGGAGGGGTTCGGTCCCCGAATAGCGAATTAGCACTCTTCCGCAGTGGCCCAGGGATTTCTCAATCTCCTCGATTCTTCTGCTGATTTCCGGAAATTCGGAAATTCCCTTCTTCTCCCGGACCTCCACGTTGTAGAGGACCTGGGGGAAAGGTTCCATCACTCTTGCCAGCTCATCGAGAGGCTGGTCCTTCTCTTTCATGATGGCCAGCACCTGAAGGGCTGTCAGAATCCCGTCGCAGGTGGTATTATAGTCGAGGAAGATGGTATGACCCGACTGTTCCCCGCCCAGGTTGTAGTCTCCCCGGACCATCTCCTCCACAACGTATCGGTCTCCCACCTGGGTTCGGACGACACTTCCGCCTTCCCGTTCGAGGGTCTTCTCCAGTCCCATATTGCTCATCACCGTGGTGACCAGGGTCCCTTTCTTCAAACGGCTCCCGGAGAGGAAATGGAGGCCGCAGATGGCCAGGATCTTATCCCCGTCTACCTCTTTCCCATAGCGATCCACGAAGATGATGCGGTCGGCATCGCCGTCGAGGGCAATCCCGAGGTCGGCACCCTTTTCGACGACAAGCCTGGAGGTCACTTCCGGATGAAGCGAGCCGCAGCCGAGGTTGATGTTCTCTCCGTTGGGTTCGACCCCGGTGGCCATCACCTCTGCCCCGAGCTCCTCGAAGACGGTGGGAGCTACCCGGTAGGCTGCCCCGTTTGCGCAATCGAGGACAATACGAAGGCCGTCGAGGGTCAAATGGTTGGGGAAGGTATTCTTGAGAAAAACAACGTATCTTCCAATGGCGTCGTCGATCCGGTGGGCCTTCCCGATTTCACTGGCAGTGGGTCGCAAAGAAGAGAGATGATTGGAGAGAATCAGTTCTTCGATCTGGGATTCCATCCCGTCAGGGAGCTTGAATCCATCCCGGGAAAAGATTTTGATCCCGTTGTCATAGTAAGGATTATGAGAAGCCGAGATCACCACACCGGCATTGGCCCTCATACTCGTCGTGATAAAAGCGATACCCGGGGTGGGAAGGGGGCCCACCAGCATCACATCCGCTCCCATGGAACAGATTCCTGAAGCCAGAGCGGTCTCCAGCATATACCCGGAAAGCCGGGTGTCCTTTCCCACCACGATGCGGTGCCTTCCCTTCGCCTCCTTAAAGAGATAAGCAATGGCCCGGCCCAGTTGCATGGCCATCTCACCTGTCATGGGGTCCACATTGGCTACGCCTCGAACTCCGTCCGTCCCGAAAAGCTTACGCGTCATCTGTTCGCACCTGTCCGTTAGAAGATAAAAACATCGGGTCAAGGTCAGGGTAAGGATGCCGGTCTTGTTAAGGGGTTAAGTCAATGGGCTTCAGATCTTTTTGCCATTACCCCTGGCCTTAACCCAAACCGACTTCCTAACCCTTACCCTAACCGAAATCGAATTTCATGAAACTTCCGACCCTTAACTACGCACTCCGAACTCGTCGCTCTCTGTTCCGGCAAGGCGGATGGCGTCGGCAATCGTGATCGCCCTCTTCGCCTGGAGAACGTCGTGGCATCGAACGATGTGAGCTCCGTTCATGATTCCAATGACCGTCGATGCGAGCGTTCCCTCGAGCCGTTCTGTCACATCCGCTCCGCTGAGGAGCTTTCCGATGAAACTCTTCCTGGACGTCCCGAGAAGAATGGGTTTCCCGAGGATACAGAATTCCGAGAGATTTTTGATGAGGAGGAGGTTATCCGCGAGATTCTTTCCAAAACCGATCCCCGGATCGACGATGATCTGCTCAGGGTTGACCCCGGCAGCCTCTGCCTTCTCGACGGATCGCTTCAGGGATTGAAGGATTTCGGAAAGAAGAGAATCGTAATGGACGTCTTTCTGCATCGTCTCGGGAATTCCCCGAATGTGCATCAGGATGAGAGGCACACCCTCCCCGGCAGCGACGCGGGCGAGATCCGGATCGAGATTCAATCCACTGATGTCGTTGAGGATCTGTGCCCCGGCATCAAGGGCTCTCTTTGCGACGCTCGATTTGTACGTATCGATGGAGATCGGCGTATCCACCCTCGCGGCGAGGGATTCAATCACGGGGATCACCCTTCGCAGCTCTTCGTCGAGATCGAGAGGCTTCGAACCCGGCTTGGTCGACTCGCCTCCGATATCGATCAGGTCCGCTCCCTCTTCAGCCATCCTCAATCCGTGAGCAACTGCTTTGTCCTCATCGTAGAAGAGGCCTCCATCCGAAAAGGAATCGGGAGTGACATTGAGAACGCCCATGAGAAGGGTCTTCGTCCCCAGGGGGAACGTCTTCTTTTTGCACCGGATGAGGAATTGCTTTTTCGAAATGCGCTGAACGGTTTCCTTCAAGTCCCCGACAAGGGGCGCGAGCCCCGGGTAGCGGTTGAGCTTGAGGATCAAGGTCTCAATTTGATTCGGAGTGCCTGTCACAATCGCGTCCGTCGATTCGGTACTGCAGTCGAAGGCCCTCGCATTGACAGCGGCATCGCCGCCCAGGGAGAGCATCTCCTGTTTGAGAACGTTTGCAGTGCGGGGGGGGATTCCTTCGACCCGGAGGTTGAGATGAACGGTCTTCCCTTCCATCGCGTGGATGCCGTCGGCATCGACTCCCACGTGCTTCATTTGACGGCGGGCATCCTTCACACTGGCGATGGGAAGGCATCGAATAAGACTCATCTCGGTAATCCAGGAACTCTGGAATAATGGAATACTGAAATGATCGGAATATTGGAATGATGGAATGATGGAATGATGGGTTCAAAACAAACTTTCTCTTTGGGGTTTCCCAATATTCCAACATTCCAGTATTCCAATCTTCCTGTTTTTGTTCTTTTCCCAGTCTCCCATTCTTCCATTATTTCAGTTCTTCTCTTCCAACATTCCATTCTTCCAGTTTTTCCGCTTAGACTGTCTCACCCGCGAGAATCCGGTCGATCTGCGGGCCATCCAGGACTTCTTTATCAAGAAGGGCATTGGCAAGCCGGTGAAGATTATCGATATTTTCCTGAATAATCTGCTTTGCTTTGCTATAGCTCCGGGTGACAATCTCCCTTACCTCGTTGTCAATCAGGCGGGCCGTCTCCTCACTGTAATCCCTGTGCTGGGTAAATTGCCTTCCAAGAAAAATCTGTTCTTCCTTCTGGCCGCAGGCGAGGGGACCGATTTTTTCACTCATTCCCCATTCGCAAACCATTCTTCGCGCGATCTCTGTTGCCCGTTCGATATCGTTGCCTGCGCCTGTGGTCAGATGCTCCAGCACAAGTTCTTCTGCTGCCCTTCCTCCCATCATGATGGTGATGTTGTTGTTGAGGTAGTCTCTCGGGTACGTATGTTTCTCGTCGATGGGAAGTTGCTGCGTGAGCCCGAGGGCTCTTCCCCGCGGAATGATCGTCACCTTATGGATCGGATCCGTCCCGGGGATGAGCCTTGCCACGAGCGTATGACCCGCCTCATGGTAAGCGGTGTTTTTCCGCTCCTCCAGAGTAATGATCATCGATTTCCTTTCCACCCCCATGAGAACCTTGTCCTTGGCCTGTTCAAAATCACTCATGTCGAGCCAGTCTTTCTCCATCCGTGCCGCGAGAAGGGCGGCCTCGTTGACCAGGTTTTCGAGATCTGCACCCGTAAATCCGGGCGTTCCTCTGGCCAGAATCGCCAGGTCAACGTCCGGGGCCAGAGGCGTCTTCTTTGCGTGAACTCTCAGGATCTCTTCCCGACCCTTCACATCGGGGATGGAGACAACGACCTGCCGATCAAAGCGACCTGGCCTGAGCAGAGCCGGGTCCAGGACATCCGGCCGGTTGGTGGCAGCGATCAGGATGACCCCTTCGTTCGATTCAAAGCCATCCATTTCAACGAGGAGTTGATTCAGGGTCTGTTCACGCTCATCATGACCTCCACCCAGACCTGCTCCCCGATGTCTTCCAACGGCATCAATCTCGTCGATGAAGATGATGCAGGGGGCGTTCCGTTTTCCCTGGAGGAAGAGGTCCCGCACCCGTGAAGCCCCCACTCCCACGAACATTTCCACAAAATCAGAGCCGCTGATCGTGAAGAAAGGGACATCCGCTTCCCCTGCAATGGCACGGGCGAGCAGGGTCTTCCCGGTTCCCGGCGCACCGATGAGGAGAACTCCTTTCGGGATTCTTCCCCCCAGCTTCGTAAACTTCTTTGGGTCCCTGAGAAAAGCGATGATTTCCTCCAATTCGTTTTTCGCTTCTTCAATGCCGGCAACGCTTTCAAAAGTCACCCGGTGCTGGTCTTTTGTAAGAACCTTCGCCTTGCTCTTTCCGAAAGAGAGGGCTTTTCCACCACCGACCTGCATCTGCCGCATGAAGAAGATCCAGACTCCGATGAGGAGAATCATCGGAAACCAGGAGATAAGGATGCTCTGCCACAGGGAAGATTCCTCTTCCTTTTTGGCGGAGATATCGACCCGCTTCTCGCGAAGGATCTTTATCATTTCAGGGTCTTCAGGTGTATACGTCTTGTAATTTACTCCATTCACATCCCACCAGGAGATGTTCCTTCCCCGTGCCTCAACCCTCTTGACCTCATTGTTCTCTACGTGATTCATGAACTCGGAGTAGCTTACTTCACGAGGGGCATTCCGCGGTCGATTGAAAAGGTTGAAAAGGAGAATCATGACGACGATAATCATCGCCCAGAAAACCAAATTCTTGTAAAGTGAATTCAACGATTTGCCTCCAGATAAAAATCTTATTTCAACAATACAAATTAACACACCCCTTCTTTGTTTTCAATAGGAATCGTGGCCTCATTTTTTCTTAACTATTTAAATTTCTTATAAAATTCAAACTGCGGGGGAAGACGAACTTGAAGGGGGGGGTACTGGTTTCCACTGTGGAGATTTTTTTGTTCTTGAAATTGAAGGGAAAAATTTATAGAGTACAAAGTAAAGCGTATCGTACGACAATAATGATTTGAAAAAGGAGCATCCATGTCGATTGAACTTCTGGGACGCTGTCCCCTTTTTGCAGGGTTAAGAGAGGATGAATTGAAAAAGATCAGAAGCATTGCGCTACCCAGAAAGATTGGCAAAAAGGGGATCCTCTTTTCGGAAGGAGAGCCGGCCAAAGGGTTCTATGCCATCCTCTCCGGGAAGGTCAAACTCTACAAGGTCTCCCCGGAGGGGAAAGAGCAGATCCTCCACGTTGTCTCTCCACCGGATGCCTTTGCGGAGGCCGCCCTGTTTCTCGAAGGAACTTACCCCGCCTTTGCCGAAGCCCTGAGCGACTCCCAGCTCCTCTTCTTCCCAAAGCGGGATTTCATCCAGTTGATCGAAAGAAATCCCCAGTTGAGCATTAACATGATCGTCTCCCTTTCTCATTATCTCAGGAAATTCTCCCTCCTGATCGAGGAGCTTTCGCTGAAAGAGGTCTCCTCCCGCATCGCAAAATATGTGATTGACCTTTCCCTGAAGGCATCGAAAGAGGGGAACGTCCCCGTGGAAGTCGAGCTCGATCTGAGCAAGACCCAACTGGCCCTGAAACTGGGGACGATCAGCGAAACCCTTTCGCGGACGCTGGCCAAGATGAAAGCCAAAGGCATCATCGATGTGAAGAAGAGCAGAATTCTTATCCTGAACCGGGACGCCCTGGAGCAGCTCGCCTCGGGCCTGAAGATCTGAAATTATGTAGAACATGATTACACAGATTTAAAAAACGATTACACCGATAATAAATGGAGACAGAAGTAGGGTGGATTAAGCCGAGGGAATCCACCTTCTAACTTCCGACATAACGAGTTTCAACTCAATCACTTTCATTGAATCTTTCACCAATGGTATTGACTTAGATCAAGGAACTGACCTTTATCTTGGTGGTATCATTTTTTCTAGAAAGGATCGAAGCATTCTCTCGAAGGGGCGATCAAGATGGCAAAGAAGGTCGACATTTCAGACAAGGAGAAAGGCGACATTCGAACCCTGATGAAATTTGTGGGGATCTATTGCCGGGAGAACCATGATGGCGAGAAAGTGCCTTTCACCTTTCGGCAGGTCGACATCACCGAGATTGAGAAGAAAGAAATCCCTGTTTGCCCGGATTGCACAAGGCTTCTTACCTATGGTCTGACGATGAGGCTCAAATGTCCTCGTGATCCGAAGCCCATGTGCAAGAAGTGCGAAACCCAGTGCTACCACGGCGAATACAAGGCCAAGATCCGGGAGGTGATGAAATTTTCCGGAATGCATCTTGTCAGACATGGCCGCCTGGATATGCTGTACCACTATCTGAGGTGACCCAAGAAAGTAAGCAGAAGGCAGTAGGCAGAAAGCAGTAGGCAGAAAGCAGTAGGCAGTAGGCAGAAAGCAGAAAGCAAAAGCAGAAGGCAGAAGGCAGAAGGCGGTAGGCAGAAAGCAGAATGCAATTCCTAATGCCCGCTTGACGCGGGTTCACACGCATATCAATTTTCTTGCTTCATGGCCCCAGATTGAGACGCTGATAGAGAAGGCCGTATCGTATCCCGTGGCAACTGATAAGAACCGATGGGCATCCGAACTTCTCCATTGCCACGTAGAGGATCGTTCCACCGGCTAAGATCACATCGGCACGGGCAGGCGAGAGCCCGGGGATTCTCCTTCGCTCGTCAAGCGTCTTCGCCTTGAAGAGGGAGATCTGATTTCCAAGGGCCTGCCTGATCAGACCGAAATGGTGAATCTTCTCAGGGATGAACCTTTCCAATCGCTGCTCGACAGAGGCCAGGGTTGTGGCCGTTCCTCCAACTGCAACGAATGTGAGTGGGTCGATGACCTCGGGGATTTCGGAGAGCATCGCGCGAATCCTTCCCGCCATATCGGCCCATTCCCTTTCTTGAACAGGATCGGAAAGGAGAAATTGTTCGGTAAAGCGGACCGACCCCATGGGGAGGCTGACCCAACGGCGGACCTGCTCTCCCTGACCGAGCATGAATTCCGTACTGCCGCCACCCACATCCACCACAAGGATCGGTTTGTCAATTTTCTTCAGGTCTCTTGCCACTGATAGATAGGAGAAATGGGCTTCCTCCTCCCCTGAGATGATGTCAATGGAGAGATTGAGCTTCTCCTTTACCATTCCCAGAAATTCCCTGGAATTCCCGGCTTCCCTGAGGGCGCTCGTTCCGACGGCGAAGATCTCCCCAACCCCGAACGCGCGGCAGTGATCCATATACTGTGCCAATGCCTGAACGCCCCGCTCCATGGCCTCCCTTGAAAGGACTCCGTTTTTCTGGAGACCTTTCCCCAGCCCGACAATCGTTTCGATCTCGAGAAGAGGTTTCAATTCTCCTTCGCCAGTCTCTGCGATGAGAAGAAGGATGGTATTGGTCCCGATGTCAATGGAAGCAATTCTCATTACTTTTAGCTTTAATTTTCGATACTTTAAAGTTAAGCTTTTTCCAGATGTGACAAATTTGTGACTGAATCCCCTAATTTTTCAATCGCACCACGAAGGCTGTCAATATTATGATGGACATATCGAGATGTCATCATCAATGTCTTGTGGCCCATCAATCCTTTGATGGTCAATGCATCTTCACCTTTTTGGCTTAACCTCGTTCCGAAAGTGTGGCGAAGGTCGTGAAAATGTAGATCCTCTATCCCTCCCTTTTTAACGCATTCGGAAAAAGCCCTTTCCAATGTCTGATTAAAAAGCTTAGATAAACCTTTAATATCTTTTGCGAATTCAGATTAATGCCTCCTTTTTGAAATTAATCTGGTTTTAATCTGATTCATACGACTTCTTCGTATAGATTCACAATTTTAAAGCTCTCGACCTTTTGGGAAAAGTGAGATTGGTTCTGGGTCAGGTTCTCCATGCTCGCCATCTAAAGTCCTTACCAGGTTCTTCTGGATCAATCAAATAAAAAAAAGAAAAGGTTTTTTAGCACCCCTGTCCGCAATTCTTTATATCGCCATTGACGGATGGGACAACTTTCTATTTTGACAAATCCTTTTAACATTTCGAGAAGCCGATTCTTCCACAACTCCCATTTCGCCGATCGAGAATAGTGCTCCCCGCACGTTTTCCCGTAACACTACCGCTCATTCCCATCAAGGGGTCCTCCAGAACGTTGGGAGTTGATAGTGGTTCCAAAGGAAGGCTAAAGTATCAGAAGAGAAAACAAGCCAATACCGTTATTTTTTTGTCGGCGTCTGATATGACCGAGGAGATCTCTTGCTACAGCGCGAAATAGAGACTTGTTTTTGAAAGAAAATTACTTTTGTTCTTTAGGCTTCTCCTGCGCCTTAGGTTCTTCCTGTTGCGGTTTGGGTTCTTCTTTTTTCCCACACTTACAACCGAAGAAATTCTTAATTTTCTCTAAAATTTTATTCATTTTTAAACCCCCTTTTGGTAACGAATTAGTTTAACCGCCTCTTCGACCAAAAATAGGAAACGGTAGCTTTTGCTGAATCTTCCCTCAAAGAATTATGGTATCCTTTAAGGACCTCCTTTCCCCATTTTTGCCAGCTTTTGGGAGATCCTGGTAAGGGACTCTTCGAGGCTTTATAAAAAAACCCGCAAAGAAGCTGTTTTGAGTTCTCTGCGGGTCTCTCTGGCGTCCAAAAAGGACTCTTTGCAACTAGATTTAAGTCCTTTATATACTGTTCTCAGCTTAATGTCAAGATAAATCGTTAATCTTCAAAGAATCCCTTAGAAGCAGCGAAAAAATTGCATTTAACACACCCGTAGCTCTTAAAACCAGGTTCAAATTTCAAAATCAATCAGTCGACGGTCCCGATTTTTAAACCATCTGCTTTCTCTTACTGAGGCTCGCATAATACAGTGACAGAACTCTTTTCCTATAGTATATGGGTGAAAGCACACATTCAACATTGTTACTCTATTATCACTACTGTCCGGTTAAAAGTTAAATAGATTCAACTGGTTGCAAACCGGGTCTTCTTCTTTTTGCGATTCGAGAGTTGTAAGTAATTGTAATAGCGATGTATTTTCGAAAAGGGTGATGCTTAAAAT